>Ga0307379_10009586_pt1 | contig 12907 bp, 11 predicted proteins | sample UN2MG_FD_202237 | JGI IMG/M metagenome (GOLD analysis project Ga0307379, IMG submission 202237) | Soil microbial communities from Risofladan, Vaasa, Finland - UN-2 | ecosystem: Environmental > Terrestrial > Soil > Coastal area > Acid sulfate soil | place: Finland: Risofladan, Vaasa | collected... | reverse complement strand
ACTCCAGCCACTCGTGCGGGTCCCGCAGGTCGGTGTGCAGGTCCAGCAGCTGGCGGAGCCACGAGAGCTTCGTGTCCGCCTCCAGATCCCCGCCCCGGCCCTCCTTGTACCGCCAGTGCGCCGCCACCCCGTACTCCGACCGCCGGTGCATCGCCCAGGTCCGTATCTGAACCTCCATCGGCGCGCCGTTGGGCCCGATCGCCTTCGTGTGCAGCGACTGGTACATGTTCGACTTCGGCTTCGCCACGTAATCCGTAAACATATCCGGCAGCGGAAGCCACAGCGAGTGCACCACCCCCAGCACCGTATAGCACTCCGTCTCCGTGTTCACGATCACCCGAATCGCTTCCAGGTCGAGTATCTGATCGAAGTCCACGGCCTCTTTCTGCATCTTCTGGTAGATGCTGTAGAAGTGCTTCGGCCGTCCCTCGATCTCTGCCTCCACCCCCATCTCCACCAGCCGCGCCCTGAGCTGAGCGATCGCCTGCCGGATCGCCGTCTCCCGCTCTTCCCGCGTCCGCGCCACCGCCTGCGAGATCTCCTCGTACTTCTCCGGCTCCAGATGCTCCAGCGCCAGATCCTCGAGCTCCCACTTGAACCGCCACACCCCCAGCCGGTGGGCGATCGGCGCCAGAATCTGGAGCGTCTCCCGCGCCACCTCGATCCGCCTCTCTTCCGGCAGCGGGTCCAGCGTCCGCATGTTGTGCAGCCGGTCGGCGAGCTTGATCAGAATTACGCGCAGGTCCTGCGCCATCGCCAGCAGCATCCGCCGCAGGTTCTCCGCCTGCCGCGCCCGCCCCGTGTCGAACTGGATCCGACGCAGCTTCGTCACCCCGTCCACCAGCCCCGCGATCTCCGGCCCGAACTCCGCCTGGACCTCCTCCAGCTCCCGCCCCGTGTCCTCCACCACATCGTGCAGCAGCGCCGCCGCCAAGGTGGCGTCGTCCATTTCGAGTTCCGTCAGCAGCTTCGCCACCTCGAACGGATGAACGAGGTAAGCCTCGCCCGTCAGGCGCTTCTGGCCCTCGTGAGCTTCCGCCGCGACCGCGTAGGCGCGCCGCAGCAGCTCCCGATCCACTTCGGGGTTATACCGCGCCGCCAGCTCCAGCAGCTCGCCTATATCCGTCGCCGGCTTCTCCGTTGCCCCTCCGGCCATCTCTCAATCACCGTCCCACAGCGCCACGTCCTCGACGTGGAGCTGCACCCTCACCGTACCGTTCCACTCATCCACCCGCGCCCGAAAGCAGACGTCCGCCCGCCCCCCCGATTCGAGCTCTTCCCGCAGCGCCCCCGACCGAAACCAGATGCCGCCGACAGCGCCGCCGCCCTCTCCCCGCAGCTTCAGCGACAGGTGAGACCCGTCTCCCACCGGTCTGACTTCATCCAGGCGGACCCCCCGCGCCACCAGCATCGGAGTCGGGTTCCCCATCCCGAAGGGGGCCAGGCGATTCAGCTCCTCCACCGCCTCCAGCGTCAAATCCTCCAAAGCCACCTCCGCGTCGATCTCGATCTGGCGCACCAGGTCGTCGGCGGAAAGGCGCTCCTGGGCCACCTCGTTGATCCGTCGCCTCAGCTCCTCGATCCGCGCCGCCTCGATCCCGAACCCGGCCGCATAGCGGTGTCCCCCAAACCGGGTGAGCGCGGAGGCGCACTCCCGCAGCGCCTCCCACAGGTTGAAGGCGCTGATGCTTCGGCCCGATCCCTTCCCGATCCCGTCCGCAATCGCCACCAGCAGACACGGCCGGTGGTGGCGTTCCACCAGCCGGGATGCCACGATCCCGATCACCCCCGCGTGCCACCCCTCCGACCCCAGCACGATGACCTTCTCCCGGTCCAGATCGACTCCCGAGGCAACCATCGCCTCCGCCTCTTCCAGGGTCTTGCGCTCCTCCGCCCGCCGCGCTTTGTTCTGCTCCGAGAGCTGGGTTGCCAGCGCCTCTGCTTCCCCCCGGTCGCCGGTCAGCATCAGCCTCACGGCCGCCTCCGCATCCTCCATCCGCCCCGCCGCATTGATTCGCGGCGCCAGGCCGAAGGCGACGTCCCGCGCCTTCACCGGTCGCTCTTGGCTCACCTTCGCCGCCCGCATCAGCTCTCTGATGCCCACCTTCCTGCTCGTCGCCAGTTGGCGAAGCCCGTGCTGCACGAAGAGCCGGTTCTCGCCCAGCAGCGGCACCACGTCCCCCACCGTCCCGAGGCACACGAGGTCCAGGAACCTCAGCTCATCTCCCTCCGGAACACCCCTCGCCCGGGCGAGCCCCGCCACCAGCTTGAACGCCACCCCCACTCCCGCCAGGTCCTTGAACGGATAGCCGCAGTCGTCCCGGCAGGGGTTCAGCACCGGCGCCTCGGGCAGCTCGTCGCCCGGCCGGTGATGGTCCGTCACCACCACCTCCATCCCCAGCTCCCGCGCCAGCGCGATGGGCGCCACCGCCGTGCTGCCGCAGTCCACGGTGATCAGCAGGTCCACCCCCTCCGCCCGCGCCTGCCGCACCGCCTCTTCGTTCACCCCGTACCCCTCGTCGATCCGGTGCGGGATGTAGGAGTCCACCTTCCCCCCGAGCCCCTTCAGCGCCCGCACCAGCAGCGCCGTCGCGCACACGCCGTCCACGTCGTAGTCCCCGTATATGCGGATCCGCGCCCCCCGCGCCAGGGCCGCGTCGACCGCGGCCACGGCGCGATCCATATCCTTCATCCGGAAGGGGTCGATCAAGCCTTCGAGGTCGTGTCCCAGGAAGGCCCGCGCCTGGCCCAGCTCGGATATCCCTCGGCACACCAGCGCCCGCGCCGTCATCCAGCACACCCCCAGCCCCTCGCGAAGCTGCTCCGCCGCCCCGTCGTCATCGACGGCCTTCACGACCCATCGCGATCCGGTGAGGCTCCGGCCTCGCGGCTCAGCCATCGGCTCGCTTCGGCTCCACGTGGATCAGGATCTCCGCCCTGGGGATAACCTTCCGGAGGTCCTGCTCCAGATGATCGCACAGGGCATGGGACTGAGCCACCGACAGCTGGCCCGGGACCTCCAGGTGAAGGTCGATGTACCGTTCCGGCCCCGCCTGCCGCGTTCTCAGGCGGTGATACCCGCTCAGCTCGGGGTAGTGCTCCATCAAGAGCAGCTCGATCCGCTCCACCTCCGCCGCCGGCAGAGAGCGATCCACGAGGTGGTTGTAGGAGCGCCGCATGATGTCGGCCGCCGCCCGGATAATCACGAGCGCAATCCCAATGGCTATGACAGGGTCGATGTGATGAACTTCAGGGAACCCGGCATAGGTGCCGACCGCGATAACAGCCATCCCGGCCAGCACTCCCACCGACGTCCATACATCCGTGCGCAGATGCCATGCGTCCGCCTCCAGCGCCAGGGAGTCCGTCTCCTCCGAGACGCGGAACAGCATCCGAGACACGAGCACGTTCACAACCGCCGAGACGCCCATGATGAACACGCCGACCAGCGGCGCCCGGATCTCGGTCTCCCCCGAGATGAGCCTTCCCATGGCGCCCCACACGATCAGCCCCACCGCCACCAGGATCAGCAGTCCTTCCGCCATGCCGGAGAGGCTCTCGTACTTCCCATGGCCGAAGTTGTGGTCCGTGTCCGCCGGCTCTCGCGCCTTCCGCACCGCCAGGAAGGCCATCACTGCCGCCGCCAGATCCAGCCCGGAGTGGAGCGCCTCGGAGAGGATGCTGACCGACCCGGTAAACAGGCCGGCCGCAAGCTTTCCGACCGTCAGAAAGAGATTCGAGAAGACGGAGGTGCGAGCCGCGCGAGCCGCTTTCACTCTCGCTGCCGCGCCTCCTGTCGGGCTCATGTGGGGACCTCTACCTAGACGGCTAGAACCGTCGCTTTCGCTTTCGAGCTGCCTTCATCTTCTTCCGCTCAGATCGAGGAGTCGGCTCCTCCCCCTGCGCCGCGACCGGCGCCTTTTCCTCCGGCGCCTCCTCCTCCGCCGCCTCCGGCGCCAGCGGCTTCGGAGCCATCCGCACTCGCTGCCGCGCGGGAACGCCCCGCTCGGCCATCTCTCTCACAGGCCGGCCGCCCGTCCGCTTCGCGGCAAGCTTCCGCTCCTCCCGGTCCTTCAGCACGACCAGGAGCTGCGCCGCGTTGAAGATCGACGAGTACCCGCCGGCCACCATCCCCACGATCAACGCGAAGGTGAAGTTTCGAATGGATACGCCGCCAAGCAGATACACCGAAACCAGCACGAGCAACACCGTCAACACCGTGTTCACTGACCGTGCCATCGTCTCCAGCAGGGAGATGTTCGCCGTCTCCGCGAACGTGCTCCCCTTGCGCAGCCGCAGATTCTCCCTGATGCGGTCGAAGATCACGATCGTGTCGTGCACGGAATACCCGACCACCGTCAGCGCCGCCGCAACGAACGGGCTGTTGATCTCCTTCTGCGTGATGGCGAAGACGCCGATCAGGACGAGCACGTCGTGCACCAGCGCCACCAGTGCCGAGCTCGCCCACTTGAAATCGAAGTACCGAATGCGAATCCAGACCAGGATGAAGATACATCCCCACGCCACGGCCAGCACGGCGTTTCGAATCAGCTCCTTGCTCACGACGGGGCTGACCATCTCCCCCGCGATCTCCTCGACCCCGGGGAAGGCCGCCTGCAGCGAAGGCAGCATCTTGCCCCGCTGCTCGGTCAGCACCGCGTCCGAGTCCTGACCCGCCCGCGGCTCCACTCGCGTCCTTACGAGCAACTGGTCGGTCCGCGTCGCCGTGCCCGCAAGCTGAAGCTGCGCATCGACGCCCGACGACCCGATCGCCTCTCGCGCCCGCGCCAGCGTCGCCGTCTGCTGCCCCTGTGGCACCGGCTGCTCGAACTGATACGTCACCAGTCCGCCGCCTGTGAAGTCGATCCCGTAATTGAGGCCCCGCACCGCCCAAAAGACGCCGCCTACCAAGAGCAGCGCCAGCGAAAGGCCGAACCATATCCACCGATATCTGACCAGGTCCCACTTGCGTCCGCGAAAAAGGTCTACCACGATGCCTCTCCCAAGTCTGCGCGGCGCTTAGCCATGCTCAGGCCTCTCCGACTTCTCTTGGCGACACGCCGAACAATGCGACGTTCTTCGCCAGAGACGTGTTCATCACGATGTTCACGAACAGCCTCGTCACCGTCACTGCCGTGAACAGGCTCACCGCCACCCCGATGATAAGCGCCACTGCGAATCCCTTGATCGGTCCGCTGCCGAAGTAGAAGAGCACGAATCCCGTCCCGATACTGCACACGTTCGAGTCCAGAATCGCAGCCCACGCCCGCTTGAATGCCGCCTCCACCGCGGAGCGCATCGTCTTCCCCGTGCGAATCTCCTCCTTCAGGCGCTCGAAGATAATGATGTTCGCGTCCACCGCCATGCCGATCGACAGGATCACCGCCAGGATCCCCGGCAGCGTCAGCACCTGGTTCACCAGTTTGATCGTCCCCATCAACAGAATGACGTAGATGATCAGCGCCACGTCCGCCAGCAGCCCCGGGAGCCGATAGTAGAGCACCATGAAAACCAGCACCAACGCCAGCCCGATCAGCCCCGCATAGAGGCTCTTCTGAAGAGCGTCCTGCCCGAGCTGCGCGCTCACCGTCCGGTTCTCGATGTAGTCCAGGTCGAACGGAAGCGCGCCCGCATTCAGCAGAATGCTCAGATCGCGCGCCTCCTCCAAACCCCCCGGCTTGTCGAATCCACCCTCGATGACGCCCTCGCGGCGGATCGTGCTCCGCACCACTGGCGCCGTGATCAGCCTCCCGTCCAACACGACCGCAAGGTAATGCTTGACGTGCGCTCGCGTGAACTCCTCGAACGTCTTCCCCGCATCGCCCTGGAGCTCGAACGTCACCTGCGTCTGCTGGCCCGCCATCGACACCACCCGCGACGTCGGCTTCAAGTCCCGCCCCGTCACGATCACCGGCGACTCGTCGATCACCTGCGCCGTCGACACCTCTTTGCCGGTCGGATCGCGGAACGTATACATCCGCTCGTTCCCCACTTCAGTCATCTCCGGACCCCGCTCCCCATAGGCGTACTTCCGCGGCACGTGCCGAAGCTGCAGGACGGCCGTCTGCCGAATCAGCTCCTTTGCCTTCTCCGGATCCTTCACCCCCGGAAGCTCCACCACCAGCCGGTCCGGCGGCTGCCGCTGGATCACCGCCTCCGTAACCCCGTACGCGTTCACCCGGTCTTCGATAATGCGCTCGATGCTCGTCAGATTGTCTCGGGTGATCGGCTGGCGCTCCGCCACCTTCGTCTCGATGCCGGGAAGCCGCTCCGCCAACAAGCCCTTGATGGTTTCCGCCTGCCGGGCGACATCCGTGTTCTCCCCCAGCCGCGTCGCCACCATGATGCGGTCCCCGCGGATCTGCACGTCCCGCTTCTCCGTCCCAATGGACTCGGCCGGAAGGAGACTCACGATCTCGGCATACAGCTCCGTCCGCTCCTCTTCCGACAGCGGCTCGGTCAGGCTCGGCGCCGAGAACTCATACACCGCCTGGCCCTGAGCCTGGAGAACGAGATGGCTGCCGCCGCGCAGATCCAAACCCAGCGTGATCCCGAAGTGCGGCTTGTAGAAGCGCAGCGGCCCCACTTGCTTCAAAGGCGAAATCGCCTTGCCCGTGTTCGGGTCCGTCCGGTCCCGCAGCTTCACCGGCTCGAGGACTCCGACCAAGGCCAGGACGACAAGTGCGAGAATTGCATTAAGCCACCAGCGCGTGCGGGCCTGCATATGGTGAGCCTTTCGCGTTCCGCGCCCGGGAGGCGCGCAAAAAAAGTTCCCGAAGCTGTGGCCCTGCCTGCGGCGGCAGGCCGCTTCGGTTCCGCGCATTATACCGGCACAGGTCCCGCACTGTCAAACGCGACAGCAGCCCTCCGAGCGCTCCAACATTCGCCCGAACGCGGCAGGGAGACCCCACCTGCTCGCCGTAAGTAAAGCGGTACGGGGCGAACGGTTTGCCGCCCCCCACGACATCCAAGGAGCACCCAATGTACATCGAGGAAATCATCGCAAGAGAAATCCTGGATTCCCGAGGCAATCCGACCGTCGAGGTCGATGTCTATCTCGAGGAAGGACTCATGGGCCGCGCCTCCGTCCCTTCGGGCGCCTCCACCGGCACCCGAGAAGCGGTCGAGCTGCGAGACGCCGACGCCGAGCGCTACGGTGGCAAGGGCGTTCAGCGGGCGGTCGAGAACGTCAACGACGTCATCGCCAACGAGATCACCGGAATGCTCGTCACCGACCAGGCCATGATCGATCGCCTCATGGTCGAGCTCGACGGCACCCCCAACAAGGGCAAGCTTGGCGCCAATGCCATACTCGGCGTCTCCCTCGCCGTCGCCAAGGCCGCCGCCGCCTGGACCGGGCTGCCTCTCTATCGCTATCTCGGCGGGCCCAGCGCCCGCCGCCTTCCCATCCCGATGATGAACATCCTGAACGGCGGCCAGCACGCCGACAACAACGTAGACCTTCAGGAGTTCATGGTCATGCCCGTCGGCGCCGGCAGCTTCCACGACGCCCTCCGCATGGGCACCGGCGTCTACCACGCCCTGAAGAAGGTCCTCGCCGCCGAGAACATGAGCACCTCCGTGGGCGACGAGGGCGGCTTCGCTCCCAACCTTCCCAACAACGAGGCCGCCATCCAGGCCATCGTCCGCGCCATCGAAGGCGCCGGCTACTCGCCCGGCGTCGACGCCTCCATCGCCCTCGACCCCGCCGCCAGCGAGTTCTTCAAGGATGGCAAGTACGACCTCGCCGGCGAGGGAAAGGTCCTCACCTCCGCCGAGATGGTGGACTACTACGCCGCCCTCGTCGATAAGTACCCCATCGTCTCTATCGAAGACGGCCTCGCCGAGGACGACTGGGAAGGCTGGGCCCTTCTCACCAAGAAGCTCGGCAAGAGCGTCCAGCTCGTCGGCGACGACCTCTTCGTCACCAACACCGAGTATCTCCGCAAGGGCATCGAGGTCGGCGTCGCCAACTCCATCCTCATCAAGGTCAACCAGATCGGCACCCTCACCGAGACCCTCGACGCCATCGAAATGGCGAAGCGCGCCGGCTACACCGCCGTCGTCTCCCATCGCTCCGGCGAGACCGAAGACGCCACCATCGCCGACATCGCCGTCGCCACGAACGCCGGGCAGATCAAGACCGGCGCCCCCGCCCGCACCGATCGCGTCGCCAAGTACAATCAGCTCCTGCGCATCGAGGAGGAGCTCGAGCATCTCTCCCAGTTCGGCGGCCCCGACGTCTTCTACAACCTCAGATAGGTCCCGCGGCGTCCGCCCCCCTCGGAGCGCACGCCTGCGCCTCCATCTTCACGGCCCGGCCCCCAGAAAATGGCGGCCGGGCCGAACAGGATTTCCGGAAGGGCCGGGGAAAGCGCGACGCGTAGCCGGACCCTCCAGGGTTGCTAAGCTGCGGAGAGGAGGCGAGCGAGGTGCAGATCATGTGTCCGAAGTGCAAGCAGGCCCAGGACGTGGACAACCGCACCGCCACCTGCCCTGTCTGCCGCACCGTCATTCGACGCTGCCTGGACTGTGACAAGTACGACAGCCGACTCTCTTTCTGCCGCGCCTTCAGCCGTCCCATCGACACGGGAGAGGCGAACTACCCGACCTTCTCCTCCGACAGCACCTATTGCAGAGATTACCTCCCTGCCGTCTCTGTAAGCTAGAGCGCATTGCATAACCCGCACTCGCCTGGCTGTCCGCTGGAGACGCCGGCATGCAATACGCCTGCTGCAGCCCGGCGGCTTGTGCTGCTGTTCCATAACCCGCCTGCGCCGTTTGCAGTGCGGCCCCGGCGGGTAAAATACTATCGGTCGCCGTTCCGGTCTGTCCTTTCGTGCAGCAGATGGTCGCCTCGACCATCTGGAAAGGGGAGGATGGACATGGGAATCGATATGAGGCGCGTTCGGCGCGCCCTGAGATCAGCCGGCGTCCGCGGCCCGTCGATCTGCGGCACGGCCTGGCCCTTCGGTCGCGATCGACGGCTGCGAAACCTCATTCGGCGGCGGCTCGCAGTCCTCGAAGCCAAGAACGCTGTCGTCGACCTCCTGTTCCGGACTCAAGCGCCGCTCGGCGACCTCCACCTCTTCACCCTCGAGCACATCCAGCGCGGCCTCGAAGACCCCGACAGGCGGAAGATCATCATCGGGCTGAGCCCCAGCCGACAGGTCATCGAGGACGAGATCGTCTCCCGTTCGGGCGCGGAGATCGGCCGCGCTCTCGACGAGGGCTTGTCAGAGCTCGTGCGCGACGGCGTCGTTCTCCAGGTCCCCGGCAGAGACGTTCTATCCACGCACGATGTCTACGTCGCCGTCCGGCGCGGCCCGCGGCCCCACTACGATACCGCAGAGCTGAACCGCCTGGTTCGAGACGGGCTGAGCTATGGCGCGCAGCTTCGCTCCCGCGCCAGGCGCGAGGCGTCGAGCACTTCGAGCCGCAGCTACGACCTTTGAGCCACCAGCGTCGGGAATCCCTCTATCCCGACGGGCGCTTGAAGACCAACCCTGACAGGGCGCGAAAAAACGGGGCGCACATGGTGCGCCCCGATCAGTGTTTCCCCTCCGCAGTGCGCGTTTCGAACCCAATCAGGATCCCGGTGTCGCGCCCGCTTCCTCTGGGCCCGCATCCTCTCCCGCCTTCTCGCGGGAAAACACGATCCGCCGCTCGCCGGGTCGCACATACCCCAGGCGGCGCGCCGCCGCCTCCCGACCATCCTCCGTAGCGGCGTATTGCTTGTACTCCTCCAGCTGCCCCTGCTCGAAGACCAACGCCGCCTTCTTCATCTCCAGTTGCGCCATCCTGTCCGACTGCGCTCGGATCGTGCCCAGCGGCCCGAACAGCTTTGCCAGCCCGATCGCCAGAACCAGCGCAATGAGGCAGAAGAACACGCTCCCCCTCAGCCTTCGCCGTCCCCGTCTTCCCCTGCTCGACAGTCGCTGCACCTGATCTCCCTCAGAACCTGTGATGTTTCCCCACCACCTCGACCTTGATCACGTTCGTCTGCCCCGGAATCCCCGCCGGCACCCCGGCCGTGACCACCACGACGTCGTCCTGCGCCACCATGCCTTCCTCCCGCGCGCGGTCGATGGCGTGGAGGATCAGCGCGTCCGTGCTCTTCCCTCGCTTGGCCACAAGCGCACGCACCCCCCACGCCAGCGCCAACCGTCTCTGTGTTGCCACATCCGGCGTCACCGCTATAATCGGCACCTCGGGCCGATGCATCGCCACCATCAGGGCCGTATGCCCGGTGGAGGTGGCCGTGATGATCGCCCGCGCCCCAAGGTCGTGCGCCAGGTTCACCGTCGCCTGGCTGATGCCGTCGGTCACCGTTTCGCACGGCCACCGGCTCGACTCCGCCAGGCGCCCCGCGAAGTCGAATGCCGCCTCCCCCCGCGCCGCCACCTTCGCCATCACCCTCACCGCCTCGACCGGATAGCGCCCAACCGCCGTCTCTCCAGACAGCATCACCGCATCCGTGCCGTCCAGAACGGCGTTCGCAATGTCGCTCACCTCCGCCCGCGTCGGCCGCGGACTGTCGATCATCGACTCCAGCATCTGCGTTGCCGTCACCACGGGCTTGCCGGTCGTGTTACAGCGTCGGATGATAGATTTCTGAAGCAGCGGAACCCTATCGAGCGGAAGCTCGATCCCCAGATCGCCCCGCGCCACCATCACCCCATCCGCCGCCGCGATGATCTCCTCCACGTGGTCTATCGCCTCGTGCTGCTCGATCTTCGCCATCAGCCCAACGGGCTTCCCCTGCCGCTCGATCTGCCTCCGCAGCGGCTTCAGGTCCTCCGGCCTCCTCACGAACGACATCGCCACCCAGTCCACCCCGTGTTCGAGGCCGAACCGTAGGTCGGCCAGGTCCTTCCGCGTCACCGTCTGCACCGGCAGCTCCACATCGGGCAGGTGCACCCCCTGGTGAGACCGCAGCACCCCTCCCACCCGCACCCGGCAGCGCACCTCCGTGTCGCTCGTCTCCAGCACTGTCAGCTCGATCCGCCCGTCGCCCAGCAGCACCCGCTGTCCCGGCTTGAGCGTCCGCGGAGCCTCCGGCACGGGCAGCGGTATTCGATCCGCCTTCGGCCTGGAGGCCGCGCTCAGCACCACCTCGGCGCGCGCCTTCAGCTCCAGCCCCTCCTCCGGCAGCTCCCCCACCCTCAGCTTCGGCCCCGCCAGATCCTGCAGTATGCCAATGGGCCGGCCCAGCTTCTTCTCCACCGCGCGGATCGCGGCGATAGTCCTCCCATGCTGCGCCCGATCGCCGTGCGAGAAGTTGAGCCGCGCCACATCCATCCCCGACCGCGCCAGCCGCTCCAGCATCCGCCGCGAGAAGCTCGCCGGCCCAATCGTGCAGACGATCTTCGTCCGCCGCTCTGACGGCCGCCTCTTCCTTCGTGCCATCGCCGCCCTCCGTCATGCGCAGCGGCGGCCAGCTCTCGCGGCCGCCGCTGTGATAGGCTCACTCGTAGCGCGGGTTCATCCCGCGCAGTTGAGAGGCGCTACTGTCCCGCGCCCTCTGCTCCACCGGGGGCCGCGCCCGGCTCCTGCTGGGCCGCCTCGCCGCGTCCGCCTCCACGTCTGCCGCCGCCTCTCCTGCCTCGACGGCCTTCCTGTGCGCCTTGGCCCTCGGTGCCCGGTTCGCTCACCGCCGCACCCCGGCCTCCGCCGCGACCTCCACCGCCTCCACCTCCGCCCGGCAGTATCGGCGCCGGCGGCTCGGTCATCCGCATCCACACGAACGCCACGGCCGCTATCAACACCAATATCACGATGACTGCAACGACAGGCGACACGTTCTTCTGCATAGCACCTCTCCCGTCACGTCAGCAATGGCAGCCCTCACAGGGCATGGACACTTCGGTCGCGGAACGCCGCCAGAACTCTCCCACGAGTCTTATCGACGGTATCGGCCCCGAGGTCGCACTATATTACCATATGCTCGCTCCCATGACGAAAACCTTGGCCCATTCGTGCCGTTAGCCATACACCACACAATGAGACTCCGCCCGCCGGCGCGAAATTCCACCCCGGCCGGCCCGAACCAATCCCCCTCCCGCCGCGTCTAACAAAGGGATGGCCAGGCCTCTCGCAGAAGCCTGGCCGGTCGGCCAGCGACCATCGCTCGGCCAGCGACCATCGCTCGGCCAGCGACCATCGCTCGGCCAGCGACCATCGCTCGCATAATGACCGTCGTCAGAGGGGAACGCACGCGGGCATGACACCCGAAGCCCTCGGCATCATCGAGCGCATCTTCAAGGCGATGATCTTCGTCCCGATGATCGCCCTCGTCGGCTGGTGGATCTTCACCAACTGGCTCGACCGCACGCTCACGCTCGAAGAAGCGGTGACCGGCTTCTTCCTTCTCGGCGCCGCCTTCGCTCTCGGTGTCATCTCCATCATATCCGGAGGCTGGGGGTTCCTCGGCATCATCGCCGTCGTCTACCTCGCCCTCGTCGCCCTCCTCGTTTGGGAGTACATCTACTGGCGCCGCCGCGAGAGAGAGCACCACCTATCCGAGATCGCTCGTTACCAGCAGGCCATCGAGAAGGACCCCACCAACGCCGCCGCCTACTCCTTCCTCGGAGAGAACCTGATCCGGCTCAGGCGCTTCGAGGAGGCCCAGGAAGCGATCGAGAAGGCGCTCCGGCTCGACCCCGAGTCACAGCGCGACCGCCGCCTCCTGCGCCTCGCCAAAGAACGCCGGCCCCAGTACCCCTGGAGGCGAACCGACTAGCTCTCTCGCGCCACCCTCCCGCATCTCCCCCTCATTCCCCCCCCTCGATCTCCACCCCCGGCCGCGTCGTCGGCGCCTTCGGCCGCATGATCAGCCCCGGGTGCAGCGTCCGCTGAAGCGTCACGAACACCTCGATCCCCGGCTCCCGCACCTCGCCCGACAGCG
>Ga0307379_10009583_pt1 | contig 12909 bp, 7 predicted proteins | sample UN2MG_FD_202237 | JGI IMG/M metagenome (GOLD analysis project Ga0307379, IMG submission 202237) | Soil microbial communities from Risofladan, Vaasa, Finland - UN-2 | ecosystem: Environmental > Terrestrial > Soil > Coastal area > Acid sulfate soil | place: Finland: Risofladan, Vaasa | collected... | reverse complement strand
CATCTGGCGCTGTGACTCGACGGTCAGCACCTTGGTCCTGTTGGGATCGTCCCGGCCGCGGGCAGGCAGGTTCGGCTCGTCGCCGAACCGATAGCTGACCCTGATCGTGCGGCCCTTCAGTCCGAAGGACTCGACCGTGGCCCGTATCGGCAGTCGGTTGAAGGCGTTGATCTGATCGGGCGCCGCCAGCTCCCTGACGTTCAAGGCCAGCGTCGAAGGCGTCACTTGATCGGACCCGACGCCCACGGTGTGGATCGGCACGCCGGACAGGGCCATCCGCGATGCGAACTTTTCGGGGCTGACGCCCTCGGAGGTGTTGTTGCAGCCGTCTGAGATCAGGACGATGCCGGCCAGCTCAAGCCTCTGGCGGAGGTAGGAGTCGGCGGCTGCCTGGGCGGAGTCGCCTATCGCGGTGGCCTGACCGTTGGCGTCCGGGAGCCGAAGGTCGAATTCCCCGTCGGCCTCGATCGCCCCGAGGGCCTGCGGCGTCGCGGAGAAGGCGAACAAGCCTACGTCGGCATCCTCGGCGATCCTCCGCAGCTCGCCAAGGGCGCCCTGGAGGTGTTGGTCCACGGCCTCGATGCGGCTGACCGGGGGGACGGGCTCCTGCCCAGCACCGAGGGCGGCCGTGCCCGGCACGTCTCGCCGCTGCATGGAGGCCGACGTATCCACAGCGACCAGCAGCGTCTGACGGACCTCCGTGTCCACCTGGTATTCCAGTTGCGGGCCCATGGCCCACATCCCCATCAGGAGCAGCGCGGCCAGCCGGAAGGCCAGCAGCACCGTCTTCCACAGGCGGCTGGTGGCCGAGGTGGTGCGGCCGTAACTGCGAATCGCCCAAAGCAGGGCGCAGGCCGTGATCGCGATGACGGCGCCGCTCAGCGGCCAGAACGCCACGAGCGCGATCAGCACTGCCAGCAGGGTGGCCTTCAGGGAGGCGGCCAGCATGTCCCTGCCCAGCGAGGGCCTGTCCGCCGTTCCGCCGCCAGCGCCGTACACCCCGGCAACCAAGGCGGTGAGCGGCCCGCCGAGCAGTGCCGCCGTCAGCCCCATCGCAGCCCGCACGCTGCGCCCGCGCCAGACCGTCATCAACAGCCCCGCCAGCTCCCACGCCAGAAGGAGCGCCGCCACCGACGTCAGCACCACCGGCCACGGCGGCGGCTCGAAGACCAGGATCGTGTCGCGAAGGTTCATCTACTCGCCCAGCAGACAGCCACGGGCGGGATTATAGCAGCTTCCGCCCGACTGCGGTTCTTTGGCCAGCTAAGGCCGTTGTCGCCGCCTTGACAGGCCGGGGGCCGTCTCGTATAAGCATTGGCCGCGCTGCAAGGCGGTTGGCACACGTCGGCGGCCCGGTGGGACGCCACCGCGGCGACCTGGTGCAATCCCCGGTTCCCGGAGAGCATGATGGAAGCAGAACACGCCGAGCGCCTGAAGGGCAAGCTGGACGGGGCGAGCCTGGCCAAGCTTCAGGCCCTCAACAATCCGGACGTCTCAGAGTTCGTCGCGGACGCCGTCGCGCTGGGCAAGCCGGATTCCGTGAAGGTCTGCGACGACTCGCCCGAGGACATCGCCTACATCCGCAGCCGCGCGGTCGAGATCGGTGAGGAAACAGCGCTGGCGACCGACGGCCACACCGTCCACTTCGACGGCTTCCTCAGCCGCAAGCGCAACGACCAGGCCCGCGACAAGGGCGCCACCAAGTATCTCGTGCCCGCGGGCATGAAGCTCGACGCGAAGCTGAACCAGACCGAGCGGGGGTCGGGGCTGAGCGAGGTTCGCGGCCTGCTGGACGGGGCGATGAAGGGCAGGCAGGCGTACGTTCGGTTCTTCTGCCTGGGCCCGACTGACTCGCCGTTCAGCATTTCCTGCGTGCAGGTGACCGACTCGGCGTACGTCGCGCACAGCGAGGACCTGCTCTACCGCGGCGGCTACGAGCAGCTCAGGCGTGCAGGCCGAGGGGCGGAGTTCTTCCGGTTCCTGCACTCGGCCGGCCGGCTGGACGAGCGAAACACCAGCGCCGAGACGGACAAGCGGCGGGTCTACATCGACATCGCCGAGAACACCGTCTACAGCGTCAACACGCAATACGGCGGCAACACGATCGGGCTGAAGAAGCTGGCCCTCCGCCTGGCGATCCGCAAGGCCGACCGGGAGGGCTGGCTGGCCGAGCACATGTTCCTGATGGGCGTCAACGGCCCGGGCGGGAGGGTGACGTACTTCGCCGGGGCGTACCCCAGCGCCTGCGGCAAGACATCGACGGCCATGCTGCCGGGCGAGCGGATTCTCGGCGACGACCTGGCCTACCTCCGCAAGATCGGTGGCGAAGCCCGCGCGGTCAACGTCGAGGAGGGCATATTCGGCATCATCGAGAACGTCAATCCCGACGACGACCCCGAGATCTACAAGATACTCACCCACACAGGCGAGGTGATCTTCTCCAACGTGCTAGTCGCGGACGGACGGCCCTACTGGATCGGCATGGGCAGCGAGATCCCCGACAGGGGCGTCAACTACGCCGGCGAGTGGCACGCCGGCATGACCGACCCGGACGGCAACGAGATCACGCCGTCGTACAAGGGCAACGCCAGGTACACGGTGTCGCTGAGGCACCTGACCAATCTCGACGATCGCCTCGACGACCCCGACGGCGTGCCGGTGGGCGGCGTCATCTACGGCGGGCGCGACAGGGACACGGCCGTGCCGGTCCAGGAGGCCTTCGACTGGGCGCACGGAATCATCGCCTACGGCGCGTCGCTGGAGAGCGAGAGCACCGCCGCCACCATCGGCGCCGAGGGCGTGCGCACATTCGACCTGATGAGCATCTTCCAGTTCCTGTCAATCCCTCTGAGCAAGTACATCCAGAACAACCTGGACTTCGGGAAGAACCTGCCCCAGCCGCCCAAGGTCTTCGCCACCAACTACTGGCTGAAGGACGAGGCCGGCAAGTACCTGAACGGCAAGCTGGACAAGGCCGTCTGGATCAAATGGATGGAGCTCCGCGTTCGCGGCGAGGCCGAAGGGATCGCCGGCCCGACCGGGCTGCTGCCGATGTACGAGGACCTCAGGCGCCTGTTCAAGCAGGTGCTGGGCAAGGACTACGCGCAGGCGGACTACGTCCGACAGTTCACGATCCGCATCCCCGAGAACCTCGCCAAGCTCGACCGGATCGAGCAGGTCTACCGCGGCGTAGCCGACGCACCGAAGCTGCTGTTCGATACGCTGGCCGCCCAGCGGAAGCGCCTGATGGCCCTCCAGGAAGCCAAGGGCGACTACGTCTCGCCATTGGATATCTAACCTCCTGACAAGATTGGGCTTACAGCCGAGACGGGCTGCCTTCCTACAGCAATCAACAGGGCGGCATTGCCGGCCCGAGAGATCGCCACAATCGCCTGGACAGTGGCGGCGGCGTAGGGCGGTTGCCTTCCGGGGTACTCCACGATACGCTGAACGGCCCGGCGCCGAGTCGGCGGCGGACGACGTTGCTTTCCTCACTCGGTTCGGATTCGCGCAGCCCAATCGGGAGGTCCGCCATGACGCGCATGTCGATGATCGTTGCCGCCTGGGTCACCTGTTCCCTTCTGGCCGGCGGGCTCCAGGCCCAACCGGACAAGCCCGGCCCGGTGGTCAATCCGCTGAAGGACACCGCCGTCTACCCCGTCGCAGTCTGGGGGATGGGCTACAAGACGGCGCCGGGGTTCGCCGAGTTGGGGGTGAACGTCTTCGTCGGGGACCAGGGCGGCGCCAAGCGATGGTGCGACGAGATCGCCAAGCACAAGTGCGTCGGCTTTGTCCGGTGGCGGGGCAAGAGTGCCGCCCAGCGCGCAGCCATCGCCGGCAGCGGCGGCTTCCTCGGCTGGATGCACGGCGACGAGCCGGACAACCCCAAGGTGGTCGACGGGGTGTACCGCCCCACCGGCATCCCGCCGGCCGAGTTGATCGCCGAGTACGGGGACATGAAGAAGTCCGCCACCCCCGCGCCGATGTACCTCAACCTCGGCCAGGGCCTGGCCAACGGCGCGCGGCAGACCACTCCCGACGCCACGTACAGGGAATTCATGAAGTGTGCCGACGTCGTCTGCTACGACGTCTACCCCACCTCCACGCAGGCCCACGGCACCAGCCGGCTTCACCTGGTGGCCCGGGGCATCTCCCGGCTGAAGGGCTTCGCCGGCAAGGACAAGCCCGCCTGGATCTGGCTGGAGTGCACCTCCATCGGCGGCGAGAAGTCCGGTATCGGCCAGCGCCCCCCTCTGCCCCATGAGCTGCGGGCCGAGGTCTGGATGTCCATCGTGCACGGGGCCGACGCGATCGGCTACTTCCCCCATCAGTTCAATCCCTACCGCGGCGGGCCGGCAGCCATACCCGAAGACCTCCAGAAGGAGATGAAGCTCACCAACGGCCTGCTGCACAAGCTCGCGCCCGCGCTGCGGACCGGAGCCAAGAGCATGCTCAAGGTCGACGCCGGCGATGGCTGGGTGGACGCGGCCATGTGGAAGCACGACACCGGCACGCTCGTGGTGGCGGTCAACATGCGAAACGCGCCGGCCAAGGCTGCCATCACCCTGCCGGAGCCGGTCGATCAGTTCACGATCGTCGGCCAGGGCCGAACCGCCGGCGCCAAGCGAGGCAAGCTCACGGCCGACCTCCAGCCCTACGAGGTGAGGCTGTTCTGGACGGGCAAGGGCCTGACGAATCAGTCGTATCGCTACCCGGCGCCGCAGAAGGCCAAGGACGCCCTTCCCGACGACATCTGCATCGACTTCGAGGGCAAGCTGCCCGCCGGCACAAAGATCGAGGGCAACGCCAAGGTGTCGGCCGACAAGGCCCACGGCGGCGGCAAGGCCATCTACGTCGGCGAGATGGGCACCGTGACCATCCCGCTGGGCCAGAAGGACTTCCGCGGCCGGGTCACCATGTGGGTCTACGACTCCTCGAAGAAGCACACCAAGGACGACGAGAACAAACCCTCCGCAGGCACCTGCTGGGGCCTCCAGGACAGCCAGAAGCGCATGATGCTCTTCGGGATCATACGTCGCAACTTCCTCAGCCAGGCCAGCTACAGCTACGCCTTCACCTCTCGCCTGCGCGGGTATCCCTCGCCCGGCTACGCGGCGATCGACCGGACGAAAGCCGGCTGGTACAAGTGGGTATTCGACCTGGCGCAACCGGGGCAGTTGAACGTCAGCGTCAACGGCAAGGCGACCAGCAGCCTCGCCAAGCAGTACGGCAACTTCAACAACGGCTTCAGCGCGATCAGGATCGTCGGCGGGGCCAAGGGCGAGTTCGAGGACATCTGCATGGACGACATCCTGGTGGAGTATCCCAAGCCGGCCCCCGAGACCCCCGGCAAGCTGGCGGAGTTGCCCCTTCAGCGCGACCTCCGCAAGGGCGTGATGTGGTCGCGCACGCACCACACGCGGCTGTGCTGTCCGGCGCTGGCGGAGGCCCCTGCCCTGGACGGCAAACTCGACGACGCGGCCTGGGCCCAGGCCGCCCCACTGGTCAACTGGACGAACACCCGCGGCACCACGACCGCCACATACCAGACCCTCTGCCGCATCGGGCGCCACGGCGGCAAGATCTACATGGCCTTCGAGTGCCGCGAGGACCTGCTCGGTGAGCTGATAGCGACGAAGAAGGCCGGCTGGCAGAACGACTGCATCGAGATCTGGTTCGATCCCTCCAACACGCGGACCAGCTTCTGCCACATCACAGTGACGGCCGCCGGCAAGGTGGAGGCCGGCCGAACCGTTCCGGACGAGTGGGGCGAGGGCAAGAAGGATGAGGGCTGGCAGCCCACGATCGAGGCGAAGGCCGGGCGGACCGAAGGCGGCTGGACGCTCGAGCTGGCCATCGACAAGAAGGACCTCGAGGTCCCCGGCGCCGGGGAGGTGTGGGCCTTCGACGTCGGCCGAGAACGCAGACCGCTGCCCACGGAGGTGTCGGCCTTCACACGCGGCGGGTTCAATGACGCGTTCAGCTTCGCGGAGCTTCTCTTCCAGCCGGCCACCGTCTCCCTGTCCAACGGCGTCCTGACCAACCGGACCGATCAGCCGGTGACTGCCAAGGTCGAGGTGCTCGTCTCCAAGAAGGCCCCCGGAACGACCTTCCCCAACTGGGAGACGATGTGGTTTGACCTGGCCCGGGCGGCGATCACCGTCAACCTGGGCCCGAAGGGAAAGGCGAACCTGCTTGACCGCCAGATGGAGCTGAAGGTGCCGGCCGGCGGGCGACTGCGCCTGACCGTGTTGGAGCCGGCCGCGCCCAAGCTGTTGGAGGAGTTCATCGCCAACGTCTGGGGCGGCATCGAGAGCAAGTAATCCCAGGCGGGTTCAACATGAGGGGCGGACCGAATGGTCCGAATGGTCCGCCCCTTTTCGAATTGGGACGGCTCACAGGGGAAGGGACCGGGCATGAAGACCTTGGACTTGATCCTTGCGGTTGCGCTGCTCGTCGCCTGCTTCTCGCCGGTCATCGGCGCGGAGACAATCACGCTCGTGGACAACGGGGCCAGCGACTGCGTGATCGCGCTGCCCAAGGACGCCAGCCCGTCGGAGAAATGGGCGGCCGAGGAGCTCGTCAGTCACATCAAGCAGATGACCGGCGCCGAGCTGAGAATCGTGCCGCAGGCCGCTCAGGTGCCCGCCAAGGCCATCGTGATCGGCGACGGCCCGGCCGCCCGGTCCCTCGGCGTCAAGATCGACGCCAATGTCCTGGGCACGGACGGCTACATTATCAAGACCTTGGGCGACCGCCTGGTGATTGCCGGCGGCCGCAAGTGCGGCACGATGTACGGGGTCTTCACTCTGCTCGAACGGCTCGGCGTGCGCTGGTGGACGCCGACGGAAACCCACATCCCCAAGGCCGCGACGGTCAAGGCGCCCGCGATGGACCTCCGCGAGGTGCCGCGCCTGGAATACCGCGACCTGCTGTTCCGCCAGGTGTGGGACGAGCCGGGGCGGGTCTGGATGGCCCACAACAAGCTCAACGGGCCGCTGAACAAGGGCACGCCGGCGAAGCGCGGCGGCCAGTACGAATACGGCGGCAGCGGCGGGCTCGCCCACACGATGATGAGACTGCTGGCCAAGCACAAGATCGAGATCACGCCGGAGATGATGTCGGCGGACGCTCGCGGGCGGCGGGCCAGACCCGGCAGCCGGGCCGACCAGCTCTGCTTCTCCAGCGACGCCGCCGTCCAAGCCATGACCCAGGCCGTCGTCGCCGAGTACCGCCAAAGGCCGGACATCCGCTTCGTCGTGGTCGGACAGGAAGACGGCTACAACTACTGCCGCTGCGAGAAGTGCCAGGCCGTCGCCAAGGCTGAGGGCTCGCAGTCCGGTCCGCTCATCCAGTTCGTCAACCGCGTGGCCGAGAATGCCGAGAAGCAGGTCCCCGGCACCGCGGTGGCTACCAACGCCTACGTCTGGTCCCGCAAGCCGCCCAGGAACATCAGGCCGCGACACAATGTCTGCATCGTGCTGTGCACCTACGAGTGCAGCTTCGCCGACCCGCTGGCTACGTCCACCGTCAAGCCAAACGTCGAGTTCCGCAACGACCTCGAGGCCTGGAGCCGCCTGTCCGGCAAGCTGATCGTCTGGGATTACGTGACCAATTTCCTGCACTACCTGATGCCGCACCCAAACCTCGACGTGCTGGCGCCAAACGTGAAGTACTTCGCCGACCACGGGGTCGTGGGCGTCATGGCCCAGGGGCAGTGGAACTGCCTCGGGGCCGAGTTCACCCAGTTGCGCGGATGGGTGCTGGCCAAGGCCATGTGGGACCCCAACGCCGACAACCGGGCGCTGATCTCGGAGTTCCTGGCCGGCTACTACGGTCCGGCGGCACCAGCCGTCCAGAAGTACATCGACGTGACCCACCGCTACATGCGCGAGCACACCGACTGGGTGCTGAACATCTACCGCCACCTGAACGTCCCGTACATCGCCCCGGAAATCGTCGCCGAGGCCGAGGCGGCCCTGCGAGAAGCCGACGAGGCGGTCGCCGGCAAGGGAGAAGACCTCGAGCGCCGCGTCCGCCACGCGCACATGCCCGTCTGGTACCTGCTGACCAAGTGCGGTCCAGGCTCGAAGATGTGGCGCGCCACCGAGGCGAAGGTCGGCACGCTGGACATGGCCCGCCTGGCCGAGCAGTTCGGACAGGTCGTCAAGGACTACCAGATCAACGAGGTCGCCGAGGGCCAGCAGGGCAAGGCCTTCTTCGAGTGGCTGGCCGACTACGGCAAGCTCGTCGCCGCCAGGGGCGTGCCCGTGCCGGAGGAGCTTCGCGGCAGGGACCCCAACAGCTACCGGCTGATCCAGGCCTGCCAGATGGACCGCAACGCCAACTGGTTCGTCCCGCAGGCCGGCGCGACGGACGGCTGGGCGGCCAAGCCTCCCACCGGCCGACAGGTCCTGCACTACCTGAGCGACACGAACGACTACACGCCCGGGCGGACCTACCGGGCCTTCGTTCGCGTCCGCGGCGAGGGCGTTGCCGGCGATGCGAACGGTCCGGCGTGGACGTGCAGCCTCGGCAGCCGCCCGGCCGTCGAGGTCACGGCCGAGCAGCTTCGCGACGGCAACTGGCACACGTTTGAGATCGGCACGATCAAGCCCAGGGGCATCGGCCAGGGACTGACCAGCGGCCTGCTGTATAAGTACCGCGGCAAGGTCAAGTCGATCTACATCGACTGCTTCTGGCTGTTGGAGCAGCCCGCAGCGGCCAAGTAGCAGGATGTGTGGTCCCAAGGCCTCGGCACCTGACTACCGACAGGCAGGCGGCAGGAAGGTTCGGAATCCTGGGGGGTCTGCCACCCCCTGGGGGCTTGTCGCAAATGACGTTGTCCTGCTGGTGCGGCTGGCTATACTACGCTCGGACGCTGGACGGGTCCCGCGTTGGAGCGCGCAGGGCAGGAGACACTTTCGCTTCGCAAGGAGACGGCGATGGGCAACTACTCCGTGATAGGGGCGGACGGGAATGTGTACGGTCCGGTGGATGAAGTGGGGTTGCAGACGTGGGCTCAGACCGGACGGATACGGGCCAACACGCAGGTCAGCGTCACGGAGACCGGCCAGACGGTCTCAGCGATGTCGTTGGACTTTCTGGTGCCGTGTTTTCGTGCGGCCCCGCCGGTACCGTATGCGACCCCGATGGGCTACGGGCTGGCACGCCCGGGTACTCCCGAGGCCGCCGCGCACCAGTTCACCGAGTTTCCCGCCGCCGTGGCCATCCTTCTGCACTTCCTCACGCTCGGGCTTTTCAGCACCATCTGGCTCAACCTGATGCACGGCAAGATGCCCAAGATTCGCCATGACGACCCATCGGCCGGCAAGGCCATCGGCTTCCTGTTCATTCCCTTCTTCAACCTGTACTGGGTGTTCTTCACCTACCATCGGCTCTGCAGGCGCATCAACGAGCAGCGGGAGATGCGCAGGCTGAAGCCGAATGTGCCGGCCGGCCTGGCCGTGGCCATGTGCATCATCATGCTCATTCCGTATGTCGGGCTGATCGCAGGGTTGATCATCACCCCGATCTTCCTGGGGGTCGTGCAGTCGAGTGTCAACGAGCTGGCGAGAGTCTCACGAGGAGTCTGACGCGGCCACGTTGAGTCGCCAGAACGTTCGTGGCAAGGCAATTGCGATGACTCCTGCCCGGTGGGACATCGTAGCGTCCTATCCGACGGGGGAAACGGGGTAAGTGCGGCCGAATCAACGAGTCCTCGCTTGCGAGCTGATGCTCTGACGTTGCAGTACTGACCTGACTGCGGGACAGCCCACGTGTTCACATGGCCGGACGGCGGAGGTCCCTGTCTGCGAGCGACGCTTCAAGGACGATATGCTGTGCATCGGGAGGCGATGGCGCATATCGCGGCAACGGCCTGATATAAGGCGGTGCGCAGCCAAGTACCTGCCCACGTTGACAAGTTCAGACGGTCAGGTTAGCGTAAGTCGTTGCCAACACTACGCGCCGGAGTGGCGGAACTGGCAGACGCGCAGGATTCAAAATCCTGTGGGGCTTACACCCCGTGCGGGTTCGACTCCCGCCTCCGGCATTCGTCGATCGCGCGGGCCGCCGCGGGTCGCGCAAAGCACGGGGCCTGCCGCCCAGGCCACCGTGCGCTGAGCGGCAAGCCCCGAGGAATCGCTCATCCGGCCGACGGCTCGGAGTACCGGCCGTCAGACCGCGTGCGACAAGTCGGCTGCCTGATTATTATTCTGCCGGCCTGTTTCCGCCTCCCTGACCGCGCGGACGCCGAGCAGGCCTCTGCCCTTCGCGCGCCTTCTTCATCTGCTCCCGCTGCTCGGCCGTCAGCACCTCTTCGCTGATCTTCTTCATCGCCTCCTGCATGGCCTTGCCGCGGTCCTCCCGGTTGCCCTCACCGGCCTTCTTGAGGGCCTCATCCCAGATCGCCTTGGCCTTGGCCTTCTGCTCGTCGCTGAGGTTCAGTTGCTCGAGGAACCTGGGAAGGCCGGCCCCACGGCGCGGCTGCTGCTTGATGATCTCCTCGAGCTTCTTGCGCTGCTCGGCGGTCAAGACGTCGGTCTTGATCTTCTCGACCATGTCGGTCATCACCTTCTGCCTGGCCTGCGGGTTCTCGGCCTTCCTGGCGGCCTCCGTGGCCTCCTTGCGAAGCGCCTCGACCTTCTTCTGCTGCTCTTCGGTCAGCTCCAGCCGCCGCAGCGCACCCATGACCTGCATCCACGGCTGATTCCCTTGGCGGCCCCTCGGCGCGAGGAACTGGTTGACCTTCTCCATCTGCTCCTTCGTGAGCACCTCCGAGAGCTGCTTGGTCACGTTCTCATTGAGCTTCGCGCGGTCGGCCGTCAACTTGGTCATCTGCTCGCGGGCCTTCTGGGCCTGCTCCTTGTCGTCGGAAGTGCGGGCCTCTCTCATCTTCTGGCGGGCGGCCCTGAGCTCCTCGCCGTGGGCCTTGTCCCAGTTGGCCACCGCCTGGTTGTGGGTCTCCATGATCTGCTGGAACTTCGGGGCCTGCTCGGCGGTAAGCTCGAGGTTCTTCACCAGGCGATCGAGCATCTCCTTCTGACGGGCCTGCCGGTCGGCGGGTCGGCCTTCGCGGCCGGCCGGCCTGCTGCGCGGCCGCCGGGCCGGCTCATCCTGAGCCAAGGCCGTCAGTCCCAACATGCCCACAGCCACCAGCACCATCGCCGCAAGCAACACGTAACGCTTCATCGCGTCTCTCCTTCAGGGGCCCGGCGCCCCGCTCACCCGCCGGGCTTGCACGCCCGGCCATCGTCCGGCTGCCCGGAGCGCGGGCACAGAGGGTCTAACGCCCACAGGGGCAGCTTATTGCGGCCGACCAGGCCCGGGCCAGGGGTCCGCCCGTCTGTGGATTCCACTCGCCGGGAACGCTATCCTAGGCGCCCGTCGGCGCTGGAGAACACGGACATGCCGAGCAGGTACCCGCTCTTTGACCGCGGCAAGCTGAGGATCGAGCCTCTGGCCGAGCGCCAGCACCTCGTTTCGCTCGCGGACGTGCTGGAGGTCGGCCAGCGGCCGGCGCCTTTCGAACACCCGGACTTGCCCGCACTGGCCGGGGCGATGAAGGACGCCCGCCGGGACGGGTCGGCCATCGTGGTCATGATGGGCGCGCACCCGATCAAGCAGGGCCTGAGCCGATACCTGATCGATCTGATCCGGCGCGGGTACGTCTCGGTGCTGGCGGTCAACGGGGCCTGCGCGATACACGACTTCGAGCTGGCCCGGATCGGCGCCACCAGCGAGTCGGTCGCGCGATATATCTCCGAGGGCCGGTTCGGGCTGTGGAAGGAGACCGCCGAGCTGAACGACATCGTGGCCGTCGGCAGGTTCGTCGCCGCCGGCAACTTCGCCCATAAGGACGTGTCGATCTTCGCGGCCGCCTACGAGGCCGGCGTGCCCGTGACCGTTCACGTCGGGGTCGGCTACGACATCATCCACCAGCATCCGAACTTCGACGGGGCGGCCGCCGGCGAGGCCAGCGACCGCGACTTCCTGATCTTCACGAAGGTCTTGGAGGGGCTGGAGGGCGGCGTGGTGCTCTGCCTCGGCTCGGCCGTCATGGGCCCGGAGGTGTACCTCAAGGCGCTGGCCATGGCCCGCAACGTCGCGCGGCAGCAGGGCAGGAAGATCGCCCGGGTCACCTCGGCGGTCTTCGACCTGCTGAAGCTGCCGGGCGACCTGCACGCCGAGGCGTCCAAGGATTCACCGGAGTACTACTACCGGCCTTACAAGACCATCCTCGTTCGTACGGTCGCCGACGGGGGCCGCAGCTTCTACTTCCGCGGCGACCACCGCGCGACCATCCCGGCGCTGCACCGGCTCCTGGCCGAAGACGCGTGAGAGTAGACCGGTGACTGCCGCCGCGCGACAGGCTATACTGGCCAGCGGAGACGCGGGTGATGAGAGTTGAAATCGAGCGAGAAGACGACGGACGATGGATCGCCGAGATTCCCGAGCTCCCTGGCGTGATGAGCTACGGGCAGACCCGGGAGCAGGCCGTGGCAGGGGCCAAGGCGCTGGCACTGCGCGTGCTTGCGGACCGGCTGGAGCACAATGAGGAGGTCCCGGAGCTCGGCGCTGTCTTCTCGGTGCCGGCATGAGCAACTGGCCGTCCTAAGAGACTATCTCAAGACCTACGCGAGGCCGCGTTGCGATCAAAACGGGTCCAGATGCAAGGAAGGCCGACGACGACAACCCCACGCGGGTTGTCGAGGAGGCCTGACGCCGCAGATGGCCCGTTTTCATCGCAACCCTTTGGGACGGGGCATCTTCCGCCGCATGCCATCGTCGAGGCTCCAAACGCGACGCATCGCGTTTGGAGACCTCTTGCTCGGGCTCGACGACCTGTCAGGGGTAGCCATCGCCCTCCCGCCTTGGCCTGCGACAGAACCTGCCCCGTCGCGGCCC
>Ga0307379_10009579_pt1 | contig 12911 bp, 11 predicted proteins | sample UN2MG_FD_202237 | JGI IMG/M metagenome (GOLD analysis project Ga0307379, IMG submission 202237) | Soil microbial communities from Risofladan, Vaasa, Finland - UN-2 | ecosystem: Environmental > Terrestrial > Soil > Coastal area > Acid sulfate soil | place: Finland: Risofladan, Vaasa | collected... | reverse complement strand
GAAGATGCTATTGCTTATATGCTCTCAAAGGTCCAGTAATTTAGGATGATTTTTCCCATTCCTTTTTTCATCTTTTGTAAAAGATTTTCGCCTTTCTTGCTTGTCCAAGAAAGGTGAGAAAGAAGGACACCCCGCCTGTTTTTCTTAACGGCTTTTGTTCATTTCTTGCTTGCGAAAGCAAACGAACCAAAGAAAGACACCCCCATCGATTTTTTCAACGGCATTTGACTGCACTCGCTCGGAGAAACAGCAAGCAGTTCTTTTTACCTTTCTTGCTCACCCAAGAAAGGTAACTAAAGAAGGGTGCCCCCCTGCTTTTTTTAACGGAATTTTGTCTTCGCTCATTCAGCGAGGGAGGAAACTCGCTTCGCTCAGACACCCTCCCTCTTTTTCCTCATTCGCTGGAAAAATTCCTAAAAACCAGAAGGGGGATTAAAAAAACATGATTTCCTTGCTCGCTCAGTAAATCCCTGAAAAGCAAAAGGGGGGAGAAAAAATACCTGAAAAATCTTAATGGGGAATTTAAAGTCCAAAAGAGTTATTAATCAAGAGCTTTTAATCGCAAAAAATCCAGCCATTTATTTTTCATAAACTATTTGACCAATCACATTTTCCCATTGACAATAAAGACGCTCTCCTATAAATTTTTTATATCATATTTTTTATTATTTTATCTGAGAAAGGTGATATTTGTGGAATTGAGAAAACTTGGAAAGAGTGAACTTGAGGTTCCAATTATTATCTTTGGTGCATGGGCTATTGGTGGTTGGCTCTGGGGAGGGACAGATGATGAGAAGGCTGTTTCTGCGATCCATAAGGCTCTGGATTTGGGAATGACATGCATTGATACAGCCCCCGTTTATGGTTTTGGTCATAGTGAGGAAATCGTGGGAAGAGCCATAAAGGGACGGAGGGATGATGTCATCATCGCGACAAAATGCGGTCTCCGCTGGGATTTAGAGGAAGGGGAACTCTTCTTTGAAACCATAGATAGTCGAGGAAAAGCCCTGAAGATCTATCGCAACCTGAAGGCCCATTCAATAAAAGAGGAATGTGAATTAAGCTTGAAACGCCTCAGTGTAGATGTCATTGACCTCTATCAATGCCACTGGCCTGATAGTACAACTTCTCCTGATGAGACCATGGAGACCCTCCTTCGTCTGAAAGAAGAGGGAAAGATCAGGGCTATCGGTGTAAGTAATTTTACAACGGAGATGATCAAGACCTGTCTTAAGTATGGCGATGTGGCCAGTGATCAGCCAAAGTACAGTCTCCTCTTTCGAGATATTGAAAAAGATATCCTTCCCTATTGTAGGAAACATGATATCGGTTTGATTGTCTATGGACCTCTGGGACAGGGGCTTCTTACAGGAAAGGTAACAATGGAGCGTAAGTTTAACCAGGGAGATTTACGGATAGATCAGCCATGGTTTCAACCCAAAAACCGAAGACGCATCCTTGATACATTGGAAAAGATCAAACCGATTGCAAAGGAGCATAACGCCACTTTAGCCCAGCTTTCCATTAACTGGGTTATTTCTGAACCAGGGGTTACGAGTGCTATTGTAGGTGCACGGAATCCCGAGCAGGTTATTGAAAATGCCGGCGCCTCAGATTTTAGACTGAGCAAAGAAGAAAGAAGCATCATAAAAGGATGCTTTGAGGCACTGGGAGAGCCCGAAGAGGAATAAAGATTTTTCGTGAAGCCTCTAAATATTTTACAGGCTTAAGCTTTTTTTCATGGCTTTTACAATATCAGGAGCAAAGGAGGGATATTTCTCTAACCATTCTATCCTCTCTCTGTTCAATTCTTTCACTATTTTTTCTCTCGTACTGGCATCATAGGCTTTTAATGGGTTATATCTCTCCATGTTAAAAGGCTTGTTTTTCTCTTCTGTTACACCGCTAACAAGGACCTTTGTCCCAAAATCGGGATAGTCTTTCCACTTTGCCGAGCCTCGAAATATCGCCCTAGAGATATAACCGATTCCCGATTTCCAAGGTCTGTGGGGTGGTCTTTTTATCTTCAATGGATTTTTGGGGTCTCTTATCTCTCCGACACCACCTGTATTCATCAGGAAGCATCTCACCTTTTTTTCATATTTTTTGACAAATTCGTAAAAGATGTTCCCTTCTTCTCCCTCGTCTCCGACAATAAAGGGGTTTGTTCCGACGATTCTGATAGACTGCCCTGCCTTGGCGGGGTCTCCTGCACTCGTTTCAATTGATTCGCCGAGCATAAAAGCGGCTGCTGCCTGTTCTGAGGTTAATTCCTGTATAATAGGAACAACGGTGTCCCTTCTTGTGTTAAAAAAGATGTGGAGTCCGTCCAGCTCGTCCACTGGAGGCAGGTCAAGACTTTCATACCGTCTCTCTTCAGGAAAGGCACTTAGGGGTAAAATCCCTCTTCCATTGGCACAGAGATCCTCTTCAAGATAATGTATCTTTCCCTTGCTGTCGACATAAAGATTTTGTACTAAAAACTCGGAGGACTCGGTCAGAGGTCTCAGAAGCGTGTCTTCTTCATCCAGGTCTGTCTTGAGATAGAGGGCTACCTCTGTTCCCAAAACTGTTCCGTTCTTGATCTTTAATCCCACAAAATCATCCTGAACCACAAGGGCTGCTTCATTCTTTTTGTCCAGATAATGCGGATGTCCAACAAAGGTTGTCTTACCTGTTCCTGAAAGGCCGAGAACAAGAACACCATACTGTTTGATTTTGCCAGTTTTTCTGTCCTTTGCCCTGATTAATTTTGACCCGGCATGGATCCCTAATATACCCTTTTGTTTTGCGAGATACATGGCCATCCTCAAGAACCCCTTTTTAGCCTCTCCCATATAATCACTGCCGAGCCCGAAAGTTACTCTTTCTTCAGGAAAGGCATAAAACCTTCCGAAAGCACCGGTATTAATATCGGGAACCAGCAGGATATAGATATCAGGAGCCCCCTTTACTGGGTCGACATCCCTGCACATCTTTCCATACATATAGGGGATATGGTGATAAGAAGGATCCTTCGTTGTTATAAGAAGATTGCAGTTAAAGGTAAAGTCTTTATCAGCCCCGCTCCCCATTACCCTGTGAATATAATCGATAGGGAGCAGATTGGCATGGCCTGCATACTGCTTTCCACCGTATTCTCCCCCAAAGATTCTTGCCATGTTTAATTCAAGGGTGTTGAGGGTCTCCTGTTGCTCAGGTGTGTTTCCAACCATTTGAGTCTTGTGGCTTCCGAGCACAATAGAATATTTGGCAGAACGGTTTCTAACCCTGGTATCCCAGTTGGTTCCGTGGTAATCATTCCTCTGGCCTGAAAGCATGGCGATTTTACCAAGAAGGGGACCCGTATATACCGTAACATTTGTTCCGACATGCTTTGATCTTTCTTTTAGCTCTTCTACCTTTTTTCGGACATGTCTATATTTTCCCATAGTGACTTTTCACCCCTTTTATTAAAAAAAAAAATAATAAAAACAATACAATACGAATGATTTAAATCATTAAATTATTTAAAAAAGTTATAATTACTACATATGAACTAAGTTGTCAAGAAAGTTTTTAAATTCCTCTGAAAAATATAAGGAGGAATTTTTAACGATTGATTTATATTGACACTCAAATCGGTTTTCATATAATTGCGTGGCAAAATTTATAAAGATTTTTAGTAAAAAGACCTGCTTTTAATTTCAATCTTTTCGATAGAGAGATAATTCATGAGATTTGCAGAAATAGTTGAGAGATATTCATCCTTAATATTTATATCTGGTCTCATCATCGGGGTTCTCACAGATTCCTTTTCCAGATTTGAGTTTTTAGTCCCATTTATCCTCGGTTTTGTGATGTTTTTATCCTTTCTAAAAATTGATTATAAAAAGATAGTTGATTATATGAAAAGACCCTCTCTTCTATTTTTTATCTCCTTTATTCAAATGATTTTGTTTCCCATCCTATTCTATCTCTTTTTCAAATTGATCAATGAGGAGTTTGCTATTGCCGTCCTCCTTTTAGTTGCTCTTCCCTCTGCTGTTTTCTCTCCAGTATTGGCAAATATGTTTAAGGGAGAGACAAACCTCTCCGTGGTTTTAGTTATCTTAAACCATATAGTCTCCGTATTCAGTATTCCTTTTTTATTCTATCTTCTCATAGGAAGGAAGTTATCCATTGACGTGAATCTATTGGCATTAAGCCTTTTTGAGCTGATTATCATCCCCCTCGTCTTAGCCGCTATTGTGCTTTATAAGTATAATGACAGGGTAAAAAGGATCGACCCCTATCTCAATTCTATAGCCATAATCGGCTTATTTTTTATTACCATATTTGCGCTAAGTCCTCACCACAGCTACATCTTCCAAAACCTCCTTAATTGTATGAGCTTAATGCTATTTCAGTTTTTAATCTTTCTCTCTCTCTTAATCATTTATCTTGTGCCGATGAAGCTTAAAAAGGAAGAGCGGAGAACAGTGACAATAACGAAGTCTTTTATGAACAATATGTTAGGTGTGGTTATCGCATTAAAGTTTTTTTCTCCCTATTACCTCGTTTTTATGGTTTTAACAGGCGTTCCCTGGATATTGATGCTTTTGGTTTCAAAGCGGATTTATACGGAAAGCTTTTGGCCTCATCGTTAATCACTTCTTGTATTTTCTGATTTTTCTTGATATAAATTGATGAATAGAGAAAATAAAAATCTGGAATAAATAAAATATTATTTTTTTAATTTTTGGGGAGGTGAGTTATGGAGGAGAGACTGAGAAGTGAAGCTCTAAGTTTTGCAAAGGCGCAAACCGTCTCATCTGTGGCTACGGTTGAAGATGACAAGCCATGGGGAAGGGTAATGGCCCATGCCCAGATAGGTGATGATTTTAGCATATGGTATTCTACCTTTTCATTCTCAAACAAGATCCGACAGATTAAAAAGAACAATCTGGTTTGCATTACCATGAATGAAGAGAGAAAGGATATTCGTATTTTTGGGGAGGTAGAGATTCTTGAAGACGCTGAGACCAAACATAAGATGTGGAGAGATGAATGGACCAGATATTTTAAAGAAGGTAAAGACGACCCCGCATATGTCATCCTGAAGGTAACCGCAGAAAAAGTCGAATACAGGGATTTTGAAAAATACGGTATTATGCCGATTGAGGTAAAAATTTAGCTCAAAGACAAACTCTTTTTATTATTGATGGGAAGAGCTACGCAAAGTTAACAGAAAAATTCCAACCCACTAAGCAGAATCCATAAACCCTCATCTTAAAACTAAAAAGAATAACCGAGTGTGATGACCCAGATATCGCCATTGCCCGTTCGATTCGAGTAAAAGGCAATCTTGCTTCCGTCAGGGTTCCAATTCGGGCTCCAGTCTACCCAGTGATTTGTTGTCAGTTGTTGGGGGTTCTCTCCATTTGCATCCAAGACCCATAAATCAAAATTTCCCGATCTATCTGAAAAGAAGGCAATCTTGCTTCCATCAGGACTCCAGTCTGGAGCGAGGTCCTCATAGATGCTTGTGGTTAGCTGGGTGAGTTCACCTGTTCTCAGGTCTATAACCCAGATATCCCTGTTTCCTGCTCTGTTAGAATGGAAGGCTATTTTATTTCCGTCAGGGCTAAAGTCCGGTGCACCATCATTTCCCGGATATTTTGTTATCTGGGTCTGGTTTTTTCCGTCACTGTCCATAACCCAGACATCGGTGTTGCCTGAACGGTCTGAAACAAAGGTAATCTTGTCTCCTTTGCGGCTCCATGAGGGAAAGATATCGACAGCTTTATCGGTTGTGAGTTGCTGCCAGTTTTTTCCGTCGCTGTCCATGATCCAGATATCGTGATTGCCTGCTTTATTAGAATAAAAAAGAATCTTTGAACCATCAGGGCTGAAGGAGGGATTGGCCTCAACAAACGGTTCAGAGGTGAGCCTGGTCTTATTTTTTCCATCGCTGTCCATCACCCATATGTCAATATCAGAGTAGACCCTGGAGTCATAGATAATCTTCGTCCCATCAGGATGCCAGATCGGTCTTTCTTCTGTAGAGGGAACATCTGTCAGCTGCTCTATCATTAATACCTTGATTTCCTGCCCATAAGAGAAATTACCGGTCGGTATGAATATAAAAAGAATAGCTATGATTAAAATGAAGATGAGCTTTTCAAGGATCAACTTTTTCATTTTCATATTTTTTTATTGTTGTTCCTTTGTTTTTTCGGATGATTTTTGAGGATAAGACCTTATATAAATCAATGATTTATCCTTAAGAGTCATAAATACAGGGCTCTTTTCAACATAGGGCCAAAGCTCTTTTTTCAGGTTTTTATTAATCCACTGGGTTGTTGCTGTGAGTGTATCAAGGGTAGGGATTTTGCTTTTATATACGAGAATCCATACAACATCAGCATTGTTATCCCTTCTTACCTTTAATGTCACATCTTTTATAATCTCTTTGATGATCTCTTCAGTTAACCCCTCTTTTATATAGACCTTTGCAGAGTATTTCCCTACCTGACCGTGGCTGAAGTCCTGTACGGATAAAATTTCATAAATGGATTCGGTTTTCTCGCCTCTGCTACACCCCAAAAAAAGAAATGGGACAAAAAGGCATAATATGAAGATATTCTTTGAGATAAGATTTTCTGATAGGATTTTTATTCTTTTCATATTCTAAATTTAAATGGGAAGAGGGGGGTTGTCAATGAATAAAAGAAATAGAAATAGGTTGGCTTTTATAATATATTTATATTTATCATGGACCAAAAGAAGAGAGACTTTGAAAAAATAAAAGAGATATTGATCATCCGAACAGGCGCTATTGGAGATATTATTTTATTTTTACCGGTACTTCGTGCCATTCGAAAAAGATTTCCTGATGCCTCTATTGAGGTGATGGGGCAGAGAGATCGGCTCTCTCTTTTAGAGGACAGCTGTTATGTTGATAAGATTGTATCCATAGAGGATAGGGACTTATTCTCTCTGTTTGTCAAAGATGCCAATCCTAAAGATGTTCTTCTTCAATATCTTAATCGATTTGATTTGATATTCTCTTTTATAAAGGAAGAGGATTTTTCGAACAATATCAAGAAATTTTGTAAGGGGAATGTAATATCAATCCCTCCTTTTCCTCCAGATGAATGGAAAGGGCATATCATCGATTATCTTTTAGATTCCCTGAAAAAATACGGGATTGAATCAAGTAATAAAACTCCTGAGCTTTATATAGGTGTGGATACAAAAAAAATGGCTGAAGATTTTTTGAAAACACAAGGTATCAACCCAGTCCGTGATACTATTTTTGCGATTCATCCGGGAAGCGGGAGCAAAAAGAAGAACTGGCCTCTAAAGAAATTTTCTGAAGTAGCGACATGGATGAGAGAGAAATACACTGCAAAGATTCTCCTGATACTTGGTCCAGCTGAGGAGGGAATGGACGGAGAAATTTTTGATATGATAAAAGAAATAAATCCTGTCCTAGCCAAGAACCTTCCTTTAAAGCTCTTATCCGGCTTAATCGCTTCATGCAAACTTTATATCGGGAACGATTCAGGAATTACGCATATATCAGCAGCGTTAGGAATCCCAACCATATCCCTCTTCGGCCCTACAGACACAGATATCTGGGGAACTAAGGGAAAAAAAGTAGTTATTTTAAAAGGAGACATGGATTCCATTGCTACTGAGGAGGTGAAGAAAGGGATTGAGTTGTTAGTTGAATCTGAAGAGTGAGAGCATTTGATTTAAACAGTAAAACTTAATAATCCGCATCTGCTAATAAAAAAAAGAAAAAGGCAGAGTCAATTTTGACTCTGCCTAATATTTTATATATTAACTTTCCTTAACCCTTCTCCTGTGCTGTTGAATAGGATCAGGAAGGCCTATCTCTTCTTTTTCTTCTTCTCCTTCGGCTCTGGCGGGCAAATGACTACAACCCTCCAGTGTGCAGTGTAATACGAAACATATTTTTTTTTGCCAAGTTCTTGCGTATGAAGATGTTTTACTATTGGTTTTTTATGACCAGCCAGCGTTTTTGGCTGACATCGTGTAGGACATAAACGATTTCTATCCGCGTCTACTAATGGCTGGGCTGTATTTTCTGCCGTAATTTTTGCAGCATCTTTGGCTTTTTGTGCAGTTGTTCCGTATTCATATGCCAAGACGGTACCCGTATAGGGATTACTTTGGTCACAATCTGGAGCTGGTTGATTATCTGGTATCATTACTTGTGCAGGCATATCTTCACCTCCTTATGTTAGATTTTAATATGATTAATATTAATAAGTAGTGATCCAGACGACAAATTAAATTTTGCATTTTTAAGAATTTCATAAAGATAGACAAAAAAGAGGGGAGGAAAAATTCCTGAAAAATCTGAAGGGGTAATCGGAGAAAATTTTTTTGTTGCGGTCACAAAAGATATCTGGTGAAATTTGACCTAATTATCAATTCTTTAATCTTTTTTTTATTTCCTTATGTATATTAATTCTTTCTTTTATATCGTAATAAGTTACTATCGAGATTACTGCTATTATAATTACAGCAACAATAACCAATAGCCATATAATACCTTTTGAATATAAGAGATACAGTCCTATAATGATTAATACAATAGTTACCCAAATCAATAGATGAAAAAGAAATACGGAAATAGCTCTCAAGAAGAATCTGTAAGGTGCAAGAATATCTATTGTTACTTTAGGTTCTAGTATGCCCTTGCTCTTATAAAGCATGTAATTTAGCAATTCAATCTGTTTATATATATATTCTCTTGTTTTACGAACTTCTTCAATATTTACTTTGCTAGTTTTTTGTTTTGAAGCACCTTCAATCATTTTTATTAAAATATAATAATGATTTCGAGGTAATAAATGAGCACCTTTAACAAGGATATTTTCTAACTCTTTTATTCCATGCTTTTGCCATCCTTCGCTTGTATCAGATAAAGTTATTATGCCAGACCAGTAAAATAATGGAGACCATATCTCGGTTAACCGATACTTCCATTCATTTTGGATTGCCTCATTTCGACTTGTAGATGATTTTATTAATAAATCTTTAATAATCCAACTAACAATACCAAGTCCAAACGCAATTAAACTTTTTTCCAAAAAGGTCATTATACTAATTCCTCCTATTTATATAGAAAAAAGATTAGATTTATAACCAAGCATTTTTTGTACTAGTTTCTGTAAGACATGTCGACTTGTTATTTCTTTATCAATATCTTCACTCGGTGATTTGCTATAACCTAACCATATTGCCAAAGAAATATTGTCATTATAACCTACAAATAAACTTCCACTGCTGGTAGTTCCCGTCTTTCCTGAGAAGTCTTTACCAAATACAGTTATACCTGAATACTTTAGCGCATGTTTAAGTTCTATGATATCTACATAATGAGCAACTATAGTACTATCTGAAGGTTTTGATTTCCATAATAGACTCCCCCCAGTCAACTGAACATTTTTAATTAGAATAGGTTTAGTGTATACCCCATTTTGCTGGATTGCTCTGTAGGCAGAAGATAGCTTTATTAAAGAAATACCTGTTGGTGTTGCACCGAAAATAAGCGAGGGAGTAGCTTTTGAGATTTCAGATAAACCGAATCGATTAAATGTTTTTACTAAATCTTTAAAATCTAGAATTTCTGTAAGTCTAGCGAAAACAGTATTATCACTATATTTAAGAGCTTGTTTTAAGGTCAAGCCACCTCTATATATGTTGCCATAATTTCTTATAGTCCATTCCTTTTTATCTATATCTTTGATAAAAGAGGATTTGAAAGGACTTGATTCTAATACCATATCTAAATTAAATCTTTGTTCTATGGCTGCTAGAAGAGCAAAAGTCTTAAATGTAGAACCAGCCTGTATACTACCAGAAAAAACAGGTGAAAATTCAGACTCCACACCATTTTTCCAAGAAGACTCAACAAGAATTTCGCCTGTATTGTTAGATAAAATAACAGCAGCTACTTGAGATATATTTGGACAACTTGATACTTCTTTTAAGACTCGATCCGTCGCACCTTGAAGAGACAAATCAATAGTAAGCTCTACTTTAGCAATATAGGGATGTATATTTCCAAACTCACTTTCGATTATACGATTAAGAATATGAGAAAGTCTCTGCTTCTTTACTTTGCTTATATTAATAGGATTAATAGTTCCCCAAACTCTATCTTTATTCTCTTTCTCCGTTGAATATTTCAATAGTATTTTAGAAATAAATTTTTGGCGACGAAGATAATTCTGTGTAGAGTTTAATGGATATGTAATGGACGGCAAGCGAAGCAAACCAAGCAATCCACATATTTGATTATAATTGAGGCTGGAAAGTGGTTTTCGATAAATTACTTTCGAAGCAGCAGAAAAACCTCTTATTCCACCACCTAGATATACATACTGACAGTAAAGATTTAGTATTTCTTCCTTTGAATAATATTTTTCTATTTGTAATGCAAGAAAAGCTTCTATTGATTTCCTTATAAGAGACTTATCAGATGTAAGAAGTGTGTTTCTAACAAGCTGTTGTGTTATAGTACTGCCACCTTGTATAATTTTTCTTGAGATAATGTTCCAAAATAATGCCCTAACTAGTGCTTTAATATCTATACCGTGATGTAAATAGTATCTTCGATCCTCTAGTTCAATAAGTAAGTGTCGAATGTCTGAGATTTCCTTCTGAGTTAAAGGATAAATTATATCTCCTCCTGATATTCCTATTGGATGACCGTTTCTATCATTTATGAGAAAAGTACGTTTAGCAACTAACTGTCTAGATGATATACAACGAAGAGCCTTAGGCAGGAATTTAAAAGCTTCAAAACACTTACGCCACGTAGGGAAATATTCAAGATTTAATGTTTGAAATGTATAATTTGTAGTCATTGTAAATTACTTAAGGAAGAAATTATTTATAAAGTGAATCCAAATAAAAATTAATTTGAATTGTCAGTTGGAAGTAGAATTACAGTGTGAATGTGAAGATGAAATAGTTTTGCAAGAATAGTATGGTCTCGCATCTTTACCCCCCTTCCAAAGGGTAACAATGAATCAAAGATGCAAACCAGGAAGATAGGTTATTCAGATTAGACTTGAAGAGGATTATTGTCAAGGAAAGATTGAGTTTTTCTTATGTTCAATCCCCCTTTCGATTTTCAGGGAGTTGACAAGCGAGGGAGGAAAAAAGAAGCAGCTGTCTGAAGCCGAAGGCTGAGTTTGCTGTTTCTCCGAGCGAGCGCAGTCAAATACCGTTAAGAAAATCGAGGGGGTGTCTTTTTTTCGTCTCTTTTTTGGACAAGCAAAAAAGGGACATAATTTAAAGAATTTTAGATATCTGACTCTAAATACAAAAATAGGGGTTTGAATAAGAAATTGATTTCTTATCAAAACCCCTATCTTCTATTCTTTTTTTTCATTGGATAAAAATGGCTTTATTTACCACTTCTCCTTTTTGAAGCCTTTAATGGGTTCAACTTATGAGTATCTGATTTAGTCTCTTTCTTGACATGCGTTGCAAAGTTGCATGAACCATAGGCCCATTTTGCTTTTGGATCAGGAAATACCATGCAGAATTTTTCAGAATTAAGCTCAATGATGTGATTGCAGCCTTCACACTGCTCAATAATAGGATGGCAAGAACCTCCATTAAAAGAACAGCCTACTGTGGTCATAAATGGGCACTCGGTTCCCATTTTGATGGTTTGGCAATCCATGGGAATCACCCCCTCTCATAGTTAATTAAAAGTAAAAAACTCCTTTTTTAAGGAGTCAAATGTATAAATATATAAGCTTTTTAAAAAAAATCAAGAAAAAAATTTAATTTTTTTATCTTTATTATTAAAAATTTCTAAGGCTTAATAATCAGAGAAGATTCGTCTTTATCTTTCTTATCTTTTTTCTCAGATAAAACGAGATTGATGCTCTTCCTCATCAGTTCTCTAAGAAATGGATGATTCGCTATCAACATCTCCTTTCTTTCTATGGCCAGGGCCGAAGCAAGCGAAAGCCTGGCATCATCCTCTTTTCCGACTTTGTAGAGGATATATGCCATCTCCTCCAGTCTTTCCTTGTAGATCTGAGCTCTTTCTTCATCAAAATATTCCTCAGTAGCCTTTTTTATTATCTCTTCCATCCTCTCTTTCTGTTGAACAGGCGAGAGGATAATCAGCCCACTTGTTGAGCTTTCCATCATATCTTTATATTTTTCAATATCATCCCTCTCTATAAACCATCCCATGAACTCTTTTTGGGTGTGAAGCGTATAAGATTTATCAACAAGGCTTAAATTTTTTTCTATTTCTTCCCCATTAAAATAGCTGTAAATGAGAGGTTTTAAATTTTCGACCTTTTTAGGCTTTACCCTGTTCTTCCAGTAGAAGTAATCATCCGGCGGATTTTTCCCTATTTCCACTGTTTTGCTTCGGCCCTTTTCTATCAAAAAATGACAGTATTTCGGATCAGCTTCGACAAGGGCAAAGTTTTTTTCCTTTTCACAGTATTCTTTAAAAAAGTTCTTGAACTCCTTTCGAGAAAGGTCCGCACAGTAAAAATCAAGAATTCCCTTTGAATCGTTCAAGATCGCATAAGCCATATCGAGCACTCTGGGATAGATTGGAGATACAATCCATACTACCCGTGTTCCAATGCAATCGATAGCACCCAAATATCCCTCCCATTTTGGTGCTTGTGTTTTGGGCATTGGGGTCCAGACCGTTTCCCCCTTTTCCGGTTCTTCAATTTTGATTCCTTTAGACTTTAACTTGAAGATAGAGCGCTTTATCAACTTTTTTCGCTCTTTACCATCGGTTGTCTCCATCATTTTCTTAAGAAATTTTGCTGCATCCTCGCTTTCTATATGAGGAATTAAATCGATAATCATATTATCGAGCTCGCTACTTATCCCGATTAATAAGGAGATGATGGGTA
>Ga0307379_10009578_pt1 | contig 12911 bp, 14 predicted proteins | sample UN2MG_FD_202237 | JGI IMG/M metagenome (GOLD analysis project Ga0307379, IMG submission 202237) | Soil microbial communities from Risofladan, Vaasa, Finland - UN-2 | ecosystem: Environmental > Terrestrial > Soil > Coastal area > Acid sulfate soil | place: Finland: Risofladan, Vaasa | collected... | reverse complement strand
GAAGGACAACAAAGACTTGCCCAAATGACACCACCTACACAAGAACAAGTTAGACAACAATTAAATAATCAAGGAGTTCCAATACAATAATGGCAAAAGAAACAGAAGTACAAGATACAGAAACTTCAGAAGTAACTGAAGAAACAGAAACAACTTCTACCCAGAAAACAGATGAAGAAACAAATGAAGAAACTGAACAGAATGAAGAGGAAGAACAGGAAGAAGCGACTACACCGAAGGAAGAATTTACAGATGAACAGAAGTATCTTCTAAAGGCTATTCTTAATCCACAAACTTCTAAAGAGACTATTTTACAGATTGCACAACGTCTTGGATTAGAGGTTACTGAAAAACGACAGTCTAAACAGGACACGCAAAAAGGACTTCTTGATGAATTAACAGAATCTCTTGGAGAAGATTGGGCGTGGTTAGCCCCAAAACTAGGGCCAGTATTTGAACGTAGATTAAAGGCTCTAGAAAGTAATATAGAAAATCGTTTTGGAAAGTTCGAAACTGAATCTACGCAGGATAAATTCGAGCGAGCAGAAAAACTATTCTTTAAGGAAAATCCTGAGGCAAAGAAAGTATTTCCTAAAATGCGAGATTTAGCTACTCGTTATGTTCCTCCACAAGGGATAGACCCAATGGAATATTACGAGGATCTTTATAGACTTGCAGCGACGAAAGGAAAATCATTGGCACAAACAGTTCAAGACCAAAAAAATCAACGAATTAATCGTAATAGAGATACTCAGGATGTAAAAGGACGACCGGGTTCTTCAAGAACTGTGGAAACTCCTACTCAACCTAAAAGTATTAGTGAAGCAGCCCAGTTGGCCGCAAAACAGTTAGCTGGTAAAAAGTTTTAAGGAACTTATATGGCAACCTATGGAGACAGTGGCGCTCCAACTAATGTTACTAAATATTTTGATGCACTTGTGTCAACTACGCTAGAAGGTTATCGTAAAACACTTATTGATGTAATTTCTACTTCTAATCCATTTTTTTACGAACTGAAGAAGGCAGGCGCTTGGAAATCGCAAGATGGTGGACTCAATATTGTCCAAGATTTGATGTATGAACTTGGACAGTTTGATTCCTATGATGGTTATGATGAACTTCGTGATGATCCAATGGATGGAATTACGCAAGTTCGATTTGATTGGCGACAAGGTGCAGTTCCAATTACTTGGAACATGAAAGAGATTAAGCAGAATAAACAGCGCCTTGTTAACCTTGCTGAAGCAAAAGTTAAGCAAGCTGAAATGGGGTTTATTGAAGGATTTAATAAAGCCTTTTTGCAAGGTTCACTTTCACAAAGTGGTGGTGCGGGACTAACAACTCCGTTTACAAGTCCGTATAATGGAGCTTATTTTATTGATCCGCTTCCGCGTTTGATTGCGGACGATCCTACAGCTTCTCTTGTGGTAGGAGATTTGAATCAGTCCAGTTACAATTGGTGGCAGAATTATACGGCTGACTCTGCTGCGACAACATATGACGGACTTTTACTAGAATTCGATGCGATGTATGATAATGTAACCCGTGGACAAGGGGGAGAACCTAATATTGTCTTTGTTGACGAAGTTACAAAAAGATTAATTAACTTTGCATATTTTCAACGCTATCGTGAAAACATGAAACGAGACGGAAATTATCCATTTGATAATTTAATGTTTCGCAAAGCCCGCATCGTTTGGGATCAATATGTACCAGACTCCTATACTGGAGTTGCTGCAACAACTACGTATGGAAGTGCGTATTTCTTAAACACGCAGTTCTTTAATATTACCTATGAGTCTGAAACAAACTTTGTTAAGACTGAGATGGTAAAACCTCCGAAGGGTGATTCAAGACTTGGTCACATTTTGTGGATGGGTCAAACTACTATTTCTAACCGCAAAAAGCAAGGAGTTCTTGCTAAAATTGCACGGACGTTGACGTAAGGAGGTATTGTTATGAGATACCAAACACTTGGAAACAAACCAAATTTTATTGCGATTCGCGTTCGCAATACCTCCGCTACTGCAATGACGGCTGGACAACCAGTTGCATTTGAGCCAAGCGATACTTCTGCTGATGGTTTAGCGGTACAACTTCCTGCTGACTCAAATGCTGGTGCGACCGCATTTTTCGCTGGTGTTCTTACATCAGCTCTCGCTGTAAATGCCTATGGTGAAGCGATTGTATATGGAGTCGTAGATGCAGCGGTTACGATTAATACTCGTGCTGCAACTACTGATTCCTGGACAAGTCGGGCTGCAATTGCTGCGTATCAAATTCTTGCAGTGGATACAGTAAATAATGCCTTTTTGACTGCGGCTTCAATGGCAAGTTCAGCATTCTTACCAAACTTTGTTGTTATTGAAGCAGTGGCTTCACAAGCAGCTTCTGCATCTACAACAGCGAATGCACTTACAGTAGTAACTAGTAAGTTGAAAGTATTTGTTCGTGCGTTAGGGTGATCCTCTTGGACTAGGGGGACTTTCATAATGGGAGCCCCCCATTTTTAAGGAGTTAATATGTTACCTTTTGCTATTATAGAACTCGTAAAAGAAATTCTTCGGACGATAAATAATCGAACCGAAGGAATGACTTTTGAACAGAAACAAGCTGAGTATCAACTTGGTTGGAATATTGCAAAACCTTTCTTATGGCCATTTCTTCCACAAGAATCTAAAGACTTGATTATAAAGTTAATTGGAAATGAATAAAACAACAATCGGTATAAATACTTTAACGGCAGTAGACCAGTTTGTCTACTTGAATCATTTTGAATGGGCCTTTAATTTAGGTCGATTCTGTGAAGACAAGTTTTTATTCTGTCAACCACGGCGTATGTCAATTGATCATATGCGTAACATGGCTGCAAAGTTGACATTAGAACAAGAAGCGGATGCATTAATGTTCGTGGATGATGATGTAATTATCCCGCTCGACACATATCAAAAACTACGCGATAGTGAGTATGACATCATCGCGGGTGTGACGTACATTCGTAGTTTTCCATTCATGCCAATGGTTTTTGAGTTTGCGGGCAGATTCCCGAATTTCTTTTATGAAGACTTCCGTGAAAAACAAAATAAAGATACTCATATTACTGATTGTGATGCCGTTGGTTTCTCGTGTTGTTACATAAAGTCGTGGCTTCTAAAGGAACTTCCTCCACCTTACTTTGTAACAGGGATTAATCATACAGAAGATATTTACTTCTGTCAGAAAGCTAAGAAGTATTTTCCAGAAGTAAAAATAGGTGTTCACTGTGATGTACATACATCGCACGCACTCGGAACTGAGTACATTTCAGAAGAAAATCGTCCTTTTTGGCAAGAATATATTAAGAAAAATTTTCCTGAACATATAGAGAGTATGGATCGCCAACAAGAGTATCTTGATCAGAATGGGATAAACCTTGAAGACATTGAATCTCGGATGCGGAACAAGTAAAATTAAAGGGACTATATCAGGGGATATTGATCCCTCTGTAGAACCTGATATAGTTTTTGACCTTGAAAAACCCCCTTATCCTTTTCAAGATAGTTCAATAGATTGTATCTTATTTTTACATGTAATTGAACATCTTGAAGAACATTTCCATTTTACAGTTTTAAAAGAATTTTATCGAATTATATCTGCCACAGGGCGTGTAATTATTGCATACCCTGAGTTTAAGAAATGCGCACAAAACTACATTGATAATAAATGTGGAATGCGTGGATTTTGGAAAGCAACTATTTATGGTCGACAAATTAGACCAGATGACTACCATATAAGTTTAATGGATACGTCCTACTTCATCCAGACTATAGAACAAGCTGGGTTTATAATAGATGAAGTAAAACAGGAACAGACTGAAAATTACAATACTATAATGATTGCCCGCAAAGGAACTCCTGGTCTTACAAGAGAAGAAGGAATTAGAAAAGAACTCTTTGGAGACAAATTAAATGATACTACAAGAACGAATTCAGATGCGGGGTCATTTAGAGATATTACTTAATGATTTCCAGGGAAGGGAAATAGCAAAACGATCAATTAATAATGTGGTTGTTACCGCAGGACGAAGATGGGTTCTTCAACAGATTGCATCCTCGGTAATGTCAACGGCTCAATCTATTGGTTATCTAGCTATTGGAACTTCCACAACGGCGCCCGCAACCTCCGATAGTGCGCTTGGTAATGAATCAACAAGAAATGCTGTCGGAACATTTACGACATCCAACTTAACAAGTAATCCTCCTTCATGGCGTGCAGAAGTTAGTTTTGCAACCAATGAAGGAAATACTACACTTGGAGAAGCTGGAATGTTTAACTCCAGTGCGGCTGGAACAATGTTTAATCGCGCAACATTTGCTACGTTGAACAAGACAACTTCTAATACCCTTACGGTTAGATTTACTGTGAGTAACTAAGATGCCAAATTCATTTGGTGTGGGAAGTTCAGGCTCTTGTTTTGTTATTACTCCTTCGGATACGGAAAATTTATCCAATGTAACTAGAGGAATTTTTATTGGGGGTTCTGGTAATATTAATGTTCTTTTAGTGGATGATACAATTCCTATTATTTGGAAAAATCTTGTACAAGGTGAACTTTATCCTCGCTTAGCAGAATTAACTGAATAAGGAAACTATGAAACAAATTACAACAACTGGACCTGGACTTTTATGGGTTATTCCCTCTTTGGGAAGACCCGTACCTTTAAAATGGGCTATCCACTTTAAATCAATAAATGCACCCATTAATTATAATGTAGAGCATATGATTATTGTTGGAAAACCAGTTGCAGATGCCCGCAACGAAGCCTGTGAAATGGCTTTGGAGAGAGGATGTAAATATCTTTTCTTCCTTGGAGATGACGTTGTCCCACTGTCGTTAAATACGTTGAGACAACTTATCTATCGTATGGAGACGATTAAAGATTGTGGTGTAATTGGTGGAGTTTACAGTACTAAGTGTGAGCCTTCAGCACCTTTAATTTTTAGAGAAAATGGACAAGGAAGTTATTGGGATTGGAAAATAGGTGAATTAATTGAAATTACAGGAATTGGAATGGACTGTACACTTATTCGTACAGAAATTCTAAAAGAACTCCCTAAACCTTGGTTCCAAACTTTAGATAATGATAAGTTTGATGACGGGATTAATCAGGCTGATCAGTGGACAGAAGATCTTTACTTTTGCAAAAAGGTTACTGAAACAGAAACATGGAAGATATATGCTGATTGCTCACTGATGTGTGAACATTGGGATGTGTACGACAATAAAGCATATATGTTACCTTATGATAGCCCTCCTGTTTGTGGACAACTTATTGATAAAACGAAGTTAAAAAAGGCAGTTGATTTGGGTTGCGGGCAGATAAATCGTTCACAAGACTTTGGGGATTATAACCTAGTTCGTGTGGATATTCGTGAAGAATGTGAACCAGACTATCGCTGTGATGTACGAAAACTTCCATTTGCAAATGAAGAATTTGATCTTGTATTCTCATCTCATGTACTGGAACACTTTTCCCGCGCTGAGTCACCTGAAGTTCTTAAGGAATGGATACGAATATTAAAACCCAACGGGTTACTTTGTTTGATTCTACCAGATGTTGAGTGGGCATTTCAGACTTATAAAGAGTCTAAGGATTCTGACGTTTACAATGTTTTGTACGGTGCGCAGAGCAATTCTTTTGACTATCATCAGTGTGGCTACACAGAAAAAACAATAACAAAGCTTCTGAATGATTTAGACTTTAGTGTAACTATAAAGAAAGAAGGATATAATATGCGAATAGAAGCTACGAGAGGGTAATATGGCATTACTAATGTTTGAAGGGTTTGAGTGGGCTACTACCATTGATTGGACAGGAAGTTTAGATTATTCCGCGGATACTCCTAGAAGTGGAACAGGACGTATGTATGATCCTGATAGTGGAATAAAAGTATTTCCAATTGCAGCAACTACAACGACTATTATTATAGGAGTAGCCTACAAAGCAGGTGTTGCATTACGGACAATTTTCATAGCGCATGAAAATGCAAATACACACATGAAATTGAATTCTGAAGGGGGTTATCTTAAACTTTATCGGCTTAATACGTTATTAGAGACATCTGTGGCTACTTGGGATTTTAGTGAATGGCAATATATTGAGCTAAAGGCTACTATACATGATACAACAGGTTCGTATGAAGTAAGAGTTAATGGACAAGTAGCAATGTCTGCTAGTGGTGTAGATACACGAGATGGAGGAGTAGCAGGAATTTGTAATAATATAAAATTAGTAGGAAATGTAGACACTCAGTATGATGATCTCTACGTTTTAGATAGTTCTGGTTCAATAAATAATGATTTTCTTGGACCTGGTGCTAGAGTTCTTCCCTGTAAGGTAAATGCTGCGGGGGACGATACAGATTTTACTCCACTTGCATCAAGTAATTATTTAAATGTAGATGAAACTCCTACTCCTGATGGAAATACTACGTATAATGCTTCAAGTACTTCGGGGCATCGAGATTTATACAATTTAGAGGCACTAACAGGTCAAATTGCTGTTGGAACTGTACATGGTGTTCGTGTAAAAGTTTCTATGGAGAAAGATGATGTTGATGCGGTTTCTGCAAAAATTGCAATAAAAAGTGGAACTACTATAGCCTATGGTTCTGACCAGGCATGTGCAGAAGCATATGATGAATATGAGAAATTCTGGGAAACGAATCCAGATGATTCTGCACAATGGGAATTTGCAGATATTGATGCTTTACAAGCCGGGCTTGAGGTAGTTTAATGTCAAATGTTAGATTATCTGCACTTGAAACGGAAGTACTAGTTGTAAGTACTACTCCGTCAAAAGTTCGACTGTCTGCACTTGAAGTTGAAGTTTTAGTTGTAGAAATTACATGGACGGGAGAAGAGAACCATACGGAAGACCTTGATACTTGGGATAGTACTGTTGATGCTTCCTTTCCAGAACTCTATACAATTGAAACAGAAGATGCAAATAATCTAACAGATACAATCGTATCAGAATTTGAGTACAGTATGGACTTATCGGATGATGCGAATTTACTAAGTGATACCGTAGGTACGGATTATTATATCGCTGTATGGCCTTTGGAAGTAAATAGTGAGGAATGGCTTTCAAAAATTTATAAAAATCCGGTTAAGTGGCATGATGCTTGGAATGATGGAATTGAAACTACAACTACTCCGTGGACGGATCTGGAAATTCAATTAGATACTCTAATTCATTTTAATGATGATGATATAGAATTAGACGTTGGCCTAGAATTAACAGAAGATGCAGACAATTGGACAGATGAAGTATATGCTATGTCTGCATTTATTGCACTAGCATATGATACATTATTTTATACTCTTACGGACACTATAGAAGTTCTCTTAGAAGCCCATCTTGTACAAGATATTGCGGATACATTAAACTTTTGGACTGACAGTACAACTACTGAATTGTACGCAGCTAAGATATTTACTGAAGCCTTAGTTATTTCGGATAATCTTTCATTAGTCTTACATACTCTCATTAATGGTGAGGAACTACTTGCATTAACGGATGCACTTGGTGGAGAACTTCCCTATACGTACGATTTCTCTGATATATTAACAATAACTGATACTCTTGAAACTTTTGGTGAAGCACAGTTAATACAGGATGTGAATGATGACATGGGCAATTTCACAGATGGTATTGATCCCGATTTGTTTGGTACTGATCTTTCATATTTGCGTCGCTATCTCAATGATGTTATACGCTAAGGAACATGATGACTAGAGATGAAATAAAAGAGCGAGTCAAAGAGAATCTCTATGATTCAGGGATGGTTAATTTTGATTCGGAGAGTCTTGATGATTCTATTCAAGATGGTTATGATGAAATTGCATTACTTAGTGGTTGTGTTGAAAAGATAGCTACGCTCGGGCTGGTCGGAAATCTTACCTATTACAAAGTTACAGACTACGTTACGAACTATTTTAGACCTATTGCAATTTGGAATAACCAGACTAACCGATGGTTGGAACCACTGTCATATAAAGAAATAGGGGAACTACATGGAAGATGGGAAACAGTTAATGGTTCTGTAATTGCATTTACTCCTATTGGATTTGAATATATTGCAATCTTTCGTAAGCCCGCAACCACAAGTGGGACACTTCTACTGTTTTACAAAGCCACCGCAGATACGTTAGCGGGCGGAACAACGCCTACAATCCCTTCTTCAGATGTTAACATTCTAGAAGATTATGCGACAGCTGATAGTTTAGATCAAATACTTGAGTATGAAAAGTCGATACGGTACTTCACAGATTACCAAACGAAGATAAAAGAAATTATACGTAAGTTGAATTCTCGGAATATGTCAGACCGAATTATGGTAATGAATGAAGTTGTTGGTATGGTGAAATAATGCCAATCTGGAATGATGAATATCTAGATTACTTGATGACTAGGGGAGAAATAGACTTCTCTCAAAAGATTCCTTGTATTTTTACACGATTCTCACTTAGTACAACACAAGGTACTTCTGTGTATGATTTACCTTCAGGGATAGTAGATATTTCACGACTTACATGGAAAGGTGATCCTGTTGAACCGTGGGAACATTCAGATGATCGAGAAGGTGGATGGATTAAACCACAAAATCTATATTCAGAAGGAAAACCGATTTACTATCTAGCGTATGAATATGGCTACGCTAAGATAAAATTTCATCCGGTTCCATATGAAACTGTAGGAGATGATGATACAAATATATATGGTTCAGATATTGCAAATAGAGTTATTGTAAGTGCTTATCGTGTAGCTGATCCTTCAGCGGAGCTATATCGTATTCCTGAAACTGTACGACGTAGATTTACAAAGTACTATGCATTAGAAAAAGCCTTTCGTAGAGAAGGTAAAGGACAAGATATTCAAGCAGCAGATTACTTTAAACGCAGACATGATTTTGTTGTTAGTGAGTTTAGAAAGATTGTACAAAAGATTCCAGCAGTTATTACAATACAATTAGGCCCGCGTGATGGAAGTCCAAATATTAAAGGAACTCCAGCGCGTCCAACTCTTCCTACAGATGGTGCGTGGAGTTTTTAAATGGCAAATCTAACTAGAAACGATTGGTCCCTTGGCTGGTTTCCAAGTCAAGATCGAAGTAATGGAGATAAGCGTGGATTACTACGTATGGATAATCTGTGCTTAAATGAACATAATGTACTTTCACTCGCTAACGGCTATACAAAAATTAATACTGATCCTTTTGGTAGTTCTGTTCATACTTGTTATAGTAAACTGGTTGAAAATACTAAGTGGCGTTATGTAGGACTTGACGATGGATCTGTTCGTCGTAGTGATTCTAATACATGGGCAACTGAAACGGAAGTTATTGGAGCGGGTGAGGGAGAAATTCGTGCCTGTTTTGATTCCTCACTAGGTGCAATATTTGCTTTCTCCGGTACGCAACGCAAACGCGAAATAGCTGACTTTGTTACTGGGGAACTTGTTACGTATGACATTACACCTGAGACGCCTGCAACGGCACCAATAGTCCTTTCGGTAAATCAGCCTAGTACAGATATTGTAGATTGGACGGATACAGGGAATATCTTACTTCGGATAGGGGGTAATTTAGTCGTAGATTCGGCAGCAAAGACAGCGACATTTGATACTATTTTAACTCTTGATGGGAGTTATAGTCTTGGAACTTTAGCTTATTATCCAGGTGCAATTGATACTAGACCTGAAGGTTCATCACAATATGGATTAGATGATGGTTTTCAGATGGACATTACGATTCCCGATACGGGGACATTAACCTTTGTCTCTGTTTCATTTCTTCTAAAGAAACCTGTAGGCTCTCCTGATAATAACACTAACGTTTATAGATATATCTGGTATAATAATGAAGAATCTCCATTTACTCAAGGATATGATGCAGAAACGCAGTTAACTGCAAACAGAAAGGACTTTGAACGGTTAGGAGGTGATCCAGTAGATTGGAAGGATGTAGTAGAGTTCCAAGTCCATATAAGAACTAATCTACAAAGTGCAGCACTTCAAGAAGGTATAATTGTTCATAATCCTCAATGGTTAGGTGGAGAACAAGGGGAAATTAATGGCCTTTATGACTATATACAAGTAAATGTTTCCGATAATGGAGGTTATATCGCGAAGTCGGTAAAGTCTGAACCTATTAAAGACGTTTATGTTTTTCATGGTTATACGACTATTCAACCCATAATTCCAACTGATGAACAAGTAAATAAAATATATCTTTATCGTAGATCTTCTAATTATGAAACAGCAGATCTTGTTCCTCCTGGATCTAAACCTAGACTTGCTTATTGGTACAAAGTAGCAGAAATTTATCGTGCGCCCGCAAGCACTTTTCCTACTGAAATCGAAGATCGAATGAGTGATCTTGATGCAGTAACTTTAAATCAGACATACAATGATAATTTAGTTTCCACTAAAGATTATCCAGAAGAAATTCTTTCTATAATTGCTAGTTATAATGGCCGTGCCATTTATATGACATGGAAGGAAATTCTTTTCTCTGATATGTATGATCCGGGACTGGTAGATAATTCTATTACTGTGAAACTTAGTGGGGATAAATTTCAATCAAATCTATGGATGAAGCGCACGCACCCAAATCAATTTTACATAGCAACAACGAATGAATTATATGTTTTACAGGGAACTCTTGGTTATCTAGCGGATGGAACAGCTGATATTACAATAACTGGTTTAGGGTTAGATGTAGTTCCCATTTCGTCTGACGTAGATGAAGATAAAGGAATTCTTTATTTCTTAGATGCCGAAGGCTGGAAAGCTATTTCAGGTGCAGAAGTAAGATTAATCTCTACACAAACTGAATTACTCTATCAAGGTAAAGATCGTTATGGTATAGGGCATATTCAAATACTTCCCAGGGATCAAACACATTACCCAGTTACAATAGCTAAAGGTAAATTATGGGCCGGAATGCCCCATGCGGATGGTTCACGCTACGTACATGTTTACGATTTTGTGAAACAGTATTGGTATGCCTATTGGACAAATCCCATTTGTTTCTTTACTGAAGAAGATGGAACAGTTTTAGCGGGCTATGGCGGTGGAGATAATTACTTACGTATTTTTGATGACCCCGCTTCTAATCTTATTGATGGTGGACTCAATCAATCTATTTACTTTGAAACAATTGCGGATAATGATGGACTTTCCCGTAACCGAAAAGATCCATTCACATTAAAGATTATTGCAGATTCAGGAGGACTTCCAGTAACTATCGCTATTGCAAAAGATGGTTCAGATCAATATTATGTAATTGGGGATACTACTTTTGATGGGAAGACTGAAAAACTTATTACAATAGCTGAAAGTATTGGACCTGCGAAACAATTTGCACTCAAACTTTATAGTACCGGCGTTACTACATTTAAACTTTATGAGTTTACTATTGAATATGATCCAAGACCAGAACAACTTACATATATTCATATACCTAATACAAATTTAGGGACTGTTTCTCGCAAACGATTTGTAAACTATGCATTTGTAATAGATACCTTAGATCAGGACTGTGAGTTTATTCCACTTATTGACAACGTTATTGCAGGAAGTTCTAGTGTGTTTCAGACGCCCGCAAAGCAAACGTATATACACTATTTTTATCCCACTACTTTAACTGATGCAATGCAATCTGAGTTTGTTGGTACTGATATTGGTGGGATCATTTGTGGTCTCTTTGAATATTATGGACCGAACTTGGAGGAAATTGTAAGTGAAAAACTTCCTGTTCCAGTTAAATCAATGCTTATCCCTGGAAACGATTACGGAATCCCAAATAGAAAACGACACAGTAGTTATAAATTTCAGATTAATACACGGGGACAACGTGTTCAATACACACCTAGAGTTGATCAGACCTGGTATAGTCCAGTAGTGTATACAACTACAGAAAAACAGACTGTCGAATATTTCTTTGGTTCTGATACGATTGGTATTGATATTGGAGGTAGACTTGATTCTTTGGACGATATTCCTTTTGAATTTTATGGGACAATTGTACCTCAAGATATTGAAACTCTTCCACCGCGCTTAAGATATTTTAGGATTCCAGAGAATAATTTTGGTATTGCAGCTAAGAAACGTATTCGTACTATGCCAATGGTGATTAACACTAACGGACAAAATGTTACATTCACCCCTATCGTAGACAATGTAAGGGGAACACCTACGATAATAAACACGCCAGTTAAACAAACAACATTTCATTATTTTGATACTGATTCATTCGGAATAGATTATAGTGGAGATTTAACTGCGGTAACAGATACTCCATTTGAGTTCTATAAACTAGAACAACTTGAAGCAGTTGAAGCACTTCCCGTAGGAAAGAAATTTGATCAAGTTGGTCCGCTCCGATTTGATAGATTGGCTAAATTCCACCGACTTCGTTTGCGGGCTATAACAGAAGAAACAAGTATACCAATAAAAATTCTTACTGAAACGGAAGAAACAGTTCCTAATAGTATTGGAACTACAGGTGTCTACACAACTACGTTTAAAACGATTCCTAATGTAGATGATGTTTGGGAAATAGTACTTCCGAAAACAATAATGGGAACAATAATTCGTGCAGAGATTGGTCCGCTCTCAAGTGCATTTCATCGGTTTGACTTGCAGGTTCTTTGTTCAATTAGCGGGCTTCAGTCCTCACAGAAATGGCTTAAATTTAGATGATAACAATTAAGACAATTAAAGACGTTCAATTTATTATAAATGAGATTGAGCGTAAACTTGAAAACTTTACAAAACGAAATCTAGATATGCATGGATTCAGACTTATAAATGTTGGTAATTCAAAAGATATCAAGGATGTAATCAATCGGCAGGAGTTTCTAC
>Ga0307379_10009576_pt1 | contig 12911 bp, 14 predicted proteins | sample UN2MG_FD_202237 | JGI IMG/M metagenome (GOLD analysis project Ga0307379, IMG submission 202237) | Soil microbial communities from Risofladan, Vaasa, Finland - UN-2 | ecosystem: Environmental > Terrestrial > Soil > Coastal area > Acid sulfate soil | place: Finland: Risofladan, Vaasa | collected... | reverse complement strand
GTCCAGCCGCGCAGTAACAGTCGCCCCACCCATAAAAATCACAGTTGAAGCGTTATTACCGTCAAGAGTGATATCCGGGGTGCCGTTACTGTCCAGGTCGCCAAGCATTACGATACTTTTGTTGACTGTAAGCTGTGTGCTGTTCAGGGTGACTGTTGAGCCGGCCAGACCCGCGTTAAACGTAACCGTGTCACCGGCAACTGACCAGTTCAATGCTTCGCGCAGGGACAAGCCAGCCCCGTCAGCCGTATCCGAATCAATATCAACCCCGAACGTAAAATCGTCCCCGGTATCCGAATTCGTAGTCACAGTGAGAATAGCTGCATTCACCATCCCCGGATACGCCGCCATCAACACAGCCGCAACCCAGCAGGTCAATATAACCGCCTGAGCAATATGCAAGTTTCTCTTCATAATGGTGTCTCTAAAAAAGGGAAAATAGGTTAATTAGCGATTTTTTCACCAATATTCGTGTTGAACTCCCCATTTCATAATAATACCTTAGCTCTCATTAAATGTCAACGGAATTTTAATATTCGGACGAGTCCTCCTCCTCACTTCCCGAAATACCCCCTACCGTCTATTTAATCAGTCTTTTTTTCATCTGATGAAGCGCCCAGATGAAAAGAATTGAAGCGGATACGAGCAATATTACAAAATCCCTGAGTATGTTCCAGCCCAGCGGTCCCCGGATGAACGCTCGCGAGATATCCACAGCATAGGTCAGCGGCAAGAAACGAGAGATGACCTTGACCACCGCCGGCATCCTATCCAGCGGGAAAAAGATACCGGAAAAAAAGAACATGGGTGTAATGAACAACTCCAAATAATAAGTGAAGAAATCGAAGTTCGGCGCGAAAGACGTTATGATTATAGCGAGGGACGAAAAGAAGAACCCCACTGCCAACCACACCAGCGGCATGAGGAGAAAACTCGACCAGTGCGCGATGCCGAACAAGAGTAGCACGATGAGCATGATGAAGCCGCTGAACATAGCGCGTGTCATGCCCCAGAGTATCTCACCGGCTACCACTTCTTCCACGGTCAGCGGCGTTACGATCAGCGCATTGTAGACCTTTTCCACCGTCATTCGCACATAAGCGCCGAAAGTACATTCATACGTAGCCGCAAACATCGCCGTAGAGACCAAGAGACCGGGAGCCAGAAAGTTCAAATAAGGCATACCGTTTATCAGCCCCATGTACGACCCAAGCCCAATACCCATGGCCACAAGATATAACAAGGGTTCACCCATGCTGGCAATGAACGTCGGAATCGCAAAACGTTTATAGGATACCAGGTTCCGCTTCCAAACGTAGTAAATACGGTAACTCAATACCGCTAACAGTTTTTTCATTCGCTCAACCCTCGGCCAGTGAGCTTTAAAAAAACATCCTCAAGCGTCGCCAGCCGGCGTAATACCGAAAGAGTCTCCGATGTAGCCAGCCGGGTCAGGATCTCTTTGCTTTCGTGACAATAAAGATATAGAGTATCGCCAACAACCTCGGAATTGAATTCAAGTCCCTGAAGCTTTCTCAGGACATCCTTCACTCCCTCATGGTTCCGGACCTCTACCACTTCCTCGCCCACTTCGTTCTTGACCAGTTCTTTAGGAATCCCCTCTTTTAAAATGCTACCCTTGTCCAAAATCAACAACCGATCGCATAGCTGCTGGGCTTCTTCCATATAATGGGTATTCAGAATCATGGTGACGCCTTCATTCTTCAAAGCGCGCAATCTCTGCCAGATCAGGTGACGCGCCTGAGGGTCCAGCCCGGTCGTGGGCTCATCGAGGATCATGATAGTGGGTTCGTTCAGCAAAGCGCGCGCGACCAATAGACGCCGCTTCATACCGCCGGAAAGCGAACCTATCTTATTATCGGCTCTTTCTTTAAGTTCTACAAACTCAAGATGCTCCATTATACGGGCTTTCGCAACCTTTTTCGGGATATCGAACAAAGCGGCAAAAAGCTCCAGGTTCTCATTCACCGTCAGATCCGGGTCAATATCATTCTCCTGCGGGACCACGCCCACAAGCGCCCGGATACGGCGCTCATTAAGCGAGGCTCTCATCCCCAGGACCGAAACAGTGCCGCTGGTCGCCGGCGAAATGCACTGGATAACCCGAACAGTAGTGGTCTTACCGGCGCCGTTGGGCCCGAGTATACCCAGACATTCACCGCGCTGGACAGTAAAAGAGATGCCGGCAACTGCCGTAAGCCCATTGAACTTCTTGACAAGGTCTTCAACCTCAATCATAGTTTTCTGGTTCATATTCTATTTCACCAACAGAAAAGTATCAGCACCGCCCCGGTATTTCTCCGGGCAGTTTTGGAATGGCGCGATGGGTTAGCAGAGTGAGGACACAATTGTGCCCCATCCTGCGAGGGTAGGAATCTATTTCTTTATATTCTTCTTGTCTTTGTGTATCGTATTTGGAATAATTATCCGAATAAAGTCTGCCTCGAATCTTTTGGCTCCCCGGGTAGGACTCGCCTTCTTCACTTACCCTTCACTCCCCTCTCATCAGGCTGGGCGCTCATCAGGATTACTCCCCATTTATGGCAATTCTCTCCTGACATATTCAAGAAATCTTTTACAGTCTTTCCCTTCTGGAAAAATTTGAATACCCTTGTCAACTTCAGAAATAATCCTTAAATTTTTCTTTTGTTTCATTTCCTGTTCCGTTAAGATGTAAGGAGCTAATCTATTACCATACGCCTCAAAACATATGTTTGATAATTTCTCTATTTGAGGCTCGAGTTTTTCTTTACTTTGCTTATCTTTAACTAAGACAAGGACATCTATATCACTGTTTATCCTTTCTGAACCTTTTGCTATTGATCCAAACAAAACCACTCTTTTAATCAAAGTCTCAGATAAATTTCTTAATAGTATCTTTTTCAAGTCTTCTAAAGGTTTTTTGATGCCTGAAACTCCCTTAATCAATTCAGATAGAACTCTAAAGGCATAGCTTTTGCGGTTTACCCTCCATAAATGAGCTTTTCCAATAGTAACAAAATTTACGAAATTAAATTCAGCAAGGTCTCGCATAGTTCTATTTACACTCATATGAGAGACTTTTAAAATAGAGGCTATTTCCCTTTCGCTCATAAAAGCTTCATGAGTTAATAGAAACTTTATAATTTTTACCTTTGTTTTTGAGTTTAATACATTCAACAGCGAAATATGAAATTTCATATTAGTCTCCTTGTAACATATCTGTTACAAGTGTAACATATCTAAAAAATTTGTCAAGGGTTTTTCTCCTCCCAAAATTTTCCTACCAAATGTTCCAGAATGTCCTTCAAAGATTCTTAAAAGGATTTGCCGACAAAAGCGGGAATCTGCGAGCCAATAAGGGTGAGGATTAAAGCGAGGTCGCCGAGTGCACGAGTGCGAGGCGGGCGAGCGTTAAAAGATTTGGTTCGAAACGATAAATTTGGCTCCGCGAGAGGACCAAGAATCCGAACTTTTTCCTTGACCTTCATTTTTGGCCTTTCAAATACAAGGAAAAACAGGCGGTTTCAGTTTCAGCATGAGTCAAACTAACCCAAAATAAAACAAGTGTAGTAAAGGTCAGAATTATTACTCTAAACATATTTATTTTAACTACCTTATTACTTCCTTCCAATTTTAAGTGCAACACGAATTATGTCTCGCCGTGAAACAATGCCAACTACTTTGCCTTCTTCTACAATAGGAACTCTCCTGAATTGACGGTGTCCAATAGCTAAAGCGATTGAATCAACATCTGCATCTGGCGGGAAGCTTATTACCTTCTTTGACATTGCTTCTTTAACTTTAGTATTATGCAGATTCCCGCTGAACGCAAAATTGAGAATATCTTTCTCTGATATTATCCCGATCATTTCCCCTTTAGAGTCTATAACTGGCATTCCACTAATCTCTTTCGCCATCAGAAGTTCAATTGCATCTGCCAGCGTAGCATCGGGACTGATGGTTATCACTTCCTTTGTCATAACATCTTTTGCTTTTAACATTTTCATCCACCTCCTGACAAATAGGGACAGCGACCATTTTCTACTTATTTCTTCGGACTGCCGCGTGGTAAAGGTCTTAATTTTCTATCGAACAGTTTTTCAATCTTTGTCGTAAAAGTACTATTGCGCAACGGCCTTACATACGTTAAGAAAAATGGTCGCTGTCCCTATTTTCTATTTTTATAGTTCAAAACGATAAATTGGCTCCCCGGGTTGGATTCGAACCAACAACCCTCCGGTTACGAGTATCCCCTATGTTTCCATAAGGCTCGGACTATCTCTTTACCCCGTAAAGATATTTTCCTACGGGGTAGTGAGCGCTTCCCATAAACCTGAGTCGGTTTACAGTACTCCTCTTTCAAGGATAGTCTCTGCACCTTTCCCGACATGATGTCGGGACTTGGCTCAGGATTACCATCCCTAGACCGCTTGTGTTCTAGGGTACAGGCTTCCCTGAATTCACCCACTTTTTCAATCCCAATTGCTTGGGAAAGCTGCCAAAGACAGCCGGATGCTCCACCGTTGAGCTACCGGGGAACCGTATATTCAATTAGAAAGCAGAGCTTTCGCTCTGCTGCTACAAGCTATTATCCCTCCCTTTCGGGAGGAGTCCAGAACCCAATTATTCGGGTTGGGTGGCTTTGCACATTCCTTCCAGATATTTCCAGTAGTCGTCTGCTTCCTTCTGTATCCTTTCCAGAAATTCCTTATTCTCTTCTTTCAATAGGTGGCTATATCTTCCCTGGCTCTTTATCCATTCTATGATTGGTTTTCTCTCTTTGGGATGAATGGTTATCCTCCATACTCCATTCTCCACTTCAAAGAGAGGCCAGAATCCCGTGTTTACTGCCAATTTGGAAATCTCTACTGTCTTTTCCATTGGATAGCGCCATCCCCGATGGCAGGGAACAAGGATGTTAATGAATGCCGGCCCATCAGCTTTGAATGCTTTCTCTGCCTTGTTGACCAGGTCTTTCCAGTGGGATATTGACGCCTGGGCTACATAGGGAATGTGATGAGCTGCTACTATTGAGGTTAAGTCTTTCCGAAACTGCTCCTTGCCCGGCTTGACTTTGCCCGCCGGTGCGGTGGTTGTGGACGCCCCGCAGGGAGTGGCGCCAGACCGTTGTGTCCCAGTATTCATGTAAGCTTCGTTGTCGTAGCAGACGTAGACCATTTTGTGGCCTCTCTCCAGGGCTCCGGAGAGCGACTGCAATCCTATATCATAAGTGCCGCCATCGCCGCCGAAGGCGATAAACTTTATCTCTTTCTTTATCTTTCCTTTCTTTTTAAGAGCGCGATAGGCGGTCTCTGCGCCGCTTATTGTGGCTGCCACGTTCTCAAAAGCATTGTGTATGAATGGCGAATTCCAGGCTGTGTATGGATATATTGTAGTGGCTACTTCCACACAACCTGTGGCGCATCCCACAACGACCGGGTCTTCTGTTCCCAGAAGGACCTGACGGATACCTATGGAAGCCCCGCAGCCAGCGCAAAGGCGGTGGCCGCCGGTTAGGACTTTGGGTCTTTTTGATAGTTCTTTGATGGTTGCCATTTATGTGCCTCCGATTATTCGATATTAAGGCTATCATTCCTCCCTTTCGGGAGGAGTCCAAAGACGATTATGCCTCCCTTTCGGGAGGAGTCCAAAGGCGATTGTTTTATTCTCGGACGCCGAGGTAGTTTACAAGAGTTTCTACTTTCTTTTGTTTGAGAATCTTTTCCAGGTCTGTATAGACTTTCTCTATATCTTCAACGTTGATGTCTCTTCCTCCGAGACCATAAATATAATTTACAATAAAAGGCTTGTCTTTTTTCTCATAGAAGGCTGACCTTATCTCATTGAAAACTGGCCCACCCGTATTGCTGAATGTATCGCTTCTATCAAGTATGGCTACTGCATTTGCTTTGGAAAGTGCATCTACTACCTCTTTCGCCGGGAAGGGACGGAAGAATCTCAGTTTGACCATTCCTGCTTTTATGCCTTTTGCCCGCAGGCGGTCGACTGTTGTCTTTGCTGTCCCGCAAGTGGAACTCAGAGCGATAACTGCCAGGTCCGCGCCATCCATTTTATACTCTTCTAAATAGTTGTACTTCTTTCCTACGATCTTCTCAAACTTGTTTACAATCCCGGGTATGGTTGAATATGCTTTTATCATTGCCTCTGCTTCCTGCCTTTTGTGCTCAAAATAGTAGTCCTGTAAATCGAGTGGGCCGTAAGTGACAGCATTATCAACATCCAGAAGAGGGTATCTGGTTTTTTTCTCGCCTATCCAGTCTTTTGCTACTTTGTCCTCCAGAAGCTCAATCCGTTCCACGGCGTGGCTGGTTATGAATCCATCAAGGCATACCATAACCGGGAGAAGTATCTCCTCATCTTCGGCAATCCTTACTGCCAGGAGAGTAGACTCGTACGCTTCCTGTCCGCTCTCGCAATAAATCTGTATCCAGCCAGAATCTCTTGCTCCCATAGAATCTGAATGGTCGCAATGGATATTTATGGGCGCGGAGAGAGCGCGATTTACCACAGGCATAACAATGGGAAGCCTGAGTGATGAGGCGATATAGACTATCTCCCACATCAGCGCAAGACCCTGGGAACATGTGGCTGTCATCGTCCTTGCTCCTGAGGCAGCCGCTCCTACGCAGGCGCTCATTGCGCTATGTTCCGATTCCACAGGAATCGTCTCTGTATCCACTAATCCATCAGCCACGAACTGGGAAAATGCCATTACAATCTCTGTCTGGGGAGTAATGGGATAGGCTGCTAACACATCCGGATTTATCTGGCGCATTGCGTGGGCAACTGCTTCGTTTCCTGTCAAAGCTAATTTGTCTTTCATATTTGTCCTCCACTGTGTAGTGATATTTTTTGTAGCAGCAAAGCGAGCTTTGCCTGACGCAGGCTCAAGCCTGCGGCTACCGATTTAGCAGAGTTTCGCTCTGCGGCTACAACTTCGGGCGACCACAGAGTGTCGCCCCTACATTCAATACAATGATATTATTCTTTGACCATTTCGATGCACTTAACAGGGCATATCTCGGCGCAGATTCCGCAGCCCTTGCAGTGGTCATAATCAAAACCGGTCATCTTTTCCTCGGATACGAGGATTGATGAATCGGGACAATATATCCAGCAATTGAGACAATTGGTGCACTTCTCAACGTCCCTCACTGGTTTGAAAGTCCTCCAGTCACCTGTCTTATATTTTTCGGCATTTCCTGCCTCAACAATTAATCCAGCAATCGGTATCTCCTTCCAGCCTTTCTCTTTCATAAATCCTCCTATCAGAATCAGCCAGATTCCACTTCTTTATAAGCTCTCTCAATGGCGTCGATATTTCCCTTAACTGCCTTCTCCCCAATCTTTTTCAGGAATTTCTTCTTTAGTTTCTCTTCCAGGTCTTTCACTTTTATAATTCCTGTAGCCTTTATCAATGCTCCCAGCATAGGTGTATTAGGCATTGGCCTGCCCAGAATGTCCAGGGAAATCTGAGTGGCATTTACGGTAAACACTTTTCCTTTGTTGAACTTTGTCTTCTGCCGAATTACCTCTGGCTTCTCTTCTGTATTCACAATGAGGATACCCCCATCTCCCAAGCCTTCAGCAACGTTGACTGTATCCATAATTGTATCGTCTATTACTACCACAACACCCGGACTTGCTACTCCGCAGTGGAGATTTATTGGCTCATCGCTGATGCGGGTGTAAGCTCTCATCGGCGCGCCCGACCTTTCGGGACCATATTCAGGAAATGCCTGAATGTACATGCCTCCACCTAAAGCTGTCTCTGCCAGAAGCTGAGATGCAGTCTTGGCTCCCTGGCCTCCGCGGCCATGGAATCTTACTTCTATTAGTTTTGCCATTTCTTTTTCTCCTTATAGATTTTTGACAAAAGTCCAGTCAATTTTAGCAAAAATTCTTCTCTTTGTCAAAAAGATTTAAAGTTGTGAAGAAGTTTTCTCATCATTTTTTAGCTGATTTTGGTATTCCTATATATCTTGGCGTTTTGTTCATATAATTCACATATTCTTGCCCGAATTTTTCTATGTTTACTTTTTCTTCATTTAGTACATAAAAATGAGATGCGATACTATATATAGCAAAGTACACCCACAGCAACTTATACATAACAGATGTTAAATTCCATCCCATTACAATCACACCGAGGAGACAAATTATAACTGCCAGGACATGAGAGTGTCTGCTGATTCTATAAATACCCCAATCTACAACAGCCTTCTTTTTCTCAGGGTGTTCCCTCATCGCGAAGTAGCCCAGGGCTAATACCACTTTCCCAAAAACAATTATAACAAGCCCAATCCAGAAAGCCGCATTAATGGAAAAGGAACCAAACCACATCAATATCCACCCTGCAATGACGCCTATCAAAGTAACTATTATCCAGAACTTGCCAGGTGGTAAACCCATTCTTTTCGCTCTTATGATTACGTGAAGAAGCCCATGGATAACAAAACTTAAGATGTGTACATAGAAAAGCCTGAAATACCACGCCGTTTCCATCGTTTTTAATTTGCCCCCTTATTTCCCAAAACGGGAGAGGGATTCTTAACTATGTTTCCCAATCAATCGTCCCAGATTGAAAGCTTCTTTCAACTTTCTTTTCTTTTTCTTTATGGCGCCTTTCTCCGGCACGCCAGGCGCGAGTATTTTCCCTTTAAGCTTCATTCCCAGGTATCTTGCGCTCATTTCCATCATCCTCAAAAGAGGATTTGCAGTGCTGGGGTCGTCATCTGCAAAGGCTATAGCTAAAACGACCTCTTTCCCCTTTATCTTATCTGCAGTTTTTGAATCGCAGAAATAGATCAGCCTGTCTATAAGGGCTTTCATGGCAACTGTTGGTCCAAACCAGTACATAGGAGTACCCAAAATTATACAATCGCTATCCATAAGTTTTTTGTAGATTCGTGTCATTCCATCATTAATTCTGCAGACTTCAGTGTCCCAGCAGGTATGGCATCCATCGCATTCCTTGATTCTCAAGTTGCTGAGGGATACTAACTCTGTCCTGGCGCCCGCTTCTCTGGCGCCTTTTAGGATTTGGGAAACCAAAATGTGAGTATTACCTCCTTTACGGGGACTTCCCGCAATGCCAAGAATTTTTTTCATTTGCTACCTCCTTTTTTCCACTGCACAGTGTGCATATTCATTGTAGTAGGGGCGGCACTCCGTGGCCGCCCAAAGGCAGGGACGGCACAGAGTCCGTCCCCTACGAGAAACAAAGCTTACGCTTTGCCGCTAAATAAAAGCTAAATATATTGTCTTTTCTTATCAGATATGCTATATTGAAGACAGTATGAAGAAATCATTCAGTAAAAGGAGTACAAATACAATGAAAAAGAAGACTATGGTACTTGTCGCCCATAATGGCAAAAAGAAGGATATGGTTGATTGGGCAAAATTCAACAAAGGCACATTGCAAAAGTTCGAAATCTATTCAACCAAGGCAACAGGAGAAAGAATTATAAAAGATGTGGGATTACCGGTCCACCTTCTTCTGAGCGGTCCCCTGGGAGGAGACTCCCAGGTGGGAGCTATGATAGCAGAAAAAAGGGCAAACCTTGTTATTTTTTTCTGGGACCCCTTATCCATCCAGCCGCACGATGTGGACGTAAAAGCAGTCCTCAGGCTGGCTGTCCTGCACGATATACCGATTGCTTGTAATCACTCCACGGCCGACTTTTTGATATCTTCTCCGCTGCTAAAAGAAGAAAATTCATAATTTCAGAGCTCTCGCCTCCCTTCCAGAGCCTTAGCCCGGGTGACTTCATCGGCATACTTCAGGTCCCCGACCATGCGAATCTTATATATTAAACCTCTCATAATTATTGAGGGGATAAGCATAATTCTGTTCTGATATTTTCTAACTTCCCAAAACATACAAGTTTATCACCCAAGAGAATTTTTGTCTCTGCTGAAGGGTTAGGAATCGTCTGTCCCTCCCTCTCCAAGGCCAGAACTGTAATATCGTGTTTTCTTAAATCTGACTCAAGGATTGTCTTATCCAATACAGGACTGTCTTTACAAACTTCGATACTGGACACACCATAACCACCAGTGGCCACCAAAAGCTCCTGGAAAGAAACAGGTTTAACAATTTCTCTTTTAACTATACGTGCTTTTAAGAAATTGGTTACTTTTACGGCGAATCTGGAGCGAGTAGAAATTTTATAAATTGCGTAAACGGCAAATATGATAATTATCAAATTTATCCATGGCAATAGGCTGGAAGGAATAATAGCGTGTAAAAAGGGAATGGTAAATTTAGGCATAGTAGCGGCTGGTCTTAATGAATTGGCAAATGTACCAATTAAGGTAACAAAACCCGCGTGACCTATTATAATAAGAATTGTGGCAATACGCCGTCTTTGAGGGTGACCGGTAATCAGTTCCGCTTCTTTTGTGGTAAATCCCGTTGCTGTAAAGCAGGACAGCGACTGGAATTTAGCTAAGGACCATTCCAGACCCGTCAATTGGAATGCAATGGCTCCTATTCTTACCGCTATAAATGACACAATGACTGTAAATATGAATAATAGTAAATTCATAAGATGCCTCCTTTTTGCTTTAAAACCATTTCTTTCTTCTGAAATAAGAAATCATCAAAATACCCACAACAAGCATAATGGCCAGGACGCCAAAATACGCCCAGCGCCATTCCAGTTCCGGCATATATTTGAAATTCATCCCATAAACACCGGCGATAAAAGTCAACGGAATAAATATGGTAGCTATTATGGTTAACACTTTCATCACTTCGTTCATCCTGTTACTGATGCTGGAAAGGTAAATATCGAGCATCCCGGAAACCATATCCCTGAATGTCTCTATGGTGTCAATAACCTGAATAGTATGGTCATAAACATCTCTAAGGAATATGCCTGTTGATTCCTGAATAAGTGGAGATTCTGACCTCTCCAGGACGCTAATGCCTTCCCTTAGGGGCCACACTGACTTGCGCAGGAAAATTGTATCTCTTTTTAAATTGTGGATTGTCTGCAAGGTCTCAGGAGTAGGATTCGTCACCAGCTCATCTTCCATTCCTTCTACCTTTTCCCCGATTTTCTCCAAAATTATGAAATAGTTATCCACAATTGCATCTATCAGAGCGTAAGCAAGATAATCCGCACCCATTTTTCTTATTCTCCCTTTAGCATTTCTGATTCTGTCTCTTATGGGGTTAAAGACATCTCCTTCTTTTTCCTGGAAAGAAATAACGAAATTTGAACCAATAATTAAACTAACTTGTTCTGAAATTATTTCTTCCTCCTTTTCATCATAATAAAGCATTTTCAAGACAACAAAAATATAATCATCAAAATCTTCTATTTTGGGACGTTGGTCAGTATTCAAAATGTCTTCCAGCAAAAGAGGGTGCAAATTGAAATGTTTCCCGATTTTCTCTATGATTTCTATTTTATGAATGCCCTCTATATTTATCCAGCTTACAGTCGGCTTATCCTTAAAAGGAAAGCTCTCTTCAATGTTTTCTGTTTCTTTCTCCTGATAGTGCTTTTCATCGTAATCAATGATGGAAATATTTACCCTTTCTTCTCCCTTCTTACCCACATGGATTAGAGTACCTGGTGGAAGGCCGGCTTTCCTTGATACTTTTTTTATAATTCTTGCCATTACTATTTACCTCCCTGAATTACTATTTTGCCTCCATTCCCTATTTAAACCTTGCCTTCATCGTACCGACCTCGCCTTCCCAAAAAACAATATCGTGAGAGTCCGAACCCCTGGGTTTCATAGGAAAGACAATCTTTTTTCCTACAAGTTACTCATCATAGGGAGACATGCTTTAAATAAAGAAGCCAATTAAGGAGAGGAATCGTAATTTCAAACCTCTCGCCTGCCTTCCAGGGCTTTGGCCAGGGTGACTTCATCGGCATACTCCAGGTCGCTGCCCATAGGCATTCCCTGTGCCAGTTGGGTCACCTTGACTCCCAGAGGCTTGATAAGTTTCGAGAGATAAGCAGCAGTTGCTTCGCCTTCCACGTTCGGATTTGTACCGATTATCACTTCTCTGATATTTCCCTGTTCAATTCTTGTGACCAGTTCCTTTATCTTTAAATCGTCAGGACCAACTCCATCAAGGGGAGAAAGTGCACCCATAAGCACATGGTACGTTCCTTTATACTCTCCCATCTTTTCAAAAACGAAGATGTCCTGCGGCTGTTCTACGACGCAGATGGTACTTCCATCTCTGGTAGAATCATCACATATCAAACAAGGGTCGCTATCAGTGATATTGCCACAAACAGAACAGCTTTTCATCTTCTCCTTTGCTGCGAGAATAGCTTGAGCTAATTCATTAGCCTCTGCCCGGGAACTCTTCAATATATGGAATGCTAACCTCTGGGCACTCTTCGGCCCGATGCCCGGCAAACGGTGCAAAGCCGAGATTAGTCTCTGTAAAGATTTGGAATGGATAGGCATTTCAATTCACCAAAATTACTTTTCTTCACGCTCTTCCTTCACGATTTTTCCTTCAAACATTTTTATCACCTTTTCCACAATTGGGTCAACTTCTTTTTTTTCCCCGGAATTGAAAACCGGCTCCTGATTGGGAGCCACCACTTCCTCATCTGGCTCCGACTCTCTTAAAAACTCCTCAGGAGCTGACCCATCTTCCTCCACCTTCTCTTTTGTCGGCGAGGTAGCATTAATCTCGCCAGTCATACATTTTATCTTGATTTCTTTCCCGAGAACTCCCTTTATAGCTTGTTCGACAATATTCGATTTTTTCTCTACCCTGTCCTTATGGAAACTGTAACTTTTGGGGAAAGCGATATACAGGAGCTCTCCTTCCATACGGACTGGCAAACCCTCGAGAAGGCAAGAGTGGAGAGGAGTATCCTGTTTCCTGACAGATTCGAGAA
>Ga0307379_10009575_pt1 | contig 12913 bp, 15 predicted proteins | sample UN2MG_FD_202237 | JGI IMG/M metagenome (GOLD analysis project Ga0307379, IMG submission 202237) | Soil microbial communities from Risofladan, Vaasa, Finland - UN-2 | ecosystem: Environmental > Terrestrial > Soil > Coastal area > Acid sulfate soil | place: Finland: Risofladan, Vaasa | collected... | reverse complement strand
AAGGAGACCCGGACGTGGGATTGGGCTGCCAGGTTAAAAATTTCATCTGGCTGAACCTTTCCAAGAATGCTGTTGATACTATCGCTATCGGACATGTCGCCATAGTGAAGAAATAGTCTTGCACCGTCATCGTGGGGGTCTGTGTATAGGTGATCTATCCGGTCAGTATTGAAGGTGGAGCACCGCCGTATAATGCCGTGAACGGTGTAATCCATGGAAAGCAGGAATTCGGCAAGGTAGGATCCTATTTGGCCTGTTATACCAGTTATTAGTGCGACTTTGTGCATCTTTCGCCCCTTGCTCTTGCAATGAGGATTTTTACTTGGGAACGTAGGGACCATCCGGCCTTATAATCAACCATGGATTGCCTGGCCAGTCGCGCCCATTTATCATAATCATATTTACTATCAAGGTCTGACCACTCGTCTACCAGGATGCAGTTGTGATCGTTCTCGAGCTGCGGATGATATTTGGATGGCCATCTCTGGCATATAAGTGTTCGGCCTAGCATGGCCGCTTCGGTAAATCGTAGGCTTTTGTCGCCATTACCCCTCATGTCAATACAACCGCGGTGCTGCATCATCCATTTGATAAATTCGCGTGAACTGGCCGCGCGGCTCCACTTGAATGTGGCCCATTCAGGAAATTGTCCAATAGCATTATATCTGGTCCTGGGTGGGTCTCTATTGCCCATAAATCCGGCACCGCTGATCTCTTCCTCGGCAAAGGGCTCTATTAATTTGTCTAATTCATCACGGAGATAGTGATAATAGACGCCCTCGCGTACGAAAAGCTCATACATCCTTGGGTCGATTGGATGTGATGTTGGTATTACTTTATGGCCGTGTGTCTCCAATAATTGTTTAGTGTGATTAACTGGCATGTACAGATCGGCGCGATCTTGTACTGGGTTGCCATGGTGAGAACGAAATGGCTTAGAACTCTCCCTGAAACACCTATCGGAATTACAAAGGCAGACCTTAAACCCCCCAAGTTGGGATACCTCATTCCAATTATGGTCGCGATATATAGCGTCTGCTTTTGAGACATAGATATCGATATCTCTTGGTACCATTGGATCACCAGATTTAGTTCTTGGCGTCCAAAGTCTTCTGGCACGTTTCATGAAGGGGTGTTGATTGATATGTTCATTGCTAACCAGGCATACCACTTCTTCGCCGAGGTCTTCGGCTATCAGGGCCATGTGGAGAAGCTGATATGAACACCGCTTCAATCTGTATGGCTTGGTTAAACGAGCGAAATCAAATGTTATCATTCGAATCCACAGATTTTCAAATTCTCTTCAGTAATTGGGTATGATTCACCACCAGGCATGAATACTGTCCATCCAATCGGAACCATCATAACACTAGGGTGCCAGAATCCATGGCCATAACAATTATCTTCGCCCATACAATCACCATGATCGGCGCAGAAACAAGCTATGGTGCGCAATTCGGATAGCTTAACCCACTCAAATAGGTTGGCGAGCAATTCGTCTACGTGTGTCATACAGTCTGCTTGTTTGTCCCTGAGCTTATGCGAGAACCCAGACTTATAGTTGATACCAGATCTTGGACTCCTTATCCTCGCCAAACTTGGTGGCATATCGGGATAGGTATATGGTCTGTGTGTTGCGCCGAAATTTAACAGGCCATAATATGGTTCTTTGTCGAGCAGGCCAATGAAGGTATTGACTGCCTCGGCGGCGACCGGTTTATAGATAGAATGCTCAAAACCAAGACGCATCGGCGTACGCTTATTAAACCAACCCACACCGCCAACCGATACGGTGCGGTGGCCATGGTCATCACGCAATACTTTCGGTATGGAACCAGTACCGTGTATTTCGCTCAAATTTGGACGTGTAGATTTATAGAACCAGCGATAAACAGATTTCTCAAATCGGTTATAGATCGGCCTGGCGTCGGCCGTTGTTGGGAAGAATCCTTGAAACATCGACATGTGAGCTGGATAAGTGAAAGTGCCCATGGCGCCGGCACTAACAACCTGAAAATACTTATCAACATTATTCGTCGTGGCTACCTGAAAACTATCCCAACGACAGCTATCAACCACTATCAGTAAAAAGTTGAACGGATCGTTCATATAGAAACCTTCAATAATTCAAGACTGCGTAGTATAAGTTTAGATTCATTATTGAAACCAAGCGTGCGAAGCATATTAGCAAGGCGGTGATGGTACGTGTGCCCACCAAACACCTCTTTGTACTGGCGCCTGCCCCTAGAAATTATCATATCCGAGGACGAACTAGTTATACTTCTAATTTTATCATGATAATCGGCTGGTGAAGTAGCGACCGGCACAGATTCCAAAACATCGGAGAAATGGGCAACTGGGTCGTGTACAGCAATTGTTCCGCTTAGAGCAACTTTGAACACGCGCTCTGGAATATCAATACCATAACGTATGGTGTGCGGCTCGGCAATACACGGACCAACCCTGGCGGAAGCAAGAATGGCTGGAACCTCGTCGTCCGACGCCTCACGGACCGTCAAATCAGCAGGCCACTTGCCCCACCCAAACACAGCACATTGAAGGCCACGGTCCCTAATGACTGGTAATAGGTATGGATCTATGCTCTTGGCCTTATAATCCCATCGCCCACCGATATAAACAACATCCTTATTGTGCGTGCCATTAAGCGGGTTGAATAATGTGGCATCGCCAGCACAGGCCATCGGAATCCATGTGATACCGTCGTGATCCCAGTATGACCAGTACTGTCGATCCTTTTCAAATCCATATCCATAAACAGCGTCTGGGTCCTGATCCTTGACCCACATTATCGCTTCTGGACGCTCATTGATATTGGGTTTTACTGTTATTGGTCCATATGGGTTTACATGGATAACTACCTTGCAGCCTCCTCTTTTGCGCTTTGGTGGTATTGGCTGCCTATGTCCACTAGCTCCGCAATATAGGTCCGGTTTGAAATTATGCCACGACTCTGGATTACCATCCCATCGTCGAACCTGAATCTCTGGAACCATCAATAGGGCACTAATCCAGGCATCGGTGATGAACCCATATGCTCCACCTGGACGCTTACAAATGAGAACTCTCATTAGGTGTGCAATCCTGCTTGGCTAGAGCACGAGCAATAAATTTTCCGTACGGCGTACCACTAAAATACTTGTGTTGCTTAAGTATCCGATCCTTAACACTAAGTGATGCTAATGTTTTCTCAAATTCTTTATTAGCGTCATGATACTTGACCCACCCACTTGTGCGATCATGCCACAAATGGATAAAATCTATGATCCTATTTTCAAACCATCTGCTACCTTTTGATAGACGGAAATAGAAATCACAATCCTCACAGTTGTGAACAGCAAGGCCATTAACCACATAGGAGTGATCATCGGCGACTTCGAAGTTATAGACCATTCCAGCATATCTGCGAGATTTTATACTGTTGACTCTACCAAAGGTTGATCTTCCCATGGAACTGGAACCAATCAGCGGTGGTTCAGTCTTTACCAGGTGTTTGGACTCCTTATTGATACATATATCAAACACTCTATCAACACTACCCTCAAATAATCCACCCGGTCGGCTATAAAACGAGTGTGCAGCACAGGCATTGCGCAGCACGCCAGATGCAAGCATGGCAAGATTGATACTCGAAGTACTATATGTGTGTCTTTTTTCTGATACATGGGCATTATAGTAATTAGAATTATCGGCTCTAAGTATATCCGCCAGATTATAGGATGATAATGCTTCTGGCATAAAATCTGTGTCAAGAAGCTCGTCACCCTCAATAATATCCTTGGCCATCTTCCAAACAAAAGTCTCACCATCACGCACCATAAATGGGTGCTCTGGAGTGACACCCTTAACTCCCAACCTACCGGTCACATAAATATCAAGCAGCTCGCCGCGGTAAAATCGTTCTCTAGTAACGGCCGGCTGGAACCGCGCCTCATGCGTGTACAGCAGCTCGCCATCCACTACATCCACAATGTCTTTATATCCATTTCTGGTTAAGACATAGTTACCAGGTGCAAAGCACCCGTAACCCCAATAGCCCTCAACAAACCCACCAACCCGCCAATACGTATCAGTAAGACATGCAATGCTACCACCCTCAAAATATGTTACGATCTTGTCGGCAGAGACTGTTCTGTCGATTCTTCCATTCTTACCAATTATATCAGTTGACTTCTTATCGGCATAGATTACCCTGGCACCAAAATGGCATGATTCAGAACGATCCAAGGCATTGCTCACCATCTGCGCATAATGGGCTGGTGCCAATGTATCGGCATCATGCAAGAGCAGTTTATCAGATTTAGCACGTGAAACACCGGCATTAAAAGCCATGCTCTTATTAAATGGTCTGCCAGGTGTGCGCACAAGAACGTGCTGCACACAGCACAATTCATCCTCACTAAAATGACTCTGATCATCTTGTTCTACAGCGATCATGTCGATAACCGGAAACCGTTGGGCTCTAATATTATTTATAGCGGTATTGATTGGCTGGTGCCGTCCAATATCCTTAAATGGAATAATACACGAGATGGACGGAACGATGGACCTGTCTGATGCTTTTATTTTAGTATTTCTACCAGACATACCGGTGTATTTGGCTCTGGCAATTTGCAAATGCTTTACGCGATCTGGAACAGCAGAACGATCGGAATATATTTTAAAATATCGATCAGCATCGTCAATATCCCAATAACCGGGTGGCTGTAGCTTGGCAGCCGCTACCCGCGATGACCAGTCGACATGCTCCATACCATAGTAGCCGAATGACTCGTCGAAATACCCAATCCTAGAAAATACTGTATCATCAAAAGCCATTACTGCCCCATGCGGTCGCTCGTCAATACGCACAAGGATCTTATTGCCCATCGGTTGTTTAATACCTTCTGGTGCACCATACACGCCGGGCTGATTCAAACAGAAGTGATGCATCCGCGTGCTCTTCATGGCACGGAAATAAACATGCTCCCACCCCTTATTCAAAACTTCTACATCATCATTAAGAAGTAGCTTGTGCTGAAAACGATCAAGACAACGTAGTAATCGATTTGAGTTGCCGGCAATACCTAATCTGGTTTCATTCTCAATAATTACGAAATTATTTGTTTTCTCCAGCTTATCCAGGTAACGATGCAGTTCGGCGTCGGTACTCCCATCATCACTGATAAATACTGTAGTGCGGGATAAATCGGTGAGTCTGATAATTGAATTAATTAAGCGGCGGAGCGACCTTGGCCTATTAAATGATAATATACCAACCCCGATACCATTACTTATTGGATATATTGTGGTCGATAGTGTTTTGTGTAATGATTCAGTTGCGCCTTCTTTGAATCCTCTGCCGATCATCCTGGAGGTCAACTGTTGTTTGGCTCTGCTCTTATTTAATCGCCGTATGGTATGGGATGCCATTTTAGTGCTAGTGTGGCTAGATCGATGACGTATTATGGCCTTCGCCCGGTCAGTGGGGAGATTGGCTGGTGGGTCAGCGGGGAAATTGGCTAGTGGGTCAGCGGCCCGCCCTGCATCTTTAGTGCTAGTGTGGCTAGATCGATGACGTATTATGGTCTTTCGTATTTGCTTCTTAGCGGCCCCCAGCACCAGATTGCGCGATAATTTGTATTTCTTTGATCTAGTTGTTTCAGACAAAGCAGTTTGCCGCTGCGGAGTGCGTATGTGCTTCAAGAAGCCACGTTTGACATATCGATCAAAGAATTGTGGTAGGTGTATATTGTTGCCACGACGGATAGTAATCTTTTTCCCATCGGGTCCGACAAGATGTAAATCATAATTATTGGAATTTACGTAGTCTGGCACAACCTACTCCATGCTGCAATCGCACTATGTTTAAGATCCCCGAGGTCCCCAATGTTGTCAGCAACAATCACCTGATCACACTTACTCTTAAATTTGGGCAAGGAATCTTTGATGTTTCTTATATAGGACTCGGCAATTTCTGTACCAATCCATTTATCACCAGCCCTGCTCGCACATTGTGCTACCCTTGAATTCACATATAGTACCACACACTTGTGGCCACTACGTTTGGCCAGGCAAATTAACCCCTGAAGTGGCTTAAATTTGGAATTACTGCAATCCAGAATAATAATATCGTCTGGTTTGCACAGACCAGACTTGTGGTTAACATGTTTTTCTGCAAAATTCATAGCCTCCCTCCAACACCCGATTCGTTGATTCTTCTCATCCTCCTCATTAAGTTCATCGATATTGTCTGGCAACCAATCTTCTGGCCTAATAACCCACACAGATGACTCGGTATCGGCTATTATGTCGACTACGGTCGACTTACCACTCGATGGTAGACCACACATCAGAACAAACATTATCTCAATACCTCCACATACAATGGTACAGGATCGGTGCCAACAGTGGCGAATCGGAATCGGCTTGGCTTCAATATCACACTGGGCGCAAACTGGTCACGACCAACCATAATAGAATCCATAATAGTACTATTTAGAATCTCTACACAGATTATCTTTTGAGTCTCGAGCACTTTACCAAAAACATCTTGCAGCATCCCAGGGCCTATAAATTTGTTCAGGCTTAATCTAACATCAACAAGCACAAATCGATCATTGATAGTGGCAAAATAGAAAATGGCCTGGTCAACCACAATGTGCTTCAGGACCTGATAAGCCATGATCGCTACTGAATTGAGACAAGCATTGACTTTTATATGCATAGGGTGTTTGGCATCATCTGGCGCTATAACATTGCCATCCCAATCACCAATAGACATGGCAACATTAGTGCCGGTGCGTTGTATAAGTAATGCCAGACCAGAATTCCCATAATGTTCTATAATATAACAGAACATTCCTTGTATCCCCATGAATTCATCTATGGGAATCGGTCTTGGGAGTGGCAATAGGGTGGATACGGTCGGAAATTCAGATATACCATGTGTTTTGCCCATTATCGCTTTTCTGGATATACCAGCGTCCTTTCTTCATTTTCCTGATGTCTGCGAGACTGAATATTAACAAACCATCACTTATCTCATCCTGATGCATTGTAAATAACAACCGTGGGGTACCCTCAAAAGATATTGCCACCTGTTGCTTTTCAGCATCAAAATCGACAACTACACCATACCACGTCCTGAACCAGCCGCTCCAGATCACGAAATCGGCGTAGCTGGGCAAATAATCGGCGACGCTTTTATACACCGCCAACGGCGGTGTCTGTATTTCCGGCATTGCGCTGCACCTTGGTTAGACGATGTTGGAAAATTTCATAACGATAAGTGAAACCATCCGATAGATCCCAGCATATAAAACATCCACTACGATACGCGCCAAGTAAACGCTCTATGATTGCATCCATGGCGTGTCTACCCTCTGTGTTTACAACAGCCGGGGGTGCCATTGGTTTGCCATTCACCTCAATAGTATTGATTGTTTCTTCGCGGGCCAATCTTTCGGCAGTCTCCTCTCTCTGCTTAACGACTTGAAATCCCTCGAGTAGAATCTGCCTGTGCGATTTGGCACTAGTACTAGTGCGTACCTCAAATCTAGTATTCTTCCTACCATCCGATCCAACAATATCAGTGGCGATCTCAACATCGCCCATTTTCTGATTCAACTTAACCGAGGGGTCAAGCTGGGCCAGAACACGCTTGATATCATTGACAGAATTAATAGCTGGCGGTTCAAATGCTTCAGCATTGCTCCGTGCTGTCCTCTGCCGTGCTAACGCTCTATCAATGCTCTCCATTACCATCCCCTATGACAATCTGTTCTTCAGGTTCCCGATTCTCATAATCATCCACAAAAGTATGGTTGATGTCTACAGTAATTACTCTGCCACGGAACACAAGCCGGAATAACGCATGCCACAGATTGGCCGCGCCAACCAAGGCAAGCCATTTTACCAAAATATTATGGGGCGCCAGGATCTCAAAATGGCCGCCGGGCAAGAACCAACAAAAAAACATCGACACCCATACACTCAAGCACCACGCACAGGTAAGAACATCATTTATAAATATGAATAATCGTCTGTACCGTAAACCAGATATGGAGTTTATGGTCACCCAATTTCGTAGCGGAAAGAATAGCTTCGAATCGTTGATTATCTCGGTAGTACGCTCGGTAGCCAAAATAATAATTATCCAGCTGCCAAATATTACATATAGGTCTTGCAACATCGATTGCACCTAAATCGTTTGCGGCGTGTCTTCCCTGTTATTTCAATACTTAGAGGTGCCCCACAAACAGGACACAATCTTGTATTGGCAGCACGCTTTTTAGCCGTCCTGGCCAATTCAGATGACTGGATCAGCTTCCTGTTCACCCTTGGCTTAGAAACAGGAATAATCTTTCGCAATGGTTTTGGGCGCATCTCCCTTTGGACACTCATAGAGGTCCTCTTAGGAGCAGACGGTGTCGTCCGTCTGACAGGAACCTTAATATCGCCGCCGCCACAACCGCCACACGGCATATTACTATCCCTTGCTTCTGACAGCACGGACGCCGCCGGTGTGGGTATTGGGCTTAAATCGTTTGGCCTTGCCGACACGATGACGAATTATAATAACGCCATTGGTCATTGCATTAAGCTTATCCTTCTTCTTATTGCGGACTACTCGGACGGCCGTACTCCTGCTTTCGCTCCCACAGCACATTCTGCAGCTCCTACCAGGAAGGACGCCGGATCGACACCCGCGGCAAAATCTTTCCACCGGCAAATGAAACACGGCCTCAACTTCAAAGGCACCATTACCTTATTTTTAGCCTTCCTAGTATGTGCTACATTATGAGAAATCTCACCACACCGATCATACTGATCATAAACAAAATGGGGAATCCACAAACGACCAGCTCTGCAATGAATATTAGCAAGCAGGTTATTTTTATCGGCTGGCCTAAGGAACTTGATAGCCTCAGTAGCTATGGCTATCCAATCCCAATTGGGCACCGGCTTGAAGAATAGAAGCGGTAAGAATAGACGATTGTGCTGTTCGGAACACAATTTGGCATCATATGAACTCTGATGATACCATTTACTAAATTGACAATTCTCGACATTGGAGAGCATGGCATCAAGGCTAAAATTCTCACCCTTCTTACACTCAATATTAAAGTGGCAGAAACAATCTACTGGTATCACATCGCCCGTCAGGTCGCGGGCAATCGTATCGGCCATACGGCCTTCGACACGACGGCGACGGAATTCTGAACCAGACCATTCGGTGAGAAGATGGGCCACACGTCGCTCGTGGGATTTAGAAGTTGCGACGTTCGATTTGCCAATCTGGCTAGCTGTTCGCTGGGCTTTGCTCATACCTTATATACTAAGGTAGTGGTCCAGCTCCGTGCTCATATGTAATAATTCTGTTTTGGTCCATATAATGTAGCACGTAATTATCAGCGGCCTCGGCTTCGAGGTAGTTTGTGACAGATGGGTAATTGGCAGAGTTGGGTATGGCCGCATCAGCCATCACTCTATGTTCATTACTAAAATCGGTCATCTGACCAATGGTAGCGGGATTGGTCGTCTCTGCATTCTTGTCAAGGAAATTCCCAAGTGAATCAACGGCAACAAAGTTGACTACTACAATATGGATGCCAATGGCCATAATTATCTCCCTTTATTATAATTTTGCTTACTAAATATTATTATCTGTCTGCTGTTGCTGCAGGATAAGTTTAAACGGCAGAACAATTCTATCATATTCAGCGATCAGACCACCGACCTTGTGTTTTTTAGCCTCGGCCTTAATTAAATCCTTGTCGAATTTACACTCCTCGACCAATACCCGTTGCACATACAAATCATTCTTCAGAAGTTCCGGATTAAGAGATAAATCAACCAATAATAAATTTCTGATGAATAATTTGCGACCGAGCCCGCCGCAGGCAGGGCAGATTGTAACATCCTTATCTGTCTTACCGCTGGCGATTGCTGGGCAATCATCATGAAGTTGCAGGTATCTCTCCATTTCTTTGAGATCCCTGGCCATCTTTGCGCTTTTTACTGGTCCAATCCCAGTATATCCGTCTACTTTATCTGATTTATCGCCGGCTAGCGCCTTGGCGATTGCCGGGTCGTGATCTGGTGAGCCAATGAATTTCCCCCTACCGGAATCGGCAAGGGGGTTCCACAACTTAACATTCTGCATCCTGAAAACAACTTGCTCGTAATCGCCATCGGTCGAGATAATTATGAGCTGCCGAGGTGAAAGAACGCGGCAGGCGGAATAGATTAGGTCATCGGCTTCCATCCTGTCCTTGCTAAACTGCCAAACAGCCAGGTGACTAAAAATTGCTTTAGCGGCGGCTTGGGTGTATATTAGGTCGTCCTTAATATCTTCAAAATATTCATTCTCATTTCTGACCTTATAGCTGTCGAGAATCTTCTTGCGCCATAGTGTACTCTTTTTAGAGTCCCAGAAGATACCTACGGCGGATGGTTTGAATTTGTCAAGCCATCCCCACATGAATCGGACCATGACGGTAAAGTGATGGACTCTTGAGCCGTGTTTCTGATCCTTTAGATGGGCAAATATGGCTCGATACATCAGGTTGCGTGCATCAACCAATAATATCGGTGCCGATTTGCTCATAATTATACCACAAAGGAATAGGAACCAGGAGGGCTGGCCCGCACCACAACCCTCCTGGTTATCGAGTCGGCTAGTCGCCTAATTGGTCAAGCAGCGCGTCGACATCATCGTCGTCTCTGGGCTGCTCGTCCGGTGCTTCGTCCGGTGCTTCGTCCGGTGCTTCGTCCGGTGCTTCGTCCGGTGCCTCATCTACTGGAATTTCGCCAGCAACTGGCTCGGCAGGCTCTGGGGACGGTTCTGCGGCTGGCTTGGAGGATGATTCGGACACATTGGGCTTGAGACCCTTTTTCTTGTCCTTCTTTGTATCTTCCTTGGCCTTCTGGGTCTCAGCCTTAGCTTTACCAGGTTTGGTCTCATCGGCGTCGAAACCACTACCGGTTTCCTCCCCGGTCAAGTTGCGGACAATCCGATCAATATCGGCATCGATAACGTCTGGGATCTTGTCAAAAAGATCGTGACGCTTCGCCAAGATTTCGTCAATCTTCGGCTGGTCCGGCTTGCCAGCTTTGCCGGCAATCGGGACGGACTGGAAGCTTTCCGTCAGGAAGAACATGGACTTCCCATAATTATTCCCTTGACCCTGTTTAACGACCTCGAGCCGGAAGAGGTATGCGTCTTCCTCGTCGTAGAAGACGCCGAATGGCAATGGCTCCTGGGGGTCACCCCCATCATCATCACGGAACAGACAGGCTTCCCACATATCGAACACAGTCTTCGGGCAATTATACCACCTGACCTGGCCCCGCAATTCTTCGGGATTCTTGTCGATATTGGGGAAGTAGATGTTGACCATGTAATAGGTGCCAGGAAGAAGCCTCTTTGCAATAGCCGCCCGCTCTTCCTTGACAGCGGTCTCACCCATAAGGTCAAAGCCATGCTGACAAATACCACACTTGCCATCATTGATAACTCGCGGGCAGCCAATCCGTTTGTTATCCATATAGTGCGAGCCATTACGGAGGAAGAAATCTTCCATCGTCTGCTCAGCAGGGCCGGTAGCTAGCTCATCACCAACCCCGAATGGGGGGAGGATGAAGAAGCGGAATTGGATAGCCGGCTTACCCTCCTCCGCTTTTGGCGGTTTGAACTCTGTCGGATCGGTGTGCTTGCCGATCTTCTTCTTGACTTGGCTTCGGATCTTGTTGATGTCATACTTGTCGCGTCGGGCCATTTTAGTCTCCTTTGCTTAGGTCTGGTGGCTCGATTGCTCTTTGTCCTGGCGTTTGAATCCCGCCAACGATCTACAGTGCTCAGATCTCATTCGAATTGCCTCAACCATATGGTATACCTTACCGGTCTTCTTCTGAGCCGAGGCCAATTCTACTTTAAAAGTCGTTAACTTATTGTCTTGGTCAAAAAGATTAAGAAGCTGTTTGTCAGTAAGCTTAATGCCCTTTGCCTTGAATTTGTCTATAATTTCTTTTGTCAATGCTGCTCGCCGACGGTCAACCTTTATCTCGGCAATAGCAACCATGCTCTTCAACTCACTATAAACTGCAGCCCAGAACATATACTGCGCTGGGATCTCCTCCAGATGGGTCTCAAGAGTGTCATAATCGATATCCAAGTCAGATAATACATCGATGGATTCGATGTGCCCATTGGGGAATGTGACTGTAAATTGAAAGATCGTACTCGAGGACATATCCTCGGAAACATTTGCAGTAATCCATTTTGGTAATCGTTTTCCCATAATATTTAAAATACACCAACACGCGAATCAAAAACGGGTAACTATGGATACACCCGCAGCTCCTTCCAATCCTTCCATGAATTGCCAATACTAACCCTCACAGGAAACACCGGATTACTATCAAGAATACCCTCAAAAGGATAACACATAATCTCAGCTATCCTAAATACCGCTCTCTTCACAACAGCACGGCTACGCGGACAGGTCACCACCACAGAATCATGAATATCAGCAACAAGATCAAGACCAAACTCCTCCCACACCCTACGTATCGAAAGCTGCATAGCATGAGCAATAGAGCCTTGCATAGTAGCATTGAAAACACTCAAATCCTTGCGTCCCCTATCTTTAGTGTATTTCCGACCAAGTATACTAAATAACGGCTCACCATTAGATAATTTCTTCCTAGATTCCGCTATCCACTTCCTAAGATCGGGAAAAGCATCGAATATGTGGGCACTAATATCCATAGCATTTATAGCCGTCAATAGCGCCAACTTACATTCTTCACGAGAAAGCTTATCTTTCTCATCACCGCTCAAGATACCGGCAATGTGCTGATAAGGATCGGTGTGCTGGCAAGCATCCAAAAGATCCTCATCACCATTAAG
>Ga0307379_10009574_pt1 | contig 12916 bp, 6 predicted proteins | sample UN2MG_FD_202237 | JGI IMG/M metagenome (GOLD analysis project Ga0307379, IMG submission 202237) | Soil microbial communities from Risofladan, Vaasa, Finland - UN-2 | ecosystem: Environmental > Terrestrial > Soil > Coastal area > Acid sulfate soil | place: Finland: Risofladan, Vaasa | collected... | reverse complement strand
CTTAACCGCAGCTTATAAATTGGCTCAAAAAAGCCATCGGGTTTTTGTTTTTGAAAAAGAAGAATTTCTAGGCGGCTTAGCGGCCGGCTTTAAAAGAAAAAACTACCGCTGGTCGGCTGAACATTTTTATCATCACTTTTTGGCTTCTGACACTGACGCCAAAAAATTAATCAGGAGGCTTGGCCTTTCTCAAAAACTTTTCTTCAAACAAGCCAAAACTTCAATTTTTAAAAAGGGCAAGATTGTCCAACTCGACTCAGCCTCCTCAATTTTGAAATTTTCCCTCCTAAACCTCCACGAAAAACTCCGAGTCGGACTAATAACCGCGTATCTTAAATCAACCAATGACTGGAAAAAACTTGAAAAAACCGCAGCAGACAGTTGGTTATCTAAATTTTACGGTCAAAAAGTTTATCAAACTTTATGGGAACCCCTTTTGTCAGGAAAGTTTGGTAAACAAAAAAACAAAATTTCAATGGCCTGGTTTTGGGCAAGAGTGAAAAAAAGAAGCAAGCGGTTAGGCTATTTGGAGGGTGGATTTCAAATTCTGGTCGATAAGTTAACAGAAAAAATAAAAGAAAACAATGGTAAAGTTTTTTTAAACCAAGAAGTGGAAAATATTGCCAGTTTAAAAGAAAAAAATAAACTCGACCAAATAATTGTCACTACTCCCACATCAATTTTTTTAAAAATGGCGCCAAAATTACCTCAAAATTATAAAAACAAATTGCGGAGATTAAAAATGATTGGCAGTATCAGTCTGCTTTTAGAACTTAAAGAAAAATTTCTCAAAGACAACACTTACTGGTTGAATATTAATAGTCCAGGTTTTCCTTTTGTCGCTGTCGTTGAACACACTAACTTTGTTGATCTCAAACATTACAACGGCCAACATTTGGTCTATGTAGGTGGTTATTACTCTCCAAATCACCGTTTCTTTAAAATGACCAAAAACCAAATTCTGAAAGAATTTCTTCCTTATCTTAAAAAAATCAATCCTGCCTTCGACTTCTCCCATTTCACTTCTGGCATCTGGATTTTTGCCAATCCTTCTGCTCAACCGATTGTGCCCATTAACTACTCAAAAATAATCCCTTCATTTAAAACTCCAATTCCTGGCGTTTATCTAGCCAACATGCAAATGGTTTATCCTTGGGACCGAGGCATTAATTACGCCATCAAACTGGGAGAAAAAATCGCTGATGAAATTTCTCAAAAATAATTTCATCTATTACTCACTGTTTTTAATTATCTTGATTGGTGGTTTTTTTCGGTTTTACAATTTAAACTGGGATAAAGGCCATTTTTTTCATCCAGACGAAACAAACAATATTGCTATTCCGGCTGCCAACCTTAAACCCCCCTTTCGACCAAAAGAGTTCACTTATGGTTCACTGACTATCTATTTTTATCGTCTTGGTGCTTTGCTTGTTTCTTTTTTGACTAAAGACAATCTTTGGCTCAACGCTAACCGAATCAATGTCGTAGGAAGGTTTTTCTCCACCGTTTTCTCTATAGCTCTCATCTTCTTGATTTTTTACCTAGGAAAAATGCTTTACTCACAAAAAGTAGGAATGTTGGCTGCCATCTTTACTAGTCTCAATGTAGGTCTAATTCAAGCTGCTCACTTCGGCACAACCGAAACAATCTTAGCCTTAGCTGGAGTTCTAATAACTATCGGTGCTGTTTTCATTTTAGACATCAAAAAATACCGAGTTGGCTACCTTTTAAGCTCCATTACTCTAGGTTTGGCCAGTGGCGCTAAAATAAGCGCCCTGGTATTTTCTCTCACCTTCTTTCTCGCCCATTTGTTTTCTTTAACCAAAAAGAATTTTTTTAAAAGGAACTTTTTATTTTTAACAAGCTGTTTTCTTACTTTTATTGTTTTCTTCTTAGTTTCCCCCTACAGTATTTTAGATTATTCTACTTTCACAGAAAGTTTTAAACTTCAAAAGGAAATTGCCACCGGTAAGTTACCAATGTTTTTTACAAGTCAGTTCAAAGAAACTGCTCCTTATTTTTTTCAAATAACTAAGATTTTTCCTTGGATACTCGGCTGGCCAATTTTGATTTTTGGCACCTTAGGGTTCGTTTTTGTTTACTGGCAAATTATAAAAACGAAAGACAAAAAAAAATTCCTTTTGTTTTTTCTACCTAGTTTTTATTTTTTATATAATGGCTCTCTTTTCGTTAAGTGGACCAGATATATGATCCCTTTGACTCCGTTTTTTTGTCTCTTTACCGCTATCTTTCTAATTAGCGTCTACCAAAAATCAAAAAAACAAAATCAAAAGTTACTTGCGCGTTTATTAATCGTCACTGTAATAGCAACAAGTTTTCTTTACGCTTTCGCCTTTACCAACATCTACAGATATCCAGACACCAGAATCACTGCCTCGAAGTGGATTCATCAAAACATTCCCTCTGGAAGTAATTTACTATTAGAACCTTTGGATGCGATTAGTTTACCTCTACCACTTAAAAACAACAATTCAGTTGCCTACCAACAAAACTGGTTTGATTTCTACGCTCTTGACGATCCGTTTGATTGGAAAGAAAAATCCAATCAGATCAACAACCTCACTACATATCTCACAGAAACTGACTACTTAATTATTGGCAGTCGCCGCCTCTATGCTAACCGCCTCCGCCTAAAAGATAAGTATCCACTTACAGCCAGATATTACAGTTTGCTTTTTACGGGAGCACTTGGTTTTGATAAAATAAAAGAGGTTTCATCATACCCAAAAATTTTTGGGGTCGAAATTAATGACGATATGGCAGAAGAAACTTTTCAAGTCTTTGATCACCCAAAAATTTTAATTTTCCAAAATAGAAAACATTTATCAGAAGATAAGTTAAAAAGACTTCTTTTATATGACTAATTATTTCTTTCATATTTATTGGTGGCTTTTGCTTTTTGGAATCGGAATTGCTTTTTGGCCCTTAACCTATCTTTTATTCCCCAAATTTTTTGATAAGGGTTATACCTTCAGCAAAATTCTCGGGGCTTTAGTTGTTTCTTATATAGTTTGGTTTTTGGGTAGTTTAAAAATTTTACCTTTTCTAACTTCCGCTGTTTGGTTGGTGGCAATTTTTTTGGTAATCGGTAATTTTTTATTGTTTAAAAAAGATTCCCGAAAGCTTAAAAAAGAAATCAAAAAGAATTGGAAAATTTTTGCTTTTGAGGAAGCCCTGTTTTTTACTGCTTTGGCCTTTTGGGCTTACGTCCGTGGTTGCCAGCCTAATATCCAAGGCTTGGAAAAATTCATGGATTATGGTTTTGTTAATTCTATCTTACGTGCCCGTTTTTTCCCACCAGCTGATATGTGGCTCGCGGGTAAAACCGTTAACTATTACTATTTTGGCCATCTCGTCACTGCGGTTTTAACCAAACTTTCCGGGTTTGGATCTGCCATTACTTACAATTTGATGATAGCCACCCTTTTTGCTTTCTGCTTAACAGCTACTTTTTGTTTAGCAGGCAACTTTATCTGGCTACTAACCCAAAACAAAAAATATTCGACCAAAAAGAAAATAAGGTTAGTCATTTTAACAGGATTAATATCCGCCTTTTTACTTACTTTAGGGGGTAATTTGCATCCTTTCTACTGGTGGTTAAAAAATCAAAACTTTTCTGGCTATTGGTATCCGGACGCCACCAGATTCATTGTCCAAAAATTTGGAGCTGCTGATAACACTATTCATGAATTTCCTATTTACAGTTTTGTCGTTGCTGACCTTCATGGCCATTTATTAAATTTACCTTTCGTTTTATTGTTTTTAGCCATCCTTTTAACCATTGCTTTCCGCAAAAAAATCTCTTTGTATCCTTACATCATGATATCTTTTCTCCTGGCTGTTTTTTATATGACCAACGCTTGGGACTTGCCTATTTATCTTTTGGTTTTTTCTCTCACCTTCTTGGTGTTTAAAAAATCGATTAAAAAAACCTTCCTATTAACCATCGGCATTTTCATTTTGGCTATTCTTTTTTCTCTGCCTTACCATTTTAATTTCCAAAACATCACCCAAGGCATTGGTTTGGTTGAATTTCATTCACCAATCTTTATGCCTTTAGTTTTATGGGGCTGGCCTGTTATCATCACTTTGTCTTTCCTCGGATTTCTTTTGGTTGAAAAAAAGGTTTTAAAAAAGAAATTGACCACTATTGATCTTTTTGTTCTTTGTTTGTTGGCAGTTTCTTGGCTTTTAATTTTCATCCCAGAGATAATTTATGTTCAAGACATCTACATCCATTCCTACCAACGAGCCAACACCATGTTTAAACTCACTTATCAGTCTTTTGTGATGTTTTCTTTAACCAGTGGTTATATTATCATCAGAATTTTAACCAGCTGGAAACAAAAATTCTTAAAAATTTTATACTTTTTCCTTATCTTTCCTTTTCTCCTTTTTATTTTTGTCTATCCTTATTTTGCAATTACTTCCTATTATGGTCTGAAAAATTATCGAGGCCTTGAAGGGCTCAACTATCTTAAAAAATCTTACCCTGATGACTATCAAGCGATTGTCTGGCTAAAGCAAAATGTGACTGGCCAGCCAGTCATTACTGAAGCTGTCGGTGAAAGTTATACCGATTATGCTCGGGTCAGCGCCAACACTGGCTTGCCGACGATTTTAGGTTGGCGGGTCCATGAATGGCTTTGGCGTGGCTCATTTGACGAACCAGCCGCCCGCACCGAAGTAGTCCGAGAAATTTATGAATCAAGTGATTTAACTAAAACAAAAGCTTTGTTAGATAAATACCAGGTAGTCTACATTTTTGTTGGCACTTTGGAAAAAGAAAAGTACCCCCAACTTCAGAAAGAAAAATTTAGTCAATCAGGAGAAATCGTTTTTTCTTCAGGTGACACAAAAATCTATCAGGTAAAGCATTAATGACAATCTTTTTCTTCTAAAAGGCAAAGGGCATAATCGTGAACCTCTTGCCAACTACTAGTGGGTGGTACCAAAACCCAGTGAAAATCATAGGTAGCCGAGAGGGGTGGATTAATTAAAAAATCTAAAACCTCTGTCCTCATTTTTTCAGGTTTAAACTTTAAAGCCAATTTTGCCAGACCGGGGTAATCATTCGGGGTGATATCGGTTTTAATACTTTGTTTTAAAACTTTAATCAATTCCGTCAGTTTTCCGGGACGAAAAATTGTTTTGGCTGAAAAAATCTTGTTGCGAACAGCCAACAAAAGCCGCTGCTGGCGCCGGGAGCGGGCAAAATCAGTACCTTCTTCGCCTTCAGCATTACGACTTCTGACATACTTTAAAGCCCGTTGGCCATCCATGGTTTGCCAACCAGCTTTAAAATGAAGGTGTTCATAACGACAAGCAAATTCCGGATCACCACCACAATCATCATCTTCTTTACCGGGAATCGGGTAACGATAATCGTCAAAACTTCTTTCCACTTCAATTTCCACTCCACCCAAAACATCAACCGCTTTTACAAAGCCACCAAAATCAAGGCCAACTGCGTAATGAATTGGTTGGCCAAGAATTTCAGAAACCGCCGCTTTGGCTAAAATCAAGCCGCCACCTAGTTTTTTTTCTTCACCATAATGATAGGCAGTATTAATTTTGGCTCTCATTGACGGTATCCAAATATCCCGAGGCAAAGAAAGCATTAAAGTTTTACTTGTTTTAAGGTTTAAAGAAAGGAAAATAATCGTATCCGTTAAATCTTTGACTTTATTGTCTTCACCACCCATGCCCAAAATCAAGATGTTAGTCCTTTCTTGAGCGGCTTTTGGGGTAAAATCCAAACCCTTGGCAAACTTAATCACTTTCAAAAAAGAAAGATAGAAAGTAAAAAGAAGAGCCAGCCCAATCAAAGCCAAAGAAAATAGCTTAAAATAAGGCAGATATTTCGCCAGCCGGCGTTTAAATTTTGAAAAAGAACTTTTTTTGAAGTCGAACTTTATCATGATAAAATCATATCGTGTCAACCACTAGCAGTATTTTAGCTCATCTTAATCCTTCCCAGCAAGAAGCGGTTACTTTTGGTGAAGGCCCGCTTTTAATTTTAGCTGGACCTGGCTCAGGTAAAACCCGGGCCTTAACTTATCGAGCCGCCTGGTTAATTAAAGAAAAAAAAATTAACCCAGAAAATATTCTTCTTTTAACTTTTACCAACAAAGCGGCCGGGGAAATGAAAAATCGAATCAAAAAATTAGTTAAAACAAACCCGCCCTTTGCCGGCACCTTTCATTCCTTTTGCGCTCGAGTTTTAAGAGTTGACGGTAAGCATATTGGTATCCCGAACAATTACCTTATCTACGACGGAAAAGATCAGCTTGATACCATCAAAATGACGATGGATAAGATTGATATTTCCCCTGAACAAATCAAACCAATTTCAGCGCTCAAAATTATTTCTCAAGCCAAAAGTGAGTTGATTCCTGCTCTTGAATATCCGCAATATGCCCGGGGCCATTTTCAAGAAACTGTGGCCCGCATTTATCTTGTTTACCAACAGCTTTTGAAAAAACATAAAGCTTTGGATTTCGATGACCTACTTTTGGAAACCAACCGTCTCTTTCAGAAAAAAAGAAAGATTTTGAATAAATATCAAAACCGCTTTTATTATGTTTTGGTTGATGAATACCAAGACACCAATCATGCCCAGTACATGCTCACCCGCCATTTATCTGGCAAATGGCGAAATCTTTGTGTTGTCGGTGACGCTTCGCAGGCAATTTATGGTTTCCGCGGCGCTAATTATCGGAATCTTTTAAGTCTTAAAAACGACTTTCCTAATTTGACAACCTTTAATCTTGAAAGAAATTATCGCTCGACTAAAGTAATTCTTAAAGCCGCCAATGAGGTAATTAGAAAAAACACCAACCATCCGATTCTTAAACTTTGGACTGATAATAAAAACGGGGAACAAATCTCCATTTTTGAGGCCTACTCTGAATCGGACGAAGCCAACTTTGTAGTAAAAACGATTGGCGAACATTTGTTCCAAGCCAATGGTGCTTCTCCAGGTGATTTTGCCATTCTCTACCGAACCAACGCCCAATCTCGGGTTTTAGAAGAGGCCTTCCTTCATGCCGGTGTTCCTTATAGCTTAGTGGGCGGAATTCGCTTTTATGAAAGAAAAGAAATCAAAGACTGTTTGGCCTATCTTAAGTTTCTGGCCAACCCCCAAGATATGATCTCTTTCCAAAGAATCGAAAAATTGGGCAAAAAACGTTTAAACAAATTTCTAATGTTTACAAAAAAAGGCCAAGCTGACAATCCTTCGAGTCTTGAGCTTTTGGACAAAATTTTAAAAGTGACAGATTTAATAAAACTTTATGACGGTCAAGATGAAAAAAATTTGGCTCGATTAGAAAACATTAAAGAGCTACGCTCCGTCGCTACTGAATTTCCTAACTTAACCAATTTTTTAGAAAATGTGGTCTTAATGGAAAAAGAATATTTACCCCCCAACCAGAGTCCACAAAACACGGTTGACGAAAAACAAACCGTCACTTTAATGACCGCTCATGCAGCCAAAGGCACCGAATTCCCGATTGTTTTTATTGTCGGTTTAGAAGAAGGTCTTTTTCCTCACTCAAGAAGTCTAATAGAAAAAGAAGGAATCGAAGAAGAAAGAAGGCTTTTTTATGTTGGCATGACCCGGGCTAAGAAAAAACTTTATTTAAGCCACGCCCGACGCCGGCTTTACTTTGGCCAGCGTTCCACCAACCCGCTTTCTCGCTTTATCAATGAAATTCCTGAAGAATTAATCGACTCTATTAATGGTGAATCTGCTACAATAGGCTCATGATTACCCGCGAAGTTCTACCCAAAGAACGCCAGCAATACAACGCCTTAGTTAAACATCCTCTTCAATCTTGGGAATGGGGTGAGTTTCGAAAAAAAACTGGCCATAAAGTCACCCGGTTGGGCGTCTTTGATGGCAAAAAAATCAAAGCTTGCTATCAAGTAACAGTTCACCCAATACCGAAACTACCCTACAGTATCGTTTATTTACCCAAAGGTCCAATGCCTGACAAAATGATGCTTAAATCCTTAATAAAAATAGCTCAGCAAGAAAACGCCATTTTGGTCAAACTAGAGCCCAATGTTGACACCCAAGCTAAAGTCAAAGATTTTCTTTTAAAAAACAATTGTCAGGAAGGCCAACCGCTTTTTACCCGCTATACCTTCCAATTGGACTTGACAAAAACCGAAAACCAGCTGCTATCTGCGATGAAATCAAAAACCCGCTACAATATCAGACTTTCTCAACGCCACGGGGTTAAAATAGCCGAAGATAACTCTAAACAAGCTTTTGAAACCTATCTGAAACTTTTATGGGAAACAACAGAAAGACAGGGCTTTTATGCTCACACCAAAAATTACCACCGCAAGATGTGGCAAACCTTCAAATCAACTGGTATTTATCATCTTTTTTTGGCTAAATACCAAGGTCAAGTTTTGGCCGCTTATGTCTTTTTTACTTTTAATCAAGTTTTATATTACCCTTACGGCGCTTCAACGCGCCAACACCGGGAGGTGATGTCGCCTTACGCTCTGTTTTGGGAAGCGATTAAATTTGGCAAAAAACAAGGTTGCCATACTTTTGATATGTGGGGAAGCCTTGACCCTGAGCCCAACCCCAAAGACCCTTGGTTAGGCTTCCATCGTTTTAAACAAGGTTTTGGTGGCGAACTGATTGAATTTCTTGGCACTTATGATTTGGTCATCAACCCCCAACTTTACCCTCTTTATAATTGGGCTAATAAATTCCGCTGGGGATTTCTAAGACTTAAGTCTTGGCTCCAATGACCGACTTGCGCCAAACAGCCAACTATGCCCAATATCTTCAATCTTCAGGCTGGCTAGTTGAAAAAACAGACAATACCTACATTTTCATCCGCAAAATTCCTCTAACTCCTTTTTCAATTATCAAAGTCCAAAGGCCTGAAAAAATTCCTTTTGCCACCATTAGTCAACTTGCCAAAAAACACCACACTTTGGCTGTTTATTTTGAACCACTCACAACCAAACAAACAATCTTGGCTAGCCAACATGGTTTTCGGCTAAGTAAATCACCTTACCTGCCCACCAAAACTTTAACCCTTGATTTAAAACAAAGTGAAGAAAAAATTTTGGCTCAAATGAAAAAAGATTGCCGTTATGCAATTAAAAAAGCACAAAATTCATCACTTCAAATAATTGAAGTGGCGGACCTAGAAAAACTTCACCGGGTATGGAAAAAATCTGTCAACTGGCAACGATATGTGCCGTCATTTAAAAACCTTCAAAGACTAAAAAAAGCTTTTGGTAAAAATGCTCTTTTTCTGCAAGCCAATCCGCCAGCTGGCGGATCAATCGCCGGTACCGTCATCCTCATCGCCAAAAAAACCGCTTACTATTACTACGCCTTCTCCTCTAAAACCGGCCGTAAAGTTTTGGCTCAATATCTTTTAGTCTGGCAAGCTATCAAAGAAGCTAAAAAAGCGGGCTGTCAAATTTTTGACTTTGAAGGCATCTATGATAAACGTTTTTCTAATAAATCCTGGCTTGGTTTTTCCCACTTCAAAAAAAGTTTTGGAGGAAAAGAAGTTGAATATCCGGGCTGTTTCGTCAACTCCAGGCTTCGCAGATGAGCTTATAGTCGCAAAAGTCGCAAAGCTTGCTAGGTTTGGGTTGAAAATCACTTTGATTAATTTCCTTGGCTTTTTCTTGCAATTCTTGTCTGGCTTCTTTTAGTTGATTGGGGGTCCTTCGGGTAGTTTTTTTCTCACCACTTCCTAAAAAGTAAAAGCTTAAAACGACTTCTTCTGGCTTTTTGGCATAAATCCCCCTGCCAGTAGCGGCTAAAGCATAAACAGTCATTTGTAAACTTTTGTCAACCTCTTTTTGATCCCAAACCTTGCCAGTTTTATAATCAATAATCTCCAAGCCTTTTTTAACTCTATCAACCCGATCAATTTTGCCGCCAACTTTTAAGCTGGGAGAAATTTTAATCACAAAAACTTGCTCTAAAGATAAAGGAATATTCTTAGAATCATAACCTTTTTGGTAAAAATCTTTAAGCATCTGCTTGCCTTGTTTTTTCCTTCGCCTTTCATGAACTTTATTCGCATAACCTTCAACTACCCAGTTTCCAGACAAAAGTCCAAGCAAGTCTTTTTCCGTCGGCTTTTTCCCATCCTTAACTTGCTGGTAAAAATCCCGCAAAGTTTTATGTATCGAACTGCCAAAGCTTAAAGGAGCCGAAGGCGGGACAGGAATCCGCTGAATGTAACGGTAGCGATATTGAAGAGGGCAAGTATTAAAAGTATCAATTTGAGAATAAGAAAGATAATTAATGGGCTGACGAACTGGTTCTTTTTCAAGCTTTTTCACTGGCGCCCAATCTAAAAGTCCTAATTGTTTTATTGCCCGAGAAACAGCTGGTTTAATTTTTCCCTGACCTAAAGTTTCTGCAACAAAGGGTGAAATCTTTTTCTCTCTTTTGGCTTCACCATAGTAATCAGCGGCAGTTAAAAAAAGACGGTTTCTGGCCCGAGTCATGCCAACATAAAACAATCTTCGCTCTTCTTGCTGATGGTAATCGCCGGCTGGTAAAATTTCTTTAATCAAAGCTTCAGGAATGGGAATTTGTTCCTGTCGTTGACGAGTCGGAAAACGAGCAGAAACCAGATTGACCAAAAAGACAACCGGGAATTCCAAACCTTTTGAAGAATGGACAGTCAAAAGATTAACTCGGTTTTCCTCAACCCAATCAACATTGCTAGCCAAGGGTGATTCACCCATTTCCATGGAAAGTTTAAGCCAGTTAACAACAGCTGAAACAGTGGCATCTTCATGGTTAACTTCATAAGTTTTTAATCGGTCAAAAAATTTGGCAATATTTTGAGAGTGCTTTTCTTCAGTAATTGTTTTGTATTCGGTCAGTTTTTTTAAAAGACCAGAGTCTTGAAGAAAATAATAAAGAATCTGACCAGCCGTTTCTTTGGTTAATAATTTCAAATGGCGGTGGACCATTTTAACAAAATCGGTGATTTTTTCTTTAGTTTTTTGGGCTACAAAAATTTTATCTACCTTTTCGCAAGCTTCAAAGAAAGAAAGGTTGGTTTTCCGAGCAAAATTATTAATCCCTGCCAAATCCCGAGCCGAAATATCAAAATGTTCCATTGATAAAACTCGATATAAAGAAACATTATCTTCAAAATTATCCAAAACATTCAAATAACCAATTAAATCTTTAACTTCAGGCTGACGAAAAAGCTGACCTGGACCTAAAAACTGATAAGGAAGCCCAGCCCGAGATAAAGCCCTGGCAAAAGGCTCAGCGTGGTTATTGGCCCTGACCAAAATAGCCACATCTTTGTAATCATACAAACCTGTTTCTCGGGTCAATTTAGCCGCTGTCTTAGCCACCATCTCGGCTTCATTTTCTACCCGGTCAGCATGAAGAAGCTCAATTGGCTTGCCTTTAATTTGACGAACCGCCTTAAGTTTTTTAACGATTTTTTCTTTAACTTCCAGACGGTCAGGATTGTTATGCTGGATTAGTTTATAGGCATTATCCAAAATCTCCTGTGTCGAGCGGTAGTTTTGAATTAAAGTGACAATCTTTGCTTTTGGGAAGCAATTTTTAAATTGAATTACATTGGAGATGGCGGCTCCGCGCCACTTATAAATTGAATTGTGAATGACGGCTCCATCGGCAATGAAATTGTGAGTCCTATCAATCTCTAGATCGTAAACAGTTTCTTTTTTTTCTTTTTCTTTTATATCAATAATTTTTTCATAAACAATTTGGTAATTTCTTAAAATTGGTAGAAAGTGACCTACTAGAATATTGCCGGCTGGCATCACTAGCGATTGTCTTGCATAGTCACCCCTTTTAGCTACGTCAAATTTCACCTCCAGTATTCCATCGGTAATCTCTACTAATTTTCTTGCGAATTGTCCTGCTTTAGTTAGCTCAGAAAAGAGCTTTTTTAACCCCTTTCCTTTTCTACGACCAAGAAGCTTAACTCCTGCATTATGAAGTTTCTTAATTGTTTCCTTGTCAGAAGTTTCAAGGGACACCTCGTGAAGCACTTTGGGATTTAAAAGATATCGATTACGAGCCCATTTAGTCCGATTTCTCCTTTTGCAAAGCCTTAAATTTATCTTCACTCTTCTACTATTCCCTCTAACAACACCATTTAGACAACAATGATGAGCCTGAAGATCGATGCTCAAATCTTTAGCTAGTTTTTGAACGTTTTTTTCGGTATTAATTTCTTTGTAAAGTTTTTTAAGCCATTTGCCGGTAATTGCCATACCCTTCCTGGGTTTAAAGGCAACAGTTGGCAAGTGATATTTCAGGGAACAAAAAGTTTCAAAGTATCTTGCTTCTTGCTCTGTGTTGCAAGTTTTAATACCAGTAATTCTGTCAGCGGATCTTTCCAGCCTTAATCTTTGTGCTAAATCATTAGTGACTCCCAACCGCCAACCCAAATTTTGGCGGTGCATAAGATAGACATAATAAAGATTTCTATTTTTATAGACACGCGGTGGTACAAAACAAAACATCTTATGATTATCAGTAACCGTAATTTTTGTTCTTCTATCAGTTATAAAAGTTAAAAAGCGGGCTTTCTTTTTAACTTTGTTCACAAAATTAACTTGAGAAATTGAAACATAACCTTTCCCCACAGCGGTTACTACTTCATCACCGACTTTAATATTTTTTATCTCTTTTTTACCATTAGGAGTAGCAATTTTTGCATCGGCAGGTAGACACTGATCATCATCAGCCACGACAGTTAGGTTGGCTTTTTTGCCAGCCAGCAAAATAACCAGCTCATTTTGAACAATATTAGTGTCTTGAAATTCGTCAACTAAAATGTATTTAAATTGTTTTTGGTATTGGCCCAAAATATTACGCCGGTTCCTGAAAAGC
>Ga0307379_10009573_pt1 | contig 12917 bp, 14 predicted proteins | sample UN2MG_FD_202237 | JGI IMG/M metagenome (GOLD analysis project Ga0307379, IMG submission 202237) | Soil microbial communities from Risofladan, Vaasa, Finland - UN-2 | ecosystem: Environmental > Terrestrial > Soil > Coastal area > Acid sulfate soil | place: Finland: Risofladan, Vaasa | collected... | reverse complement strand
AACCAACCACAGTATCTTGTTGATTTACCCGATGAAAAGTTGCTTTACATTTAATCTTTTAGATAAGAAAATATAGCAACATAAAAGTAAGATATAGGGAGGAAAAATTATGAAAAACTCATTTTTATCTTTTGTAGCCCTGGCTGGAATTATCTTGCTTGGGTTGACCGGATGTGCCAGTAAAGGCTTCGTCCAGGAACAGATCTCTCAGGCTATGAACCCTGTTCAGTCTCAGGCTGAGAAGAACAAAGCGGAAATCGCTGTATTGAAAGAGACGACTACAGGGCTAAACGAAAACCAGCAGAAGTTCTCGAAGATTGCAGAGGAAGCGCTTGCTCGTGCTGAGGAGGCTCTCACAAGTGCTAAGAAAGCTCTCACACATGCTGAGGAGGCAGGCACGTTAGCCAAGGGTAAGCTTCTTTTCGAGGTGACGTTCACGGATGAGTCGGTTCATTTTGGTTTTGATGTGAGTAATCTTTCCGGTGAAGCCAAAGCAGCTCTCGACTATTTTGCCAAACGCGTGAAAGCGGAAAACAAGAATGTCTGCATCGAAATCCAGGGACACACAGACAGTGTCGGAACAGATGCGTATAACTTGAGGTTGGGCATGGCCCGAGCCGAAGCAGCAAAGACGTACCTCTACACGCAGCACGGTATGCCTCTGCACCGCATGAGCATCTTTTCCTATGGTGAGTCAAAGCCTATAGCAGAAAACGACACCCCTCAAAACAGGGCGATAAATCGCCGGATTACAATCGTGGTGATAGAGTAATAGCACATCATTACGGCTCTGCTTTTTTCATTGCCATTCTTTCGGCTAGGCTTCCTGTCTACTTTGACAGGATACCCTATTTCATCAGGCAAGGAAAGAACAGTTGGTGTCAAACAAACCATACAACATACTGGTTGTCTTTACGGGCAATATCTGCAGGAGCCCGATGGCGGAGGGGATACTCAAAGGCCGGCTGCCCGAACAACTAGCCGGAAGAGTGGCGATTTCTTCGGCAGGCACACACACGCTCCACGGAAACCGGGCCCAGCCATATGCCATAGAGGTCATGCAAGGGTTCGGGGTGGACATCAGCGGGCATCGCGCCCGGCTGTTAAGCCGCACGATGGTCGCTTCGGCAGACCTTATTCTGGTAATGGAAAAATTCCATCTCAAATTCGTCAAAATGAAATCATTTCTCAACTCGGTCAGCATAAGGCTATTGACCGAATATGATCCGGACAAGGAACCATACGATGTGCCTGATCCGCTGGGTGAACCCATCGAAGCCTACGAAGCTTCGGCCCGCATTATCGACAACTGTGTCAAAGGAGTTCATGCGTACCTTGATACGATTTTCAGGAATGAATAAATTCTTGATCAGCCTTCTGTTTTTCCTGTGCCTGGCCGCGGTTTCCCCATGGGTGTATGCACAGGATAATGCGTCTGTTCAAAAAATGCTGACCATCACGCAGGCAGCCATGTGCGAGGGGATAAAAGACTACGCACCACAGGAAAGCGCCGTCGTTTTTTCCATCGCCATCGGCAAGGTGTTTTGTTTCACTTCCTTTAATCCCGTGCCCCGGAATATGTATATCTATCACAGCTGGTACCAGAGCGACCGGCTGATCACCACAAAGAGGTTGTCGCTCAAGACGCCGGAATGGTCTACCTTCAGCACGATTCAATTGCGAGAGGCCGACAAGGGGCCATGGCGGGTGGAGATCAAGGACAATAACGGCAAGATTATTAAAATTGTGAGATTCAGCATCACGGATTAAATTTGAAAATGAGCGCATTCTTCACACAACTCGCATCTATCAGGTGGCAGGACATTATCGATATCCTGGTGGTCAGTTATTTTCTTTTTCGCCTGTATGTCCTTTTTCGGGGTACGTATGTTTTCCGGGTGATCACCGGCATCGGATTTCTGTGGATATTTCAGCGCATAGCCGCCTATCTTGGCCTAATCGTTACAACCTGGGCCATGCAGGGCATCATCGCTTTTGCCGCCATCATCATCATTATCGTGTTCCGGAATGAAATCAAAAATGTCCTGCAGGCCAAGAATGTCGAGGCAATTCTCTGGGGGGTCTCCCACAAGGCATTTCTTGCACCCGAGGAGATCATCACCAGCAGCGTGTATGCGCTCGCGCAGAAAAAGATAGGCGCGCTGCTCGTGCTGCCGGCAAAAGATGATCTCGAGGAAGTTGCCCAGGAAGGAATCCCCTGGCAGGGTGTCATCTCCAAGGAGATGATTTTGAGCATTTTCTGGCCCGACAACCCGGCCCACGACGGGGCGGCAATCATCAGCGGAAAGCGAATTGCCGAGGTCGGGGCCATACTCCCCCTGTCCCGCCGCAGCGATCTGCCCACATCCTACGGGACCCGTCACAGGGCTGCCCTGGGCCTGTCTGAAAAAACGGATGCGCTGATCATCATCGTGTCCGAAGAAACCGGTCACGTGATGGCCGCTAAGAACGGCGAAATCACGGAGGTCAACGACAACCTGGAGCTTCAGAAGATCCTGCAGAAACACAGCGGGGTGTCGACAGACGATCGGGGCGCCAGACAGGGAGAAAATTTAAAGCTCGGCCTCGCCGCCGCTGTATTGATCATATTTGTATCCGGTATATTGTTCAGTTTTTCGAGGGGGCTGGAGACCCTGGTTTCCCTGGAGGTTCCCATCGAGTACCAGAACCGGGACCCGGGGATGGAGCTCCTGGGTTCATCACTCAACGCAGTGAAGGTACACCTGAGCGGCGCAGGAGCCCTGATTCGATCGATTAAGCCCGAACAGGTGAATGTCAGGGTAAGCCTGAGCAAGGCTGTCGTCGGGCTCAACTCATTTACAATTACACAGGAGAATATTTCACTGCCGCCCGGCGTCATTTTAAAAAAGGTGGAGCCGCAGGTCGTGGATGTGACCCTCGATATTCCCATAAAGAAGGAGCTGCCTATCCAGGTTGACTGGATCGGTAAACTTGCGGACCATCTGATTCTTGAATCAGCCGAAGTCGATCCCGCAAGAGTTTCCGTCATCGGTGGGAGCAAAATACTGGAACAGATAAGCACCATCTACACGGAGAAAGTTCCCCTGGACAATATCAACAAATCAGGGCGCCTGTCGGTCAATCTGGCCCTGAACCCTGCCTCGTTAAAGGTTGACCAGGCTTCGAACAGCAAAGTCACCATCGCCTATGTGGCCAAGAGACGGGAAAAAATGATGATGGAGTAAGGGGCGTGGGCCCGAGGCCTGCGGGGGCATTCACCCTGCGGGTGTCAATTGCTTCGCGTCATTACTCCTGCGGCTGTTATTTGCGCTTCGCGCGTCATCTATCCTTCGGATGTCATTTGCACTTCGGGCGTAATTCACCTCCGGTGTCATTTACCTTCGGGGGTGTCAGTTGTGCTTCGCACGTCAGTTGGCCTTCGGTCGTCCGTTGTCCGTAGACCCAATAAACCCGGCACTCTCAAAAAAGCCTACAAGCCCAAGCATTCAAAACTAAAAATAAAGCAGGTAGGCGTAAAGGCTATTTTTTTATAATGAGAGGGGACGTAGTTTCTGAACGAACTTGTGAAGGTAGGGTCAGCCCTTGACTTGGGTCGAATAACCTTTTTCCCGAGAAGAGTAAACGGGGTCAGGCCCTCCAGAAAAACGGCGGGCAGGCTTAAGTAATTAAGTGTTTTTCATGTCTATTTTAAGTTGACGTAATCAGAAAATTACGTTATTCTTTTTCAGTATGCTTAAACCTGATCAATCTCTTAAACCTGACTGGGATCAAGACAACATCGATCACATTGCCGTTCACGGAATACATCCTGAGCAGGTGGAGGAAGTTTATCACAATGAAGGCCCATTTTCGACTGTTGCCATTAGAACTAAAAAGAAACGAGGAAAATCTTCTGAATATCGATACCGTCTATGGGGTACTGATGCCTCTGGGCTCTGTATCGAAGTAATTGTGGCCCCTTACCCCACGTATGGTTTGTGGCGATGCGTAACAGCATTTCCCATGTCAAATTCTACTAAGAAGACATATTTCAAGAGGATTAAAAAATGAGCAGACTCCCAAAAGAAATAAGGAATAATCTCAGGAAAGAAGCCAAAGAATGGGACAGCATCATTGCTAAAGAAAGTCCTGACCAAGTTCAAAAACTGCTGGATGAGGCAGAGACTTTTAAGGTTCCACGCCCTGCCCGTCAGCCAGTTTCCCTTCGTCTGGATCCATTTGATGTCTCTATGGTAAAACGCCTTGCCCATAAGAAAGGTATTCCACACACGCAACTCATGGCCATCTGGCTACACGAAAGGATCGACCAAGAAAAGAAAATTGCTCCTAAATGAATCTCCCAAAGCTTTAGCATGTGGCGTCTTCGCATCTAAAAAATGTAGAGCAATAGAGGAGTTGGTTCTAAAACAACTTAAAAATGAGCTTCTTACAGGGGTTAGAAGGGAAATAAGCTATTCTTGACTGGAAGGTGATTTTGCAAGAAACAGCCGTAACCTTTTGAGAAACTCGTCTTTTCCCACGAAGCCTATAGCCCTTAGTCTCTTTTCTTCAATGCCCTGCCTGTTTATAAACACTGCTGTTGGAATACCCCTGATTTGGTATTTTTTCATTACCTCATCATGAAATGGTTGCGATCTGGTTAGGTCTAAACGCATAGTAATCACATTACGGCTTAGCTTTATCACCTCAGGATCTGAAAATACTTCCCTTTCCATTGCCACACAAGGCCCACACCAGTCAGCATAAAAATCTATGATCATCGGTTTTTTTTCTTCCGCTGCCTTTTCGATGATGGACTGATCGTATGAAATCCATTCAATCTTTCCCACGTGCTGGTTTGTCAGCATGAGGTAGATGATTCCACCCACAACTAAGATAATTCCTATGACCTTTTTGAAATAGGCAAAAATTTTGAGCTTCTTTCCTGTTGTATCAAGCCAACCGAGATGGATACCTGCTGCTACAGATACTCCGGCCAGAAGCCAGTGCTTTCCAAAAAGATGGGATACAACAGGACTTATCATAAAGGCTGCCATACAGAGGAGAACCCAGCCCATAAACTTTCGTATCCACAGCATCCAGTCTCCTGATTTGGGTAATCTGGCTATGGCCCCTGAAAAAATAGCCAAAACCGCGAGCGGAAGCCCCAGGCCGATACTAAGAATAAAGAGATAAAGAAAACCAATAAAGGGATCTCCCCTTTGCCCTACATAGATTAAAAGCCCCAGTATAAAGGGGCCGAGACAGGGAACGGCTACTATTCCCAGTGTCAGTCCCATAAGGAATGTTCCAGAGAAGCCAGCGTAATTCTTCGATGCTACCCGTGTGAGCCAAAAAGGTAGCCTGAGTTCCCACAACCCAAAGAAACTCAAAGCCATAGCAACCATTACGCCTGCGACAAAGATCAAAACGAAAGGATTCTGAAGTGCAAAGCCGAGCATACCCCCTGATAAAGCGGCTGAAAGACCCAGCAAAGAATTGGTTATGGCCAGGCCACACATATACAATATCCCATGCATTATTATATGGCCTTTTATCTTCTCACTCTTTCCGCCGAAATAAGAAATAGTTATGGGAATAAGGGGATAAATGCACGGCGTGAGATTCAAAGCCAGACCCCCTAAAAAGATTGCCAACAAGGTAAACCAGATGCTTGTGCCTGCACTTTCCTCTTGGGGACTATGCTCAACATCCGAATCTCCTTTTATCTGGAGAAGCATATCTTGGTCCAAGGCTGTGTTCTGTGATCCTTGCAGAGTGCTATAAGCTTCCTTAGTCTGATAGGAACCCTGGGAGTGGATAGTGTTAACTTTAACCGGAAAGACCCATATAACCACAAGTAAGAGAAACAATAGTGCTTTAATTGGCTTTTTCCATAGTCCATCAATCATGATACTTTTCACATACCTCTTTTAACAATAATCCATTTCCTTCTTTCATTTCGTACCTGTAAAGAGCGCTTGAGCTATCAGCCCGGCAATGGGTGGAAAGAAGAATGTGCTTGCTATACGAATTAACGTGAATTTCCAGCCTAGTATCCCAAACTCCATCGGCAACCTGGAGACAGCCCAGAGGGACCATCCGGTCAAAAAGGCAACCATGGTTCCAGCACTGGCACCAGCGCGAAGAAGCCCGGCAACGACTGGCAAACTCACATAAGGACCTCCAGGGGTAAAGCCTCCAGCAATTGTACCGATGAGTATTCCTCGTATCCCTGATTCCACACCTACCCATTTCGATAGTAGCTGATGAGAAAGAAGAACCTGAACCATGCCAGCTACGGTAAAGGCCAAAACCAACAATGGCAGGATTTCAAGCGTCATATTCAGGCCTGATTTTAGGCCACTAATATGTTGTCCTTGTCCTTTGTAGTATCCTATTGCTAAAAGAATAACTGCAAGGACTCCCATCACTATTGTTGGAATCAACATTCCTGAATTCCTCCTCTTTTTATCCATAATGTTTCTCTTATACTATATACCTAAAAGGTGTAAAAGAAGTATCATCCTTGTGTAATGGTTAATGCGATTTCATTTCCCCTCTACCTTGGCAAAAGACGCTTACCCATGAGATTTAATTTAAATTTTCTGATGGTTTCCGGGGGTATTATTTTGCCTTCTGGATGTTTGAAGGACAGAGCATCGAAAGGGCATTGAACAATGCAGGCACCGCATTGGACACACCAATCAGCCCTCTTGATTGTTGCAACATGCCGATCACTATCCACTGCATAGCAATTGCGTGGACAAACCTGCTCGCAAAAGCCGGTACCTTTGCATTTCTTTTCATCAAGAATGACTTTTAGCAATCTATCATCATGTAAACCACTCTTGTATACAGGAGTACTGCCCATTACATCAATGCTTAAAAGGAGAACAACAATTAACGAAACTACACCGCAGCGAAGGATAAAAGTCCACGTAAAATCTCCCAAGAAAATACCATAAGCGAAAAGGCCACACATGAAAGTGCCCCATAAGATGAGTTGGAACCCTCCTTGACCGAAATCGAAGAAAATAATACCGATTCTTTTCCCATGAGAAGGTAACCACTGGCTGTAGGCTGGAAAAGATATGAAGATCGAGAAAGACAGCGCCCACACTAAAAAAATGAGGGGAAAAACTGCTTCATTCCAAAAGAAAAATATGATGAGAGCGAGTACGATTGAAACTGGAAATGCCCACGCAACTGCCATCTCAATTCTCTGCATCAAAGGAAACTCAACTATTCGCATTTCCGGTGTTTTCTTACGTGTGTTGTTTATGAAAGACGGAATATCTTTTGCGTAAGCCGGTCCCCAGATAACCTTCCATCCGGCCTTTTTATTGATAATCGTAGATTCAACACCTGTGGCAGCAAGCTGTGGCAGAATCACGTTTCTGTGGTCCACACGTTCTTCAATTCCGCTCGTTTTCAAGGCTGAAATAACATTGTGATTGGTGAAAAAGCCACCTGTAGCAGCACACCATACATTAATTCCTTTGCTATTAGCAATAAGAAGATATACATCTGTCTCTGCCAATGCCCTTTTTACCCTTTCGACGGTCAGATGGTAATTGCATGTGAGAATAACAGGTGAATTCCTATCCGGATTTCCTATTGTAATCAGACCTGTTTTGCAGGGAAAAGGAAAAAGCCTCAGCAAGGTTTCAACAATATTTATAGCGATGTAACGTATGAGGTTCAGCCAGTGTGAAATTTTATTCCCTCCATCCTATAAGGTTTTCATTATCTACTCGGGCTTTTTGCCTACGAGCGTGATAAAATTTTCTAATTTACTCAATTTAATTGACTCTATTAGCAAGCCTGTTTCCCTTATCTTCTCCGATAAATTCTTTACTGCATGGGTAGTGGTTTGGGTGATAATGAAGGTAATTATTACAAGGGGGAATCTTATTAGGAAATTAAATATCCTCTTAGCAATATTTTTTGGCCTTGCTTCATCCGCAACCAGCAGAAGACCACCTGGTTTCAGTATTCTCTTTACCTCTTTCAAGGTATAGGTTAATTCATTATCCGTTAATTCAGAGAAACAAAGACCACTCATCACAATATCATAGCTTTCCGATTTTTCGCTACCGAGTTCAGCAACACCCATCTCGTATAACGCTATATTGTTCGCAAGATTCTTATGGCGCGCCCGGTTTCGTGCGATTTCTATTATTTGTGAATTGACATCAATTCCTTTCACTTTTGCACCTTTCTGAGCAGCTCTTAAAGTCAGTGCCCCGGTCCCACAGCCAAGATCAAGCACCCTTTGCCCCCTTTGTATATACAATGTTAAATGGTCATAGGTTTTATTCAATCTCCCGAGCGTGAGAAGGTAAATACCTTTGTCATATTTGCGTGGAGCGGATTCAAGTATTTTCATTAAGATGTATGTACTCATGTTCTGACTTTTTTGATCGTAAAAAGCATTGTAAAAAATGATTTTGACAGATTTATTAAAATGATACAAGATATTAGATATTTGTTTTATTAGTTTGATGAGTTGATTTTTCAAACCAGTAAATTTAATTAACAAGTGTAACAAAAATAGATTTCCATGCCTTGTAAAATGGTGAATAAAAAACTCCTATCTTTTACTCTTCTTATTCTATTGTTTTTGCTTCTTGGCCTTAGGGCATTATATTGTAAAAACAATGAGAAAAAGCTAATAAAGGAAGGCAAAACACCAGTTATTACCAAAAAGGGGGATGAGAAAATGGATACAACAAAATGGCTATCTGAGGATGAGGGAAAATATCTTTTAGGGGTGGCCAGAGAAACTATAAAAAATAGATTAGGTAATATAGAGGAGCCCCAAATTAACTGGAAGGAAATACCAGAGAAATTTCAAGAAAGACTTGGTACCTTTGTCACTGTTACTATAGAGGATAACTTACGAGGATGTATCGGGCATATTATACCTCGAGAGTCATTAATTGAGGGGATAAAAGAAAATGCTATTAATGCAGCATTTAAAGACCCCAGATTTCATCCTTTAACGAAAGAAGAATTTGACAGAATAGAGATTGAGATAAGCATTCTTACATCCCCTCAAGAGCTTTCCTATACAGGTGCAGAGGATCTTTTAAAAAAATTGAGGCCGGGAATAGATGGAGTAATTATAAAAAAGGGATTTTACGAGGCCACGTTTCTACCTCAGGTTTGGGAACAACTTTCTGAGAAGGAAGAGTTTTTATCACATCTTTGTTTGAAGGCAGGACTCTCACCTGATAGCTGGAAAAAAGAGAAACTCCACGTACTTACCTACCAGGTTCAGGCCTTTGAAGAGAAAGAGTTGCAATAAAAGAAATTCTCGATTTTGCATCAGGAGAACTCAAGAAAAACATTTTTAAAAGTAATGGATGGTTAGAATGCCAAAGATCAAAGTTCAAATTCGCCCTGTTAAATCCCCACAGGGGTCCCGCTCTGAAGAGCGGAAATTTAGCAGGGTAAATGTCACGATTCAAGAACCACATCAGGAAGGATTTAATTTTACATTTGAGTTTTGGTATTTGTCATTTCTATGAACCTTACCAATCTAATTATTATATCTGTTATTGGAACAGGAATATCCTCTATAGCTGTTCAAATAATTACAGTACGAGAATTCCTTTCACAGTTCTCTGGCAATGAGATCACAATCTCGCTTGTACTTTTCTGCTGGCTGGTGGTAAGCGGGATTGGCTCTCTCGCAGCAAAATTTTTTTCCAAAAAGTCGACTACCCTCTATTCTGTTATTGCCTTAGCAACAGCGCTTTTTCCTTTGATTCAGATAATTGCAATAAGGCTTTTCAGAGACTTCATCTTTATTCATGGAGAATCTCCCGGGTTATATCCTATTTTCTTTTTCATTCTCACCTTTAGTGCCCCTTACGCATTCCTGATAGGCTTTATACTTCCCTACTCACTTAGTATTATTAAGACAATGGACACAGAATTTACAGTAGGGGAATTATACATTACTGACAATATCGGCGATATTACGGGTGGTGTTTTATTTAGTTTTGTGTTGGTATATTTGTTTAGCCCCTTTAAGATAATAGCCTTTACCTCCTTCCTTCTAATCCTTGTTTCTCTTGCCCTTATTATTTCTTTAAAAAGATATCTCCTTTTTTTTGTGGCATTTTTATCCATTGCTCTCTTTTTTGCGTTTGCCTTTGAAAAAAGATTCGAACTTTCTACCCTTTATAATCAGTATGGCCTGAATATAGTAAGTTACCAGGAGTCGCCCTATGGGAGGATAGTGTTAACCAAAGAAAAAGAAGAGTATACATTTTGGGAATCTGGAACACCCACCTTTTCCGCATTCAACATAACGGCCGCCGAAGAAAAGGTCCATTATCCCCTCTGCCAGCTTGATAAGGTAGACGATGTTTTACTGGTTAGTGGGGGAATGGGTGAAACATTGGGTGAGATCTTAAAATACTCCCCTCGCCACATAGATTATGTAGAGTTAGATCCTGCATTGATTAACGTGGCAAGCCAATTTGGTCTTTTATCTCCTCACGCACACGTTACTATCATACCTGCAGATGGAAGAAGATATATAACCGATAGTAATAAACGGTATTCAGCAATAATACTTGACCTGCCAGAACCTGACACCTTCCAGATAAACCGATTTTATACGAGTGAGTTCTTTGCTCGTATCAAAAGGATTTTAAAGGGAGATGGCATCCTCTCCTTTTCACTCATTGCAAATCCTAATTATTTATCAGATGTAAGGGTCAAAAAATTATCCTCAATTTTTAACACCCTTAAAAAATATTTTCATACTGTTCTCCTCATTCCAGGAGAGGAAACCTATTTCCTTGCAAGCGATAAAACCCTTTCCACTGATATTCCCCTTAAGTTGAGAAAAAAATCCATTACCACATCCTATATTGACGGCTTTTATTACGGTAATGTCACAAAGGAAAGAATAGCATTTCTTAATGAATCCATTAATCCAGATGAGTTTATTAATACTGACTTTCAGCCGAGAGTAATAAACATAATGTTCAATGAGTGGTTCAAAAAATACGGGACATCACCTCACTGGTTTCTTGCAAGTCTCTTTGGGCTTCTTGTGTGCTACATATTTTTAATCAGAAAAGAAGAATATGTTCTTTTTTCAACTGGCTTTGTTTCCATGGGCGTGGAAATGTTAATTTTATTTTCCTTTCAGATAATATATGGATACATCTATCTAAAGGTAGGTGCTGTAATTACCTCTTTCTTGCTTGGTCTTTTACCAGGTGCTATACTTGGAAATAGATGGAAAAAAAGAGGTAAAGGCATGCTTATACAAGCGGAAGCTGGGATGATCGTTTTGCTTTTAACGTATCTGATCTGGGTAACCTTCTATCATTTTATGATTCCAGAGTTTGTCTTTTTATTATATGGCTTTACCTTCTCACTGTTTTGTGGACTTCAGTTTCCTGTTGCAGCAGAGATAATAGGAGAGGAGAAGAGTCCTGCTGCTGGCCTCTTTGCTGCAGACCTTGTAGGCGCTGGTGCTGGCACACTTGCAATTGGAACCTTGTTAATTCCTCTTTTTGGTATTCAGGCAGCTATCATTGCCCTGATATTGATAAAAACTGTAAGCACTATAGTTATTTTGAAAGTTTAGAATTATTACAATGTCAGTGGCATGTTGTTAGTTGCCTGCTTTTTAAAAATAACAATGAAATATGACAGGATTTAATTAGAAATCAGCTTAATAATCATATGATTTAAACCAACAGACTATTACTATCCCTCAACGGACATTAGCAGAGATGAAGCGATATATAGGCAGAAAAGAGTTTTTAAAAGAGATAGGGATTTTGTCTTTTCTTATAGCAACAGAAGCGCACTGTTTCTGGCCTAAAAATAATAAAGAGGAAAGGGAAGATATTAGGGGGCATGTCTTTAAAGGGGATGCCCCTAAGAGCCTCTGGAAGTGGTCAATCGAGGGATTTTACTATACAACAAACGGGAAAGATGTTCAGTGTATGGTATGCCCTAACAGATGTTATTTAATCCCCGGAGACAGGAGTGTGTGCAGGTCAAAGGTAAATATTGGAGGAAAACTTTACTCCCTTGCATATGGTAACCCATGTGCCGTTCATATCGACCCTATTGAGAAGAAGCCCCTCAATCATTTCTATCCTGCCACCGATGTATTTTCTATCGCTGCTGCTGGATGTAATTTCAGATGTCTTAACTGCCAGAACTGGGAGATTTCTCAAAGAAAACCTGAAGAGCTAAATCACCAAGAGCTCTTTCCAGCTGATGTTGTCAGGATTACCAAGGAAAAGGGCATCCCCTCTATTGCCTACACGTATTCAGAACCTGTTTCTTATTATGAGTATATGTATGATACAGCAAGGCTTGCAAGAGAAGAAGGCATAAAAAATGTGTGGGTTTCAAATGGTTATATAAATAAAAGGCCATTAGAGGATCTTGCCCGATATTTAGATGGTGCAAATGTAAACCTCAAATCGTTCGACGATGATATCTACAGGAGGCTTAATGGCGGAAGGCTTCAACCAGTGCTTAATACATTTAAGCTTCTCCATGAAAAACGGGTCTGGTTTGAAATGACCACCCTCGTTGTTCCCGGATATGTAGATAAACAGGAGATGATAAAAAGGATGTGTAGCTGGATATTAAAAGAACTGGGGCCAGATTATCCCCTGCACTTTTCACGATTTTTTCCCCGGTTTAAATTGAACAGGCTGCCGGCTACTCCATTGAAAACACTGGAGCTTTTAAGGGATATAGCCCTTAAGGAAGGGATACATTATGTCTATCTTGGGAATGTTCCTGGTCATGATGGATATAATACCTATTGCCATAACTGTCATAAACTCTTGATCGACAGGAGGGGGTATAATATAGCCGAATTCAATATACATGATGGCAGGTGTAAGTTCTGTGAGACGCCTATTCCAGGAAGATGG
>Ga0307379_10009572_pt1 | contig 12918 bp, 12 predicted proteins | sample UN2MG_FD_202237 | JGI IMG/M metagenome (GOLD analysis project Ga0307379, IMG submission 202237) | Soil microbial communities from Risofladan, Vaasa, Finland - UN-2 | ecosystem: Environmental > Terrestrial > Soil > Coastal area > Acid sulfate soil | place: Finland: Risofladan, Vaasa | collected... | reverse complement strand
GGAGGCCTTTAAGGGGGGCGCAGACCGAGGTCCGAAAGCAGCCTTGGAGTTCCTGGGCGGCATGCTAGTTTGCCATGGTGTCGTGAAGGAGAAGTCGCAAGAGGTGAGAGGCGGCTTCGACGTGGGCACCCTTCTCATCGAGGGGGATACGATCGAATACGAGATTACCTATGTAAACGAGTACATGACCCTCGAAGAGGGTGGACGCAGGCTGGGCACGTTCCCTGACCTAATCTGCACCTTCGACGTCGAGGGGAGGCCAGTAACGTCAGCGGCGATGGATGAAGGGGATGGAGTCTACGTGACGTTGACGGGGAGGGACCGGATCCCAATTGGCGACGGGAACCGCTACCCGGAGGTCTACAAGCCCATCGAGGAGGCTTTGGGGAGGCCAATGGTAAGTTACCTGGACGGATTCCTGAAGGCGCCGTAAGCCTCAGGTTTGAGGACCCAAGGCTATAACAAATGTTTACATCTACCGGATTCAACGCATCTTCGAGATAAGCTTCAGCGAGAGCTGTGGCGCCCTGAGCACCATCCTGGCAAGGGTTCTGGTGACGGCCTCCCCGCCCACCAGATTCATGATGTCCTCCTGAGTGATGGTCTCGGAGAGGGTGTCCAGCTCATCGTCGGTGAGCCTCTCGATCACGCCGATCATCCTTGAGCTGTCCCTGATCTTCTTCCCCCACTCCCTGTTGAAGGCGTCAGAGTACTCCCCGAGCCTCGAAGCGGAGACATCGTCGTCCCCCACGGCCCTCGCCGCCACCTCCCCCGCCATCCTCCCCGCAACCATCCCCGAGTGGATACCAGAACCCGACATCGGGATGAGCTGCCCCGCCGCGTCTCCGACGAGCATGAGCCCATCGTCGACGATCTTGTCCAGCGTCCCCGTCGCCGGGCAGACGCCTCCACTGGTACTCAGTATCGGAGCGTCCTTGAACCGGGGGTCGTTCCTGACGAACTCCTTCAGCTGCGCCAAGGCCGACTGCTTGTTCATCTTCCGCACCCCCAGGCCGACGTTCGCCACCTCACGGCTCTTGGGGAAGACCCAGGCGTAGCCCCCGGGAGCGTACTTCTGACCCAGGTAGATCTCATTGGTGTTGGGAGACTCGAGGTCCAGGTCACCCAGCTGGTACTGGGCGCACATACCGTAGTCATCGAAGTACCGGGTCAGACCGGCGGAACGTCGGATGATGCTCGCGTGCCCGTCCGCGCCGATGACCACCTTCGCCCTGATCTCAAGGGGCTCCCCGCTATGTCTCGCCCGAATGCCCACGACGACGCCCTCCTCCTCGATGACGCCAAGGGCCCTCGTGTTCACCATCAGCTCCGCCCCGACCTTCACGGCGTTCTCAGACAGCATCCTGTCGAAGACCCGGCGGTCCAGGTTATATCCATCCGCGTTCCTGCCCGTCAGGTTGAAAATGTTCCCATTGGGCGTAATCAAGCCAATCGTGTCGACCTTCTGGCAGGTCACCGGCGGCCCCGGCGCGAGGCCCGACACCTCCATGCCCGCAACTCCAAGCCCCTCCGCACACTGGACGGGCTGACCCACGATGGGGTGCTCCTCTAACAGTGCCACGTGGACGCCGTGCTCCGCCGCCGTCCTTGCAGCGAGGCTACCGGCGGGTCCCGCACCAACCACGATCACTTCAAAATTTAAGGAGCGTTGATCCATCTCCATTTATACCGTATGCGACAGTTTTATTATTTTCTTTATTTCCACCGTTAATCATCTGAACTTCGAGTATCACAGGAACTTTCCCATCCACCTAACTGTGTGAGCCGGGGATTCACACAAGGTGGAACCTAGTTTGCCTACCGTCGATGGTCCTGCATCCATCCTCCGTATAGACGACGTCCTGCTCCAGCGCCATGCGGAAACTCTGACCACCCCACTCGGAGAGTGGCCCCTCCACGGAGAGCTCCATGGTGAACGCGTAGTTGTGCTCGAGCCTGACATCGCCGCGGCCCTCATTACGTTCCTGCTCCCAAGGCAGCCCGATGAGGGGCCCAGGCTCGTGGAGTAGGTGCCCCAGGCTGTGGGAGTAGACCTTGGGATTCGGGAGCCCCGCCTCCCTCGCATTCGCCAAGATGTTGGCGAGGAGCTGGTCGCCTGTGAGCCCTCTCCTGAACCCCCCCATGAAGCAGTCCTGGAGCCTGTTCCCCTCCGCCATCAACCTCCTCGCCCCCTCAGGGGCGTCGACCTCACCGGGCCTGAGGACGTAAGCCCACTCCTGATGGTCGGTGATGAGCCTCAGGTACTCTATCCCCACGTCGCAGCGGATGAAGTCACCAAGCCGGATCACGTCATCCTCCCCGAAAGCCTCCACGGCATCCGCCCTGCGTATCAGGGTGAAGAAGGGGTTGAACGCCGCCTTCACGCCCATGTCGGTGCATCTCTGCCAGTAGTGCCAGACCAGATCCCTGATGGTGGTGACCCCGGGGACGATGGCATCCCTGCTATAGCAGTCGGCTATCAACGCGTGGGCGACGTTCGCCACATGGCCGTAGAGGGCGACCTCCCGGTCCGTCAGAGTCGCAAGCCACCTGGTGGCGACCCCCTCTGCGGGCTCAAGCCGCTCGACGTACCTTTCAGGCAGCGCCTTCACCAGCTGGTTGTACAGATTGTGGGAGAGGCCTCCCGAGGCCCACTGGACGGAACCCGTGTTTATCCCGATCCTCTCCGGGTCCCTCTCCTCCACGATTGCCCTGAGCAGCTCCCACTGCTCCCTGTGATGCCTCCTCCCGGGCCAAGGCTGGTCGAAGAGGTCCTTGGTGTCGGTGAAGGAGAGATTGATCCGCTCGATACCCTCCCCCGGCCCCCTGTCGTAGAAGATCAGCATCTGGAGTATGGGGCACCACGTGTCCATAGGGATCATCGTCTCGTAGACGGGATCCAGATCGTCCTCCTGGCAGATGATCAGCCACATGTCGAGCCCTGACTTCCTCATCGCCAAGGGGAGCACCGTATCTAGGCGCTCTGCAAGCACGCCGTTGATTACCTCTGCGCGCTCACGCATCGTCAGGACCTTGGGGAAGCCGGACTTGCCTAGTGTATCCTCATCCATCCTCGGAACACCTTCAACACCAGTGAAGTCACCCCCCCAGCCCTTAACATTTAGGATGGAGCCACGGACCACGGCGACCTCTATGAACCCATCGTCTCCATGAACTCTCCCATGAAGATCTTCTTACCCGTGACGAAGCACTCGACGGCGACAAGCACAGCAACAAGGGTTTTCAGGTGGTCCCTGCCGCTGGTCTCCGTGGATCCCTCACTCTTCAGGCAGCCTAGAACTTGGTGAGGAAGCCGACAGTGTCCATGTAAAAGGGCTCGATGGGCCCAGTGTCGACGTCGACTTAGGCGGCTATCTCCCATTCAAGGTTCTCCATGACGACCCGGGCCCACGTCCTCCCCCTGACCTACAGAAACCAGCATGAATTGATCAATTTCCCTCCCCCAAATCAAAGAGAATAATCCCCAGAGAATTCTTTTACGAAGTTCCAAATATCGTCCGGGGGAGACCACATTCTGCATCCTTATTGAGAGGCTACGAAAAAGGGTTCACAATGAACCATATCCATCCTGCTGTAAGAAAGGTGATAAACTCGTAAACCCATGTCTGCCCTATGTCTGACCATCCGATGGCCAACATTCTACCAAGCTTCGACCTACTCAGCTATCAGGCGGGCTCCGTCATGGCGTTCTCCGAGGTCGTAGGGTTCGGCTGCAAGAGGCTCGCCCTGAGCAGCCCCTATCCCCCTGAGGACGTTGACGTGATGCTGGAGGCTGCCAGGCACGCCGCTGACCGGTTCAACACGGTACTCCTCGTGGAGCCAGATCTGCTGGTCTCCAAGCTCTTCCCAAGAAATATAGCCGAGGGGAGGACCGTGATCCTCATCGCCCACAACCAATCGGTTCTAGGCGAGTACAGGGAGCTGAAGAAGCTTAAAGCGGAGAGCGACGACAAGGGCAACCCAGATGAGATCGAGGACGAGATCGCCCGCAGGTTCGGGGCCCTCCTTAGTTACGACGAAGCCTCCATTGAGAGCCTGATGGCAAAATACGGCTAGCCCTTCGCGGGGGCACCTGTACTCCGTCCCCCTAGGGAAGCAATAACCTCAGTGTCAACAAGGCTAAATAGTTTATCACCACGGATCGGCTATGAAACACATCAAGGCCGATCACCTCCACTTCTTTGCCACCGACCTCGACGAGGCGATAAGATTCTACGAGGACATGGGATTCAGGTTCATCCACAGGTTAGAGCATGGAGGCAGGGAGGCCGCCCAGATGCGCTCCGAGTGCGGCCTCGTCATCGACATCAACCTGACAAAGGTCGCGGACAATCCCGGATTCAGCCACTACGCGATCCAAGTCGATGACATCGACAAAGCGGCGGAAGAGCTTAAGGGAAAGGGGTACGAAATGGACGGCCCGACAGTAAACAAGGACACGAAGAGGAAGATCGTCACGGTGCGCGACCCCAACGGATTCCTAGTCCAGTTCGTCGAGTATGAGTAGCCATCGGCCCCTGACGGATCACAGGACTGCCCTCGATAATCTTATCCGGGTTTCTCACTATAGTTAATCATGACCGAGCATCCTATTCTGGTTGAGCCTCTCGGGAGCTCACTTTCACAGAACCCCAGCGACCATCCGCTGGAACACGGCGAATGTATCAGGGAACCATTGAATGACTTGGAGGCTATCCTTTCATGGAGATAGACAAGAAGAAGTGCGTGGGATGCGGTAACTGCCACGCCATCTGCCCCATGGGAGCGATCTCCCTGGACGTGGACGGCAAGTCCACCGTCGACCAGGACAAGTGCGTGGAGTGTTCCACCTGCCACCGGGTGCTAAGGAACGAGGGGTACCCCCCTTGGTTTGTGGGGGCGATAAGGAAGGTCCTCAAGCTCCTACACCTCCAGTACATGGCGGAGGTGGACATTTGCCCCACCGGCGCCCTGACACCCCCCGACCTTAAGTGGCCCAGGAGCCTCCGCGCGGCGTTCAGTGACCCCACGGTTGTCCACGCGGGGACCGGCGTAGGCGGCAGGGGTACGGAGGAGATAAAGACCAACGACGTGACGGGCAGACTCCGCGAGGGGGAGGCTGGTATCGTCATCGAGCTGGGCCGCCCTGGGACCGGCGCCCACTTCAGGGACGTCGAGAGGGTGGCCATGGCACTAGCACCCCTCGAACCCCATTTCGAGCCCTTTAATCCAGTAACCCAGCTGATGGTGGACACGGAGACCGGCAAGATGAATGATGAGGTCCTAGACGAGAAGGTGCTCTCCGCCATCATCGAGGTGAAGACCAGGCTGGAGAATATACCTGACTACCTCCACACCCTGGAGGAGATCCAGGGCGAGACCGATGCGGTCTTCAGCGTCGGCGTCGCGTCCAGGTGCCTCCCTGACGGCTCCATCCCCCACGTAAAGTGGGTAAGGGAGGCCGGTTACACGCTCTCATCCAATGGGAAGACCAACCTGGGGTTGGGTCGACCCCTGTTCCAGGAGGCTAGCCGATGACCAACACGCTCCACAGGCAGGGGGCCGAGGAGGACCTCAAGGGGGACTACGTCATCTTCGTCTCCATGGCGAGGGAGATCAACAAGAAGGGATCAGCGACCAAGATCCACGAGTTCCTCCGCATCTGCAAGAAGTACAATCCAGTGAACATCGGATGCAGCAAGTGGGGGTCCGTGCTCCAAGACGACGTGGAGTTCGACGACCTGATCGCCAACCTGAAGGATGGCTCGACATCCGGCGCCGTCTTCACGGACCTCGACACGTTGCAGAAGGTGATGGCGGAGCTCATCGAGGCAGACCTGGGGATCTCGATAAACGTCAGCGGCCTCCTGGAGAGCGTCCAGGAGTGCTGCCACGGCAACGGGATCGAGCGCCACAGCGTCGAGGACTCACTCGGCTTCTGGGAGTCGCAGGACCGTCTCCCTGAGAGAGAGATACTGGAGTTGAACACCCTCTGCGGTCACGGCATGGTCTCCTTCAACCTCATCCACAAGATGATCGATTACCTAAAGTTACGGCGGCTGACGCCCAAGGAGGCGGCGAGGATCATGGGCAAGTGCTGCGAGTGCGCCGTCTTCAACACGGATCGCGCCGAGCGACTGCTGGAGAAGATGTTGGAAAGCTGATCGGGGTTGTGCTAGCCAGGCCAGTGCCCAAAGGTGAGGAGTCTCTTAAGTTAAAAAAAACCAGCGAGCCTGGTTCTCAACGGTAAAAAGAGTTTATTGTCTGTCGCTCCTCACTTCCCACCATGAAGCAGGTCATCGCAGTCGACGCCCTCATAGTCAGGGACGGAAGGATACTGCTGACAAAGCGTTCAGGGGGTGGCCTTTCTCTTGGCTGTTGGACCATCCCCAGGGGAGGTGTTGAGTTGGGCGAGGTGGTTGAGGGTGCGCTGGCTCGTGAGATCAAGGAGGAGCTCAACTTGGAGTTGGTCTCGTACAGGCTGTAGAATGCATACTCAGTCATGCACGAGGACATCCATGTGGTGACGCTGTACTACGTTGGGGATGCAGAGGGAGATCTCGTCGTCGACGCGAATGAGGTTACCGAGGTAGAATGGTTCAAGCTGAACGAGGAGATCCTTGAGCTAGGCCTGGCGTTCAACCAGAGACAGGTCTTGAAAGACTTCCTTGAGTCTGAAAAGGAGGATGCGCCTCCAACCACTCAACTTCAGTAGGTTTGCGTCTTTTTTTTAGAGGTCCCAGGAAGTCAAGAGGCGTAAATGTCTGAGGTCACGTTCCTCTCATGTCTATGCGAGACTGAGAGCGTCTTTTAAACAAGTGTTAGATTAAAGATAGGAAGGTGTAGAAAACATGGTTGACAAATTTTATTTTCCACCATCTGAACAAGACGGGGGCTGGAGGGTTGGAGACCCCCGTGCTCTGGGGGTTGACGCAGGGAAGCTTAAGGATGCGATAAGCTACCATGACAACTCGGTCTTGACCACGAGTCATGGAGGTGCCCTCGTCATCGTCTACAGGGGGCACATCATCGGTGAGAGCTACACCACCGGTACGGAGGGCGGACCCCAGCCGTGGACGGAGCATTCGTGCAATGACGTGAAGTCGTCCACCAAGTCCGTCTTCGGCACGGCGGTGGGGGTGTTCCTCGATGAGTACAGAGACAGGGTAAACCTGAACACGCTGCTGGTGGGGACGTCCCGGGAGGACTCACTCATCCCTCAGATCTGGGATCAGCCCATCACCGATGAGAGGAAGATGAGGATCAAGGTCAAGCACGTCATCTCCATGACCTCGGGTCATGAGTCCAGCGAGCCCTGGCTGGCTCCGAGCCCCCGCCACCACTTCCCGGGTTACTCAGGTGCCTATCAGATGTACGAGTACTGCTTTGGCTGGTGGCACTTCGAGGGGGTGCCCGCGCATCATACCCTCAAGTTTGAGCCGGGGTACGGATTCAACTACAGCAACTTCGGGCTGGAGCAGATGGCCCTCGCGATGAGGAACGTCACCGGTGAGGAGGTGGGGCCCTACGTTTATGACCGGGTTCTTGGCAAGATCGGGTTGCCCATCGGGATCCGGGACAACCAGTACAAGGACATGGTCTACAACGACCCCCGGGAGCTGAACTTCTCCGGGGAGCCGGGGTGGGGGCGGGGTGGTAGCGAGGTGTGCAACGCCTACGGCGCCGACAGGAGTGAGAGCCCCTACGGGTACAACTCCATTGTCGGGAGCACATTCAGGTGCACCGCCCGGGACTTCGCCAGGCTTGGCTACCTCTGGTTGAGGAGGGGGCGATGGGGGGACCAGCAACTCGTCCCTGAGGAATGGATGAGGCAGGCGACCAATCGGTTCGTTCAGGCCGACGGGAGTTCCCATAACTACGGCTACACGTTCTGGATTCAGGACGAGTGGGAGGGTGTGCCCAGGGATACGTTCATGTCGAGGGGCCACAATCTGAACCACTGTTACGTCGTTCCCAGCCTGGACCTCGTCGTCGCTCGACAGGGGAACGAAGTAGACCCTAGAAGTGAGAATGCCCTCTTTGCGAAGACCCTCATTCAGAAGATAGTTGCAGCGATCCCAGCGAAGACCTAGAGACGGGCGTCAACAACCTACGATACCGGAAAAAACCCTGAGATTCGCTACGTGGTAAGAGTTCGGTTGGGTGATGGTGTGGGGGTTGGGGATTGCGTCTCCTGCGTTTGGTCTTCCGCTGGTGACGGCGTTGGCGGTGTTGTTTGTGGATCTGTGAGTCCTTTGGCTTGTACTGCTCAGGTGGTTTATATTGGTGGGACGTTGGTGGGGGCTGATCTGTTGAATCTTGGGAGGCTACCTGAGCTGGGGGCTTCGGTGGTGAGTGTTGGGAGTACTGGGCCTTTTGATGGGATCTATCTGACGGGGTTGGTGTCGGTGCTGCTGATGTGAGGGGGGTAGCCCTCCCCACTGTTTTATGAGGGAGTTGGGGGGATTTTTCAGGTTTTTTTTGGGGTTTGGGATGTTTTGGGGGTTTGTTTTGGTTGTGTTTGTTACTGTTTAGGAACTGTTCAGCTACAGTTTTGCTTGAGGGGATTTTTGTCGCGTCGGTGGGGTGTCGCGGGAGTTTCAGGTTTTTCGGGGGATTATAATTGCTACCACTTATAACGGTTTTTGGTATTGCATTCATACTCCTTTTGGTCTTTATCGGATCGGAGAGGAGCAGTTTTTAGGTTCCTTTTTTTATGGGAAGGTTTTTTCAGGTTCAGATGCGTGACCCCCCCCTCCCCCCTCTACGAGGTATAGGCACATGGATTGGCCTTGATTTTTCTCTGAATTCCTAGGAATTTTCTTGGAATCGGATCGGGATGGAGCGGTTTTCGGGTTCCTTTTGTCTTGGGCAGGGTTTTTCACGGGCGGATGTATGACCCCCCTCTATGTTTTTTTCTGCGACAGCGCTAGAATGATCAGGTCTGGGGCATGATCATGAAAAAGGGTTGAAGGATAGTCACTACTCAAACTTGCGCGCGCAGGCTAATTCAATAATTCATTATTATTGGAATAGCTACCTCTCGTCATCTTGGGGTCTAAGGTGTCTTCATCAGTTTACGCACGCTCAGATTTCAAAAAATATATTCCCCGGTTTCGTTTCTTATTTTCCGTGGTTCTTTCCCGGGTTTCGTTTTTGAGCCGGGTAAGTATTCCCGGGAAACACTAAAAACCAAGGATTTTGAGACTGCGCGCGCCTTACATCAGGTCTTGGAAACAAGTGAAGTCATTGACAAACTATCTACATGCATAGAGGTGTAAAAATAAGGATGCTTAAGTGAATAAAGGACTTTTATTTTGAGGTTAATAGGTTTCTCTCTTGTCTGCTTTGTACCTCTGGTATTCATTGTTGTCTATGACAGCTCTTAGGTGCTGCACAACCTCCCAGATCTCCGGGTATGTGGTGTAGAGGGGGATAGGACTAAGGCGTATCGTCCTCGGGGGGCGGAAGTCGGGTAAGACGCCGCGGGCTGTGAGTGCCATGCTTATCCTTCGCGCCTCCTTATGCTCGACGGCGACATGGCCACCCCGCCTCTCCGGCTCGCGGGGATTCCCTACGTTGTAGTTATAGGGCTTCTCGCTGAGTAGCTCGTCGACGAGGTACATAAGATACTCTGTGGCTTTAAGGCTCTTCTCCCGTATCCTTTCGAAACCAGCCTCCACGATCATCTTGCTGCTCGCGTATACGGGGGAGACGCCGAAACCTGTGCCGAGGTTGCTACCGAGATGCCAGGAAGCGGCGTTCCCTGTAGGGGTCCACTCCGCGTTGAATTCGAACCTGTTACTGGGGCTGTTGCCCCACCATGTTGGGAGGCCTGGTGTCTCATCGAAGTGTCTCTTGTGGACGTAGAGCCCAGCGATTGCCCCTGTGCTGCCGTTCATGTACTTGTAGTTGCACCAGAGGGCATAGTCGACGCCCCACTCATGGAACTTATGGGGGATGACGCCAACGCTGTGGCAGCAGTCGTAACCGATTATTATACCGTGTTCGTGAGCCGCCTCCGTGAGGCGCTTGATGTCAAGGAGCTGCCCGCTTACGAAGTAGACGCTAGGGAGATGGCAGACGCTGACCTCGTCACTCATCGCGGCGATTACATCCTCCTCTGCAATGGTCCTGCCGTCCCTGCTCTTCACGATGATGAGGTCCTTCTTGGGGTCTCTGCCCTTGAGGCGTATCTGGGCCGCGAGGGCGTAGAGGTCACTGCTGAAGTTGAGTTCGTCGCCGATGATCTTCGTCCTCTTACCCTTGGGTTTGTAAAACGTGGAGACGAGGGCATGGATGTTTATAGAGGCACCGCCAGTAAGGATGACCTCGTTTGGCTCAGCACCTACTAGCTTCGCCTGGAGCTCCGCTGTCTTCTTATCAATGCCGCTTCGGCGGGCCGTGAGGTCCTTCCACCTCTCGAACTCGGCCTTCATTTCCTCCTCGACATCCTTCGAGGCGAGGCCTAGACTGTTTCCATCCATGTAGATGATGGGTTTGATTGACTTGGTCTTCCCATCCATGTCAAGGGTCTCCCTCATGGGGATGTAGAACCTCTGCTTGTACCCGGCGAGAGGATCTTCCATATTGAGCTTACTCGCAAAATCGATCCCAGTCTTGTACTCCATATTGATCGTTCGACACATGTTTTCAATCTATTTAACATACTGCGCGCGGATTATGATGAGGAGTTATTGCTAAGAGGCTCGCGAGCAGATTAGATAGGTCACGGATATAATGCGCGCACACTGCTCGCGCTTATCCTATTATTTCCTTTGTGAGCGTACAACTTTATCGCGCGGCCTTTTCACAGAAAGATGGTAATTCTAGTTGAGTGAAAAAAGAAGTTTCGTATGTGTTTAGCTCACTTAATAGAAGCTTAATTTGATCTTCTTTTTACCTGTGCGTTTAAAATTTTTCGTAAAGGGGGTAAAACTGAGTCCCTTTTTAAAATCAGCTAAACACATACGAAGTTTCCAATAGTTTACTCTAAAGGAACTTCGGACATGGCTGCGCGCTAACTGACCAAAGTTTAAAAAACCCGGACTTTTGAGCTGTATAAGCATAATATCCTCGTTGTTTGGTTTAAGTCCTGATTCTTCTCTAGCTCAGTCAGCAGATGTACATTCTCGTGATTCGAGAGACTTCTTCCCAGAGCGCTAGTTAACCCTGCCACAAATTGGACATGTTGAAGTATTACGTCCTAACAGGCTTGCCTGCGCGTATTCCAGATAGAAGCCCAAGAATAAAAAACGCGCGCGCCCCTGAAAACATCAACATTACGGGCAAACGGCACGAGCAATTATTTGAGTGGAGAATAACGCGTAGGCTTCAGTAGGGTGTTTTCAACCTTCTCCACGAGAGGCCCGCCAGCTCTATCCTCTGTCTCCTTTTTTTCCTTGAGCCACTTGCTGTCAGAGGCAAACGCGTTCCAAGCTTTCTCCCTGTGCGCCATGTCGTTGAAGGCAAGCATATAATACAAGGTGTTGCTGGTGCCAACGACTGTCTCCCAAAAACCAATGACTTTGATACCGTGCTTCTCAAACATCTTTAAAGTTGTGTTAACGAAGCGCTCGTTGAGCGCGTCCATCCGCCCAGGGATCGCTGAGTATATCCTCCACTCATACAGCATACATTATACACTCCAGTGCTGAAAATGATGTTTTCAGTTATTTAGCACCTTTTATAAGGGGTTGAAAAAATACAGTGAAAATACTCGTTTTTTTACGATTGGTCCTACGCACAAGAATCTATTGCGCGCGCTAACCCCACCGGGCCCGCTTTAGTCCACCGATCTTGGTCAGCTTCTTTCATTTCCTGGATGAGTGGTGCCCGTTGATCGCGTGCGGAAAGTGTTATTTACATATACTCCTCCTTTATTTTCCGTTGATTCTAATGTCCAAGAAAGTTAAGGGATTTGCAGGTAAGATTCTGAGGGTCGATCTCACTGAAGGAAAGACCTGGGATTGGATCCCCGACAAGGAGACCCTGAGGAGTTGCCTCGGGGGAACGGGAATCGGAGCTAAAATATTGTACGACGAGGTTCCCCCAACAGCAGAATGGTTGGATCCCGTCAACCGGATGACTATCGCCAGCGGTCCCCTCGGGGGCACCAGCGTGGGCGGCTCTGGCACCATCTCAATCGTCACCAAGGGGGCGCTAACAGGCGGATCCACCTCGGTGCAGGCCAACGGCCTCATGGGCGCTTACATGCGCTTCTCCGGATACGATGGCGTCGTCCTCGAAGGCGCCTCCGAGAGCTGGAAGTACCTTGTCTTAAAGGATGGGAAAGCCGAGCTCAGGGACGCGACCAAGCTCCTGGGCCTCGACACCTACGAGACATACGACACACTAAAAGAGGAATATGGCGAGAAAGGCCGGGGGGCCAGCGTCCTCTCGATTGGCCCCGCCGGGGAGAACACAGTCCGGTGGGCGGGGATCTTCGTGGACCACGGCCACTCGGCCTCCCACAACGGCTCCGGGGCGGTCATGGGCTCGAAGAAGCTCAAGGCGATCATCGCCTTCAGGGGCAAGGGAAGCGTCGAGGTGGCCGACCCCGAGAAACTGAAGGAGGTCTCCCAGAGGATGTACGAGGACGTCGAGTATTTCACGGGAACCCTCGGCGGAGTCGAGCGCAGCTACAAGTCCGGTCGGGGCACACTCCCCGTGAAGAACTACACGACCAACATGTGGGACGTATCGAGCGAACACGTCGACACCTACGGAGAGAAGCACATCCGCGACCACTACCAGGTCAGCAGGGAGCCGTGCTGGGGCTGCAGGCTCCTCCACTGCGCCATGATGAACTTCGATGGCCCCCACGCCGCATACGTCGAGGAGCCAGAGTACGAGCAGATGGCCGCCTGGGGCCCCGTGATAGGGCAGACCGATGTCGAGGCGACGATGATGCTCAGC
>Ga0307379_10009568_pt1 | contig 12919 bp, 10 predicted proteins | sample UN2MG_FD_202237 | JGI IMG/M metagenome (GOLD analysis project Ga0307379, IMG submission 202237) | Soil microbial communities from Risofladan, Vaasa, Finland - UN-2 | ecosystem: Environmental > Terrestrial > Soil > Coastal area > Acid sulfate soil | place: Finland: Risofladan, Vaasa | collected... | reverse complement strand
GTGCGGCAAGTGCTTCACCTGCCGCAAGGGCACCCAGCGGATGTACGAAATCCTCGACGACATCTCCAACGGTCGGGGGCGCCCCGAGCACCTCGGACTCCTTGAGGAACTGGCCCGCGTCGTCAAGGACACCACGATGTGCGGCCTGGGGCAGACGGCGTCGAACCCGGTCCTGAGCACCCTGCGGTACTTCCGTGAAGAGTACGAGCGGCACGTCGTGGACAAGAAGTGCGACGCGTTCGTTTGCCGCAACCTCGTGGGCGCGTCCTGCCAAGCCGCCTGCCCTCTGGATACGGAGGCGTGGCGTTACGTGGCCCTCATCGAGAAGGGACGATACGAAGAGGCCTACCAGGTCATCCGGTCGGCCAACCCGTTTCCTTCGATTTGCGCGCGGGTCTGCGACCGCAAGTGCGAGCAGAAGTGCCAGTTAGGAGTTAGCGGCGGCGAGCCCATCGCGGTCCGCGCGCTGAAGCGGTTCGTCACCGACCGCGTGGACCCGGCGGTCTACAAGCCCGCGAAGGCTGCGCGGCGAGGCAAAGAGGCAGCCAAGGTGGCGGTGGTGGGGGCCGGCCCGGCCGGTCTTTCGGCCGCCCACCACCTCTCGCTCCTGGGGTGCAAGGTGACGCTCTTCGATGCGGAAGATGAGCCGGGCGGCATGCTCACCAGTTGCATCCCGGCCTACCGGCTGCCGCGCAGCGTGCTCAAGAAAGAGATTGCATCGCTCCTCGACTCTGGGCTCGCCGTCCGGTGCGGGAGCGTCCTCGGCCGCGACTTCACCCTCGACAGTCTCTTTGAAGACGGCTTTAAGGCGGTCTTCCTCGCCCTGGGCGCCCACAAGAGTTGGCGGCTGGACCTGCCGGGCGAGAACCTCGAAGGCGTTTACCCGTCCATCGAGTTTCTGAAGGCCTTCAACCTCTGGGGCGAGGAACTGGCCGGCGGCCACGTGGCGGTCATCGGCGGCGGCAACTCGGCCGTCGACGCCGCACGCGTCGCCATCCGCCAAGAGAACGTCCAGCGCGTCACCCTCCTGTACCGCCGCACCGGCCAGGAGATGCCGGCCTACGCCGAAGAGGTCGACGCCGCGCTGGAGGAAGGGATCAAACTCGAGACGCTCGTCTCGCCGGTGAAGATCCGCTATATCGAGACAGCCGTGAAGGAAGGCATCCAGGTTGAAACGATGGTCTCCCCGGTCCGGATCTACTCGCAGAACGGCCGTCTCGTGGGCATCGAGTGCATCCGCAACACGCTCGGCGAGGTCGACGCCAGCGGCCGCCGCAGGCCGGTCCCCGTGCCGGGCAGCGAGTTCAGCCTCTCGCTGAACACGCTAATCGTCGCCATCGGCGAACGCCCCGACAGCGACTGCCTGACCCCGATGGGCCTGGCCCTCGACAAGGGTGGTCGGTTGCAGGTGGACCCGCGGACACTCCGCACCAGTCGCGAAGGCGTCTTTGCGGGAGGCGATCTGGTGACGGGCCCCAACACGGTGGTCGACGCCATCGCGGCCGGGCGTCGCGCGGCGGGGGTGATCGACCGCTACCTGCGCGGCGAGGAACTCGCGGAGCCACCCCACATCCGGCTGCCGGACGTTTTCGTCGAGCCCGCCACCGTCACCGACGAGGAGCGCGAGGATGCCGCCCGGGCGGAGCCCCCCGTGCTGCCCATCCAGGCGAGGCGGAAGAACTTCGCCGAAGTCGAACTGGCCTTGTCGGTCGAACAGGCCACCCGCGAGGCCCGCCGCTGTCTCCGATGCGACCTCGCCTTCACTCAACCCCAGCCCGATGAGGCCCACCCTGGCACGGCTACGGGCCGTGCCGTGGCCGGCAGCACAGCCGCAGGGGGAACATCCGCATGATCACGCTGACGATCAACGGCCTGCCGGTTTCCGTCGAGGAAGGCTCCACGGTGCTGGAAGCCGCCCAGTTCATCGGCTTCCCCATCCCGACCCTCTGCCACATGGAGGGTCTGACGCCGTACGGCGCCTGCCGGTTGTGCGTCGTGGAGATCGGCGAGGGCCCCGCGGCGAAACTCGTCACGTCGTGCACGTACCCCGCGGAGCCGGGCCTCAAGGTTCGCACGGCCTCGTCCCGCGTCGTTCGGGCCCGCAAGATGATCCTGGAACTGCTGCTGGCCTCCTGCCCGCAGTCCAAGACCATCCAGGACCTCGCCTCGGCGCACGACGTGCGACAGCAGCGGTTCCGGCAGGAGTACGAGACGTGCATCCTCTGCGGCCGGTGCGTGCGGATGTGCCGCGAGCAGATGATGGCCGGCGCCATCGGGTTCCGCTATCGCGGCGAGAAGCGGAGCATCGGCACGCCGTTTGACGTCAAGAGCGACGTCTGCCGACTGTGCGGCGCGTGCATGTATGTGTGCCCGGTGTGCGAACTCCGCTGCACCTACACCGAGCCGGACAAGGCCATCTGCGGCGGGTGCGCCAACCTGAGCCCGCCCTGCCTCGACAAAGAAGGTTTCGACGACATGCTGTGCTACATGGAGCCCTGTGTGGCTTGCGAAATCCAGAAAGGCCCGTAACCGGAAAGGATCGAACGACCATGTCAGTCACGCTCTCCAGGGTCAACGCGTCGGCCGCCACGCTCTCCAAGAACCGGACGGTGGGTTCGGTCGTGCCCGCCTCGGGCATGTGTGTCACCTGCGTGGACGGGTGCATCGGCATGTGCGAGGTCGGCAAGTCGGCCTACCGCGGCCACGAGGTCATCTACCCGCAGCCGTTCGGCGTCATCACGACGGCGGCCGAGAAGACCTACCCCGTGGACTACTCCCACTTCAACATCATGGGCACCATCATCGGCGCCCACGGGGTGGAGGCCGACAGCGACAAGGCCATCTTCCCCGCGGTCAACCTGGAGGTGGCCATCGGCCACGACAAGGGCATCAAGTTCCGCTGCCCGTGGATCATCCCCGGCATCGGGTCGACCAACATCGCCAAGAACAACTGGGAAGGCCTGGCCATCGGCTCGGCGCTGGCGGGAACGGGCCTCACGATCGGCGAGAACGTCGTCGGCATGGACCACGAGGCCGTCATCAAGAAAGGCCGCGTCGTCGACACGGCCGACCTCAAGCGCCGCGTGAAACTCTACCAGGACCACCAGCGCGACGGGTACGGCGCCATCATCGTCCAGGCCAACGTCGAGGACACGCGGCTGGGCGTCCAGAAATACGCCATCGAGAAACTCGGCGTCCAATGCGTGGAACTCAAGTGGGGCCAGGGCGCCAAGGACATCGGCGGCGAAGTGAAAATTAAGGACCTCCAGAAGGCCCAGGTCCTCCACGAGCGCGGTTACCTGGTGCTGCCCAACCCGACCGACCCGGACGTCGTCCGCGATTTTCAGCGCGGCGCGTTCAAGGAGTTCGAGCGGCACTCGCGCGTCGGCATCGTCACCGAGGAAGGTTTTGCCAAGCGGGTCGAGGAACTCCGCAAGGCCGGCGCCAAGTATGTGTTCCTCAAGACCGGCGCGTACCGTCCCGCCGACCTGGCCCGGGCGCTCGTGTTCGCCTCCAAGTACGGGATCGACCTGTTGACCGTCGACGGCGCCGGCGGCGGCACCGGCATGAGCCCCTGGCGCATGATGAACGAGTGGGGCGTGCCCTCGGTCTACCTGCACTCGCTGCTCCATCAGTACGCCACACGCCTGGCCGAGAAGGGGGTTCGGTTGCCCGCCCTGGCCGTCGCGGGCGGGTTCGCCTTCGAGGACCAGATCTTCAAAGGTCTCGCACTGGGCTCGCCATTCGTGAAACTCATCGGTATGGCCCGCGCGCCCATCGCCGCCGCCATGGTCGGCAAGACCATCGGCCTCGCGGTCGACAGCGGGGAAATGCCGGTGTACATCGGACGCTTCGGCAACACGAGGGACGAGATCTTCGTCACCGCCAGCCATTTGCGCAAGGAACTGGGAGACGAGGCCTTCGAGAAACTCCCGAGCGGCGCACTCGGCCTCTACACGTATTACGAGCGGCTGGCACAGGGCCTTCGCCAACTGATGGCCGGCAGCCGCAAGTTTGCGCTCGAGTTCATCTCCCGGGACGACCTCGCCGCCCTCACCCGCGAAGCGGCAGAGGTCAGCGGGGTACAGTACGTCACGGATATCGACCAGGAGGAAACCGCACGAATCCTTGACGGTTAGAACCGATCCATCCGGGTTCCCGTCGACCGTAGCATACTTCGTCCGGCGTGACGTTGCCAAGGCCCTCGTGGCATCGCTCGGTGTTGTACCATGCGACGAACCGGGCGATCTCGGCCTCCAGTCCCCCCGGCGTCTCCCACACCATGAGGTTCACCTGCTCCTTGCACGACCGGTGATGGCACGGGCGAGCGCGTGAACGCCAAGAGGTTTCCGCCCGCCGAGGCCCGTGCGGGCGAGTTTCTGACGGTACCGGAGGAAGTCGTCGGGGCCGAGGTCTGACGCGAGTCGCCCTGGTCCGACGAACGAAGCGAGACTCTCGAGCACGGTGCGACAGTCCTCGAACCAGCGGTGTCCGATTTCTCCTGCCTGAGACCAGCGGAGTTGATAGGTCAGGTAGTGGTTGCACACCTGCTTGACAGTGACGCTATCTTCCGGTAACGTAGCGGAGCGAAGTTGGCGGCCGGCGTGAAGGTCCTCGGCGACGCGGAGATAGCTCTGGAGCGCGACGTCGGGGTCTTCCTAGACGCCGAAGAAGTGAACCTTGCCGCGAATCTTCTTGCACCACTGGCCGTTATTGTGCGGGGTGAGCGGAAACGAGGCGTACGGCTTGGCGGGCTTCCGTCGCCGCTTGGTTCGGGGTCGTGGCACAAACATGAATGCGCTCCTTACCGCAACCCGGGCTCTTGGGTCCGACAGAGAGAGTGTAACCCAGCCTCCGGTTGTCGTCAGAGATTTTCCGGATCGGCGGCGGCGTTTCAGGCGATGTTCATAAGTGCTTGTGTCTGCGTGACTTGTCTTTCGGCGGAGAGGTGGCTGAGCGGCCGAAAGCGACGGTTTGCTAATTCTTCGTCTCACCTCGGCGTAAGTCCTTGCGAACACGCTAATTACAATTCCTGCCAGCACTTGCGGTTGAAATTCGAATGCCGCTGGAACCGCCAGAACCGCTGGAAACCGCCCGTCCGGTTGTCGCGACAACTGCTCTCCTCTTTGGTTCAAAGCTGTCGCGTTCGGACTTCGATCCCAACCTCCCGGCTATTCGCTCGAACCCCGAACGAAACCGCCTCAAACTCTCGCGCTCTCTGGTTCGCATGCTGAGTTTGCTAACAGCAAAAAACATTCGGCCGCCCGAACGCAACACTTTATGAACGGCGGATGCCTGGACCAAGGCCCTCGCGGATGACCGCGGAACTGTCTCCTTGTTCGCCCGATTCACCTATTACCTTCGAGGAACGCGCTTGACAGGAACTCCGGAAGATGTTAGGTATTTGTTAGGATACCCCTGGATAGCAGTAGTGCCCTATGGCCATCCCAATGGATACGGCCCGGCTCAAGGAGGCGAGACATGCTCGATGTGCAGGAGATCGAAGTGGAAAGACTGAAGCCATGGAAAGGTAACCCGCGGCTCAACGAGCACGCTGTAGATGCTGTGGCGCAGAGTATCCGATCTTTTGGGTTTAACGTGCCGATTCTGTGCGATCAGAACATGGTGATCGTGGCCGGGCATACCCGATGGAAGGCGGCAAAGAGACTCGGACTGCGGTCAGTGCCCGTGATCCAACTGGAGATGACGGATGTCCAGCGGCGCGCGTTTGCTGTGGCGGACAACAAGACGGGGGAACTCGCAGGCTGGGACTACGGCCGCCTGCAAGAGATACTGGAGGAATTGTTAGCCTCGAAAGTCGACCTGCCGTCGCTCGGTTTCTCCGAAGCTGAGCTTCAGGCGCTCCTTGCGCCACCGAAGGACTTCGATTGGGGCGCCTTCGAGAAGCAGATGGAAGGCCTCCGCCAGTCGACCTACGTGTTGCTGCCGGTCAAGGTTCTCATGCAGGAGAAGGACCGACTGAGCAGCGCCGTCCGGGAGCAAGCGCGACAACACGGCATCGCGGACAAGGACTTCGCCATCGCCGCAGGGAGACTGCTCAGCCTTCTGTTGGAGGCGGAATCGTGAGGAAGCCACTACGGGCAAAGGTGGCGGAGGCCATCCGATCACTGCGCCTGATCTGGCCGAAGGTCGCCGACCGGCATAGATTCGTGGCTTTCTCCACGGGAAAGGACAGCCTGGCCCTGGCCGCTATGTTGTACGAGGCGGTCGAGCCCGAGCGACCGACGTGCTTGTATGTGCACCACAACCTTGAGTTCCCGAGCAACCTCGACTATCTTGAGCAGCTCAAGGCACGCGGCTTTGTGGTTACAACCCTTGCGCCATTCCTTGGCTACTTCGAGTTAATGGATCGCGGGATTGGCTTTCTGACGCTCAAGGACCCCTGGTGCGTCCCTCTGCTGATCGGCACGGCATTGCTCGAGTGGCTGCGGGACCAGGGCGCGCGAGGACCGCGAGAGGGCGTGATGTTCCGGGGCATGTCTGGAAGTGAGTACAGCCACAAATATCACACAGCGCTTGAGCTCTACAGACGCCTGGATCTTCCCTGCTTCAACCCCTTGCTGGGTTTCAGCAGAGAGGACATCCTGGATGTGATCCAGACGCGCTACGGATTGCCGCTCAACCCGATCTACCAGCACATGGACCGCACCTACTGCATCTGCTGCTATACCTCAGACGCTCGGCGACAGGCATACAGCGCCGAGCACTTCCCTGACGTTTGCAGACCATACTACGGCCAGATTGAAGAGATGCTGTTCGGCAGTGGCTTGATTCAGAAGAGCCGCCTCGATGCTGAGCATAAGACGCGTGAGGCGAAGTTGGACCGGCACGGCTTCGTCCACTGGCGGCGTCTGAGAGCACAAGACGTTCTGGGTGCCGCAAAGCGACGCCTCCCCGGAGGTGGTCTTTCCTACCACATTCGCGACCCACAGTGGATTGCGACAAAGCACCTTCGGCCGGTCGACGGGAGGTGGGCCTGCAAAGGCGATGAGATTCGCTTCTGGCATCTGGAGGAACGGATGGCGGACGCTCTCATCAAGCGGATGCTCAACTGCCTGGACTGCGGCTTCTGCCTTGTTGAGTGCTTCGCCTCTCGCCGGTTTGATCGCGAGACCAAGCGTCTTGTGATCGACGGGTGCATCCAGTGCGGTCGCTGCCTGCGCCTGAAGTTCTGCATGGGTTGGCGACACCGGTTCTGGCGCCGTATCATCGTAGAGGAGCCATGAGATGAGCAGCATTAAGAAAGCACAGACGGGTTACCTCCTTCCCGAAAAAGACTGCCGCGGATACTGCGAGCCCGTGCTCGTAAGCGCGTGTTTCCTGGGCATTCCGTGTCGCTGGCACGGCCGGCGGGCCAAGCGGCGCGATGCGCTTCTTGAGCGTCTCAAGAAAAAGTACGTCCTCGTTCCCATCTGCCCCGAACAACTCGGCGGCATGCCCACGCCCCGAAGCGGCGAGTATCTGCACGGCGGGACCGGTGCCGACGTCCTGGACGGCCGCCTGCGCATTGTCGACTCTCGAACCGGGCAGGACCTGACGGACTTCCACGTAAGCGGCGCGCGGTACACGTTGGAGATCGCCGAAACGATCGGTGCGCGGCGGGCGTTCCTCAAGGCGGGGAGCCCCTCGTGCGACCGCGATGGCGTCACCGGCGAACTCCTGCGCCGCGCCGGCATCGAGGTCATCCGCGTGCCTTGACGCGGCCGCGCTCGCGACCGGGCTACCTGGGACACGTCGTCCGAGTGAAGATGCCCGCCCTACAGCACGCAGTTACATCGGCCGATGGCGGCGGTCAGGCCGAGTGCCTCAAAGACGCTTCTCTCCTCAAGGCACAGCCCGATCTCCAAGTTGGGTGCCTGCTCGCGTATGGTCTGGATCATGTGCCGATAGAGTTCGGTTCTCAGGCTTGCCGGATAGCGGAGCCGGCCGGCCGGCGACGGCCCACGGGGGTCGAACGCGTCCGAGACGGCATTCGAGCGGCCCAGTTGCGATTCCATCAGACCCCGTGCCGCCCGATACGAGCAGATGCCGCCAAGGGTGATGCGGTCGAGAGGCACTTCCGCCAGAAGCGTTCTGAGGAACGCCGTGTAAACCCGTTCCCAGCCCGGCAGTGGGATAATGGGCATGACAACCGCGCGCACGGGGTAATCAGCGTCCGCGCACCGCTTCATCGCCCCGATGCGCTCGGTCAGGGGAGGCGTTCCCGCCTCGAATGACCTGATCACCTCGGCAGGGTTCAGGGACCAGGAAAGAATCGTGTGCCTCCTGTGGTTGAGGTCTAGTAGATTCTCCACGCTGGCCGACTTCGTCAACAGCGTCATCCGCGCATAGCGATGGGCTGCGAAGAAGGGTACCAATGTCCGTGAGTAGCCGGTCAGGGGGTCCAAGGCCAAGCCGTCCTGGAGTTTCCCCAGGTAGAATGCCGTCGGCTCGGCCAACTGCATTGCGATTCGATCAATCTCGGCAAGGATCACGGGCAGATTAAGGAAGACCTTGACCGTCGCAGAGAACCGGACACCGGGCGTGCCAGCCAGATAGCAGTATCGGCACCCATAGGGGCAGAAGCCGTAGGGTGAAAAGTGCCAGTAGTTGGGGCAGGCGTTCCCCTCCTCGCGGCTCTGGCGGACGGCGCTTTGGTGTTCACCGAGCACTAGGGTCCGCTTGCCCTGTCGTAAGGCGCGGACCGGATCAACTTCGCCCAGGTTCACCCGGTTGTGCGGCACGTTCGGTTCATTGGCGACTTCCGCATCCGGATAGGCTCGGCACATCTGCTGGGCAAACAGGCGGCGGCTGGGTGTGGCTTGGCTACCCTTGGCCAGAACAATCCGCTCGGGCCTGAATCCTGGGGCGGGGCTCGGCCCGTAGCCGTCATCCTCCTCTGGGGAATAGGTGCATCCCATTGCCTGGACCCTTTCTTCGTCATCAGAGCCACGGATACCTAACAAATACCTTACGTGCTCCACCTTGTCAAGCTGAATCCTTTCCCCCTTCTCAGCAATAGGGCTCGGTGCTCGCGCCGCGCATCACTATTCACACCCCCTGGGGGCGGCGAGGTTTGGCTCGATAAAGCCGCATGCGCCGCACCAGTCGATACCGGATTGAAAGAGGATAACTTCGGCTTTGACGGTTGACCGCCGACTTGACGCGGCGCTTGGTCGCGGTAGAATACACCCGTCGGCCTGCGGAGAGGTGGCTGAGCGGCCGAAAGCGACGGTTTGCTAAACCGTTAGGTGGGGTAAACCTGCCTCCCGGGTTCGAATCCCGGCCTCTCCGCCAAATTTTGCCGGAGGCAAAATTTGGCGAGACCTCGTCAAAAATCCCTTCTGAATTTTTGACGGGTCCGCCCATAAGAATGTGACGGCAACAAACTTCGGCGGATCCGCCACCCTGGTGTCCCATGTATTACGTTTACATTCTCCTTAACGAGGCAAAAACCAGGACTTATACCGGCGTTTCCGACAATGTGAATAATCGCCTAACCGAACACAATGCCGGCAGAGTGAAGTCGTCGCGCCCCTATCGGCCGTATAAAATAATTCACGTTGAACCGTTTGAAACCTTGAGTGCTGCTCGACAAAAAGAAAATTTTTACAAATCGCCAACGGGACGGCGACGGCTAAAGGAAATGCTTCTTGAAGCCTGAGTAATTTCTCCGAAAGCAAAATTTGGCGAGACCTCGTCAAAAATTCTTCCGGAATTTTTGACGGGTCCGCCATCCTTGGGCTGTGGCGCCCCCGCCACGTCCTCGGTTTCCCCGACGGCCGACGCGCCCAGGCATTGCTCCGCAAACTTGCACCAGGCTGCGCAGCCCATGTCGAACCGCGGGTTCACCACCGTCGCCCCGCACCCCCGGCACCGGCGGCGCACGTCGTCTTTCCAGAACTCGATCGCCGCCCCGCACTTCGGGCACGGGCTCTCAAAGATGTCGTCCGGTTTCCAGAACCGCTTGTCCTGGCCCGGGCACTGGCTGATCGGCATCGCAAATCCTCCTGGCCGGCGGCGCGCCGCCTCTCCAATAACATTCTCACGCCGAGGGCGGATGAATACCTTGACCGAAGTCAAATCGAAGCGTTTTCGTCGGCCAAGGGCTCTGCACAACCACGCGACATGAAAACACCGCAAACGATCCGGAAGGGCTTAGAGGGCCGCCAGAAGCCCGCCATCAACGTACAGGATCTAACCGTCGACGTAGTCCGGCATCCGCGATCGCCGCACATCCGGCCCCCTCGCCGGCGAACATTTTGCCGACGACCTGCTCCAGCACGTTCCGCAGACCCTCGCTGGGGAGCGGCTCGAGGGCCGTCACCGCCTCGCGACGGTAGCGCTCCAGCAACCGCCGCGCCGCGTCCTCCGCCCCGACTTCCCCCAGCACGCGCGCCAGCCGCCCCGCCGCCACTGCCGTTTCCAGGGACCGTTTCGCCTCGCCCACTGCCCGCTCGTATCCAAGGGAGAGGACGATCGACAGCCGACCGCCTTCCACGTCGCCCGGCGTCGTTCCCGCCGACCAGTCCGCGAGGTCGTCCCGTATCTGGTACGCGATGCCCAGCGCCTCGCCGTACCGCGCGAGCGCCGGCCCAAGGTCCTCGCCGGCCCCCGCCAGCGTCGTCCCCACCCGCAGCGCCACCTCGAACGCCGGCGCCGTCTTCATGCGGAAGATCTCGATCACCCTCGCCGGGGCCAGCGGCCGGCGCGCCCGCTTGGCGATCAGTTCCTCGCCTTGGCCGATGCAGAGGCTCCGATGGCCCCACGCCGCGGCGCGCACCATCTGTGCCTTCGCCCCGTCCGCGACGCCGATCTCGCCGAGCAGCCGGTACCCCTCGCCCAGCAGAAAGTCCCCCGCGTTCAGCGCAATCGGCACGCCGTACTGCGCGTGCAGCGCCTTCGCGCCGTAGCGCTCGCCATCGCCGTCCTCGATGTCGTCGTGGATGAGGGAGGCCTTGTGAAAACACTCGACGGCGACGGCCGCCCTCCGCAGGTCCTCGGGCGCCTCGCCTTCGCGCCGCCCCTGAAACGAACGAAACGCGCACGCCGCCAGGAAAGGCCGCCAACGCTTCCCGCCCTTCGCCAGCCACGCCCGCGCGATCCGCTCGGTTTCCGTTTCCGCCGGACCGGCCACGGCCTCCAGGACCTCGGGCGCAAACCACGAAACCACCGCCTCGTACAGCGCGTCGAGGTCCAGCCCGGCCGTCGGGTTCTCTCTGGTCATCCGCCTGGTCTCCTGGATTCCCCGCCCGCCGTGCCGCCCGGGTCGGGACGTATTGTACGCCGACCCCCGCCTGCTTTCAAGCGGTCTTTGGTCGCCATGGTGCTCTGTTGAAAACCCCGGCATGCCGGAGGTGTTTGCGTGGTTTGTGTAGCGCGGGGGCTTGCCCCCGCGCACCAAGTCCGCGGGGCACAAGGCCCCGCGCTACGAAAGGCATGTTTTCAACAGAGCAACCCTATGGGAAAAACGGTGAAAAATGCGACCCCAGACATGCTTCAGCGCGCCAGCGCCAGGCCCTCGCGCAGCCGCTCCGCCCGGCGCAAGAGATCCCCCTGCTCCAGTTGCGCCACGAATTCCGGCGCCAGTTCCCTTCCATCCGCCAGCAGCGCGAACGCCCGCCCCAGCACGTCCAACTCCGCCGCCTCGTCCGCCTTGGCTCCCGTTCGCGCGCCGGCCAGACGCTCCGAGAGCGCGAGGTCCCGCGCCAGTTCCCGCGCCCGCGCGAATGTCTCCTCCTGCTCCGACCGGTCCACCAGCACCAGGCGCACCAGGACGCGCTGCGCGTCGGCCAGCACCGGCTCCGTCTGCCGCTTCCACTCCTCGCGCGTCGCGTAGTCCATCCCCACCAGCGTCAGCACGACGATCGAGGCCGCCACGCTCACCACCGCCGCCAGCCGACCCACCGGAATCCGCTCGCCGAACAGCCGCCGCTTCCCCGCCGCAATCCGCGCCCCGAGGAACGCGCCGCGGCCCGCCAGGTCCGCCGTCACGCGCCCCGCCACGTCCGGCAATTCCCCCACGGGCGCCTCCAGCCGGATCGCCTTGTCCACCGCGCGCATTTCCTCCAGGCCCGCCGCGCAGACCGGGCATTGCGCCACGTGCCGGCGGACGCGGTCCGCCTCGGCCTCCGCCAGGTCGCCATCCACGTACCGGCTCAACACCTTTTTCGGCACACAGCGGCCCATCCTCTGCTCCTTGCGGTTCGACCGTGCTCACCGCCCCGAGCGTGTCGAGGGGCCGACTGGTCGTCCCGACGTGTCGTCGCCCAATCGCCTGCCTACTCGCCCACCCCCTCCGAACTCCGCGGCCGATACATCCGCGCGAGGTACTGCGGCGCCTGGGCACGCCTCAGGAGATGCTGCATCTCTTCCCGTGCACGGAACAACCGGCTCCGCACCGCGCTCGTCGAAATCCCCAGCGTATCCGCCAACTCCTCGTAACTCATGTTCTCCGTCGCGCGCAGCACGAGGACGCTTCTGAGTTTCGCCGGCAACCGGGCGAGCGCCGCCTGCACCGCATCGACGCTCTCGTCGGTCTCCAATCGGCTCGACGGCCGCACCACGCGCCGCGCCATCGGATGCTCCCGCATCACCGCCAGTTTCCGACGCCGCGCGTCTTCCTTCCGCCAGTGGTCGATCACCGCGTTCACCGCCACCCGGCGAAGCCAGCCCGGCAACACGTCCGCCGATTCCAGGTCCCCGAGGTGCCGCCACAGCCGAATGAATACGTCCTGCGCCAGGTCTTCCGCGACCGCGGCACGCCTCACCATCCGAAGCACGAGATGATACACCGGCCTCTCGAACCGCCGGACCAGCGATGCGAACGCCTCCCCGTCTCCCTCCCGCGCCGCTTCCAGAAGGCCACCGAGATCTCTCCGGCGGCTCTCGAGCGCCTCCGCAAGCGCCCCGAGCGATT
>Ga0307379_10009566_pt1 | contig 12920 bp, 14 predicted proteins | sample UN2MG_FD_202237 | JGI IMG/M metagenome (GOLD analysis project Ga0307379, IMG submission 202237) | Soil microbial communities from Risofladan, Vaasa, Finland - UN-2 | ecosystem: Environmental > Terrestrial > Soil > Coastal area > Acid sulfate soil | place: Finland: Risofladan, Vaasa | collected... | reverse complement strand
CAATCTGCTGGGAGCACTGATGGCCGGAGCGGTTTTAACGCCGATTCTTCTGCCCTGGATTCCAGGTCGCGCCTTTTCGCAGAAAGGTTTGATCATGGGCCTGATAACAACACTGTTTATCACTCTTTTCGGAGCGTTTAATCTTAACATTCGGCAAGATTATATGAATATCCTGGCCGGGTTCTTTCTGGCTCCGGCGGTGGCAGCCTATCTTGCTATGAATTTTACCGGCGCTTCGACCTACACATCTCTTTCCGGTGTCAAAAAAGAGATGCGATGGGCTGTACCCCTTGAAATTACCGCCGGGGTGGTCGGATTGACCCTCTGGGTGGGATCGCGATTTGTCTCTTAAAGACCGATAAAAATGGAAAAGATGATCTATTTAAAAGATGTTGTAACGCTTCAATTAAACGAGAAAAAATGCTCGGGTTGCGGCATGTGTTTAATCGTTTGCCCTCACGCGGTTCTAAGCATGAATCATGGACAAGTTCAGATCAATAACAGGGATTCCTGCATGGAATGCGGGGCTTGTGCCATGAACTGCCCAACCGATGCCTTAACCGTGCAAGCAGGGGTGGGCTGTGCCGCAGCAGTCATCAACGCAGCGCTGGGCAGAGACGGGGCCTGTTGTTGTGTGGTGGAAACACCCGGCGATTCTGAAAATATCCGCGGCAAAATCTGCTGCTAAAGACGTGTTTGAAAATTAAGCGATCAGCTTACGCCTCCCCTGATGGTCTGCATAAGTCGTTATTTAAATGAGCAATATTTCGTTTTTTTTAAAGCATGAGGTTTCAAAAAACAAAAACATCTCTTGACAATTTAGATTTTAAAAAATATGAACTCCTCTTTGGTTAATGAGGTTTTCAAAAAATGCCTCGATCGGCATTTTTTTTTGCTCTTGAATGACCGGAATTATAGGATTATTGAAATGACGGAATCCGCACTTATAGATTACATGTATATCTTCCTTTTCCTCATCGTAGGTTTTATCGGAGGATTTACGCCGTTTATCCTCAACTGGTTTGTTCGTCCCAAAAGAACGCATTTAAGAACAACACTCAACACTTACGAATGCGGGATGGAAACTTACGGTAACGCCTGGGATTACCGTTACGGCGTCTCCTATTACCTTTACGCCCTGATCTTTCTGGCATTTGATGTCGACATCCTGTATCTGTTTCCGGTGGCCGCAGCCTTTGACAAAGTGTCCAGCATTCGTGGAATTGTCGAGTTTTCTATATTCCTAGGCATTTTGATCCTTGCCATTGTTTATGCCTGGGCCAAAGGAGTCTTTACGTGGGAAAGGAAAATAAAAGTTCGCTGATCAAGCCTGATTTGGAAGCGTATGTAGAACATTTAAAGTCTGAATCTTGCAGACCTGTTATTGAAGACAGCGCGGGGCCCATATCGCGCATGAAGCTTTCGGACACAATACTCAAGCTGTGTCAAGCGAATTCCCTTTGGCCCATGACTTTCGGGATTGCCTGCTGTGCAATAGAAATGATGGGAACCGGCATGGCCCGTTTCGATATCTCCAGATACGGATCCGAAGTCTTCAGACCCTCGCCAAGACAGTCGGATCTGATGATCGTCGCAGGAACGGTCAACAAAAAACTCGCTCCGGTACTCCTTACCCTTTACGAACAAATGCCGTCCCCCAAATGGGTCATTGCCCTGGGAAACTGTGCCATTTCCGGCGGTCCTTTCAAGGTAAAGGAAAATTATAATATCATTGAAGGGGTCGACAAGCTTATATCTGTCGATGTCTATGTTCCCGGATGTCCGCCCCGCCCCGAAGGTCTGCTCGAAGGAATTCTGAAACTTCAGGAAAAGATTACCGGCGTTCGGCATCCTTTACCTCAAAATCGTCATCCTGGATCACCTTTAAGGAAAGTGAAAGGATTAAAACCGAAATAATGGCCCAAACAACCAAAATTTTCAAAGAAGATATCCTGTTTCACGAGTTCAATACAACTGAAACCGACTACAACCAGCGGGGATATCACCTGGAAGTTGCGCTGGAAGTGAACCAGGTTCGAAAATTTGCCCAAAAAGCTTATGATCACGGCTTTTATCCGGTCTTCGTAACAGGGTTTCATGTTCTGCCTGAACAAACAGAGGATGGGACGACTTCCGGCCTGAAGGTGGTCTATCAGTTCGCCAGACATGATCGGCTGTATCGAATTAAAGGTCAAGTCTCCGTTCCGGAGGATATGTCCATCCCCAGCATATGCGACATCTATGAGGGGGCGAACTGGCACGAGCGAGAAACCCGGGATTTATACGGTGTAAACTTTGACGGCCATCCCAATTTAAAACCACTTTTGCTTTCTGATGAAGATCAGGATTTTCATCCTTTATTGAAAGAAGAAGAAAAATTGAAATCACTCGAGGCGGTCTCATGGTCCGCCGAAGCACCGGATTCTGCCGAGGCCGACAAAAAAGACGCATCCGAATGAGTCGTGCCGATCAGCAATGAACTCAAACGAAATGAATAACAATCATGCTTGAATCAGATTTCCAGGAACGTAATCGCTTCTTTTTAAATATGGGTCCCCAGCATCCCAGCACGCACGGGGTTCTTTTGATCGTGCTGGAGATGAGCGGAGAATATGTTCTCGATCCCCAACCGGTGCTCGGGTTTATCCACCGCATGCATGAAAAGATGGCGGAGTCGAGACCGTGTCAGAGCTTTATGCCCAATACCGCAAGAATGGATTATGTCTGCGCCCTTCCGTACAATCACGGGTATGTCTCTCTCATCGAGAGGAAAGCGGGAATCGAGGTGCCCAGAAGGGCGGAGTATATTCGGGTCATTACCTCAGAGCTTAACCGGATCGCCAGTCATTTACTCTGGCTTGGCGCCTACCTTCTCGACCTTGGCGCATTTACACCCATTCTTTATGGATTCGATGACCGTGAGCACATACTGGATATTCTTGAAGATATCACCGGTTCCAGGCTGACTTACTGCTATTACCGTTTCGGCGGGGTTTCCCGGGATATCGACGATAAGTTTGTGGATGCGACCCGTGCCTTTATCAAGCGTCTGCGCAAACGGTTTGTTATTTACGAAAAACTGGTGACCAAAAATATTATCTTCATCAAGCGTGCGGAAAATATCGGAATTGTGTCGCCGGACATGGCAATTCGATACGGCATTACAGGCCCGAATCTCAGGGGATCGGGCATTGCTTATGATGTTCGCAAGAATGAACCGTATTCTGTTTACCCTGAATTCGACTTTGAGATACCGGTGGGCGAACAGGGAGACTGTCTGGACCGATACATGGTCCGTGTCCGAGAGATGGAACAGAGCCTCAGGATTATCGAGCAGGCGCTGGACCGGCTTCCCGAGGGACCGGTTCGAGGCAAGGTGCCGAAAAATATCAAACTGAGTCCCGGTGACTGCAATTTTGCCGTGGAAGCGGCAAGAGGTGAACTTTCCTACTATCTGGTGGGGGATGGAACCGGCGTTCCCTACCGCTTGAAAATAAGGGTCCCGTCTTATTCCAACTTAAGCTGCCTTCCGGAGCTGGGACGCGGGATTCTTTTGCCCGACCTTGTCTCTATCTTGGGGAGCTTCGATCTCGTAATACCGGAAATGGACCGATAGAATATAAAATTGAAATGCAGACACTAATTTAACTTATGGAAACGATTTCGATGCTACCGCCTGAATTGATCCGGATGGTGATCGCAGTGATCATCATTATCTCATTCCTTTTTATAAACGCCATCATGATGGGGTATCTGGAACGAAAGATCGCCGGCCATGTTCAAAGGCGTCCCGGCCCCATGGAAGTGGGATTTCACGGCATCCTGCAACTGATCGTCGACGGCGTAAAGCTGCTGGCAAAAGAGTTGCTGATTCCATTCAATGTGGATCGTACCCTTTTTAGAGTGGCGCCGCTGTTGTCATTTACGCCGGTTATTCTTCCTTTGCTCGTGATTCCATTCAGCGAAAAACTTCAGGCCAGAGACCTGAACCTGGGCCTCATTTTCATCGTTTCAATGGGATCCGTCAACGTCATGTCGCTTTTGGTCGCCGGATGGGGTTCCAACAACAAATATTCCATGTTCGGTGCCATGCGTGCCGTGGCCCAGTCCATTGCTTACGAAATACCAATTCTGCTTTCAATGCTTGCTGTGGTCCTCATGTGTAATACATTCAGTCTTAAAGAGATTGTTGGCGCACAGGAAAAAATATGGTTCGTTTGTCTGCAGCCGGTTGCGTTCCTCATTTACGTCATTGCCGGACTCGCAGAGACCAACCGCGCCCCTTTCGACCTTCCGGAAGCTGAAAGCGAACTCACCGCAGGATTTCACACCGAATACAGCGGAATGGGCTTCTCGCTCTTTTTCATCGGAGAGTATACGAACATGTTTATCGTGGCTTCGGTGGCGACGGTTCTCTTCTTGGGAGGCTGGCACGGACCGCATCTCCCCTACGGTGAATATTTGGGTATCGTCTGGTTTTTTCTGAAAGTTTATTTTTTGTTGTTTCTCATGATCATGGTTCGGTGGACCTACCCCAGGGTACGATTCGATCAGCTGCTTAATTTTGCCTGGAAATATCTCGTACCTTTTTCTCTCGTTAATATCTTGATAACAGCGGTGCTAATTAAACTATGAAGCAGTATTTCTCAGAAATATATACCGGGGGAAAAAGCCTGGTAGAAGGACTGGGTGTAACCTTGACGGCGCTTTTCCAACCCCTTGTTACCGTGCAGTATCCCAGGGAAGAAATCGACATTACCCCCAATTACCGGGGCCATATCGACCTTGTTCTGGACCCGGAAAAGAACACCTTTTTGTGTATAAGCTGTGGAATGTGTGAAAAGTCCTGCCCTTCCGACTGTATCAAAGTCCAAGGCAAAAAAATGGAAGGTGAAAAGAAGAAGACTCTGGCCCTTTTCGAGTTGGACTTTACCAAGTGTAGCCTGTGTGGAACATGTGTTGAAGTTTGTCCGAAAGACGCACTCGAATTTTCCCAGGAATACAACCTGGCGGCCTTTTCCAGAGAAGCGTTTCACTTTGACATTCTCAAACGGCTGGAGGAGCGGAGAACATGACTTTTTACCAAATCATTGCCGAAGGCCTCTTTTTTGCTTTCATCCTTCTGGTGATATTGGGAAGCATCCTCACAATAAGAACGAAAATCCTCATGCACACGGTCTTGGGCCTTGCAGTTGCATTCCTCGGCACCGCCGGTATTTATTTCTATCTGGGAAGCATGTTTCTTACATTGATGCAAATCCTCATCTATGTGGGCGCTATTTGTATTGTCCTGGTTTTCGGCATTATGGTCGGATATACGCCCACAGAAGTGGCGGACAAGACCATTAAAGATTGGCGGAATAAATTTTTAGCCATTTCATCGGCCGTCACGGCCTTTTTGCTTCTCATCGCCTGTGTCCTTAAAACAGACTGGGTTCCTGCCATAGCGGCGAACAGGGATTTTTCAACCACTCACCTGGGGGAAGAGTTCCTATACACCTACTGCCTGGCTTTTGAACTTATATCGGTCATCCTTCTGGTGGCGATTATCGGAGCGATCATTCTGGCCCGAGGAAACAGGGAGGACGAATTTAAAACCATAGAACATTTAAGATCTGCAAAAGGTAATTATCCGAATGATAATGATCAGTAATAATCTTAACACCTATCTGATTCTGGGTATATTTCTCCTTGTCGCCGGCATTTACGGGTTGATCCAGCACAAGTCCTTCATTGGCATGCTGGTCTCCACAGAGCTGATCCTTAACGGTGCCGGCGTGAACTTTATGGCGTTTAACCGTTTTCTGGCTCCCGATCCTGCCGTGGGACAGGTGATAACACTTTTCATCATGGGTATCGCTGCCGCAGAAGCGGCGATTGTGGTGAGCTTTATACTGGCTGTTTTCAGAAAGTATCATTCCGTCGATCCTAACGAAGTCAAAGAACTTTATGGATAGAAAAGGATATAGTTGACCTAAAATTAAGGCATTTTAGATCATTTTAGGCACTTTAGGCATTTTTATGGAAACCATTATAACAAGTAAAATCGTTTTGACACCCCTGATTCCTCTGGTTACGGCGCTTCTCATTCTGGCCTCGAAGAACAAACCGAACCTTAGAGAAACATGGTCTGTCTGTGGCGCGCTGCTGACCTTTTTATCCGTGGTCTATTTCTTGCCCCGTCTTTTGGGAGGAGGGTCTTACCAATACACGATGTTTACCCTTTATCCCGGCGTCAGCGTCAAGTTCCAGCTGGACGGACTCGGCATTCTTTTCGCCGGGACCTCCTCATTTTTATGGATCATGGCCGGATTTTACTGTATGGGCTACATGCGCGGATTGGACGAACACGCCCAGACGAGATTTTACTTCTGTTACGCCGTCGCCGTCGGCGGTGCCATGGGAGCGGCATTTTCCGCCAATCTCTTCACACTCTACCTGTTTTACGAAATCGTCTCCATATTTACCTATCCTCTGGTGGCACACCACCAAGACGAGGAAGGGTATTTCGGAGGCCGGAAATATATCGTTTATCTCATGTTCGCCTCCAAGGCTTTTCTGCTGCCGGCCATGGTCTTGGTTTACGTCCAGTGCGGCACCTTGGATTTTGCAATCGGCAATATTGTGCCGGGCATCTTTCCCCACACTGCAGCGCCGCTTCTGGTGAAAATCACCTATCTTTTGTGTATTTTTGGATTTGCCAAAGCCGCGATCATGCCGTTTCACGGCTGGCTCCCTGCGGCAATGGTGGCCCCCACACCGGTGTCCGCACTGCTGCATGCAGTTGTGGTGGTCAAAGTCGGCGTGTTTTCCGTTGCCCGGGTGATGCTTTCGGTTTTCGGTGTAAACCTGCTGGACCAACTCGGTCTGGGAACCTTTACGGCGTACCTGGCGTCTTTTACCATCATTGTCGCTTCCATGATCGCACTGACCCAAAATAATCTAAAAATGAGACTGGCCTACTCCACCGTCAGCCAGCTTTCTTATATCATTCTCGGTGTTGCCATGTTGACGCCCAACAGCATCACCGGCGGAATTATCCACATCACCAATCATGCCTTTGCAAAAATCACCCTCTTTTTCTGCGCAGGGGCAATTTTCGTGGTAACCCGTAAAAAAAATGTGTCGGAAATGGGGGGTATCGGCTGGAACATGCCCTTTACCATGATCGCCTTCGGTCTCGCTTCGCTGAGTATGATCGGCGTCCCGCCGGTCAGCGGTTTTGTAACAAAATGGTTCCTGGCACTGGGGACACTGGACATTCACAATTCGATCCTGTTGACAGTTATCCTGGTGAGCAGCCTTCTCAACGCAGGCTATTTCGTACCGGTTTTTTATACATCGTTCTTTGGTAAACGGTCTCCCGGAGATAACCCATCAATGGGTTTTCTTGAAGGATCCCCCTTGATAATGTTGATGGTGATTCCGCTGTTCTTTACGGCGGTCGCTTCGGTTCTGTTTGGCATCTATCCGGATCTATTCCTTAAAATAATCAATCTAATGGTGGCAAGATAATGGTACTGCGAATACTCAATTACCTGAACGCGCATTCCCGTATGCTGAAAAGGCTGTTTTTTGCTTTCCTGGCCTTTACCGTGGTATTCGATTTTTACGCAGCAAGGCATAAACCCCATTTTTTCGGTGATTCCATCATCGGCTTCTGGTCTGTGTTCGGCGTTCTGGGATGCCTTGGCATGATCGTCGTCTGGAAAGGGCTCTCCCATGTCTGGTTAGCGAAAAAGGAAGATTATTATGATAAGTAGTACGATCTTCATTCATCCGGCCACCTGGTTTCTGATGGGTGCCGTTCTTCTTCCTTTTTTAAACAAAAGGACGGGACTGAAGAAAGTGGTGCTTATTGCTGTTCCGATCATCGCTTTTACAACGATCCACTGGCTCCCGGACAGCTTCGGCCAGGTTTCTTATATGGGGTTTGATCTGGTTTTCGGAAGGGTGGACCAGCTGACGCGCGTTTTTCTCCACGTTTTTACAATAATGGCCGTCATCGGCTGTATATACGGACTTCATGTCAAAGAGACCGGCCAGCATATTGCGGCGTTTCTTTACGTTGCCGGATCTCTGGGCGTCACACTTTGCGGTGATTACCTGACCCTTTTTATCTTCTGGGAGCTGATGGCTTTTGCGTCAACCTTTCTGGTCTGGTACCGGAAAAAAAGACGATCGATTGAAGCCGGATACAGATATCTGCTGGTTCATACCGCAGGCGGACTTGTTCTGCTTGCGGGCATTTTTCTCCGGTATAAGAACATCCATGATTTAAGCTTTGTGCAGATTGCGGCAAACGGCGCCACATTCGCCGATTATCTCATCATGATCGGATTTATGCTCAATGCCGCCGTTCCGCCCATCCACGCATGGCTTCCCGACGCATATCCGGAAGCTTCTGTTACCGGTGCCGTTTTCATGTGTGCCTTCACCACCAAGACAGCGGTGTATGTTCTGGCCCGGGGTTTTCCGGGATTTGAAGCACTGGCGATCTTGGGTGCCATCATGACCGTTTACGGTGTCGGATACGCTGCCATTGAAAACGATGCACGACGGATTCTTGCCTATCATATCGTATCCCAGGTGGGCTATATGGTCTGCGGGGTCGGCATCGGAACCGCCATGGCCGTTAACGGGGCCATTTCCCATGCCTATGCTCACATTATTTACAAAGCCCTGCTCTTTATGGGTGTCGGTGCCGTGCTGGAAATGACCGGGAAATCGAAACTCAATGAGCTCGGCGGATTATACAAACAAATGCCTTTGGCGATGATCTTTACGGTGATCGGAGGAATTTCAATTTCAGGCTTTCCCTTCACCAGTGGGTTTATCAGCAAATCGATGATTATCGCCGCAGCCGGTGAAAGCCACCGTACCGGCCTGTTGCTGATGATGACCCTGGCTGCGGTGGGGACGTTTCTCTCGGTGGGAATCAAACTCCCGTATTTTATATGGTTTGGCAAAGACTCCGGTGTCCGGGCAAAGGATGCGCCATGGAACATGAACCTGGCAATGGCCATTGCTGCATTTTTGTGCTTTTTCATCGGTATCTACCCGGAATACCTTTATAAAATGCTTCCCTTCCCGGTCGATTATCATCCGTACACCGCGTACCATCTGTCGGAGACCCTGCAGATTCTGGGATTCACCGGTCTGGGCTTTTACCTCATGGTTAAAAAGCTCAAACCCGAACCCAAAATAAACCTCGACGTAGACTGGTTTTATCGTAAGGGCGCAAAGGTGTTCATGGTGTTTGCCTCCCGGCCGGTGCTTTCATCCGACAACTGGATCAACGACGTGTATAGACGTATCGGGTTCAGACTGACCATGGCACTGGCAAAGGCCATCTCGTGGTTTGACTGGGAAGGCATCGACTGGACCATTGACGGTTCCGCGCGAGGGGTGGTTGAATGTGGTAACCGGGTCAGATCGCTCATGACCGGGAAAATCCAGCATTATATCGGCGGTGCCATTGCACTGACATTTATCATACTGATTATCGTAATGCTTGTCTAGAAGATTTTTTTTGTGGAGTTAGGACGTCTCGTTTATGGAACAATATTTGATCTATAATACTTTAAGTTATCCTATTCTGACGGTTTTGGTGTGTGTCCCGATCTTTGGCGCGATTATAACGCTGGCCATCCGGGGAGACCGAAACCTGAAGATTTGGGGAATGCTGGTGACGCTGGTTACGGCAGTACTTTCTTTGCCCCTCTATTCCAGTTTTGACCTGACAACGGCGAAATATCAGTTCGCAGAATTCAGCGACTGGATCCCTTTTGTAAATATCGACTACGTTCTGGGTGTCGATGGCATCAGTGTTCTTTTAGTGCTCCTCACCACGCTGGTGATGCCCCTGTGTATTCTCTGCTCATGGACGTATATCCAAGAGCGATTCAAAGAGTTCATTTGTGTCCTGCTCCTCATGGAAGCAGCCATGATCGGGGTTTTTATCAGTTTAAATACGGTCCTTTTCTTTATCTTCTGGGAAGCGATGCTGGTTCCCATGTACCTGATCATCGCTGTATGGGGCGGTCCCCGCAAAGACTATGCATCCATCAAATTTTTCCTCTACACCCTGATCGGAAGCATCTTTCTCTTTGTTGCCATCATCGCGCTTTATGTGACAACCGGTACGTTCTTTATCCCGGAGTTGATGACGCACCATTACAGTTTTAGCTATCAGATGTGGATCTTTTGGGCCTTTACATTGGCCTTTGCAATAAAAATTCCCATGTGGCCCCTTCACACATGGCTCCCTGCGGCCCATGTGGAGGCACCCACTGCAGGAAGCGTTATTCTGGCAAGTATCCTGCTTAAAATGGGGGGGTACGGTTTTTTACGATTTTGCCTTCCAATGGCGCCGGGGGCAACGGCATACTGTATGCCCTATTTGATCGCAGTCTCCATCATGTCAATTATTTTCGGCGGGTATCTTGCGCTGGGCCAGAACGATATAAAGCGCCTTATCGCATACTCCAGTGTGGGCCATATGGGTTTTGTCACATTGGGGATATTCCTTTTGAATGATGCAGGGATCAAGGGCGCTATACTGCAAATGATAAACCATGGTATTACCACCGGAGCCCTCTTTATCTGTGTCGGTATCATCTATGAACGGACGCATAGCCGTGAGATCTCGGACAATTCCGCCCTGGGTATGATAATGCCCATCTACGTGACCTTTCTGGTGATTTTCTCTCTATCTTCTTTGGCATTTCCCGGCACCAATAGTTTTGTGGGAGAATTCCTGGTCCTAATGGCTTCTTTTTCCAAGTATAACGTCGTGGGCGGGTTTGCGGTTATTGGCGCTATCTTGGCGGCAGCGTATATGCTTCGGCTGGTTCAGAAGATGGTGTGGGCCGATTCGGACGGTCATATGCATCATGGCGAAAAATCACATCTGTCTGACCTGAACTTTAGAGAGACCGCCACATTGGCGTTTCTGGCCATCTTTGTTTTTTGGATCGGATTCCATCCGGCACCGCTTTTGAAAGTTATGGATGCCAGCACCGCTCACCTCCTCGAGCAGCTGGAGTCGGGCATGAATGTTCTGCCGGCCGGACACGGAGAACCTCATGCGTTTCTAAACGGGGTGGGTGAATCGATTAAACATTTGTTGGCACTTAAATAGAATGGATTGAATAGTATGGCACTGTATTTACCCGAACTGACATTGCTTTTAATGGCTCTGGTCTTCTTTTTTGCTTCACTGGGAAATTTAAAAGGGTCTCGCCTGCGGAGTCTTGGCCTTCTCCTTTCCGCCGTTGCGGTCATTGCATCCGTATATTCGTATGGACTTAAAGGCTCTCTTTTCTTCGATGCCTACCGTGTTGATGCTTTTTCTCAGTTATTCAAGATCATCATTACCTTGGGTCTATTAATTGTAATTTATCTGGGAGAAGGGCTTTACGGTATCGACGATACACTCCGGCCTGAATATTACCTTTTTCTGACCATCAGTGCATTCGGACTTGTAAGCATGAGCAGTGCCGTGGAACTGATTACAATCATAATCTGTCTTGAAATCTCTTCTTTTGCACTCTTTATCATCATTCCGTTTCGGAAACAGGGGGCATACCGGGAACAGATGGAAGCGGGAATCAAATATGCGCTTTTCGGAGTCGCAGCATCCGGAATAACCCTTTACGGTATGAGCTATATCTTTGGAATGACACACACCACATATCTTGCCGATCTTATGAAAATAGTTCCCGGGGTCATCCTTAAAAAACCCCTGATGCTCATCGGCCTGGTGATGCTTCTTTGCGGTTTCTTTTACAAGCTGGCCCTCTTCCCCATGCACTTCTGGGCGCCGGATGTATACGAGGGGGCTGCCAATGAAACCTCCAGCTTTGTGGCCACCCTCCCCAAAGTGGCCGCCGTGGCATTGTTGATCCGACTGATCTCCCTGGCGGGTCCCGAGGCCGGCCAGTTTACCTGGGTTCTGATGATTTTTGCCGTACTCTCCATGACCTTTGGCAACTTGTCCGCCCTTGTTCAGACCGATTTAAAACGTCTGCTGGCATACTCCAGTATTGCCCACGCCGGTTATTTGATGATCGGTCTCCTTTGTGCCAGTGAACTGGGATATGTTTCGGGTATGTACTATGTTACAGGTTACCTGTTTATGAATCTGGCCTGCTTTTTTGTTATATACCACCTGGCGCCCCAAGGGGAAAATATTTCCTTTGATGATCTTGCAGGACTGTATAAACGTTCACCCCTGATGGCACTAACGCTGGCTGTCGGCGCCTTCGGGCTGGCCGGCATCCCCCCGACCATCGGTTTTACCGGCAAGCTTTTTATTTTTACCGCCGCTATTAAAAAAGATATGTACGCGCTGATTATCCTTGCGGTGATCAATAGCGGCATCGCAATTTTCTACTATCTTAAAATGGTCAGGGCGGCCTATACCGGTGTGGATTACCAGGTTTCGCCGCTCAATCTCCGGGTTTCCACATCGGTTCTTGGAATCTTTTTCATCGTAATCATTATTCTGCTGGGCATATTCCCCCAGGGGTTTATCGATTTTGCGAAGGAGGCTGTCGCAGCCGTTATATAAAAATGCGAGCCCGTTGTTCTGTTTCTCAAAACTAGCCCTTCCCCAGAGGATGTAACCCTTCTGCCGTCAAATTTACCGATAATTTCTCGCTTTCCTATCTCTTGAAATTCAATTCGTTTTGTTCTACCCTAATTGATCGTAAACAAACTGGGAGAAATATTATAAGTGTTTAGGTTTTTATATATTTTGTAGATGCAAATGTATTTTCATAACGCTTCTATAGATGAGATATAAATCTTTTAATACCATCCTATTTTTTTACCCTTCGGGAAAGCTGATGAATGCCCCTTGAGCACAGCGAAATCCCGCCTGCGGGGATCTCCTTCGTTATCAAGGGCTCACAGTA
>Ga0307379_10009565_pt1 | contig 12921 bp, 17 predicted proteins | sample UN2MG_FD_202237 | JGI IMG/M metagenome (GOLD analysis project Ga0307379, IMG submission 202237) | Soil microbial communities from Risofladan, Vaasa, Finland - UN-2 | ecosystem: Environmental > Terrestrial > Soil > Coastal area > Acid sulfate soil | place: Finland: Risofladan, Vaasa | collected... | reverse complement strand
GCTGAGACCGATAATCGAGGAATTGGGTCTGGAGGTTAAGGTACTAGCAGTGGCTCAGCCGATCCCGTTTCGAGATTTCTGGCAGCATCTTCTGGCGTATGACATCTTGCTCAACCCGCTACCAGATGATGGGCAATTTCGCTACAAGAGTGACAACAAGACGTTGATTGCTTGGACGCTGGGCCTACCCGTGGCCCGGACAGCGGAGGAGTTGCGGGAATTGTGTGATCCTGAATGGCGGCGGGTGGAATCACTGACCCGCTGGGTCGAGGTGCGCACGGAATGGAACATCGAACGCAGTGTAGTACAGTGGCAAGAGATTGCCGGGGAGTGGTGGTGTGATGAGTAGAGGACAGCCGCGAACTCAGTACGAACGCACCTATGTGCTACTCCCTCCAGGTGCGGGGGAGGAATGGCCGATTGCCGCGCTCCATGCAACCTGGGGGAGCCACCGTTATACGGTTGGCGGAAGTGCCGACGATGCCGGGATCGGGGACCTGGACGTGCGGCGGGTGATCGCCGTCAACCCCCATCTGTGGCCGGGGCCGGTTGAGTGGTTTTTCAACGAGTATTATCCCGGCGCACAGGTGACGATTATCCGGGCAGAAACGCCGCAGGCCCTGATCGAGGCGCTGACCGACCCACAACCTCCCCCACCTCCCCGACCTGGCACGTACACCCTACGCGGTGTTCACGACCGGGCCGGCGCTGATTGGCTGAAAGCCGAGGGCCTCGCGGGTTGGTGCCTGATCCCTGTCTATCTCAACACGTCGCCACAGGACTTGCAGCTTGGCGGGTACACTGAGGCCGGGGTCCGGGTTCTCGTCAACCTGCGATATTCCTATGCTGTGGATGATGGCGGGCAGGGGACGATGCCGGGGCCGGACCAGATCACAGCGTTCGAGAACGCCTGCATCGGGACGATGCGCACGAATCCCACAGCGTGGGGGTTCGTGTACTGCAACGAGATGAACAACTCGAGAGAATGGCCGGCGGGTTTCTCACTCGCTCCCGATTACTATCAGGAATCTTACAACCGTGTGTGGGCGGCAAAACCGGACGGGGCACGATTGCTGCCCGGTGCGATCGATCCTTACAATCCGGGCTGGGAGGATTGGCGCGTAGCTTGGAACGCGGTGCTGGGGCGGCTTGATGGCTGTGATGGCCTGACCTGGCACGCCTACACCCACGGTCCAGATCCTGCGCTGATCTGGCACCATAAACAATTCGGCGATGATCCGTTGACCGGTGTGTTCTACGACTTGCGTGTGTTGGAAAGCCAGCAGGCGATCATCCCAGACAAGCTCAAGGACAAGATACAGGTCGTGACCGAGTGCAATCATTTCGTCAAACGCGATGGCAAGATCGGCTGGGAGGCTGATTCGGGGCAATGGGTGACAGGTGCCTACCAGTATTTCGCCAGCCGTGGTGTTGCCGGTGCCTGTCTGTTTCGATTCAATCATAACGACTGGAAGTTTGGCAACTTGCCAGCCGTACTCTGTGAACTTAGGAACATAACGCCATAGCAAGAGGAGGGACGGAGAACGATGCGTATTTTCTGTGGCGAGCAAGACAATGCAGCGAATTACTACCGAGTTCGCGCTCCACTGTCGGTGGTCCGCTACCGGACACAGCACGACGTGCACGCCGGACGGATCAACTCAGGAATCGCCGATGGCTATGACGTGCTATGGCTACAGCAGCACGCTGATCCTACCACCGAGCTGATCGCGTATGAGTTTCAGCAAAACGGCGGGCAGGTTGTCTATGACGTAGACGACTGGCTGTTCGGATTGCCCGCTTCCTGGCCGTGCTACGATCACTATTTCATACGTGGCACAGGCCAGCCCAGGGATCGATTGATCTTTCACGAGCGCCTCTTGCGCCGGGCCAGCGTGATCACGTGCTCGACTGAGTACCTGGCACACAAGTTGGAGGAGTACCTGGGGCTCACTGCCGAAATCGTCAAGGTTCTGCCGAACTGTATCCTCATGGGGGATTGGGACGTCATTCCAGAAGTCGGCCACGAGTTAGACGGCCCGGTGCTGGGGTGGTTCGGGACTGAAAACCATTGGGACGACTGGTGGGAGATCACGCCGGCGGTCGATGAGGCGCTGGAGAAATGTAACGGGCACCTGGCGCTGATTGGTTCGCCGGAGTTGGTATCGATGTTCTCCCCTCGCCTGGCTGCACGGACACAAATTCACGACCTGGTCAAGATGCGCGACTTTGATCAGATTCGCCGGCTGATCAAAACATTCGACGTCGGCCTGGCCTGGTGCACCGACCGCACGGAGGCGAGCAAGTGCCGGTCGCCGCTAAAAGCATTCCAGTACGGGGCAGCGGGTGTGCCGGTGGTGGCGAGCCGAACGGTATATGGGAATCTGCAAAAGTTTGCTGGTGAGTTTGGTGTGATCGCTGATGATGCTGATAACCTGCTCAGTACACTCCTGGAGGCATTCGAGAATCTCGATCTGATGAAGCAACGGGCTGCCAAGTGGAAACAGGAAGTATGGACCTCACACAGCTACGAGACACAGGCCTTACGCTGGCTCGAGGTCCTGGAGTGAAGCAACGGGAGATCGATCAGATGCAACAGCGGTGGGTAGAAGATCGAGCGGTGGGCAGAGCATTACACATTGGCAGTGGTCCGAAGCCGATCGCCGGTGCCGTGAACCTCGATCCGAATCCTGATCGCTGGCGTTGGATCGACGTATCAGGAGACGCACTACGATTTCCGTTTCCAAATGGTACATTTGACAGCATCGTCAGCAGTCACGTTCTACCCGCACTGGATGATCTACCGCGGGCGTTGCGAGAAATGGCACGGGTACTACGTCCTGGCGGGATAATGGCCCACGTCGTGCCGGATCGTCGCTATGCACCGAAACGAACCGACAAGCGGTTTCCGTGGGACCGGCAGCGGTACGAGTTTTATGGCCCGGATGACCTCCGGCCGTTCCTGGAAGTTCTGACCGACGTGTTTCAGATCGTCACACTGGAAAACTTCCGGGCATTCAATTGGTCATTCAAGCTGGAGGCTGTGAGATTATGAACCTAATCACATACATCGTCACGCTCAACTGGAACACGACGCGTCTGCTCAAAGAGATGGCGTTGAGCGTGCAGCGAACCACGCCAGAGTGTCACAAATGGATCATCGTGGACAACGGCAGCAAACAAGACGACTGGCGGGAGCTCGAGCTGTGGACGCAGATCTGCGGATTGCATAACAGCCGGCACGGTCTCCTCCATCGCTATGAGGAAAACCAGGGGATGATCATCGGCCACAACCAGGCCTTTGACCTGGCAGCGCAGTGCGGTCAGCCGCACGAGATCGTGATGATCGACACGGACGTAACCGTGTTCGAGCACGGATGGCTCAGCAAGGTACGGGCCTGGGCTGATCAGCATCCCGAGGTGGGAATCGTCGGATTGGAACACGCCCGCCACGAAAAACGAGCCCCCGCGATCTTCCTGGATCCGGCCGGATACTGGTACATCCACGAGGACCAACCCGCCGAGCCGACGGAGGGGGAGAGCGTTGGCCTGGGGATGGCGCTGATTCGCTGGCCTGTGTTGGAGGCCGGGCTGCGTTTCGATCCCGATTTCCACATCTACTACAAACAGGATGACGACCTCTGCTTTCAGGTCCGGGCGGATCTCGGGCTGGAGGTGTGGGCATTCCCGATTGGCTGCAACCACTGGGGATCGGGCAGTCTCAAGTCATCTGACTATCAATGTGCCGGCTGTTCCGGCAAGTCCGAGTTCGACGAGTTGAAACGACGGAATCAGGAGTATTTTGTCGAGAAGTGGGGTTGGGCGTTGCGCGGCCGCCGGGGAACATTGACAGAGGAAGCGCAGCACCTGGCCGAGACGAAACAGGATATGCGGGAGCGCAGGGGAGGGTGATATGAAACCGCGCAAGGTCGTGATGTTCTATCCATACATCAACGAAGCCGCAATCGAGCGAGCTGTGGCCGTTTTGCGTAGCCGCTGGATTGGGGAAGGAGACACCGTCAAGGAGTTCGAGCAGGCACTGTGTGATAGATTCGGATTTGTCCACGCGCTGGCGCTGTGCAACGGCACCGCGGGCCTACGACTGGCGCTGGCTGTGGCCGGCGTGGGGCCGGGTGACGAGGTGATCACCACTGCCATGACCTGCACGGCGACGAACACGCCTATCCTGGAACAGTTCGCCACGCCGGTTTTCGCGGACATCCAACTGATGACCGGTAACATCGATCCGGCAGACATCGAGCATCGCATCACCGAACGTACACGGGCGATCATGTGCGTCCACTGGGGCGGGTATCCCTGCGATATGAACGAGATCATGGAGATCGCCGAGAAGCGCGACCTGCCCGTGGTCGTGGATGGCGCCCACGCACTGGGGGCGTCGTATCGTGGGCGGCCGGTCGGAGACATTGCCGATTTCACGATGTTTTCATTTCAGGCGATCAAGCAGTTGACCACGGTCGACGGCGGCCTGCTGACGATGTGGAGCGATGACTACTACACGGAGGCCCGTATCCGGCGCTGGTTCGGGATCGACCGGATCAACCGCACGCCCAGCACGGAATGGCCGGGATACCACGATTGGCCGCAGGAGTTGACCGGATACAAGTATCACATGAACAATGTCACGGCGGCGATTGGCCTGGGAAACTTGGAGGACATCGACCTCCTGCTTGACCGGCGGCACGAGATCGTCAAGCGCTATCGCCGTGCACTGGCAGAGGTTCCCGGTGTTTGTTTGTTCCAACAGGATACAGATCGAGTCAGTGGAGACTGGCTGTTCACGATCCACGTAGAACGAAGGAGCGATTTCCACCGAGCGCTGCTGAGCCGAGGCATTGAGACATCTTGTTGTCACATTCGCAATGATCTGCATCCCGTGTTCGGCCCGTTGCGTGACGATCTGCCTACTCTGGATTGTTACCAGAATACATACATCTCGATTCCTCTCCACAACCACCTGACGGACGAGGATGTGGAGTACGTGATCGACAGCATCAAGCAAGGCTGGTGATGGCACATAGGCGACACGCTACAATGCCGGGTCAAATCGACTGGCAGAACCCCAATAGTATCTGGTACACGTATACACAGCTACACCGGATGCAGCCAGATGGAGACGATTACCCGCGCTACCTATGGGTGAGAGATCGTATTCCCGAGGGTTCGAGGGTGCTGGACGCGGGCTGTGGGGCGGGCCAGTTCGCGCTAAATATCACGCGGGATCGGGGCTGTGAGGTATGTGGGGTGGATGTAGTGCCCGAGTTCGTGGAGCGTTGCAATAGGATTGTGCGCAAGCAACTCGGAGACCTGGCCGGCTGGGGTTGGTTCGTGTGCGCCGATTTCAGCAAGATGACCACTGACCAGGTGCAGGCCTTTGGCCCGTTCGATGTAGTAACCGCAATGGAGGTGATCGAGCACCCGGTCGACGTGCGGGGATTCCGTGACAATGCCTTGCTTGCATTGAAACCGGGGGGCAAGCTGATCATCACGACGCCCCATCCGGACAGCCGGTCCGTGGGCTACGGGTATATGTATCGTCACGCTCACCATGTACGAATGTGGACTCGGTGGCGGCTTGAGCAAGTATTCGGGCTGACGATAGACTACAGCGAGATCACACGAGATCAAGAAACAGAGCGGGGAGGCACTGTCTCGCACATCGGGGGAGTGTGGATCAAGGAAGAATGATGAAAACTGTAACGTTTCTCTACGAATACGGGCACCACGAAACGGCTGTAGTGACAGTGGGGCAGAGAGAGTATCGCAGGTTTGAGCCAGTAATGATCCCGGAAAAAGAGTATAGATCCGTGGTCAAAACGGCGTATGCGTATCGCTTTGACTCAAGGGAAACCGTCATGACCGATATCACCCCTTGGGCGGCCGAGGTTTCTCCCGACCTGTATGAGGGAGACATTACAGCTATCATTCCACAGTACAAGACACTCCCACTCACCCAACGGGCAGTGCGTAGTTTTCGGACGATCTATCCCAATGTGCTCTTGATCGTCGTCGACGACGGCAGCCAGGACAACAGTGTCGAGTGCATTCGCAAAATGGCAGATGATCATCCCATGACCAGCGCGGTCATTCTACCGAAGAATGTGGGACACGGCCCCGCGCTCCACGCGGGCATAGAACACGCCACGACCCGCCGGGTTTTCACGATGGACTCCGATGTTACAGTGCGCCGCGGAGGGTTCCTTGAACTGATGGAATCCCGGATGATTGAGGCAGGTCTGTATGGCATTGGGCCGATATATTTACGGGACCACAAGCCTGGAAGCAGCTATTTGACTTGCATAGCCACTCTATACGATCGGGAGGTGTATTTTACGCTGCCTCCGTTCGTTCACGACGCCGACCCAATGCGGCAGAATATGGATGAGGCCGGTGCACGTGGTTTGCAGGTTGAGTGCTTTCCAATTTTCGACTACGTGACCCACGACGGAGCAGGTACACGGGTACGCCTGGACCGTACACGTCACCGGGCCTGGGATTTCACGGGGGAAAACCAATGAGGATTCTGCTCTATGGTTCGACGTACATCACGGAGCGATGTGCCAGATTCATCCGTGCTATGACTACACACGAGGTCGTAGGGCACGTCCCCTGTCGTAGACGGCCCACTATTCCCGGTCAGATGCGATGTCCGGTTGTGGCGGACGAGGCAGATGTCGATTATGACATCAGGCTCTCTATCCAGTTTGACGCCAAGATTGACTATCGTGGAACGCCGGCCTACAACCTGCACACCGGGTTGTTGCCGGAGTGGGGCGGAAGCGATATCCTCTACCACACGCTTCGCCTGGGAGCGGGCCGGCAAGGGCTCTCGTTTCACGAGATCACAGACCGGCTTGACTGCGGGTATATCATCTCAAAGATCACGTACCCCGTGTGGTCTGGTGACACAATGGTTGATCTATACGAGCGAGTGGCGCGCCTCGCACCTCCGTTCCTGGCGTGCGGCCTGTTCCTGGTAGAACATTTGAACATGCCTCAGATGGGGGAAGCTCCAGAGCCACCCACGATGTTTCGCCGAGGCGATATCAATCTGCGGGATCGTGACAGGTATGCAGAAACCCCCCGGCTTATCTGCGAGCGGTTGGGCATACCGTATGAGGGGAAATAATGATTGGCCTCACGCCTGGAATGATCATAGCGCTGATTGTATTGTGCCTGGCCGTCGGGGTTCTGATAGGTCGAGCAAAGCGCAACCACGACGAGGAGGTTCCGTTCTGATGCTGGATCTCGACCTGCATGGCTATCGCCTGGCAGCGGTGATGGCACAACAACGCAGCGGTACGCATTTTCTGGGCAGTTGTCTGGGAAGTCATCCCGACGTGAAATACACCGGAGAGATCTTTTGTCGCAACGTTCCCCAGACGTGGGAGCAGCTGGTGAAAATGCTCGACCGGGTGGTCTGTGACGAATGCAAGGTAGTCGTGCTGGATACCAAGTATAACCAGATCAACCCACTGATGGAGCAACTACTGGAACGCCCCGAGGTCACGGTGATTCATCTCCTGCGTAAGGATTTGTTGCGATTGTATTTCTCGGGCGAGGTTCACAGTTGGCGCGGTCAACCCGGCAACAAGGACCATATCCCGGTTTTCAAATTCAACGATCCGCGCTACCGGGAAATCGTACAGGCTCGCCGGGAGTGCATTGAACAGTTCTCATATCTGGAGGATCTACGGCTGGTATATGAGGATCTGACAGCTAATCAGGAAGTACCTGGACTGCCAGAATGGGCTAGCCGACAGATTTGTGATCTGTTGGGGGTTGAGTTTCAGATGCTGACGACGGGGTGCCGCAAGGAGGCCCCGGTCGATTTCAGGAAACACTTGGAGGGATACGAATGCGTGATGTAGTGGTCGTGATTGCTACGTACAACGAGGCCGATAATATCCGCCAGGTGTTGGACGGCCTGCAGGAGTATCAGGTCGTGGTCGTGGATGATAATTCGCCTGATGAAACCGGACGGATCGCAGCTGAGTATGAAAATGTGCGGGTGATCAATCGGACGGGCAAGCTGGGGATCGCGTCGGCCTACTTGTGCGGGTTCCGGTACGCGCTATGGAATTATGATCCTAAGTTCATAGTGCAGATGGATGCAGGTCTGACGCACAATCCGGTTGACGTAGCGTATCTGGTTAGCATTGCTGAACTACATGACGCAAACCTGGTGATCGGCTCACGGTTTATGATTGTCCCACACCTGGAAGGCTACCGGACGTTGATCAGCCTGGGGGCCGGCTGGTTGATGCGTAGATTGGGGGTACAGATATATGACGCGACCAGTGGTTTTCGGTGCTGGCGCTCTGTGTTGCTCTCAGACGTTCTACGGCATTGGGAACCGAAAGCCACAGGGTTCGCATTTCAACTGGAGATGCTGTACTGCGCCTGGTGGCAGAAAAACAGTATGCGGGGGGACATAGAGGAGACGGCAATCCAGTACCAACTCAGTAACAGCACATTCAAGCCGGCAATGCTGTGGGAAGCGCTGCGAGTATACGCTGATCTATGGTGGAATCACTTTAGGAGGAAGTCGTGATCACTATCTTTACCATCCCCCGGCCGTTCGTCGGCGAATTCGATCACATCCAGCGCAATGCACTACGGTCCTGGTTACTCCTGAAACCCCGGCCTGAGATCCTCCTGTTCGGTGCCGAGGAGGGAGTTGCTGAGGTTGCCAACGAACTGAACATTCCCGTGTTCCTGGTCGAACGTAACGATGAGGGCACGCCGCTGGTCAATGATGCGCTTGACAAAGCACGATCGATGGCGGCGAATGATATTCTGGTGATGGCGAACTGCGATAATATCTATCTAAGCGACTTTATTCCAGCGGTACAGAAAGTCGCCCGAGCGTTCCCTCGTTTCCTGATGATCGGCCGGCGGTGGGATATCAAAGTTGACAACCTGATTGATTTTGACTCTGATTGGGAGAACAGAATCCGCCAGAAGGTTGCTGAAACAGGAACGCTACATCACAAAGCGGCAGTTGATTTTCTAGTTTTTCGTGATGGCGGGTGGTGGGGAGAGATTCCGCCATTTGCCGTTGGGCGTACGACGTACGATAGCTGGCTGGTTGCGCGTACATGGAAGCAGGGAATTCCGACTGTAGATGTAACCTGGACGGCGATGGTGGTCCATCAAGACCATGCCCTTAAAGGGATACGGCATAATCGGGAGGCTCATCGAAACCGGGAGCTGCACGGGGATGCAGGCCGCGGCGGAGTTGGACATGCAAACTGGAGGACAGCATGAGATATCTGATCACCGGGGGAGCGGGGTTCATCGGTTGCAACTATGCTGATCGATTGCTGAGCCGAGGGGAGAAAGTGGTTGTGTTCGACAACCTCTCCCGGGCCGGGTCAGAGGATAACCTGTCCTGGTTGTGGAAACGACATAATGGCGATCATGATATACTCCATCACGATATGAATGACGTGTGCGATTTCCCGGCTGTATGTAACGCAGTGCGTACTGCTGATGTGGTCGTGCACCTGGCAGCGCAGACTGCGGTCACGGCATCGATTGAGGAGCCGGGCCGGGATTTCTGTACTAACGCGATCGGCACCGTCAACGTGCTGGAAGCGGCGCGGCAGGCGGGCCATTTCCCGGTCGTGCTATATGCCTCCACGAATAAGGTGTACGGTGCGATGGATGACGAGGAAGTGACAGAGATCGCAACTCGCTATGTCTACCGATCACACTCGATGGGGATTGCAGAATCTCAACCGCTCGACTTTCACTCACCCTACGGCTGCTCGAAGGGTGCCGGGGATCAGTACGCGCACGATTATGCCCGGATCTATGGCCTGCCGACAGTCGTATTTCGCCAGTCCTGTATCTACGGTCCCCGCCAGATGGGGGTAGAGGATCAGGGCTGGCTGGCGTGGTTTATGATCGCCGCTGTTACCGGCCAGCCTATCACGATTTACGGTGACGGCAAACAGGTGCGCGACGTGCTGTACATTGACGATCTGCTGGACCTGTACGACGTGGCAATCGCCCGCATCGACACAGTAGGAGCCGGGCAGGTGTACAACGTTGGCGGGGGACCCTCTCACACGATCTCAGTCTGGGAGGAGCTCGCCCCGAGGCTGGAGATGCTATTGGGACGAAAGGTTGACGTATCATTCAGCGATTGGCGATCGGGTGATCAACGAGTATACATCTCTGACATTCGCAAAGCCACACAGCATTTTGATTGGCGTCCCCGAGTCGACGTGGATACCGGGATCCACCGTTTGTACGAATTCGTTAAGAGGTTTGTTAAGAGGGGAGGAGTATGATACCATGAGAATCGTCGCTATTGCATTAGCAAAAAATGAAGCCGACATCATCGGGGAAAGTGTGACCGAGGCGTTGAGCTGGGTTGACGATTTCGTGATCTACGACAATGGCTCAACCGATGGGACCGGAGCGCTGGCACAGGCTGCCGGTGCTATCGTGTTACACGGTCCCGGGGGCGAGCCGTTCGACGAGCACCTCCGCCAGCATACCCTCGACGTAGCCGCCGAGCTTGATCCTGATTGGATCGTGCGCATCGACGTCGACGAGATCTACCACCACGATCCTGATCCCCGCGAGATCCTACAGCAGGCTCTGGACGAAGATTCCTTCTGCGTGCGTGCGCTCCAGCTCGAGTTCTGGCTGACGCTGGACGATATGCGCCGGGGCTTACTGCTGGAAGATGAGCGGGTGTCCGTGCAGAAGCGGCGGCGCTGGTACACATGCGGGCACATGGCGATGGTAGCCTGGCAGCATCGTCCTAACCTGGCATATTACACCGTTGAACTACAGAATCACAAGAATGTTCCCCTGGATCCCGATGGGCGTGACGTGTCGCAAATCGGCCCGGTGCACGGTCAATACCTGGTGCAGAAACATTACAACAGCCGCAGCCTGCGCCAGGTGATGTACCGAATGCAGGATCGCATCAAGGACCTATGCACGTTCGGCAAGTATCGGTATAACATGATCATCGACGAACGCCTGTGCAGCCTTCACTACCTGGGGCCGGACGAGCAGCTCTGTTTCAAAGACAACCACGAGGCGGTATACAGATGGTACGGGGAGAGCGCACAGTGGTTCAATGAGCGCCGGGAGGCATTCGGATGGAACCGCTGATCATTATCACCGCATTCAATCGTTGCCGGGAGACAGAACAAACACTGGCGGCGCTGACGGAGACGACCGACCTGGAGCAAGTGCAGGTCGTGATCGTGGACAACGGTTCGTCGGACGATACTCGGAAAATCGTGATGGAGTGGCAGCGGGCACAAACCCGCAAGCCCGCGTTTTACGCTTTTCCACAGAACAGAGGTTGTCCGAAGGCGCTCAACTATGCACTGCAACGTCACAGACTACCCGGTCAACCCGTGGTCAAACTGGATAACGACGTGCGGATCCTGACGCCGGGCTGGGTCGATGCGATAGGCGAACTGGTTACGGAGCGCCTGACGCAGGGAGATGCGCCGGCGATGATCGGAGCGTATTACGACGGAGCACTGGAGGGCCGGCTGCTGAGTGAGGAATCCTGGCACGAGCTGCCGCTATACCACGCCCGGCCAATCATCGGCCATGCCGTGTGGCACACCGGGCAATTTATGGATCAGGTGGGGTATTTCGATGTGCTCACGGACGACCATCTGTACGGGTTCGAAGACTTGATTCTTTCCCACAAGGCCGATACACTCGATATGCCTACTCTGATCTGGCGGGGGTGGGAGATCGAGAATATCCAACGCAAGAACAGCCTGGGAGGAGACCGGAATGATCATGTAGAGCAGATGCGCCCGTTCTACAAAGAACGGTGTGCACAACTGGCTACCGGGGGGTCCCTTCGGACCGGCCCGGGCGGACGGCCAGTTGCAGAATAACCACGAAGGGAGGGACAATACAGTGGCCGGTATTGGTTGGGTCGAATTTCGTGCTCATTGCATCGACGGGCAAGTACAGGTAGTCCTGGTCGATAGAACAACCGGCGTAACATTGCAGGAGGATTTCGAGAGCAGGTGCCTGATATGTCCATTGACGGGCCACCGGGTCGGTATCGACCAGGTACTGGAAAAATATGACGAGGCACACGAGGCGGCCCTGATCCTGGTAGATACTTTGCGGTTTGCGCAAGGTATACCAAACGGGGGGGGGTAGACTGCATATAAGTATGCAGATACGGCGTGGATGATGAGAGCTCAGATCACTATCACACCAGACGTGAATATTCTGGCGCTGCACCGGATGCTGGCTGAAAACGGCCTGTGGCTGGTGCGCGTACATAACCGTCACATCGTCAAAGCCTCTCACGTCCCACCGGAGATGAGTATCGATGAGTTGCTGGCTGTCGGAGAAACAACCGGTAAAAACACCCCAGCCCCCTTTTTGTCTGAGGATGACAGTCAGAATGGATAGCTTGACAGTCGTGCTAGATTGCGGTATAATTTAGACGATTAATACCTAAATAGCCGGCCTATGGGTTTATGATCATAACGCCATAGGCACAGTTTCGACGAAGGTCGTTCGGCTTTTGCAGTCAGCAAGAAGGCGGAGACCTGGCACTCGTTTCGACACGGGCGCCGGGTCTCCGCCTTCTTTGTTTCTCTGGAGGATTCTATGCCAGTCTCAAAAATCTCAGACGCACCGGCCAATATCCAGACGCTGGATGATGCCGATCTGACGTTGGCACAGATCAACTACATCCTGAAGATCTACGACGCGCTCAAGGAGGAGGGGAAGGTCGATTCCCCGATGGCGGTTGCGATCGAGCAATTCAAGGAAGCCCACCACAAGGCCGGTGGCAAGTGGGTGCGTAATGAGAAAGCTGCCTCTGCGATCAGCGCCGGTACGTGTGACCTGGACAACCTGGACAAGTACATCGTCCTGCCGACC
>Ga0307379_10009564_pt1 | contig 12923 bp, 19 predicted proteins | sample UN2MG_FD_202237 | JGI IMG/M metagenome (GOLD analysis project Ga0307379, IMG submission 202237) | Soil microbial communities from Risofladan, Vaasa, Finland - UN-2 | ecosystem: Environmental > Terrestrial > Soil > Coastal area > Acid sulfate soil | place: Finland: Risofladan, Vaasa | collected... | reverse complement strand
TTTGAGTATTAACACTTGTTAACAAAGTTTTTAAATTTGCTAAAGTATCTGTTTTTCCATAAAACATAACTCCATTTAAAACTTTATTATCAATATCCCAACGGGCATCCAATAATGTTAATGTTTCACTCTGTGCGTAATCAGGAGCTACTATATTTTGATATCGTGTTTCCCCGATAACCGAATATAGACCAGTTACTACAGGGTCATTAGCCCCTGATGCTGTACCTGTTAAGGTTATTGTTACGCTATCTATAACCCCGTCATAATAAAGCGGGATGTTATTTCCTATAGTACCGTCTTGAGCAAATGTAATAGTTACTGTGCCTGTAGAATTAACCGCTGTGAACGGAGCTTCCGTATCAGCCGTAATGGCGGCAACTAAAGCATCACCTATTACAGTTGCACTGTCTAAATCTGTTACCGATATTGTGTAGCTGTGATTTTTATTAGAACCGATAAAAAATGTTAGCGTGCCGTCTTCCCCTGCCGTGCCTGATATAGCTATTGTGCCGGTAGCTGCTACTCCAGTTCCGCTGTCATCTAACGAAATAGCATCTACTTGAGTTTTAGTGTTTATTGCTCTAAAAGCTCTATACATTCCTGCTAATTCAGACCTTGCCCCAAATTGTGTTTCCACTTGGGCTATACTTTGCAAATTCTGTATAAGCGTTTTCTCTGTTGCTGTAGCAGCAGATGTTTGTTGACCGACTAACAATACTTTTTGCTCTTGTATAGTAGGCGTTAATTCAGCCCCTAACAAAGTATTAGTTATAGTAGGTTTATTTACTTGTTGATTTGCCATACTTTCTTACCTCACTTTTTAAATTATCTTCTTTTTTTAAACTAGGTTTAATTATTTCTATGCAATTATCAATTTCAGCATCCTTTAATCTATTAGCCCAGTATTGCTCACTCGGGTTAATATTTATTATCTGCCCTATTGCATAGTTTTTTAGTTTCTTGTTAATTTTTACTTTCATATTTAAATCTCCTAAAAATCCTTTACATCAGTTTTTATATCTACATCATTGTCGTTTTTAGTCTTTACTGTTATATTGCTTAAAGCGACACTATACATTTTGAACACATCTTCTATTAAAACAGACCCCAACATTTCAAATTGAAATCTATGTATGTAATATGAATTATTGTATTCAGAAAAATTATCACTTACAGCTGTTATACTGTATCTAGTCTCATCTGAAAATCCTGTTTTAGCTTTATAAGTTAATAAAGATTTGTATAAATCAGCTCTTACTGTTACCATCAAATCCCTTGACGCTCTTGCAGAATATTCACTTTTACAAGGAGTAAATACATAAACACTAAACGGCTGTATATAGTCTTGTAAATAAAAATTAGTCCTTGAGCCGATATAGCTTGTATCACTATCAATATGCCTATCTTTACTAGCAGCCCCATCTTCCATAACTACAAAAGCCCATAAATCCCCTGCACTTTGCTTTTCATAACTAGACTTTGCAACTTCCAAACTTACCGCTCCGCTTACTCTAGGATTTTTAGTGGCTAATATAGTACCGGTAGCAGGGCTATTTGGAGCATTATCTATTGCATATGTAAAAGTGGTATCATTTACTTTAGTTATTTGCTTATACCCGTTATATCCAAAGTTATATCCACCTGTAAAAGCTATGCTCAAATCTTCATTTAAAACGCCGCTACCTGTTGGCTGATTAGATAAACCTGCGAGTACTTTAAATGTAAATGTATTCCTATCGGGAGCTGATACTAACTCAAATGTTCCGTTATAATCTGCCTCATTAAATCCGCTTATCAAAACTTCATAATTAAAAGGCGTTGTTAAATCGTGTTCGGTTGCTGTGGTGCATAATACCTGTGTGCCTGTCCTTACGGCCGAAGATATAGAAATAGGATTATATGCACCTTTAATAAAGAAATAATCACCTGTATCCATCCCGTGAGCAGATGCAGATATAGCCGTTACCGTACTTCCACTTCTAGTTAAACTTGATATGCTTATATTATCAGTAAAACTATCAGTAACAAACGGAATAGTGCGTCTTATCTGTTGTACTATCTCTTCTATTTTCATCTACGCCTACCTTGCTGTATTTTTTTAACAACTTTATTATGTACACCCTTTGAAACAAACTCTTTAAAATCACTAGCATTATTGTTTATGGCCTGCTCTATTGCGTTTCTTTGCAAATCCACCTCAAGCCGTTTCCCGTATTTTACAGGGTTGCCCTTTGATGACTTTTCCCTATATCCTATACTCATATCTACGCCTTTAACATCATAACCTACAGAAGCCCTTAAATTACCGCTTAAATTTGCAGGAGCTTCACCTTTTGCAGATGCTCTATGTTGCCGTCTTGTTTTACCTCTTCTAACATTGTAAATACGGCCTGTCTTATTTTTCTTTAATATTTCTGCCCTTATATCTTTTCTTAATTTATCTGCAAAATTATATAAACCAAAACGAATACCGGCTTTCATATCTTTACTTATAGCCGAAAGTGCGTTTAACTTTTCTATTCCTTTTATCTTAATTTCCATAGTTAAATCCCTTTAAAATTAGTGGCGTTATCTTTACTGCCTCTTTCATTACAATATAAAGCCATATAATCTTTTCTTTCGTCTAAATTTTCTATACTCAAAATATCAAAGTTTCTATTATCAAACTGTATCCATTTTTCAGCAGTCAATCCGTCTATGTGCTGTATGTAAAATATATGCGTTGCAACACCTAATAAATTAGCACCACTAAATATATCCTGACCTTTTGATAAAGTAGAAACAGCAGCCCAACTAAAAACACTATTTTCAAATGTTAAGGCATAGTCTACATCTCCGTTATTATCAGTAGTTATAACCCTGTCATACAATGTTATTTCGTGTATTAAATCACCTATACACGCTTGCCTTTTTTTTATTTGTATTTTTTCACATTTTGGCATTATATGCCTACCTCTATAATTTTGTACATATTGTAAGTCATCAAAGTTTCTGCCGGTAAATTAAGTTTACTCATACAATCACAGGCCGCACTATTCCCGTTCTCACAGTCGCCTCTATTTGAAAATACTCTGCTTATGTGATTAAACATTGCTAATTTTAAATCACTAGGAATAAAACTAGCGAATACATTGTCGGTAGTTTCACTTGCGTTAGTTGTATTGTCATAAGTAAAAGTTGTATCACCTGTAACAGTTATTTTATAGTTTCCGTTAAATCCTGTATTGGAAGCGTAACTTATATTTATGGTATCGCCTGTACTAAAATAATGGTTTTCAGATGTAGTTACTGTAACTTTTGTGCCATTCCCAACCAAACTCGTCAATGGCACTCCAAATCCCGCCCAAAAGTCAACTTGTACACTATCAAATCTACTAGCCAACTGAATACCTGAAGTATTAGCGTCATCCTCTAAATATATATTTGAATAAAAGTTATTGAAATCACTGTAATAATTAGTATCTGCAAAAGTCTGTAAAACCTTATCACTATCTAAATATTTTATACTGTCAATTTGTACCAATTTAGATTTTCTTAATTGAATAGGAAAATACATTGCATCCCTAAAAGTTCTAAACTGTTTAGTTATTAACTCTATGTGCATAAAGTTTTCAGCATTAGAAACTACGCTTTTTATCATAGTACTTATAAGGTCATCTTGCGTACTTGTAGTTACTTTTAAAAATGCTTTTACTTCTGTTAATGATAACGGGAGTGTGGCAGGTCGTTTTAACGCCTTATACTGATAATCTTTATATTTCAAACAATTATAATACATAACCACACTCCCAAATCATTAAATTTTAAACATACTGATAACTAATCATTAAAGTTATACTTGTTCCGGCAGTAAAATCACTGCCAGTCTTTTCTACCCTTAATGATTTACTTGCAGTAAGGTCAGCCATATATCCTGCACCAATAGTAACATTAGCAGTATCTGCTTCCAAAAAAGCACCATCAGTCAATGCGGCAACTGCATATTGTAAAGCTACAACAGGCGTACCGTTACTATCTTCTAATTCTACAGATGTACCCGTTGCAAAGTTACCAGAAACAATAGCGTCAATATCAAGTATTCTTATCTGTTTACCTGTTACGGCAGGAATAAGTTCTTTACCTGCATTTATTTCGGCTTGAGTTACTGTAATAAGCTCAGCGTTTGGAGTAATAGCCGACTGAGCCCTAGATGTAGAGGTAAAAGTACCTGTAACATTTAGAGTGCCACTACTATTAACAGTCCCGCCAAGTTGAGCCACATTGTCAGTTACATTAGTCCCCTGTGGCTGTTGAAAATAATTATCTACATTCGGCATTATTTAACTCCTTTCTTTTTACTCTTAGAACTAGGTTTATGTTTAAAAGTTTTATTAGAAATTTCTTTTTCCTCAATAGCTTTGTTTTCTATTTTTTCAGCCATTTTAGGTTTAGATATTTCTTCCTTAACTTTTTCCGCATAACCAAGTCTTAACATATCGGACACAGTCCTCTCAGGTAAATCTTTCTCTGATAAAACTTGCCCTTCTTTAAATGGAGTAATTACATCTCTTATATTCCATTTTTGGTCTTTGAGTAATTTAATCATAACCACTCCTTAAACTAGGTCGTCAGTGCGTGTTCTTTCCAATACTGCGGTTACACCAACAGTCAAGTTTGCCGAATTAGCCGTAACAACACTGGCCTGTACATATCTTTTTTTACCAACATACCCAACAGAAGTTATAGTATTAGCTGTGTCCAAAGTCGCCTCTGTGCTAATAAGAAACTGGTCTGCTACTGCGGCAAATGTAGTATTATCAGTGCTATCTTTAATAAGTATTGTAACATCCCCAGCCGATACTGCCCCAAGTGTCATTGAGAATGTTGCACCCAAATAACCCGATAAGTCTAACTTAACGCCAGCCGTAGTCGTGTCGCTGGATATTGCTTGAGTATTCAAACCTATTTTTGCATCATATTTAGTTCTGCTATCTTTTGTCGCCATTTTTAAATCTCCTTAAATTAAGTTAATCTTAGGGGGAATATTATTTATACTCCCCCTAAATATTTATATTAGGTAGAACATTTAAGTTTTTTAAGTGCTTCACCTGTTCTAACATCGCCGCCTATAAATCTTGTTATCTCAAGAATTATATAACCGCTTGTTCTATAAGGATTTCTTTGTACCAACATTTGTTTTCCTTCAACAATGTTGTAACCTTTTTTGAAATCACCAAAAACAACAGGATATAGACCTGCTCCGATATTAGGCATATCAGGCATTTCAAAATAAGAATATCCTTCAATGCTGTTAGGTATACCGGCAGCTAAATTACCTGCTTGCCATATATAACCACCTGCACCGTCTTTAAGTTTTCTTATTCTAGCTCTGGTTAATCTGTTAAATCCAAATACAGGATTGTATCCAGTTTTTACCTGCCCAGTTAAGTCAATTATGCTGTCATAGGTAATGTCATCAGCAACACCGCTATTTATTTCACCAACTAAACTAGAAGTCATAAAGCCCATAGGTTCAGTTGCTCCGTTTCCACTTACAAATAACTGACCTTCAAGTTTTGCAAATGCTTCAACTAGGTCGGCTTTAGCTTCAGTTTCAAAATCAAAACCTGACTGCATAGCTGCCTTATTAGTAATTTGAACTTCACCCATCATAGAAAGCACAGGTATTTTTAGATTTTGATATTTTGAATTACTAGCAGTTGCGGCTACACCCTCACCTACCATATAAACACTTACAAGAGATGACCTTTGATAACTTTCAGTACCTATTTTATCTGTTCTATCTACTCTAGCAACTTGTCTAACAGGAGATATTTCAGTAATATCTTTTATAAGGTCAGGTATAATATCATAAGAAGTTAACGCTCCGCCATCGGGGTTGCTATCAGTTCTTATATATTTTTTACCTATTTCGCTTACTACACCACTTTTAACAAACTCATTAAATGCTTGTTTACCCTCAGATATGGTAAGCCCTTTATTACCTGAAGCAGGCAATCTGCAAAGTTGCTTTTCAAATATATCTATCTTTTCTGCAAACTTTGCTGTTTTTTCCTGCTCATCCAAAAGCTGTTTAGCCAACTTTTCGCTTTCTTTTTCAAACTTATCTAAAGCAGCGTCAAGTTTTGCCTCTTTTTCTTTATCTAAAACATCTTTTTCTTTTTTTTCAGCAAGTTTACGGACATCACCTACAAGCCCGTTAATATCTTTTTCTTTAACTTCAATTTTTCCAACTTCAATTCCTTTCTGTTCCATTTTATAATCCTCTCAATTTAGTTTAATTTTTAGTTTTAAATACGGTTTATCACAAACCTAAAAACCAGTTAATCACTAACCAATTCTTTTTAAAACTGCCTCAATTTGTTTTATGTTATTTAACAAATCGGGGTATTTCTCGTTTATAAATTCTTTGCAAAAAGTATCGTCATTTAACAATGCTTTTTTAACCAAAGATACGATTACATCTCTTTTCTTTCTACTTAAATCAAATTTATCCTTTAACGCAATATTAAGCTCTTTATAGTTCTGTGGTGTCATTTCACGCTCAAAAGGACTTATTATATTAGGGTCTTCGTATTGCTCCCTAGCTTTAGAATAATATCTATTGACTTGACTGATTATTTTATCTTTATCAGTTTGAGGTATTTGCGTTTGCTCTAACCTACCCGCTACAGCTGCCAAAGCCCTAAAGACACTAACCATTTTACCGTCTACTATATCTACATACGGCAATTTATACGCTCCAAATTTATCAGACATTTCAGGGTCATAGTAAAAAAATGCTTTCTTATAATCATCCGATGGCTCATCTACACTATCAGTAAATTGTCTTACCCTTTTAGCCGCTTCCCCTGCGTTCCATTCCTTATCCCTTTTAGATAATGAAAAATTTTGATATGTAGGTACTTTTTTATCTTCTTTTATAACTTCTTTAATTTCCTTTTTTTCAGTTTCAATCATTCCCCTTTTTTGCAAATTCTCAAAACATTTCTTTTCAGCCGTTACCATTGCATTAGGGTCAGCAGGAACAGCCACAAGAGATATTTCGTATATTTGAGCTAATGTTAAATTGTTTGGTTTTTTGTCATCCTCAAATAAAAATTTACCTGCAATAGATAATGCTTTAGCGTGTCCTTCACCATAAACCTGCTTTGCGTGTTTTATTTCTGCCAAATCACTATCTGAAAATACGCCCTTAATAAATAAACCCTTTTCATCTTCCCTAACTTCAGAATAACTACCAGCTATACTTTCAACTTTATTGTTATGGTTTAAAAGCATAACAGGGTTTTTCTTAAACTCTTTTAAATCATAAACATAATCCCTTTTATCTTTTAAAACAGTTGGAATATCACCGTACCTATCAGCTTTATTCTTAGTATTAGCGTATCCACTTATTGTTAGTTTTCCATCTTCTTGCACTGCCTTAAAATCATTTATTGTCCAGTCTTTTCTCTCTAAATTCATAAATTTATCTCCTAAATTCATACTTCATAAGTTACCCAACATTTGCATTCAATAACATTGCCTGCACTAGCTCCTAAAGATGTATCGCCGGGATACATAAGTAATTGCCCGTTTACTGAAAATGGCTCTAAAATCCCTCTAACTTGACCGTCTGCAACTGCGTGGGGAAAACGGGTTACCTCATTTAATCGTGAGTTCCATCTTCTCTTTAATATCTGCTGTGTTATGGCAACACCTGCAATAACAGCACCCGCAATAGCCATTTCATTGACTTCAGTTTGCTTTGTGGTTTCGGACATATTTTGTGTTTCTGTTTCTGCTATTATCTTTGCTCTTCCTGCAGACCTTGCAGAGTTCTTTTTCCAAGTTAAATCAGCCACATTTTCGTTATTTAATTCTTGCCCGCTTTCAGATAATGCAAATATGCTACCTGTCAAATCTCTATTAAGCAATTCCGATGTAGTGCCTAAAATTAAACCTGTTTGCTCTGCTGAATGCGTATCTATATACTGTTTTAATGTTGCTTCTATATTCTCATCTATCCCTTTTGTTTCAAAATCTATACTCTTATCCGTTCTAAAATTACGCTTAAACTTATTTGCTATATTCCTATAATTCTTTTTTAAAGCGGCCGTTAAATCAGTTCTATATGTTTCCATATTGATAACAGTTCCGCTTTTAATATATTCATTGTAAAAGTCATCTGATATTGTTTTTAGTATCCGCCTAATATCTTTAGCAAAAGGGATTTCTAACCGCATTTTCTTAGCGGTATCTAATGCACCTTGTCTTTGCCTTTCGGCTCTTGTATTAGCTAATGGCATAATTTATTTACTTTCCTTTACTGCATACTCAATATCAGTATCACTAAATACTTTATTGCCTTTTACATCTTTTTGCTTTTGTAAATATTCTCTTATCTTCTTTTCTGCGTCAGGTATACTTGTACCTGCAGGTATTAAATTAGCAGGAATATAGAATATATCACCGTCTGTGGTTTTTCCATATCCAACTAAAGACCTTAACTCATCTCTATTTAAAATATCTGTGTCTTTTAATGTTTTAAGGTTATCAAGTGTTTGAGCTTCTAAACCTGATATTTCAGATTTATTGTAACTTAATGAAAATTTAGTTATATCTAACTTATATCTAGGAAATAAAAATATGCTTAACTCTTCATACATCTTTTCTACTAAAGGTAAAATAACGCTATTGTAAAATATATTATTTGCCTGCCTATAATTATCGTATGTTTGGCTATCTGATTGTACTAACGGTAAAGGTATTTGATATTTAGAATATATAGACTTTTCAGCTTGAGTTTCTAAATTTATAAAATCCATATCTTTGTTAGACTGGCTCATTTCTTTTACATTCATAGTACCGCCAGTCAAAAGCATTATTTTACCTGAATTTTCAGCACCGGTATATTTATTGTTTAACTCTGCTTTTACCTTTTCTCTTTGAGCATCAGGTATATTATTATCAGTACTAACCAATAAAGATATCCTTGCTCCACGCTCAAGCATAGACATATTATGAAGTCCGCCTAATAGCCATTGACGGCATTTATAATAAATAGAATTTATCTTACTTAACCCCTCTATTTTCGTACTATCAATGCTAAAGTTCTTAATATGCCATAATTCTTGCATACCGTCTTTAGTAAAGTATCTAAACTTATCTTTGGTTTCCCTACGATAAAATGTAATACTTCCATTACAAGAATAATAATTATAATATGCAGGGTAACCGTCCCGCATATCCTCTTGTATATTTATGTCGTTAGGGTTTATAGCTACTATCTCTTTAGGTTCGCTTGTATCACTCATAGCACTAGCAACCAAATAGCAACTACCGTTTATTTCAAAAAAAGATGCCATTTGCCTTAAAAATTCTTTTTGAGTAGTATCTGAATTAGGGTTTTTAAGTTTATCTATTAACGGAGATTTTAAAGTTAATTCTCCAGTATTTAAGTTTTCTAAATATGGCTGTACGCTTTTAAACTCATCTGATATTTTATCTATAGCCGTAGATAATGGAGCTACATTTTTATATAAATTGTTTTGCTCTGAAATACTAGAATTGTAGTATTCATTGCATAATACAGAGTTTTTGAAATAATCTTCATTAAAAATTGAGTTTGCAAAAGACTTCTTGCCAAATTTTATCTGTATCGGTATTTTATTTAAAATCTTTTTTAACATTCTTTTTTATCCTATGACACAAAAAATAGGAGCATAGACCTTTTACAGTCTACACTCCTAGAAAGTGTGTCAGCCAGTCAGCTCTAGGAGCTGTTCATCGGTAGCGAACCGATTACTGGAAATTGTTAAATTATATTATCTCATATATTCTCTAAAATACATCTATAGTAAATTTCGGAGCTGTGTAAAAAGCTAATAACAAAGCATCCGCCTTATCAGGGCTTCTAAAACCTTTCTTTTTATAACTATCTTTACTCTCAACACCCCGTCTACCCTTAATATCCATTTTCCATTCTCTAGTAGACAATTCCATTAACAAATCATTATCATATGGCAACTGCACCTGATTTAAAATATTCTTAAATTCAAACCACATTTCAGATATGCAATTAGGATACTTGTCTTTATCTTTAGCCGACTGCCCAAAGTTAATAGGTAAAACATTGTATTGCTCTCTAATTAAAGGGTCAGTAATTGCAGCGCCCACACCTGTATCGTCAATTTTTAGTAAAATCTTCTTATCTTCATTTATAAAATTCTTTAAATGGTCTACTATATCGGTACTTCGTTTTTGACTGTATTCTCTATAATCAATAATCTTTAACCCTTTACGCTTATAAAAACAAGTCCTATCACTACCTAATCTAGCCACATCAACGCCTACCTCAATAGCACCCTCTTCTGATATTTCCCTTTCCATTGCCGCTAATACTTCATTACGATTAAGTATTGCATTCTCTGTTTGGCTTAACGGCTCACCTAACCATTTATGCTGATATAAATCGGGATTGTTTTTTTTATCAAATTCTATTTCGGCCTTAATTACATCTGACAATAAACCCGCACGCTCTACTACATCATAATTAACCTTTTTAACCAAAGAATTAGGCAACTTATTTAAAACAAATTTTTCGTATACAGGGTCTCTTTCTAAAAATCTATTGAAACTAGCCCATATTTCACTACCGTCTTTACGAATAGTAGGCATCAATATATCCCAACTTTGATGACTAACAGCTTGTGCCTCTTCTACCCACACTATATCTATACCCTCAATACTCTTAATTTCGTTTATGTTATGTTTCAGCCCCTTAAAAATAAACTCACTGCCGGTAAGTAAATTAGTAATACTTTCAGCCGTTACCTTAAAATCTGTTAACTCATATTTATATATCAAATCTTTTAATAATTTATGTACGCTATCTCTTATAGTGTTCTGTATCTCTCTGGTACAAAGTATGCGGAGTTTCTTAGCTCTAGTTAATAGCAAAAGTACCTGCGCAAATGATGTACTTTTAGCAGAGTTACGGCCACCATAATAAACCTTATACCTGTATTTATCTGTATACAATGGTAAAAATTCGTCTATTATATTTATCTTAACTTTTTTCATTTAATTAAAACACACTACTTCTAAATCCGAATAACAAGAATTAGGATTGTTTTCTTTTATTCTTGATAACATAATATCAGCTTGTTTTCTGTTAAAAAAAATCATCATATTACCATTACTATCTGACATAAAATTATTCAAACTACCAATAAATCTAAGACCGTATGTGTTGATTTCATATGGTCTACAATCTTTTATCTTTTCCTTAACAAGTTCAGCTATTTGTTCTATATCTTCTTTTTTCATTTAACCTCTTTTTTAGTCTTAATTATATTTATCTCTGCCTGTGGTATATTTGATACTTGACCGCTTAAAGCCGTTTCAGTCTTTAAACTAAACTCATCCTTTTTCTTGCGTTCAAGGTATTTCATTGCTATATCAGGGTTTTTATCCTTTAAAGCATTTATCACCGCTTCCCTTGCCATCAAAATAGGTTTTTCCTTTAATAGCTTTTTCCTTAAAGAAATGTTTATATTTTTCTTTTGATATACCATAAGTGCCTGTACTGAAATATCAGCGTAAAGACAGGCCTCTTCATCTGTTCCACCTAAAGCCCAAACATACTCTAATTTCTGTAATACTTCACTCTCAGATTTACCGTCAAATTGTTTCCTACCGGCATTCTTTCTATTATTAGGTTTTTCCTGTTTTTTAGTCATTTAAATTAACACACTTTATAGTATATTTACTATTTATAAATTTAGGATAATCTCTTAAAAAATTACTAGCCAATAAACAAGTATCCACAAATCTCTCAACTACTTTATTTTTTTTATTAGTAATTTCAAAAAAGAAATATCTTAAATCTTTTTCTTCGTTACTAAAATTAGCAACTATATATGTAGCATTTGGCTCTAGTTTAAGTTTATTTATATCATTAGTTCCATTAAAACACTTCCACTTATCATCTAAAGATTTAGAATATTCAGTTATTGTTATTTTATATTTAAAATTACCATCAACCCAATTATTACCTACTTCTTTAATAAAACTTAAATTTTTATTCATCACTAAAATTCTCTATAACCTGATTATCTTCTAATACCATACCGTTTACTTTCATAGCAAAAGATATAGCTTGCTCTTCAATGTTAAACTCTGCCTTTGCTTGTTTACCGTCTTTATAATATATTACTTCAAAACTCATTTAAATCTTCCAATTTTATAAAATCACCAAAACAAATAATAAAACAAATGGATAAAAAATATAAAGCTATTTTTAAATCAAAAAAGATATTTTGTTTCATTAACCCTAAAATTACAAATAAAATTCCTGCCATAAGAGAACAAATAAATAAAGAGGCAATTATGGAAAATAGAGTTACACATAATAAGTCTTTAAACTTTAATTTCCTTATACCAATATCGTGTCCAAATGATAATCCTAAAACAAAAACAGCAAAAATAAGTATGTAACTCATTTAAATTCCTTAACCTTTCTACGACTAACCAATACTTTACTCGGTTTATTTGATACTGCATAATCAAAAGCACTGGTTTTGTTTTCAAAATATGTATAGTTTCTATAACCGTCATTTAATGTTATAACTTCATACTTTGGCATTTAAACCGCCTAAAATTAACTATATACGCAAAAGGGACGCTCATATTAACACACATTAAATATGCTAATACGAACGCCCCTAGAAAGCGTATTCTAACAGTTTCGGTAGGATTTCCGGTGCCGAATTAAGAGTAGACCTTGCAAAGTCATACTCAACTGTTACTAAATTGATGTGTGGTATACTCGGTAAAAGGCCAAAGAAGTAGCTAATTTAATATATACCACACAAATTGTTCAAAGAGCTATATAAAAATATATTACTAAATTAACCACCAAACATTAAATATCT
>Ga0307379_10009563_pt1 | contig 12923 bp, 10 predicted proteins | sample UN2MG_FD_202237 | JGI IMG/M metagenome (GOLD analysis project Ga0307379, IMG submission 202237) | Soil microbial communities from Risofladan, Vaasa, Finland - UN-2 | ecosystem: Environmental > Terrestrial > Soil > Coastal area > Acid sulfate soil | place: Finland: Risofladan, Vaasa | collected... | reverse complement strand
CAATAAATCCGAATCTGTTTGGTAATTTCTCGATAAAGATGTTTTCCGCAACGCTCAGGTTGGAAATAAGATGCAGCTCCTGCATTACCATTCGGATACCGTGTGCTTCGGCATCAGCTCTGCCGTTCGGCTGATACTGCTGCCCATAAAGCTCCATCCTGCCCGAGTCGGCTTTCTCCAGGCCAGCTATGATGCTCGTCAGTGTACTTTTGCCGGCACCGTTTTCACCCACCAGGGCGTGAACCTCGCCGGCTCTCAAATCAAAATCGACCGCAGAAAGCGCCTGCACACCGGGGAATGATTTGTTAATGTCACATGCTCTGAAAAGTGTTCCACTCATAGCGGATTTCATTTAAGGCTTTCAACTGTAATAAGCTCGACGGGAGTCTCTCTATCTGAAGGCGTACCGCCTCCTTTAAGCATTTCAAGTGCGTATTCGATACCGTATAAAGCTAATTTGTCCGCATGCTGGTCAACGGTGCAAAGAATCTTTCCTTCTTTAAGCAATCTTTGTACCGCTGTGATATTGTCGAAGCCAATGACGAGAATGTCGTCAGACTTGCCTGCCGCCCTAATTGCCGCTATCGCGCCGAGGGCCATACTGTCATTGGCACAAAGGACTGCTTTCAGGTCTAAATACTCCGTAGTTAACGCCGAGACAATCGGTTCGGCTTTTGACGTCTCCCAGTATCCCGACTGGGAGCTGACAATATTCATTCCGCCCGCTTTCATTGCATCCTCGAAACCAAGCTTGCGCTGAATTCCGTTGAATGCATTGGGCACTCCTTCGATAATTACTACTTTGTCCCCCGATTTTAGTTTGCCCGCCAGGTATTCACCTGCAAGTCTTGCGCCCTTGCGATTATCCGGCCCGACAAATGGAATATTGACGCCCTTGTCTTCTAAAACGGCAGAGTCAAATTTATTGTCGATATTAACTACTATAATTCCTGCATCCATTGCCCTCTTGCATACCGGTACCAAAGCCTTGGAATCAGCCGGAGCAATCACAATTGCATCCATCTTCTGGGCAACCATCAACTCGACATAATCGATTTGCTTGCCTACATCCTGTTCGTCTTTGATGCCGACTACTTTAAGCTCGTACTCATCCTCGTGTTCTTTGTGATGCGAGCGGGCACCTTCCTCCATCGTCTTAAAAAACTCATTGGCCAGAGACTTCATTATCAAAGCAACTCTCGGTTTGTCCGACGTGTGCTGCTTACAACCAACTGCAAGGATAGATAAAATCACAGCGCAGATAAGAATACTAATTGCCTTCTTATGCTTTCTCATCGTTGACTCCTTGATTAGTTATATCCTTTATAAAACTTTCAACCGTCTCTCCGGTGGGCATCGAAGATTGTGCTCCCATTTTAGTAACAGATAGAGCCGCCACCTGATTAGCATACAAAGCGGCATCTGACAGTGTTTTCCCCTGAGCCAGACCGACCGCCAGACTTCCTGTAAAAGCATCTCCCGCGGCCGTAGTATCGACAGCATCTATCTTTACAGCAGAAACAGATTCAATTCCTTCATCTCCGGCCAACAAAAAACCCTTTGCACCCAGAGTTATGATAACCGACTTGACTCCATACTCTAACAGCTTCTTTGCTGCTATGCAGGCCGAATCCTCGTCTGTTACTTCTATGCCTGTTAGAATCTGAGCTTCTGTTTCATTTGGTGTTAATACGTCAACCATTTTAAGAAGCTCCGGACTGAGCTTTTGGGCCGGTGCCGGGTCCAGAATAAAAGGGACACCGCAATTATTTGCTAACTGAGCAGCAAATTCGACCGTCTCTAATGGAATTTCGAGCTGGGCAACCAATGCTCCCGATGATGCAATATCAGACTCGGCTCTTTTAACATCATCGGGGGACAGTGTTTGGTTTGCCCCCGGAGCTACTACAATTACATTATTACCAGCATCATCAACGGTAATCAGAGCCACTCCGGAGGGAGCTTCTTTGGTTTGGGTAACATACTTAGTGTTTACCCCCTCTTTTTTGAAATTGCTCAAAGACTGCTCTGCGAAAATATCATCACCCAACCTGGCTATAAAGTACACTTCGGCCCCCAATTTTGCAGCGGCCACGGCCTGGTTTGCGCCTTTACCGCCGGGAGTCATTATGAAATCTCCGCCTAAAATAGTCTCCCCCACGGCAGGTATCCTCGGAGATTTTACCACCAAGTCCATATTGGAGCTGCCAACGACGATAATTTTTGATTTGCGTTTTTTAATCTTACGCCCTCATACTGAATATTTTTTTAGCCAGAGCAATTCAGTGAAAACTTTCTTACTTCGTTAATCTGCCAACCAGGAAATCCTCGAAGGCGCTCAAATCTTTCCATTCAGTGGCACAGTTAATCACTTCGGCGTTTTCATCTATTCTTGTGTATCCATCGTCGGTAACCTTGATTCCCAGTCTTTCCATCTTAACCAAGTCGGTTGACATAGCTAAATAAATACCCACCGTATCGAAAAGCGTTGAGCTGCTCGAATTGAGTTTTTCATCGACCCTTTTATTTAGCTCTGCCTCGCTCAAATCTTTATTCTCGTTCAGTATTCCCTGTCTGTACCATGCACGATAGTTTTCAATCAAAGTCCGCGTCAGAGGACTGTTCCTATTCAGGACTTTTTGATATTTTTGGCCTTTAAGCTGGACTATACCACATGTATCCAGAGGGGTAATTGTCATATTCCAGCCGGCGCTAAAAACTTTTTGGGCCTCTTTAACAAAAGCCTTGACGTTATATTCGGCGCTCGGTTCAGAGCTGTTCCCGTATCCACGGTAAACACTGCCGTGCATTCCTACAAATTCTGCTTTCTCAGCTATCCGGGGCTCGCGCTCAAGTGCAGCCGCGATATTAGGCAGAGGACCCACGGCGACCACTTTTATCGGTTTGCGAGATTTCATTACAGTATCAACCAAAGCCTGTATGCCATCTTCATAGATTTTGCCGGGATATGTCGACAGCTCATAGTCTTTTGCCCACGCATCCTGCCTGTGGCTGCCTTTATGCTGCTGCAGCCCGATACCGATTGGTATATCTGTCCTGCCAACCGTTTCCAGAAACTTAGCCACAGTTTTCGCTTTTGATGAAGTGTTGCCTACCGCGGTCGTAATCAACTTAACATCGAACTCAGTCGATTGAAGGAGCATCGCCAGAGCCCACGTATCATCAATATCATCACATATATCCGTATCGAAAATAACGGGTATTTTTCCACTTCGTGACAAGGATGAATTGCTATCCAAAGCACAGGAACTTAATGTTATTAAAAATATTGCAAAAATCGCCCAAATGATTTGTCGGATGGACTTTACTGGAATAACACTCGTGAAAAACTTTGTCCCACTCATAGCTCGACCTCCAATTTCAAAAAGTTTTTGTAATGCAACCATTTGCAAATATAATCTAATGTCGGGTTTTGTCAAAGCAATTTGATTTTCCAGATATTTGTATTTTCTTATTTTTAGTTGCCTTTATAAATGAGTTAGCATATCTATATGTAAGCTCGCTGCAGCACTATTTTAGCGATACTTGCATGCGGGAATCTAACTTGACGAGTTTTATCAGAAACATAGTTAATAATGATTCAACCGGAAAGAATAAAGGCCCTTAACAACAAAGTCCCGTGCAATGGGAAATATGTATTGTACTGGATGCAGGCCGCACAGAGAACCGAATATAACCACGCACTTGAATACTCAATTCGCAAAGCCAACGAACTGAAAAAGCCTGTCTTAGTATCATTCGGTATAACCGACAATTGGCCCGAAGGCAATCTGCGTCATTACTACTTTATGCTGGAAGGCCTCAGGGAGGTCAAAAGAAACCTTTGGTCAAAGGGCATTCAAATGGTAATCCACCATGAGTCCCCTGATGCGAGCACAATAAACTTAGCAAAAGATGCCTCTCTGGTTGTTGTAGATGGCGGCCAGTTAAGAATCCAGAGAAAATGGCGAAGGAACGTAGCCAAAAAAATCGCCTGCCCTTTATATGAAGTTGAAACAAATTTAATTGTTCCCGTTGAAGAAGCTTCATGCAAAGAGAACTTTTCAGCCGGTACGTTTCGACCGAGAATAACAAAGAAACTCGATTATTACCTGGTTCCTCTTAAACACAATAAACCAAAACTGGATTCTCTAAATTTTAAGTTCGCCACCTTCAATATCGATGATATAGATAAAGCAGCTTCACAACTCAATATAGACCGGAGTGTCGGTAAAGTTGACAGCTTCGGCGGAGGTTCAAAGCAAGCCAGACGCCTTTTAAATAACTTTTTAAGAAATAAACTCGATAACTTCGCCAGGTTTCGCAACGACCCGAATAAAAATTGTGTATCGAATATGAGTCCCTATCTGCATTTCGGGCAGATTTCCTCATTATATATTGCGCTGAAAATCCTTGAAACTTCCAGCGGCGGTAAAGACGCGTATCTGGAGGAGCTTATCGTCCGCAGAGAACTCAGTCACAACTTCGTTTTCTTTAATGACAGTTATGATACTTTTAATTCTTTGCCGCCCTGGGCCATGAGGACTCTTAATTTCCACAGTCGAGACAAAAGACAGTATTTATATTCGCTCGAGCAGTTTGAGAAAGCCCAAACCCACGATCCATACTGGAATGCCGCACAAAAAGAAATGGTCATCGCGGGTAAAATGCACGGTTATATGAGAATGTACTGGGGCAAAAAAATCCTCGAATGGAGTAAAAACCCTAAAACCGGATTCAAAATAGCTTTATATCTTAACAACAAATATGAGCTCGACGGCAGAGACCCGAACGCCTTCGCAGGTGTTGCCTGGTGTTTTGGAAAACACGACAGGGCATGGGCGGAAAGGCAAGTTTTTGGTAAAATCCGTTATATGAACGCTGCAGGACTGAAAAGAAAATTTGACATCGAAGCTTATGTCAATAAAATCCAGTCTCTTGATAAAAAATCATAAAGGTACGCTATGCGGGTAGTAATAACAGGTGCAACCGGCTTTATAGGCAGGGCTTTGTGCAGAGCGCTGCATAAAGATTACGAGGTCATCGCTCTTTCGCGTGACTCAAACAGGGCCGCCAAATCGGTAGGAGACTGGGCCCATGTTGTCGAATGGGACGGAAGAACGACCGGAAGCTGGATTCAGCAGGCGGACGGAGCATTGGCTATCATTAATCTGGCAGGTGAAAACGTTGCTTCGGGCAGATGGAACAAGGCAAAAAAGGCCAGCATACTTCACAGCAGACTGGATAGTTCACGGGCTGTACTCGATGCTGTAAAGCAGACAAACAAAAAGCCAAAGGTGGTAATTCAGGCTTCAGCTATCGGCTATTACGGCTCTCGCGGCATTGAAAGGCTGGATGAAAATTCCACCGCCGGCAAGGGATTTCTCGCTGATGTATGCCGCAATTCTGAAATAATTGCAGGCCAAATAGAGTCACTGGGTGTCAGATGTGTAATCGTTCGCACAGGAGTGGTTCTGGGAAACGGCGGCGGGGCCCTGCCAAGAATAATGCAGCCGTTCCGCTTTTTTCTCGGCGGTCATCCCGGCAGCGGCAGACAATGGTTTTCGTGGATAAGTCTGGATGACGAAGTCGGTGCAATAAAATTTCTTATGGAAAATGAAAATCTTAAGGGCGTTTTTAACCTCACAGCACCAAAGCCGATAACAATGAAAAGATTCTGTAGGAAATTAGGATGGGTGATAAGAAGACCCTCATGGTTGTTTTTCCCGGGATTCATCATGCGGCTGGCTTTAGGCGAAATGGCCGATGAGGTACTTTTATCCGGACAAAGGGTCAAGCCGAAACGGTTGCTTGAAGCAGGTTTTGAGTTTAAGCATATCGAGGTTAAAAAAGCCTTAAAGGACATAAAATCACAAAGGAGAAAATCATGAATCTGTCTGAATATTTTCAAGATGCCAAAGGTACCGGTGTTTTAGCTACGAGCGATTCGGATGGCAATGTCGATATTGCCATTTACTCCCGGCCTTACATTATTGATGAAAAGAAAATTGCATTCAGCATGTTAGAACGGCTAAGCTACGCAAATGTTCAATCCAACCCCAAAGCAGCTTATATGTTCATCGAGCAGGGTCAGGGATATTCAGGTACAAGATTATACCTGACCAAAATCGGTGAAGAAAAAGATCCCGAACGTATTAATGAAATTAAAAAGCAGCATTCAAAGACCTACAATCCTGAAGAAACACATAAACATTTGGTATATTTCACGATAGATAAGTCTCGGCCGCTCATCGGTGATAAGGCCGATTGAAACAATTTTATCGCGTACCGGAGCTATTAGTTATCAAAGATTTTTAAGGGCCTGAAATGTATATCATACCAGCTATCGACCTGAAGGACGGAAAATGTGTCAGACTTATACAGGGTCAGTATGACCGCCAGATAAACTATGAGGATGACCCTGTCAAACAGGCCCGGGAATTCAGCTTGGCCGGGGCAAAATGGCTGCACATCGTGGATTTGGATGGGGCCAAGCTCGGCAGGCCGGTCAACACCGATACAATATCAGCGATAGCAGCTTTAGGTCTGTTCAAAATCGAAGTCGGAGGCGGACTGCGTGACGAAGCATCGATACAACAACTGCTCGATATAGGTCTCGAAAGAGTAATAATCGGCACCAAAGCGGTAAGTGACTTCGAATGGTTCAGCGAAATGGCTGAAAAATTCAGTGGCAAAATCGTACTCGGCCTCGACGCTCGAGGTTCAAAAGTTGCTACCCACGGCTGGATGCAGGACAGCCACCATAATTTACTGGAATTCGCTGTCGAAGCTGCCAAATTGCCTTTGGCGGCGATTATATATACTGACATCACCAAAGATGGTATGATGATGGGCCCGAACCTCGAAAGAACAAAAGCACTTATCGAGACTGTAGATATGCCCATAGTCGCTTCAGGAGGTGTAAAAGAGCTGGGTGACATTCCGAAGCTTGTCGAAATTGGTGCTGAGGCTGTAATAATCGGCCGAAGTTTATACGAAGGCACTCTCAAACTCTCCGACGCAATTAAAGCAACAGAAAAATAAATCCCCTTGACTCCGATTGTTTTAACCTAACTGGTCGCCGTATGGATAGTTCAATCACTTAGCTCGGGGGGCTCGAATTTGTAGCCGATTTCCCTGATTGTATGAATAAAAATTGGATTGTGCGGGTCGGGTTCGATTTTGTTCCGCAATGTGGTAACAAAACGGTCGATGCTGCGTGAGCCGATAAAGCTGTCATAACCCCAAACCATATTCAGTATATCATCACGGGTAAGCGCCCGGCCAGGCTTCTTGACAAAATATTCCAATAATCCGAACTCTTTCGGTGAGAGTTTAATTTCATTTCCCTTGCAGGTAAGTTTTCTGGCGGGAATATCAAGCCGGTAGTCTCCGAATTCGTAAATGTCCTGTTCGGTTTGCCGGCTTCGTCTAAGAAACGCTTCTGCGCGAGCAAGAAGCTCTTTTATACTGAAGGGCTTGGTAACATAATCATCGGCTCCGAGATTCAATCCTAATATTATATCCGACTCCTCACCCTTGGCGGTCAGCATTATAATCGGCATATTAAGATTTTCTTTACGGATCAGCCTGCATATTTCATAGCCGTTTATCTTCGGCAGCATAATATCAAGAAGAATTAAGTCAGGCTTCTTATTAAGAGCAGTATTTAATCCTTCCTCACCATCGGCCGCAGTAAGTACACCATATCCCTTAAACTCGAAGTTATCCTTCAAGCCCCGCAGCATTACAGCATCATCTTCAATTATCAGTATCGTTTCCATTTGTTTCCGGCAGTTTAAATTTGTAACCAATAAGTTCTACTGTGTGAATAAACTTCGGATTATTCGGGTCTTGCTCGACCTTGTTCCTCAGGGCAATGACAGCCTGGTCGATGTCCTGCAAAGTAATAAAGCGTGAATAACCCCATACGGCATTACGAACCTCATCGGATGTAAGAGTGCATCCGGCCCTTCTAAGGAAAAGGTGCAGCATCTTGAATTCCCCGGGTGTAAGCTCAATCTCCTTACCGTTTCGAGTAAGAGTGCCCGCGACAGTATCAAGCCGGTAACTGTCGAATTCATAAACATCAGGTTCCTCCCGGCCTCTGCGTCGCATAAACGCTTCGGCCCGGGCCATTAATTCTTTTATACTGAAGGGCTTGGTCACGTAGTCGTCCGCGCCAAGATTCAATCCAAGTACAATATCGGATTCCTGGTCCTTGGCCGTAAGCATGATTATGGGCATATCGAAATTCTTTTTACGAACTTCGCTGCATATTTCATAGCCATTGATTTTGGGCAGCATAATATCGAGTATAATCAGGTCGGGATTTTCAGTCAGTGCTGCTTTAAGACCCTGCTCACCATCCTGGGCAGTCTTGACGCGGTAGCCCTTTAACTCAAAATTGTCCTTAAGGCCCCGCAGCATAGCTGAGTTGTCTTCAATAATCAGCACCTTTCTCATTTATTAATCCTTCCCTGTTGAGGTTTAATTACAAGCCGGTAATTTCACGGTGAAAGTACTTCCTTTATCGGGTTTACTCTCAACAGAAATTGTACCTTTGTGTGCATCGACGATAAATTTAGCGATACTTAGACCCAATCCACAGCCCTCGGCATGCCGTGAAAGACTCCGATCGGCCTGATAAAACCTGTTAAATATCTTTCTTGCCGACCCGCGCGACATACCTCTGCCTTTATCAGAGACATAAAAACATACCAAAGAGTTTTCAGAAGTAACTCTAAGCTCAATCTGCTTGTTATCATAAGAATATTTGTATGCATTGTCCAGCAGGTTTATAAGTACCGTTACCATCGCATCACGGTCGGCCGAAACTTCCGGTAAATCCTCATGGATATTCACTTCAAACCTGCATTGACCCAGGCTGAATTTGGTTTTAACCGCCTCTGCGGCATCACGGGCAATTGCAGCCGGGCTTGTATTGAACATCGCAAATGCCTGCTTATTTCGCTCCATCCTTGAAAAGGTAAGAAAGTTATCTATCAACCCAGTAAGTCTTTCATTTTCCTTTGAAACAAGCTGCAGATATTCTGTAACTTGCTGCTGGTCTCGGTAGCTGCCTTCAAGGAGAGTATCTACGAGAACTCGCATAGAGGCCAGGGGTGTTTTCAATTCGTGTGAAACGGTGGCAATGAAATCGTTCTTTAGCTTGTTTATCCTGATTTGTTTTCCTACAACCCTGGTGGCCAGCAAGCCGGCAGCAAACATTACGGCAATAGCCAACAGGCCGGTCCAAAGATATACTACTCTTTGTTCGTTGGCAGTTGTTTCAAAGATATCAATATCCTTAAAATGAATCTCAACGTTCCAACTCGGAAAATATTTGCCTAAAGGTGCAGTCAGGAAAGCCGCCTTTTCAGGATTTTCAAAACCGCAGGCATATGTGCCAAAACTGTCTGTAATTCTATAGGAAACACCGAGATCTTCGAAGTCGGCGCCAGATAAATCAAAATCCAAAATAAACTCTTTTGCCTTTTTCAATAGTAAGTAAGTTTTACCGCCTGAATTGTGATATATTCCGAAGGTATCTTCCGGCAAATCCAGCCTGCGCAAGCTATCTTCTGACCAGGACTCAAATGTGGCAAATGCAGGTCGGCCAAACCCGGCAGCGCCCACTTTCCTGGCCTGATATGCATCTAATACCGTGGATATTTGTCGTTTCGCTTCCTCGCTTACCTGTTCGGTCAAACCAGTCAATTCAACTCCTTCAATCATTTCCAGCGTCGCACTTAGTAACGAAACTAAATCGTTTGCATCTTTTTCAGAAAATGGTTCCGATGCTGTCCCTGTATAATACTTCTCAAGAACAGCTGCAGATAATTCTTCGGCTGATAACAATTCTTTTGCCCTTAGAACCTGGGCATTCAGTTGTTGAGCCCATTCGCTCTTTTCTATAATTTCAAGTGCTTTACGCAGAAGAAAAATCCTTGTCCCCGAAGGCATTAGCAAAAAACCGGAACCGCTGCCTGGAGTATAATTTATGGCGGACCCAATCAGATTTTCCAAATCCGAGCGTCCTATACCCTCCCGGGTTAGATTCTTTAGATTGACGAGCAGGATTCTTGCTTTTGCAATCAGTGCTACAGAAGATAAACTCACATTTTCTGGCATTTGGCCATAAGCCATCTCCCTGCAAAGAGTAACGGCCTGATCAAATTCTCCTGACTTTCTAAGGCAGCGGATTTGACCTAATAAAGCACTGTAACGTAGATAATAGCCATCATCCGCCGAATCGACGAATTGTTCATACATTCTTATCGCCCGGATAAAATCCTCATCCGTGAATTCAGCATTCCATGCAAGATTAAATTCTTCCGGAAATTCACCCCGAAAGTCGTCACCTCCTGTAACCGGATAAACCAACTTTCCCATACGGTCATAGATAATAACCGCATTACATATATTCGGAGTATTTGGCCCAATGTCTCGGTCTGCAAGTCGATCAAACATCTCAACAGGCTGTCGCTGCACCGCTGTTTCATCTTCGATAACGCCTATTCTTGCCGACCAGAGATCATCAATTCTTTTACTTAATATCTCCAGGCGTTGCTGGTAAACCATAGTCAGTTTCTGCCTTACCGCAAGACGCTCGTTTCTGACCGCCTGGTTCATAAACCAAAGCAAACACACAGTGGGCAGTATTACCGCTATCGCAAGCAGTAATACCACCCACCGCAGTTGATTACCCGTATTGATATTACCAACTGTTTTCACACGCTTATTCTACCTCGTATCATCATAAAGGGCTTTGATTTGCTCTTCGCTGAGTGCATAGTTGTAGATGCGAACATCGTCGATAGTCCCACGGAAATAATCTTCAGTCATCGCATGCCGCCCAAATTTTAAACTCTCGCTCTCGGCAACCGGAGGTCCTGAAGGGTCCGCATTGTCAGTAATCAGGACGCCATCTCTATAAGCCTTGAGATTTTCTCCATCATAGGTGGCAGTGAGGAAATACCACGTATCGGCATGCAGGTCTCCAAAACCGGCGCTGTACCACACTCCGTCCACGCAGACACCCACTGCCTCGCGGAAAATGTCGGTAGGATGATTCCAGCTTATATTGTAGTTCTTTTCGCGATGGACCGGTCCGCTCGGGGCTCCTTCTGACGAAGGTGCAGCAGGGCTTTTGACCAAGACGGCTATAGTCCAGGCGGACAGGTCGGCATTATAACCAGTGTCCACATAGTCATCCTTACCGTCAAACTCCAAGGCACCGTTTACCTTCCCTCCGGAGGGACGCCAACGTGGACCACCTACCAGTTTGCTTGTATGACCGGCTCCGGAAAAATCAGCGGCAGTGTTGCCTTCTGTCTCGTCCAATTTCCACCATCCGACGAGACCGGCCAACTCAGCGGTCCCAAACACACTCGGTGTTTGATAGGCATTGTCCTGCTTTCCCCACCAGGTCAGCTTTGTATCGCGCTCTCCACCATCATCGTCATCGTTAACGTGAACATCCAGGCCGATCTTCGTACCGGCAGCCGGATGGACTTTTAAGGCAGACCAAGGAAATTTAATCTCGACCAGGTAGCCACCATCTGTTTGCCCAAAGGCAAATTCCACTCCATCCGTTCGGACCTGCCCGGTCTCTCCGGTCTTTCCCATGCGGGGTTTTTCCTGGTCCCACTCGAAGAAATACTGGCCGTCGTTGCCACTGTAGCCATCAGATTTGCTATTATCAGGATCCATGAATACTTCAACAGTGTCATCGAACCAGAATTCATCAGAATCATTTTTCAGGACATCATCATTTACATTGACCATAACATAGAGATTGTCTGCATCCCACATGGCCTTATAGGAAGCTGAGAAATCAACATCAGAAGAGGCAGGTGTATATATAACATTTTTTATCTTGTATTCATTAGCCTCAGACCAGATATCTTCTGCAGTTCCATCGACCACGACAGGCCGACCCGCCATTTTAAAATTGGCTGGAACAACTACTTCTTTTTTCCCCGCCCTAACATTAGTCCTGGGTCTCGAGATAACCTGAGGCAGTTGCATCAACATTGGAAACACATTATCCAGCGGCGGTATCTGGTTTATACTTAAACGCACATTTAAGTTGTTAATCTGTTCATCAGTGCCTAACTGGATACTAGTCTTATCACAGGCCTGAGCCAACTGAGCTAATGTTTCATGCGCCGGATTTTCCGATTCGCCAGATGTGGCTGCTAGAAAAGCATCGGCAAGACGTATTGCACCGCCGACATTAACCAAGAGAAGTTTGCTGGTAGATGGTGACAACTTGTTTACAGCTTCGTTTAAGGGCCCGGCAGTACAAACCGACCTGCGTCTCTTGATTGCCGAAACCGAAGTCTCAACAACATCCGGATTTAACGACAAAACAGTTGTCTTATCCATCTGGTTCATAAAACAGTAGAGTTTCTGATTGTTAACAAGTCCAATTTGGTACTTGCCGGTACCATCCTCAGGCTGTCCGATGTCGGTTTGGCCGGTTACCAAATTAGCCACCGTCAATAATTGAGTTAAAAGCCTGCGAGTTTGTTGCGGATTGTGGCTGGTTACCGCCAGTCCAAGATTGGCCGCTATCGGGGGTGCTCCTATATTACCTCCGTTTGATGAGCTATCCGGCGGCAGGGCAAATAGGTTAATCTGTTCAATATTGGCAAAGATTTCCCTGCCGATATCAAGGCCTGTAAAGTTTTCAATACCTTTACTTGCAGCCAGGCTCTGTGCGCTTCCAGCCTTACCCAGAGCGATGCTGAGAAGACCAACGGCCTCGGATGGAACGGCCTCGAAGCCGGCCCTGCTGAGATTCGGAGTACGAATCATATTGTACGCAATACAGCGGTGCCCATCCTTAAAAGCTATGTTGTTTTCAAGAGTGATTCCGTTTTCCTGAATGTTTAAAAAGACAATCAAATCATCGA
>Ga0307379_10009559_pt1 | contig 12924 bp, 7 predicted proteins | sample UN2MG_FD_202237 | JGI IMG/M metagenome (GOLD analysis project Ga0307379, IMG submission 202237) | Soil microbial communities from Risofladan, Vaasa, Finland - UN-2 | ecosystem: Environmental > Terrestrial > Soil > Coastal area > Acid sulfate soil | place: Finland: Risofladan, Vaasa | collected... | reverse complement strand
CATAGGGGAAAGGGTGGGTAACTATGGCAAAATGACCGTGACTGGCGGCAGTATTGACGCTGCTGACAGGCTTGGTGTTGGTGAGGCCGGAGTTGGGCTTTTTATCTTTGGAGACCCCAATAGTGCTGTGAATCCCACTCTTCGGGTTCATGGTAATATTACTGTAGGAAGGGATAGCACTGGTAGTGGAGAAATACGGCTTTATGATGGCACTATCCGGTGTGATAGTTTAACTATGATAGGCGCACCCGGTTCTACTTCGCTGTTGAATGTGGAAGAAGGAGTGTTGAATATTAGTGACACGTCTGGTGATTATGTGCCCATTCTGGAAGATTTTATTGCTCAGGATCGTATACAATCTTACTTTGGCAGGGGTGACTTTAACATTAGTCATAACGGCACAACCAGGCTTACTACTCTTGCGGGAATAGAGCCGAACTATGCGATCGCATGGTATCCTGTGCCTCGCTACATCGAGGGCTATTATGCAGAGGGTGAAGCGCCTATAGATGCTAATCTTACCTGGTTTGCTGGTGATTACGCCAGTTCACACAATGTGTATCTGGGGACAAGTTTTGAAGAAGTAAATATTGCAACCGATCCTAACACTTATCCAGGGCGCGGTAATGTGACAGGTACAAGTTTTGACCCGGAACTGGAATTTAGCCAGACTTACTATTGGCGAATCGATGAAGTTAATGGTGTTGATGTATGGAGAGGTAATGTTTGGTCCTTTACTGTTGCTGACTACATTATGCTTGATAACTTCGAAGAATATGTCGATACGAATGACATGCTGCTGAGTTGGGATGATGCTAATTCCGGCGCTGTATTGACCCTTTCGTCAGGTCCGGGAGCCGTTTTTATTGATACTAAAGCCATGAAATACGCCTACGACAGCAATGATTCTACAGCAGAGTTTGATTTTAATACTCCTCCACAGAACTGGATTAAAGACGGCATTAGTGCGTTTAGTATTTCTTTCTATGGCTCTGCAGCAAATGGTGGTGGTAAAGAGATGAAGGTAGCCATTGAGGATGCAAGTTACCATGTGTCCCCAACCTTAACATACGCGGAAGACGTCAATGTTGCTGCATGGAACAGGTGGAATATACTAATTGAAGATTTCAATGATGATGTCATCGATCTTACTCAAATCGCGAAGATTACTATCAGCTTTACCGGTTCTGGAACCGGAGTAGTTTATTTTGACAATATTTTCGTATCTCCGACCCGATGCTTCCCTGAATTTGCGATAGGAGATTTCACGGGCGATTGTATTGCTGATATTAACGACCTTGGAGTGATGACAAACGACTGGCTTGAAAAAGATTCGACTCTCTATGCCCAGACTCCGAATTCACTACAACTGGTAGCCTGGTACGAGATGGATACCAATTCTGGTACTGTAGCTGTTGACAGCAGCAGCAACGGGTATGATGGAACTATCAATGGAGCAGAATGGACGCAGGGATACACAGGAAGCGGATTGAATTTCCGCGGCGTGGAATTTGCAGCTGATTATGTAGTATGTGGTACCTTTGATCCTACACTATCAGGCACCCCTGGTCAGATGAGTGTTACCTACTGGGTCAAATGGAATGGCTGGAACGCCCGTTATCAGTCGTTCGTCGGCAAGCGGTTTGAATGGGACCAGAACAACTGGGTATGGCATGTAGGCATGGCTCCAACCGCTGACACTGTATTTTTCTGGACTGGTGACGGTAATGATGTCTGGCTTGGAGCTCCCCCTGCAGCTGATGAATGGACCCATGTGGCTATAACAACTGACGGCACTACTTTAAGGATGTATTACAACGATGTCCTTCAGATTGAAGATCTCTATACACTGGGTTCCGGGTCAACTACTACGCCTGTGAGAATAGGCAGCACCAACGATTTCGATGGCCTTTACGGTGTAATGGATGATGTCAGGTTCTATGGTTACGCACTCTCGCGGGAAGAAATTCTTAGCGTCATGGGAGAGAGTTCGTTGTATTCACCAATTACGTCGCCGGCCAATCTCTATGACGCAGAGCCTGTTAATTCCAGGTCTATTAACTTCTTGGACTTCGCTGTCTTTGCGGATCACTGGCTTGAAGAACAACTGTGGCCGTAATTAATTTCCGAAAAAATCGTGTTAGACAGGCGTACATAATATGGTGACGGTCGTCTGGTGCGTTGCCAGGCGAATCCACACCCGGCATTGTGTGGTGGATGTGTGTCGAATCACGAGAAGTTGTTGTTTTGGTGCGTAGCCAAAGCATAAGAGTTTTTCAGTTTTTGAAAAAGGAGGAGTAGATATGTGTAAAAAGTTAATTGAAGAAAGGATGAGAGTTTGGGTCGTAGTAACCTTGTTTTTGCTGATGACGGGCGCTGTTTACGGCGATATGATTTGGGTCGGATATGGGAACTTGTCCTGGGGAGGATCGCTGGACAATTGGTATGATGCCTCAACCGGGGCGCTGGCAACGTATTTTCCCACAACATCAATAAATGTCCCCATGCCGATGCCGGCTTGCACAATTGAAGCCGGTACCGATGCAGAATCACAGATACTGTGGATAGCTCCCTGGGTCGGTAATCCCGGTGACCTAACCATGGATGGCGGAACTTTGACTGTGGCAGATTATATGTTTGTTGGAAGTCAGGATACCGGACATTTCACCGTTAACGATGGTGCTATTAATGTTGCCAATCAAATTCTGATCGGAGCCAATCCAGGTGTCCTAGGTTATATGACCATGAATGGCGGCACTATAGATATAAGTGTCCAGGGTCTGTATATGGGCGGCAATGGCGTTGGCGAATTAGAGATGACCGGTGGAACGATCATTACCCCGGAAATAGGTTTTGGTGTCTGGGGTGACGGTTCAGGTACTATTAATTTCAACGGTGGTGGTCAAATTACCATACTGGGAACCAGCCAGCTTGATGATGTTCTGTATTGGATGGGCGATGGTGAAATTAACAATGCCCAGCTTAATGTGGTTAGTGGTAATCTTGTACTTACCCAAGTTCCCGAGCCTGTTACATTAGCTCTGCTGGGAATTGGTTCTATGGTACTGCTGCGACGAAGAAAGTAACATTTTAAGTAGTGACAGAGGTCTTTCTGTCGATTTGCTACCTTATAAACGGTCATTTAGGCAGAAAGACCTCATTATTAAATAGTACACGTTGTTTTAAAAAACTGTTGATTAAACAACTCCGAGTGTCACTTTTATATCTGGGCAAATAAAAAAACGTGATAAGGATAATAAAATGTGTAAATCACCTCGGAAAAATGTACTATTTTTAGGTGTGGTGATTGTATTCTGTTTATTCACCAGTCCCCCGGTTTGGGCTCTAAAATGGGACCCTAATCAGTCCTGGCAGATGTTTGGCAGTGGATATCAGACTTATAATTATGCGCCTTCTTCTATAATTTCGGAAGATGGTACGGTCGAGTCTCACTTTTACTGCTCAAACAAGAATGCAGGAGTAGTTGTAGATTATATTTATCTTACGCAAAGGATTAACGGTGTTTGGCAGCCGAAAACTTTAGTTCTTTCTCCCGGACCTGCTACGTGGGATGCGGTTCACACCTGTGACCCTTCTGTAATCAAAGGTAGTTTCAATTATAGTGGAACCAACTATCAGTGGGCGATGTTTTATCTCGGTTGTGATGTAACTACTTGTAAGCACAATCAGATAGGTGTCGCATTTGCAAATAGTTTAACTGGTCCCTGGGTAAAGTGGGCTGGTAATCCCATTATATCATTCAGTTCCTATAGTTATTGGGGGGTTGGTCAGGCGTCAGCTACGAGTATTGATGGCCTGGGGCAAATGCTGCTTTTCTACACAAAAGGCGACCTGAGTGGTACCAAAATATTTCGAAGAGAATTGGATCTGTCTGATATGTCCTCTCCAGTGATTGGGTCTGCGATGACAGTACCTAAAGCGGGATTAACCGAGAGAGATGGTTCTACGGTTATTTTTCATAATGCCGATTTTGTTTATGATCCGGTCAGAGACAAATTTTTTGTGTGTCGATCCCGCCATCCATTTGATACAACTGTACCAGATTTTATTGCATCAGAAGTGCAAGTTGCCTGTATTGACGGAGACGCTATTTGGAGCGGTTCTGGTTCTTGGGATGTTTTAGGGAATATTGGTGTAAATAATAGCGGCTATCCACGAAACCACAATAGCGGTATTCTAAGAACTCCGTACGGTGATTTGCCAGATTTTTCCCAGATAAGGATTATTTTTGCAGTTGGAGTGACAGGTGACGACTGGTTATGGAGTTATAGACTTCATTCCATAAAAGGAAATCTTGTGTTATTTGACCTGGCAGGCAACGATGGCAAGGTTAACCTCGCTGATTTTGCCGCCTGGTCTCAATATTGGGGTCGGACAGATTGCGACCCGAATGGTTGTGGTTATTACGCGGACTATAATTTCGATGGTCAGGTCGACTATGCGGATCTCAGTTTCTTTGCTGAAAGATGGTTAACAGGTTTTTGATGATCATCTTATAGCCTGGTACAGGATGGATGCCAATTCTGGTACTGTAGCTGTTGACAGCGGCAGCAATGGGCATGATGGAAACGTATCTTTGAAGAGATAAAAATTAATTATGAGTGTAGTTAAATGTTTATTTTGTAATTTGTTCTTTGCTGTTTTTTGCTGTTCTGTAAGTGTGGCCTATGCTCTTGGCTCAGGGAGTTCAAGTACTCCTGTCGGATAGGAAGCACCAATCAATATGATGGTCTTGACGGTGTAATGGATGACGTCAGATTCTATGGCTATACACTTTCTCAGGAAAATATCCAAGACATGATGAATTTAAGATAAAGGAGTACAAGTTATGGTAAAAGTTGACAATAACACCTGTTATTTAGGAAAGGCATTACATGCTACTGTTTTGCTAACTATTATTTTGATACTTTCAGGAGTGCTTATAACTGAAGGTTTTGCAAAAACAGCAAACAGTCAGCCGGAAATAAAAAAGATTCCGGTTATTTTAGACACCGATATTGGTGACGATATTGATGACACTTGGGCTCTGGCAGCACTGCTTAATTCACCGGAACTGGATATTAAATTAATAACCACGTCAACCACTAATACTTTGAATAAAGCAAGAATAGTTGCTAAGTTATTAATGGCTGCAAATAGAACCAATATACCTATTGGAATTGGCATACCAATGGGTGATACGCAAATGTACCAGAGTGGATGGGTTAAGGATTTTAAGCTGTCATCCTACTCTGGGCCTGTGATTTATGATGGAGTAGGTCTTTTGATAGACACCATAATGAATTCGCCTGAACCTATAACCCTTATAGCTATTGCTCCGTTATATAATATTGCCGAAGCTCTTGAGCGGAAACCGCAAATAGCTAAGAAAGTCAATTTTGTCGGAATGTTGGGCAGTATTTACAAGGGATATGGTAACAGCCCAAAAGTAGCACCAGAGCACAACGTTAAAACGTTTACTGAAGCCTCGCAAAAGGTTTTTAGAGCTCCATGGAAAAATATGGTAATAACTCCATTGGATACCTGTGGTATTGTTTGTCTTACAGGGGAAAAATATGAGACTGTTCTGCAGAGTGAAAGCCCTATAGCTAAAGCAGTTATTGATAGTTACCGTATATGGTCAGAACGTCCTGGTTATCTGGCCAGCGATCGGGGCAAACCAGACATTCAAAGTTCAGAGCTTTTTGACACGGTTGCCATTTATTTAGCTATATCCACTGACTTGGTCAAGATGGAAAAACTTCCCATTGAGGTTACTAACCAAGGGTATACGGTTATTAAAGATGGGGGCTCAATGGTAAACTGTGCTGTTGAGTGGAAGGATTTGCCCGCATTTGAAAACTGGGTAGTCGAGAGAGTGACAGGAAAAGTAACAAGATAATGTGCTAACAGCTTACAATGTAACCCTTAATTTTTATTAGTAGATTAGAATAAAGGTTAAATTATGAATGCAAGGAAAATAATCACGGTAGTCGGAAGCTCGAATATGGATTTAGTCGTTGAATCACCCAGAATACCTGCCATCGGTGAAACAATTCTAGGTACTGACTTTTTTATGGTCCCGGGCGGGAAAGGAGCCAACCAAGCCGTGGCAGCAGCCAAACTGGGTATTGAAGTATTTTTCGTAGCTAAGTTAGGTGACGATCTCTATGGCTCTAAATCTTTGGAGAATTTCAGAAAGGCAGGTGTTAATATTGAATACATCACCAAGACAAAAGAGGCACCTTCAGGCATTGCTCTTATCTGTGTTGACAAGGAAGGCAACAACAGCATTGTTGTAGTCCCTGGAGCAAATCATAAATTAAGCATGTTTGATGTGAACTTGGCCGAATCAGCTATCAAACAATCTGATGCTGTGGTATGTCAGCTTGAAATACCGATAGAAGTTGTTGAAGGCACAGCTAAGTTAGCCAAAAAACATAATGTGCCATTTATTCTGAATCCTGCCCCGGCACCGAAGGAAAAGTTATCAGATGCGCTGCTTAAGTGTGTTGATGTTTTGACTCCTAATAAAACTGAAGCAGAGGGCATGACCGGCATAAAAATAAAAGACGAGGATTCTGCCATTAAAGCCTGCAAATACTTGTTGGGTCGGGGAGTTAAAACCGTGATTCTGACCATGGGGGCTAAAGGTTTGCTATTTGCATCCTCGGAAGAAGAGATATTTATACCACGGATAAAAGTTGAAGCTGTAGACAGTACGGCTGCAGGAGACGCTTTTACCGGTAGTTTAGCTTACTATATTGCACAAGGCAAAACAATTGCAGAAGCTGCTAAAAGTGCTAATTATGTTGCGGCTCTTTCAGTAACAAAGAGAGGGACTCAGTCTTCTATGCCCACACAGGAAGAAGTTAAAGATTTTATGCAGCGGTCAAAACAGAACTTCCAGCAACAACTGGTTTAAATGAGTAGAAAAGTACACAAGGGTGTCTGAGAAAATAAAACGTCGTACATTTTTGAAATCAATTGGAGTTGGAGCGTGCTCGATTGGACTATATACATTCATATCTCGGCGGAACGTGTTTGGCGCAACCTTGGCGACTGCGAATGACAAAAAACCAATGAACGTTTTGTTTATAGCCCTTGATGATCTTCGCCCGACTCTTGGTTGTTATGGCGATCCTGTGGCTATCACGCCTAATATCGACGCTCTCGCAAAGAATGGTGTCCTTTTTACAAATGCATACGCTCAAGCTCCGCTCTGTAGTCCTTCCCGGTCATCCATGTTAACTGGATGCAGGCCAGATACTATTGGCGTCCACATGAATCACGAGAGTTTTCGTGATACGAAACCTGATTTACAAACATTACCTCAATATTTAAAAAACAAAGGTTATCAAACTCAAGCAATCGGTAAGATTTTTCATGTGGAAGATCCTGTATCATGGAGTGTTCCAATTACCATCCCTGCAGTACCTATGTATGGTAACAAGGAAACAATGGATAAAGTCAGAAAGGAAATACATCGCATTAATGAAATGAAAAAGCAGGGACTGGAAAAAGATCCTGAAACCGGTCAGTGGACATTTCTTACAATGCCTGGCCCTTCCTGGGAAGCTGCTGATGTCGAAGACAATTACTTATATGACGGTAAAGTGGCAGAAAAAAGTATTGAAGCTTTAAATAAACTTAAAGACAAACCATTTTTCCTGAGTTTGGGCTTCGTAAGTAGCCATTTCCCTTTAGTTGCTCCACGAAAATATTTTGATATGTACAGTGAGTCAGATATCAAACTTCCTGAAAATGATTCCATCCCGAAGAACTGCCCCGACATTTCGGTTACGGCGGAATGGGTTAATGAGTGGATGCGTTACAAGGATCTTCGAAAGGTCAGGCATGTTCCGAAGGATATGGCACGGCAATTAATTCATGCCTACTATGCCGCTACAAGTTATATTGATGCACAGGTTGGGAAAGTTTTGAAGGAACTGGATCGACTGGAACTGCGGAATAATACGATTATCGTATTTTGGGGCGACCAAGGTTTTACTCTGAAAGAACATGATCTATGGGGCAAAGAAACTTTATTTGACGTAGCTAACCATTGTCCCCTGATTATAAATGCTCCTGGCTGGCGGAAGGAATCCAAGCGGGTAAAAGCGAATGTTGAGTCACTAGATATTTATCCCACTCTTTGCGACTTGTGCAAATTCGATATCCCCGAAAATCTGGAAGGTACGAGTTTAATGCCTTTAATGAAAGAGCCAAATGCCGATTGGAACAAGCCTGCTTTTTCTCAGATGTCGCGGGGAAATATAACGGGTTATTCCATGAGAACCGAACGATATCGTTATACAGAGTGGAGAGAAGTATCCAAGATTGTTGCTCGAGAACTCTATGACTATGATAAGGACCCCTATGAGACTGTTAATATTGCTAGTGAACCTAAGAATAGTAAATTAATAGAAACGCTTTCGAAGAAAATGTCTACATGGTTGACTTTATGAATTATAACTTTCTTTGTATTATGGGGATGCAATTGATGTTGTCAATTGATTTAAAGGTTGACTCCATAGCTTATCTGTGTAAAGATAAGCTATTGCTGCCCGGCTGTTGCAATAAATCTTTTTGCTTTTAGACAACAAGCGTTTTAGCATAAAGGATATTTTAGATATGAACAAGATTTTGAAAAGGCGAGTCAGATGGAAACTAAATTAAATCGCCGTCAGTTCTGCAAAATTGTAGGTGCAGGTGTATTGTCTTATGAATTATTAGCTTATGGCGCTGCTAGAAATATGGCTGAACCTATCTGCTCACAAAAACCCAACATTATTTTTATATTTGACGATCAGCTTCGTGCTCAGGCACTTAGTTGCTATGGCAACAAAAATATTACCACGCCCAATCTCGACCTGCTTGCCTCGCAAGGAATACGTTTTAAAAATGCTACTTCTACCTGCCCCTTGTGTACTCCGTACCGAGCGATGCTTCAAACAGGTCGTTATCCAACTCATTCCGGTGCGGTGATAAACTGGGTAGATATCAATCCCAACCAGACCTGTATTGCTCATGTTTTGAAACAGGCAGGATATCATACGGGATTTATTGGTAAGTGGCATTTATGGGCAGGTGGTGCTAGGCATGCAAACAAATATGAACCTACCCCAGGAGCTGATGAATTTTATAAGGCCAAAAATGCAGAACCTGAATTTGTTCCGCCAGGACAGAACAGGCTTGGTTACGAGCACTGGCAAGCATACAATTTCCATATGGATTTTAATAAAGCCTGGTATTTTGAAGATACTCCCGAAAGGCTTTATATGCCGGGATTTGAAACTGATGGTGAGACAGACTTTGCTATTGACTTTATGGTAAAGCATCAGTCCAAAGACTCTAAGCCGTTTTTCCTGATGGTTGCCCCGCATCCGCCTCATCCATTGTGGAATGAGGAGTCTACACCTGAGGGTTATATAAATCAGATTCCGAAAGAATTGGTTTATCGCCCTAATGTTCCTCCCACGCATCCAAGACGTCGAAATACGTACGAGATGCGTTCATACTATGCTATGATTAAAAACTTCGATGATAATGTTGGCCGGATCATACGATTTCTCGACAATTCATCACTTGGTGAAAACACTATTATCGTAATTACTTCTGATCATGGTGAACAGCATGGATCTCAAAATCGGGTTAATAAGATGGTTCCATATGCAGAATCTGTGGACATTCCTCTGATTATCCGCTGGCCGGGTAAGATTCCTGCCGGCATCGTTAGTGATAGCCTGTGTACACCTATCGATCACATGGCAACTTTATGTGGTTTGGCTGGCATTTCGACCCCGGATACTTGTGATGGTATGGACTTATCCAAAGAGATTCTTGGCAAAGGAAACGTAGATCGGGAAGCCATTTTAATGGCCAATTATGTGTCTCATTGGGATTTCTTCCAAACTCAGACTTTGTGGCCCGAGTGGCGAGGGGTTCGCACTAAGCGACATACTTACGTCAAATGGCTGGATGGCAAAGAAGAGTTATATGATAATATTGAAGATCCCTGTCAAAGATGTAATTTAGCGGTGTATGATTTAACTCAACCAGGGCCTAATATTAGCATACTTAATAAAATGCGTGCTCACCTCAAAAGGCTTCTGACAGAAGCTCATGATGAATTCCTTCCCGGAACTGCTTATGGTGACTGGTATGATGACCAGAGGAGGCTTGTTAAAACCAGCTTAGGACCAATAAAACCAACAAACAAAAGGTATCTCCGAAAACAAGAACTTTTATTGGTTAGAAGGAAAGTTTAAAAAATAATGGATATTGGAAAGGTAAAGCAAATTGCAATAAACAGAGCGCTGTCCGAATATGTGGATAGTAAATGCAGTTAAGATGTAATCTCAATTGGCAAATTAGAGTTTAAAGGATTGTGAAATATTGAAAGTGGCAAATTAGATTGAAAGGAGTATTGATATGGTAGTAATAGGGTCTTATCCAATTGCTATTTTGATGTGTTTTATAACTATGCTTTGCTGGGGGTCTTGGGCTAACACCCAAAAGTTGGCGAGTAAGGATTGGAAATTCCAGTTATTCTATTGGGATTACACAATCGGCGTGCTTATCCTTTCGCTCATTCTGGCCTTTACAATGGGTTCAACCGGCACAAAAGGCGCAAATTTCCTCAGCAATGTTTTGCAGGCTGCGCCGAAAACTATAATGCTTGCACTCCTTGGTGGCATTATTTTCAACCTTTCAAACATTCTCTTGGTCGCTGCGATAGACATCGCAGGCCTTGCGGTTGCATTTCCAATTGGCGTAGGCCTTGCTCTGGTGATAGGCGTTGTGCAAAACTACATCGCCTCACCCGTCGGTAATGCTGCAGTGCTCTTCACCGGCGTAGCAGGTGTAGCCGTTGCTATAATCGTTGACGGCCTGGCCTATAAAAAACTCTCCGGCGCAGGACAAAAAACCGCTGTCAAAGGTATTGTGATTTCTGTCCTTGCCGGTGCTCTGATGGGCGTGTTCTATCGTTTTGTTGCAGCCTCGATGTCAACCGATTTCGTAAATATCGAAGCGGGCAAATTTACGCCCTACAGCGCAGTAGTAATTTTCTCCATCGGCGTACTGCTCTCAAATTTCCTCTGGAACTCCATCGTAATGGCAAAACCCTTCACCGGCTCACCCGTCAAATACAGCGATTATTTCAAAGGCAGTTTCAAACTGCATTTGATTGGCATCCTCGGCGGCATAATCTGGAATATCGGTATGTCCTTCAGCATTATCGCATCCGGCCAGGCGGGCTTTGCGATTTCCTACGGCTTGGGACAGGGTGCTACAATGGTAGCAGCGTTTTGGGGCGTGTTTATCTGGAAGGAATTTAAAAACGCACCAAAAGGTGTTAATCCGATGCTTGCTCTGATGTTTTTGCTTTACATCATCGGCCTAGTGCTAATTATTGTTGCAAGGCTGGTATAACGTTGAGTCAGAAAATGCCTCTCTGAAATTTCCAGTTAATCTTAAGGAATAAGTATGGCCAGACGACCCCTTTCAATATTTAAGATACAATTAGTTATATGTTTCTTTTTGTTTTTTATGGTTTTGTCTTGTTACGCAGACAATACCTTTAAGAGAGAACTTCAGCCGCACTATTTGCAGTGGGTGGGTTGTCCAGGAGAGCATTTGAGTATATTAGATAATTTAACTGATTTAGATGCCTGCAAAAAAAGGACGGGGGCAAATGCTACTGTAGCAGTATTGCACAGATTTATACAAAAGAACATAGATGGTGATAACAAGTGGGTGCTTGACACATCTGATGTCGATAACAATCGGAAGGTGGCTTTGTATATACCACTGGAAAAAGAAGCCAAAGCCTTCCAGCTCCAAACAAAACTCTTTCGCTGCAGTAAAGCGATAATCGAGGCCAAGTTATGTAAGATAGTGTCCAATGGTCCTTTAGAACTATTCTCATCGGACTTTTATGAATTGTTGATATCCGATAAGTCCCAGGATATCGTTATAACTCCTGACAAACCTTTAGGGCCGGGTAAATATAAGTTGGAACTTACTGTTGAACAGGGAATGATCGCAGTTAGATATGGTCAGGCTGGGAACAAAGATTATGGTTTTGAGTTTAGCGAAGAAAAAAATGTTCATAAGGGCTTTAGTCTCCTTGGCAAAACTATTTTCGAGGACAGTTCATGTGAAAATTGGCTCGAAAAAGGATCACCTGAAACTGTTGAGGTTCTCGGTGAGGGCATCGGAAGCCTTGTCAAAAAAGAGCAAGTTTTTTTGGGCTGTTATTTAGGTGTGTTTAATAATCCATATTTCTCAGGAGCAGCTCAAATATTTTCACAACATCCTGACGCGTTCATGCAAAATGTAGATGGCGAAATAATTAAAGTAGAAGGTAATCCTGTACTGGCTGTAGATTCACCAGTGATATATAAAATAAACAAGGATTTTGTGAAAGAAGTTTGTGAGGCTCTGAAAGATAATCCATTTTTGAAGTTCTGGGTAGTTGGGGCAGAGGAATCTTGGCCGGATTACTTTGGGACTTCTCAGATGGGAGATTTCCGCCCGAAAAGTATTAAACATTTCAGTTCATTTCTTGATTTTAAAAAATGGGAAATTAAAGCCGAAAAGAAGCTTATCACTAAAAAGGAATACAATCCGACTAAATCGGCATGGTGTCATTACCGGGAACAAGCAATGGCTGACAGGGCAGCATGTTATATGGAGCAATTCCTGGAAAGTGATCCATGTCGCCCCGTATTTTATCCCACACACGGTAATCCTTTTGTAGATGACAAACGACAACAGTTGGGCATGAATACGTCACTACTTGCGGGGGTTGTAGACGGCCTCGAAATGGGACAACTAACAATCGATGATGATGACGAAAATCTTAACCTTCTTTATCTATCTAATTTTAGTTCGTTTTGGATTCCAACAATAATCCCT
>Ga0307379_10009557_pt1 | contig 12927 bp, 20 predicted proteins | sample UN2MG_FD_202237 | JGI IMG/M metagenome (GOLD analysis project Ga0307379, IMG submission 202237) | Soil microbial communities from Risofladan, Vaasa, Finland - UN-2 | ecosystem: Environmental > Terrestrial > Soil > Coastal area > Acid sulfate soil | place: Finland: Risofladan, Vaasa | collected... | reverse complement strand
ATTAATAACTTCATGAAGATCATCAGGAGAAGGTATAGCCTGCCATTTTTTGGAAGAAGCAATTTCTCCATTATTTTTTAGATCTTGAAATGAATTTTTTATAGATTCGCTTATTTTCATAATAGCTCTTTTATTTTATTAACATATGGTTCGTTTCTTACTTCTATTTCCATAACATCCTCAATAGTAATAAATCTAAAATGTTTTGTTTTATGAGGATAAACAAAAATCTTCCGGGATTCCTTTATATTATAAGGTAATTCGCTATAAGTTCTTATACACACCATTCTATTCCCGGGTTTAATCCTTAATACTTTTTCAAAACCAATTTCAGTAATTTCATAATATTGATAATAATCTTCTAAAACCCGATCTTCATCAATATTATAAATAAAAGTAGGACCTTTGACAAATTCTAACTTTTCTGGGGAAATACCATGATATCTAGATAAAGCCTCATATCTATTCATTAAATATGCCATTCCATTTTCATCATAATCCTTGTGATTATATTTCCCTAATTCTATATTATTTTTCATAATAGCTCTTTTATTTTATTAATATAATATTGATACTCTTTTGAATGAAACCTTTTGACATAAGATGGATGTTCAATACATTCTCCTTGGCCAACTTTTTCATGGATTTTTTTACCTAAACAGATTATTTTTCTGGGATTTAACTGCTCTATTTCATATTCTAATATTCTCTTTTTATCCTCATCATTATCTAATCCTTTACCCCAGTTTGTAAAATAAGGCATTTCTTTATCATAGATACCAGCTTCATAAAGGATTTGATGAAGAAAAGCACTGGATCCTTTATCACTAATAAATGCTCTAATATATCCTTCACCAATAGATTTATCACTGGGATCCTCCCCAATAAACATTAACCCTTCTTTATCAATAGAATTACCAGAAGAAAGAAAATATCTCATATCTTCTGTCTTATCACAACGATCAGAATAGAGATTTGTAATTTTTATAAGTATATCTTCTACTTTATTTTCTTTGTAATTATATTTAATATGAGGAATATGGGATCTTTCAATAGCCCAATCGTATTCTTTAATTAACCGATCTATTTCATCTTCATTAATATAATGATCCCCACGTATTCTGTAATTCTCTATAATGGTTTCTTTGTCAGGTCTAAGATAAAGTATAACAGGAGCATATGGCATAAGAGCTGCTTCAATAAGAAACTGTTTCCAATCTTCCATAGCAACTCGATCTTTTTTAATTCTTGGATAAACTATTTCACTAAGGTAATACCTTTCCAAAAAATATCCACTATAATGAGAGGCTGAATGTAAGTAATAAGATAGCTGATTTACTTTTGGGTAGTAAGGTTTAACCACCCCATTGTAAGTATTGTCCCTTAACCATTTAACTAAGGTGGATTTTCCTCCCCCATCTGCGCCTTCAATCAAAATCATAATGAATATTTTAACATTTTATGTATTTATAATGAGAAGGTTTTCATTTACCATAAAATAGTTTGCAGATTTAATCAACTTTTAATATATCAACAAGTGGCTGTTTATGAACTGTCTTATCTTGTAATACAATACAATAATCCTTTCCCTTAACATAAGTATTTTTTACTCCTTTATATGTTATGACATTTGAATCTCGTAAATAGATTGTAATTTTCATTTTACATTTGCCTTATCATACCCCCAGAAGGTATATCCCTATTTTTATTTTTAGCCAGCTCATTAATTCGATTCCAGAAAATATACCGAACATAATTCCATAGAGCAGATTCTGAATTGGGTTTTTCTTCACTAAGTTTTTTCATTCCTGCATTCCAGACTTCTTCAATACCCCAATATTGTTCAGCCCATTCTACAAAAGCTACACCAACATCTTCTACTTTTGGACATTTATATTCCTCTTCAAATCCTTCTATAACATTTACTACCATAATATTAATTTTTAATTCAGTATTTATACAACAAAAAAAGAACTTAGTTTTAAGTTCTTTATATTATTTTTTAAAAAAATTCCTCCAATTATTGTTCTGAAAATTCATCCAGAAAATGTTGTACTTGAAAAAGTGCTTGTTCCGGATCTTCATGAAAGTCTGGTTGCATCAAATAAGGTTCCCCTGTATCAGAATCACCAAAATAAGAAATATTCCCACCAGGCTGTATTATCTTAGAAATTTTAATATGAAATCCTTTATATTCTATAATATCTAAAACCTCCTCATGAGGTAAATGAGGACTCCAATCCCAATCTATCTCTTTAGCTCTTTGCTCTAAATATGCTTTTTTACCAATAACTTTTTTTATCCTATGTAAAGCTCTATTAAGAGTTGTATAAAAAGGAGTTACCGTATAGTCCCCATCTAAATCAACAACAGCAACATACCTATAGTCAGTTGGAGATCCCCTATAAATATAATCATCTAATAATATAATTTTATATTTTTTATAAGGAACTATTTTTTTTATGATAGCATTTCTTAAATGCGGAAATTCTTGAATAATTTTTTCTTTTAAAACTTTTTCCCCTATCCCTAATTTCTCATAGGGGGTTCCTTCTCTTTCAAAATCTAAAGATTCATGTAAAGATTCTAAACTAATTATTTTCATTCTATTTTTGAGAGTTCCAAGCTTAGCTCTGAATTCATCCCATCCATATCCTTTTTCACCATTTAAATAAGATTCTAAATTCCCCCAATGGTTCCCTCTAACAATCCATTCATCAAGAAAATCAGTAATAGGTTCACTTAAAACTATAATATTTCCCGGAGAAATATTATCATAAGGAGCTCCACTTGTAACTATTCCACTAGAAGTAACGCCCATTCGTTTTGTGACTTCTAAGACAGATCCTTTTTTAAGATTATCCCAATGTAAGCCTATTCCCATAGACTTCTTGGGATCTCCTCCTCTCTCAAAATTCACAGATTCATTAACTCCAATAGGCCAATCTGGATATCTCATATTATAGGCCTTAATAAAATCATTTACATATTCAGGTTTAATTATAATTTTTATTTCCCCTCCTTTGAAATTATATCCATCATTAAGATAATCTCCGAAATACTCCTTTGCCAATTTATTAGCTTTACTTGGAGATCCAGGAAAAAGCGAAACGTGAAGAGTTAAATGCCAATTTCTATTAAAGGACTCTTCTATATTGATGGATCCTATACCTGGCTGAAGTTGAAATTCGGTCCACTTATCGAAAATAATTTTGGACAATCCTATACCCATAGATCTTTTAGGATCTCCTCCCCGTTCAAAATTTACGTTTTCATTTACTTTTTTTGCCCTCATACTAATTCAGTCATATATCTTGGATAGTAATATCCCTCAGGCTCTATCAAAAATGATCTTCCTTCGTCCTCTAATACATTTGCTATAAATGGAGTTCTTGTAAAAGGAAAATCCTCTGGCCAATCTCCAAATAATCCAGTAAAACCACCGTGTTCATAAAAATATTTAAAAGTTACAACTGGTACATTTTCTATTTTTTTTGCCATGTCAGGGGTAATCTTAGTTTTTGAAACCTGATTTACAAAGAATTCTTTTTTCCCAAAATTCCAGTCAGATCCCGAAAAATCTATTCTTCTATAATTACCAGGTGTTAGAGGTTGTTTCAGATCCTTGTCAATTTTATATCCATTCCTCCAAACCCCTATTCCAAGAGCCGATTTAGGATCTTGTCCTCGTTCAAACCTTAAACTTTCATAAATCAACTTCGCTTTCATCTGATTGAAGAGTCATTTTTACGAATTCAAGAATAGGGATTATACCCTCCTGACCATATTCTCTTATAGAATCTAAGATGGAAATATCCATTGAATTCTCTACAACAGATTCATCATCAAAAGTTATCCAAATACCGACACTATCTAATTTATTTTTAGATTCAGCTATCAAATCTCCATAAATAGTTGTTATAGCATTTCCTATAAAAAAATTATATTCTTCTTGATCAAAATCCTCTTTTATATTTACCCCCCATTTTTTAAAATATTCATTAGGTAAAAATCTTCCAGAAGATCTTACTATATAATTTCCCTTCCCCTCTTTATTAACAGAAAAATCCTTATCTTTTTCCATTAGGGAAACTTTACATTCAATTACTTTTTTCATATTTTATTATTGTTGTCCGATCCCTTTTATACTAATTCCTGAAACCGCAGGGTTTGCTCGACTATTAGGCTCCCCAAATTGCTTATCGGTTTTTCCTGATTCCATATCGGCTGCAGTTGGCTGAACCACACTTTCTTCTATTTCTGGGCCAACAGAAGCATCAAGTTCTTTTACTGTAGAAACATTGGGAATTTCTGCCATTGTATTTAGATTACTTCTCTCCTGCCAGTATTCAGATCCATAATCAATAGTTAATTCTTCATTCATTTGGATTGTCCGATTAGCTATAAAGAACATATGTCTCTGCCTTTTATTATATGCGTAATCTACACTGGGTTTATTAGAATGCCTATAAAGAGATCCATAGCCAAGAGGTAAACCCCATTCTCCCTTATCTTTATTAATCTCAAATATTATATCTTTTAAACGATCTATAGTTTTAGCTATTTCAGGAAGAATAATAAGAGGACAAACTTCAATAAGTTCACCACGAGCAAACTGAGTTTTAGCTATAACTGTATAATCTCCTCCGGGTCTTTTTGACCACTCTACTCTTGCAAGATTAAAAGATTCCTTACGAGTCTCAAAAGATCCGCCCTTATCAGAAATATGAACAGGTTTCTTTTCCCCCTTATCATCTTCTTCAAATGGATTTTCAAAATCTTCCAAAACAGAATTAATATATTCTTGTAAACCTACTAATTTCATATTATAAATAATTTTTTGTATTTTAATAAAGATATAAATGATTCACCCAGATAAGAGTAAACTTTCTTATCCCCCTTAAAATAAGATACAACTTTATTGGCTGGTTTAGTTTCAAAATCATATTCTAATTCTTCCCCCTCTGGAGTTCTTATAAAATTTTTTCTTCCTTTTTTAAATTCTTCTGGCTTTTCCCTGGAAAGATCAGTATATATTTCTTCTTTTTCTCTACCAGCTTCCCATTCTTCTTCCCATTCTTTTTGAGATTCCTCCCATTTTTCTTTAGCTCCTCCTGTAAACATTCTAGGAGGATGAGGATGCCTTAATGAAGGCTTTATAGAAGGTCTTGTTTTAGAAATATCTATATCGTTTACTAAAGCATCAAATATTCTTGAAAAATATGGAAGAGTCATATTTCCCCTAATGATAGATTCTATATTATTCTTATACCTCTCTACATTATCCGGTTTACTTATAAGTGAAACAAATTGTTTTACTAGATCTTCTTTTTCCCCTTGATATTTCAAAGGATATTTCTTTTTAATTGCTGTTATAAATCTCGGAGCAGCATCAATAAGATCTTCATAATAGCTCCAACCTAAAATTTCCCTTCCGATCCTAAAAGCAGCTTCTTTAAATAAATCCAAATTATGTTTTACCTCATCTAAAGATTTCAATTTTCCTTGCTGCTTTAGATATTCTTGCATATCATTTAAATCTACTTTGGCAATTTGTTTTTGTAAATCATCAGCTTTATCTAAAGCCTCCATATATTGATAATCAGAGGCTCCTTCTAAATTATCCCATAATTCTCTTATCTCAGAAAAAAGATCAAAAGCTTTATTATAACTATGAACAGAAGATCTTATACTTTCGTTTAATAGTTTCATATTTCTAAATTTTCTTTCCCTTTACTTCAGCTTTTTCTTTTTTAGCCTTTTCCTCCTCTTTAACTATAATTTTATTAAAGTCGTCTTTATTTATAGTAACTGTCATCTCTTCTCCCTTTTCATTATTATAAGCAAATTTTAATTTACCATTATCCTCTATAGATTCAATTGTTGCTTTAACCTTTCCCCCTACCTTCGTATGTTCCACAAAATATTCTTTTCCAACTCTTAATCCTTCAGCTTTGTCCCCAATCCTTTTTATTGAATCTCCTCCTTTTTTAATACTAAAAGGCTTTTTAGGATATTCTATATTATAAACTATTAGATCCCCATTATCTTTAACTGTTTTAATCCTAATTACCCAATCCTCATTATTATTTGTTTTATAGTTATATTCTTCACCCTCTTTATAGATTTTTTCTTCTTCCCCTTCGGTACTTCTTCCCTCTTTTCTAGCTTTTGATTCCTCCTTTGCTTTTCTTTCATATTCTTCTAATGATTTCTTTAAAATATCCTCTTGTTTCTTTGTACGATTATCAAGATCATTTATAACCTTTGGAGTTTCTATAACTTTATCTTTCATAAGTTCTGCTAAAAGCCCTGTTTCAACTTCAGTAGCTATAGTTTCCCATGCATATTTAAGAGCTAATTTAGCAGAATCTGAAAGACGTTTACTATTATCAATCTTTTTATAGACCTCCTCATTTTTAAGTTGTCGAACTCTAGTGACATATTGAGTTAATACCTTTTCCATTCTCTTTTCAATATTAAAAATTTCTAATCTTTTGTCACTTGGTAATTCTTTCCAGGATTCTACCCCATTATCTTCTTTAATTTTATTTTTAGCATCTACTAATGGAGCAATAGCTTTTTTAAGGCCTTCTAAAGATCCTTTTTTAAAATTCCTTGCATTCTTTACTAAATTTCTAAGATATATTCTTTTAAGCCCCGCAGAAATTAATTTTTTTCTAAATGATACTCCAATGCCTAAAAGTCCTACTGCTGCTCCAAACCCTATTTTTCCAAGAAGAGCAGTTGTAAGCCCAGCTATTCCAAGTATTTCATTTAATTGTTCTGCTTTTTCAAAAGGGGGAAGAGAATCCCACTCACTAAGATCATACCCATAAGATTGAGCTAAATCTGATTCAAAAAGATTTCTTCCCTGATAATATTGAGAATATTTCATATCAACAGCTTTTTATTTTATTTATATATCTTATAAAAATTCTTATAGATATATAAATAAAACCTATTATTATGGCAATTAAGCACGTTCAAGAAACTCTAGGACAATTCGAAGACTGGAAATATTTTTCTTTACTTGAGTCCAAAAAAGAAGAAAGAAAGAAAAAAGTTGAAGAAAACTCTTCTGATAATAATGATATAGATGAATTTAAAGAAGAAGACGAAAAAGACGGTCTTAGCGTTATACAAAAATTAAGAGATAATCTAAGTAGATTTGTATCGGCTGCTGGAGAAAAAATTCTTAAATATAAAGAATTTTGGGAAGAAAATTCAAAGGCTACCGATAGCTTTGATGAGGAAGGGGAACTTTATAAACTCTGGGACAGTAATTATGTTGCTGGTGTTCTTAATCTCCCTGATGAAGCTCTTAGCGATGAAGAGTTAACAGCTGAAATTGCAAAAGTTGATGATGAATCCCCCGATGAAGAAGATGAGGAAAAAGATGAAGGAGAGAAGGAAGATTCCGATGAATTAGAAAAAGATGAAGAAGAGGAGGAAGATTCTGATGAAGAAAAGGAGGAAGATTCTGATGAAGAAGAGGAGGATTCTAATGAATTAGAAAAAGATGAAAAAGAAGGAGAAGAAATAGAAGAAGGGAATGCATTTTCAGGAGCACTCAAAAAAGCAAAAGATTCTGGCAAAAAAGAATTCAAAGTTAAAGGAAAAACTTATCCTGTCAAAGAATCTGGAATACCAGTAGGAGAAGACTTTCTATTAAACGAAGAAGAAAAAGAAGATGAAGAGGAAGAATTGCCTATAGGAGACGAAGAAACTCCCGAAGGAGAAAAAGAAACTAAAGTTGAAGAACCTTTATTAGGATTTGATCCTGGAGGAAAAGGAGAGGAAGAAGCTACAGATGAATTTACTGCTGATGATGAAGTAGAAGTTAAAGATGGAGAAGCTATCGAACTCGAAGGGGATTTAGATGCTGATGGAGAAGTTGAAGGAGGAATGGAATTTGAAGAAGAAGGAATGAATGATTATTTCGTAGTTTATGATATGAGTGGATCAGAAAGAGATGAAGTATTTAGAACAGATTCTCCTAAAGTTATTGAAGACTTTAAGACTTTCTTTGAAAATGAGTTCAAAGCTTCTATCAAAGAGCAAATACAAAAATTTAAAGAAGCACAGGAGGAAAAGAAAAGAGAAGCAGAACGTTTAGCTAAAGAAGAAATTCGTAAAGAAAGAAAAGGTAAACTTGAAAAATTTATGAAAGATTAATATTCATGAGAATTGTACGAGAAAGTATAAACTTTGAGAGGGGATCTAATGATCCCCTTCGCGGTCTTAACATAGGTCATTATGATAAAATACGAAGAGAACTAGAAAAAAACACAGGAATTAAAACTGATGATGTTATAAAATATTTAATAGATTTATCTCATTACATTTATGAGGTAAAGGGCAAAAATGGCCCCTTTCTTAGATTTTCTAAAATCCTGAACAAAACTCTTAATATGTATGAAAAAGATCCTTATCATACCGATAAAATTTCTTTTCTTCGAGATATGATAAGTGATATAGCCCATAATGAGTGGAAAATATCCCAAAAAAACTTCTTAAATTGGGTTATTAAATACACAAAAGAAATAGATTTCCAACCACAAACTTTAGTGAATACAATTTATGGAGTTCTTTATGACTTACATATGAATTAATTTCCTTTATTTTTCAAAACTTTCATGCTAACCTTTCTATAATATTTAAAGAATATAATGATATTTTTAGGTTATTTTGCCGCACTTGTTTCTCTTATTGGCATTATATTAAATGCTCGTAAACATATATTGTGTTGGCCCATTTGGTTATTTAGTAATGCTCTCTGGATTTATTACTCCTTTATTGAAGGGGATATTCCTTCTATAATTTTATGGACAATGTTTTCAATAGCAAATATATATGGCTGGAGAACATGGAAAAAAGATATAGAATTAAAAAAATGAATGTAACTGATCTAAGAATTGCTTTTAAAATAGACACCGGGGATAACCCTCTTTGGACTCATGATCATTCAGGAAGGGATCTTTTTGGCGGGGGATCAACATCATGGCAAAGAGGATATCCAAGATCAATATATGGACTTTGGCTTGAAGATAAAATAGGGAAGACAAAATACTTAAGAGATAGATATTTTAAGATAACGAGTGAAATCCCTACAAGCGATTTCTTTGGCAACACATACAGAAATCTAGTTATTTATGGAAATTATTGTGAATGGCTAGAAACTTTTATACTTAAGTTCAAACCCGAAATAGTTAGAAATATTATAAATGTTTAATAATTTAATAATTTTATGGAAAGATATAGGACTTCAGAATATGTAGGGATTGGTCACCCAGACAAAGTAGCAGATCAAATTTCAGATACAATATTAGATCTATATTTAGCAGAAGATCCAAATGCCAGAGTAGCTGTTGAAACAATGGTTTCCGGGAATAAAGTTATTCTTGCCGGGGAAATTTCTTCTCTTGTTTCTTTTTCCAAATGGGAAATCAAAAGAAATATAAGACAAACTCTAGAAAATATAGGATATGGATTGGGAATACCCGGAGAATTTAATTCTGCAAATGTTGAAATCGATATTTACTTAAAAGAACAATCAAAAAATATTCACTCCGGAGTTGACAAAGAAGATGGGGATGTTGGTGCAGGGGATCAAGGTATTATGTTTGGATATGCTGTGAATGAAACAGAAAATTATCTTCCCCTTCCTTATGTAATTTCAGCAGATCTACTAAATAAATTAAATGAATTAATACTATCTAAAGAGCTGGAAGGATTTTATACAGATAATAAATCCCAGACATGTGTAAAATATTTAAGTCATAAAGGAATAAGTATTGCTGATAAATTTTTAGAAAAAATAATTCTTTCTTGTTGGCATAAAGAATCCATGGATCTAGGAGAGGTCAGGGAAATTCTACAAGTAAATGTAGTCGATCCAATCTTAGACAAATATAAAAACTATATCGTTAATCCTCCTGAAATTCATATAAATTCTGCTGGATCATTTTATATTGGAGGACCTGTTGCTGATGCTGGTTTAACAGGAAGAAAAATTATAGTGGATACCTATGGAGGATTTGCTCCCCATGGCGGAGGTGCATTCTCCGGAAAGGATCCTTCAAAAGTAGATAGGTCTGCAGCATATATGGCAAGACACATAGCCAAGTCTTTAGTTGTTAATGGTTATGCTTACGAAGCTCTTGTTCAACTTTCTTATGCAATAGGACAAGTTCAGCCTTTTTCTGTTGATGTTAAATCCGATTCTGAATACACCGAAGAAGAACTTATTAAACTAATCAGAAATAATTTTGATCTTTCTCCTAAAAAAATTATAGATTATTTAAAATTAAATGATCCCAATAGTGTAAAATATAAGATAGTAGCATCTGGAGGTCACTTTATGGATCCAGCTGTTACCTGGGAACAAATAAAAAAGTTTTAAGATGCATCGATTAAATAGAGAATTTGATCGTGTCGTGTGTATCAATCTCACAGAGAGAAAAGATAAGCGAGAAATAATGGAAGAGAAATTCGAAAAACTTGGAATTAAAGTAGAATGGTTTACAACAGTTCAATATGGTTTTGTACCTAAAATAATAAATCCTATTGTAGATTCCAAGGCTGGCCATTTTAATAAAAATCAATCATATGAGATAGGAGCTGCCCTAAGTCATTACCATGTTATAAAACAAGCTTTCATTGAAGGCTGTAATAAAATCTTTGTCTTTGAAGATGATATTCTTTTCCATAAAAATTTTAATGAAAAGATGGATAGTTATCTAAATGATCTTCCCGAGAATTGGGATATGATCTTATTTTATTCTTTTATGTACCACTTACTTCCTGAAAATAAGAGGATAAGCAAGAGATGGATACGATCATTTCGTAGCTGGTCTCTAATGAGTTATGGCATGAAAAAGGAAGTAATGAATGAATATATTAAAAGACAAGATCTATTTTTTACAATATCTGATGCTGTTTCTTATGGAATGCAAGAAAATTCTCGTTTTAATATATATAGTGCAATTCCCACATTATGTATTCCTGAAACCAAATTAGGATCTGATATAAGAGGACAAAACCTTAATTATGAATATAACAATACAATTATAAATACTGGATACAAAAACGATCACTATGAATAAAGTAGAAACATTAAATGAAGCCATAGAAAAATTCCACAATGACTATGATCTTGGGGGATTCATCAGACATAATTATTTGGAAATGACCAAACTTAATACTTTCGAGATAAGTGAAATTATTAAAAAACATTCAAATGATTATAATCTAGGAAATTATATAAGGCGTTATTTTAAAAATAAAAATTAGTGGAAACTCTTAAAATAGGATTTGTTGATTTTTGGGCGGAATGGAATGATGAAGATTTCATAACTCCAATACTAAAAAAACACTTTAATGTTATTGTAGACCAAAATAATCCTAATGTTTTATTTCATTCTATTTTTGGAGGAATGAAAGAGGCCTATAAATATAAATGTAAGAAAATATTATTTATAGGAGAAAATTATAGATCTAAACACTTTAATTCTGATTATTCTATATCCTTTGATTTGCCAAATGAAACTAACTTTAGACTTCCTCTTTGGCAAGCTTATCTATTATTACGTCCTGAGTTAAAAAATCAACTATTCAACAAAACAAAACATACCCAATTTAAAAGATTCTGCTCCTTCACTGTTTCTAATCCATCAAATACTGTAAGAAATAATATATTTGATCAGCTATCAACTTATAGAAAAGTTAATTCTTATGGAAAAGTTCGAATGAATGATTTTGGATTAAAAAAAGAATCCCAGGGAAAATATTGGAGAAATGCAAAATATAAATTCTTTCTGGATAATACTCATAAATTTTCAATAACTTATGAAAATACTTCTTATCCCTATTATTGCACTGAAAAAATAATGGATGCTTTTCTTGCAGGCTCTATACCTATATATTGGGGGGATCCAAAAGTAGCTGAAGATTGGAATGAAAAAGCTTTTATTAATATGAATAATCCTAATATGAAATGGTCTTCTTGGATAAATGAAATCAAAAAATTAGATCAAGATGAAATATATTTTATGGAAAAATATAATGAACCCGTATTTACAGATGAACAAAAAGATAAACTCATAAACAATTTAGGAGAATTTGAGGAATGGATCCTTAAAAAAATTTAAAAAATTATGAAAGAATTTAAAAAAACAATTTTCTTAGATATTGATGGATGTTTAATAAAACATAATGGAACTTTATCTTCTCAAGTTACTAAAGAACCAGAACTTTTACCAGGAACCCTTGAAAAATTGGATGAATGGGAAGACGCTGAGCATAAAATTATTTTAACTACTGGAAGAAAAGAATCTATGAGAAGAGCTACTAAAAAACAAATGGCAAAATTGGGAATATTTTATGATCAGTTAGTTATGGGATGTAATCGAGGAACAAGAATAGTTATAAATGATAAAAAACCGGATTATCCAGAATTAGAAGTAGCTAAAAAAATAGAAATAGATAGAAATGCAGGTATAAAAGATATAAAACTCTAAGAAATAAAACCATGGAAGATTTAATTAATGGAGGCGTTGGATTTATGAATTTTGCTGATTTTGCTATTATATCTAATAACAAGTCGTTTAGTACCCAAATAGAAAATATATTTTGATTACTCACTTTTCAGATTATCACATAGACGTGAACAAAAAGATAAATTAATAAATAATTTAGGAGAATTTGAAGAATGGCTAATAAAAATTATATGATAAAAATAAATAGTAAACATCCAAATCAAGTAAGACATATAGCCAAAACAATATCTTATAGAATTTGGGCTACTATTCTTACATTTTTAATTGCATATATTATAACCGGGGATATTAATTTAAGCACTGGAATAACCATAGCAGAAGTAATTACTAAACTTATATTTTATTATCTACATGAAAGATTTTGGTA
>Ga0307379_10009556_pt1 | contig 12928 bp, 10 predicted proteins | sample UN2MG_FD_202237 | JGI IMG/M metagenome (GOLD analysis project Ga0307379, IMG submission 202237) | Soil microbial communities from Risofladan, Vaasa, Finland - UN-2 | ecosystem: Environmental > Terrestrial > Soil > Coastal area > Acid sulfate soil | place: Finland: Risofladan, Vaasa | collected... | reverse complement strand
AACCTCTCCGCGTAGACGTCAAACGATCCCAGCCGCTCCTGCAATTGGGCGCTGAGCAAGGCTATGTCTCCCCGGGAGTTGGCGAAGCACTTGCGGCAGCTCAGGCCGCAGGGCGCAAGATCATTGAGTATGTCGTCATATTCCATCCTGCACCTCCATTATGCCGAGTGGAATACGGGATCCGCCGGACACATCCTAGACCAGGTCACTCCTTCCTCGGTGCCTGCGTACCGATCGCACCATCATCCGACAGATGGCCGCAACCAGACAGAGCAGCCCGAAGATAACGGCTATGTTGAGCAGCAATTGTGCCCCTAGAACCCGGGTCGGGAACTCCCAGGGAGAGGAGAAACTTGTTCGATAGGGAACAGGTGGTGTCAAACGACTCTGATCCTGTACCAGGAACTGTATCGGCACACCCAGCCTGACTTCACCCAGGTCACTCTGACGATGAACCGTGATCGGCAAGAAGGCCGAAGCAACAACAAGCAGGAGGCTGGCAAGCAACATGGCGACCACGCACGCCAGCTTGCCGCTACCGCTTCGCTGATAGGCCACATACCCTTCAGGATGCTTGTCAACCACCACTTTGAACTGCTTCATGCCCCAAATGTCAGGATGAGGGCGACCGGCAACGCGCGGGGTGTCCCTTCAGCCGGGCTCGTACAACCCGCGCAAGTCGTTCATGCGCACCTGGAGGATCTCACGAAACATGCGCGCCGAATCGCCTACGGGGCTCACACGGCTATTGCTCATGTAGTACCAGTTGATGGGGACCTCTACGATGCGAAAACCTCGCTTCTGGGCGATGAACAAGATCTCCACATCGAAGCCGAACCCATCCATTGTCTGGTAGGAGAACATCTCGCGGGCGGCCTCGCGGGCGAAGCACTTGAAGCCCGCCTGGGTATCCTGGAAGCCCCTCACCGCCAGCAGCCGGACCAGCGTATTGAAGACCCGCCCCATCAGGTGGCGGAGCCCTGGTTCGTCGTACCTCCTGGCACCCTCGATCTCGCGGGAGCCGATGGCCACGTCGTATCCCTCCAACGCGGGGGGAAGGAACTTGGCCACTTCCTCGATAGGCATCGACAGATCGGCATCGCAGAGGAAAACATAGTCGCCTTCAGCGGCCAGTGCGCCTGTCTTCACCGCGAACCCCTTGCCGCGATGCTCGTTCTTGATCAGCCGCACAAATGGAGCATCAGCAGTGATCTCCTCCACCACGCTCGCCGTGCCGTCCGAACTTCCATCGTCCACCACGATCACCTCGGCGACGTACTCCTGGGCCCGCACGTAGTCCACAATGCGCGGCAGAGTCTCCGGCAACCTGCGCTCTTCGTTGTACGCAGGGACTACAATGGACAGTAAGGGATGCTCCATGTCCACAGCCTCTCCTAGCTGAAAAGGACCGACTCCAGGTACTGATCGCTCACGGCGCGGTTGTCCTGTATGGCCCGCCGCTTGCCCAGCATCCGGCGCAGGTTCCGAAGCGCGCTCAGTTGCCCGCGCACGCGAGCTCTGGCGGCTTCTCCGCGCCATGCGCGCAGTGCCTCCCAGCTGATACCGAGTTGGGCAAGGATAATGCGCCGCCAGTGCTTCTTGAAAAGCGACGCCGGATAGTTCTTGGCCAAAACGTAGATGAAGTTGCGACCGGTGTAGTAGCTGGCGATCTTGCCCCCACCAGTCGCACTCAAACGATGGTAGACTACAGCCGTGGGCACGTACAGGCACTTGTAGCCCGCCAGCTGTGCCCGCCAGCCCAGATCGACGTCTTCGCAATACGCAAAGAAATCCTCATCGAAGGGCTGTCCCTGCCCCCTCGACGCCAAGTCATCCAGCATGGATCGGCGGATGGCGCAGGCCCCTCCACAAGGACTGAATACCTCCTCTTCCTCATCGAACTGGCCCTGGTCCTCCTCCCACACACCCCGGTTCACCGGAATACCATCTATGCCGTACAGATCGCCCGCCGAATTGAGAATCTTGCGTTCGTCGAAAAGAAGGATCTTGGAGGTAACCGAGCCAGCTTCGGGATGTCTCTCCAGGCCCGCCCACAACTCCTCCAGCCACCTGGGGTCCACCTCGGTGTCATTGTTCAAGATAGCGAGGATCTGGCCCTCGGCGGCGTCTATGCCGGCGTTTACCCCTCCTGCGTAGCCTCGATTCTCAGCGAGGGCTATGACCCTCACTTCAGGATACTGCCTTGCAAGCAGTTCGAGTGAATCGTCATGGGAGTTGTTGTCCGCTACGATAACCTCGACACGGGGATAGATCTGGTTTCGAAGGGACTCCAGGCAAGTGGGCAGGTGACGGACCCCATTCCAGTTGGGGATGATCACAGAGATGAGGGACCGTTGCATTCTAGCCCAGTTCCACAAACGGCTCGCTGGCGGTGATCAGGTGATGCCGGACCGCACAGCTGCACGAGCGATTCACGAGTTCAGCCAGCTCGACGACGAGTGCTTCAGCCTTCGCCATTCCCACAGGCGGCAGACAATCGATGTTGATGAGCACGTTGCGGCTGGCTGGGGTGACCTTGGTCCCGTCGCCCTGCCGCCAGTTCCACCGGCGACACAGCACCTGATCTGCATCCACGTATACTGCCTCTCCAGGTTCCGGATGCTCGACTCCCCTGCTCCCCAAAGGCACGAACTCCTCGTCCCCTTCGGCCAGGCGCAGCACGAGATCGTTTTCGACTGCGTCCAGATCGTCCCCTCCGCATGGCACCAGATGCTGGAGCGAGAAGCCGTTCATCAACGCCACCAGGGTATTGATATACGGTACCGGAGAGCCCCCTCTGGCCCGCCGAGCCAAGGCCTCCACAGAGGAGTAGTTCTTGCCCGGCCTCATGTCCAGTACCCTGTATGCCTCCCGCCAACTGGCGATACGGGGATGACTGGTCAGGCCCTCTTGGGCGAAGAGGGCTTCGCAGCGAGCCTCAGCCTCGCGCAGCAACTCCTCCACCTCTGGCTGGACTCCCTGGTTGTCGATCCCCTCGACGACGACAATGGCCCGGATGTATTCGGGGAACCGCTCGAATATGGCCATGTCAACGCTGTCACGCACCATTCCTCTCCTCAGAGTACGCCCGCAGCGCTTCTTCCCACGGCCGCAGTACGATGCCGAGTTGCCTCGCAGCACCGAAGTTGCGCAGCACTGCGCGGCGTGGCACCCTCGCGGCCCGTGCGTAGGTCTTCACGGGACGCAGCTGGACGTCTCTCTTCCCTGCCAAGTCCAGTACTCTGTAGGCGAACTCGTGTCGCGAGCAACTCCCCTCGTTGATCAGGTGGTAGATCCCGTATAGCGGGTGTTGAATCAGACGGAAGATGGCCTCTGCCAGGTCGGGAGCATACGTCGGAGAGCCGAACTCGTTGGACACCACAGAAAGTTCTCTATCTCGATCGGCCAACTGGAGCATCTTCTCCACGAAGTTGTTGCCGTTACGGCCATACGGCCAGGCCGTGCGCACTATGTAGAAGCGGTTCACCAGGTCGCGCACGAACTCTTCGCCAGCCAGCTTGGACCGTGCATACACGCTGGTGTGGTTGGGCTCGTCATACTCCAGGTAGGGCTCGTCGCTGGTACCATCGAAGACGTAGTCGGCGCTGATGTAGAGCATGGGAGCATCGCACCGCTGACAGGCCAGGGCCCCATTGCGAGTGCCCAGCGCATTGACGCGATAGGCCGCGTCGGGCTCCCTCTCGCAACCGTCCACGTCAGTCATAGCCGCGGCGTGGATCACCTACTCCGGCCCGAAATCGGAGATGAGCGGTATTATGTCTCTCTGTGTAACATCGTGCTCCGGAAGGTCGATGAGCAGGAACTCGTGACTCTGAAACGACTCGGTCAGGCTCCCTCCCAGCTGCCCTCTTGCTCCGGTGATGGCGATTCGCATCGTTACTCTCCCAGTAACAGAGCGCCACCATTATAGCAGTTCTGCATCTGGAATGGTACCGACGCGCACTCCGCTGGCCCTCCCAGCGTGCTTCAGCCCTCGGCCTGATGCACACCATTCGCACCAGACCTCAGGAGCGGGGAGTGGCGACCAAACCTCGCTCCCACAACGGTAGGACAATCTCCCAACGAGCACCGACGGCCCATCGATCTCCAAGGATCGAACGACGCCCTAGACTCAGAATCGTTTGCCACTCGGCCGGGGCCAGGCTTCACTGTGGCTCAATGAGAATGCGTCCAGTTATGGTCTGGGGGCAGGTTTCTGGCCCCGGGGCTACACTAACCTTGACATACGACTGGGAATCTAGTACTATTAGGCTAAAGGGAGTCTCTCAGGTTCAAAATCCTGCTAGGGCCCCTTCGTACCGAGAGACAGGCACATGTCATGAGCGATTCCTGACAAGCGTGACCGGGAACCGCGCTGAGAACCTCGCTGCGCGCCGAGGCAGCGCAGGCGCACGGACTCATCTCATTCATATGTTGTATCACGTCCATGTAAGGACGTGAAGCGCGACAAGGTCAACGCCAGCGGGTGATTCTCTGACATGAGTGTACTCTAGGGTACACTCTTTTTGTTATCTTGGGCCCCTTTCGCAGGCGATTTGGAGGTACGTCGTGAAGCGAGCCGAGCTACTACTACGTCTTGGGGGAATGATCGCGTTCGCCGCACTGGGTTGGGGCCTGGGTGACTACATAGCGACCAGGTCCGGGGCCGTCGACGCTCTTGCCGTCCCCTACCTGCGCCCTGCACTGTCACTGGCCATAGCGGGGGCTGGCCTGGGCTTGCTGCTGACGCCGTGGTTGACGATAAGGCCGGCGCTCTGGGCGCGCAGGAAGGTGAAGCAGATACCAGCGCGTCACCTGTTCATGGGGATCATTGGCTTGGCCACTGGCCTGATCATCTCCTTGCCGCTGGCCTTCACCCTGTCCTTCTTGCCATCGAACTTGCGGACGATCATGCCGCTGCTGTCCAGCGTGATCTTCGGCCTCCTGGGCATCAGCATCATGATCATGCGTGCAGATGATTTCCAATACCTGTGGAGCTCCTCTCTCGGAAAGGGCAAACCACAACGCTCCGACGATCAGGTCGTTCTGCTGGACACAAGCGTCGTCATCGATGGTCGCATCGCCGACATCGCCCAGACGGGCTTCGTCGAAAGAACGTTGCTCGTACCCCGCTTCATCCTCAACGAACTACAGTACATCGCCGACTCTTCCGACGCCCTGCGCCGCAAGAGGGGCCGCCGAGGGCTGGACATCCTGAACAAGCTACAGCAGGAATCCATGGTGCCCATCCGCATCACGGACATGGACGCAGCAGAGGAGATAAGGGACGCCGATGGGAAGCTGGTGCAGCTGGCCAAGAGCCTGCATTGTCCCATCATCACCAACGACTACAACCTCAATCGGGTGGCACAGCTACAGGGCGTCAGCGTACTGAACATCAATGAACTGGCGAATGCGGTGAAGACCGCCGTCCTCCATGGAGAGACGCTGAAGGTGCGCATCATTCAAGAGGGGACGGAGCCCAACCAGGGTGTAGGCTATCTGGACGACGGAACGATGGTGGTCGTGGAAGATGGCCGCAGGCACATGGATCAGAGCCTGGACGTCACGGTGACCAAGGTCCTCCAGACCGCCCAGGGAAGGATGATCTTCGCCCAACCCAACAACCGTCAATCAAGGAGATAGTCGTCAAGCGACATGAGCGTGATGATCACCGTCTCCAGACAGATGGCCAGCGAGGGCTGCAAGATCGCAGCCGAGGTCGCCGCGATGCTCGGCTTCCGACTCGTGGACCGGGAGATCATCCACAGAGCGGCCGAGGAAGCGGGGGTGCCAAAGATCGCCCTGCAAGAGATCGCCTTCGAAGGGCGAAGAGACCTGGCCGACCGCATACTGCGGGCTGTCAATGCCATGCCTCCTGTGCCCAGCACTGCTGAGACCTGGAGGCGAGAGACCGCCGCATCCGTGCGGCGGCCGTTTGGAGGGATTTTCTCGCCCGCCGTCCCTTCGTTCACGGTGACGCTGAAGGACTACATTGACATGGTAGGGATGGTGATCCGCGACCTCGCTCGTGAAGGGAATGTGGTCATTGCTGGACGAGGTGGCCAGGTACTTCTCAGGGACATGCCCAGGGCTCTTCACGTGCAAATCGTAGCCCCCTACCAACAGCGTGTGATCGTGCTGGCCGAGCGTGATGGCATTTCGCAAGAGGAAGCCGCGAGAAGAGTGAAGGCCAGTGACCAGGCGCGAAGAGACTATATGCGCAGATACCATCGAGTTGACTGGCTGGATCCCATTCTTTATGACATGGTGATCAATACGAACAAGATACCTATCTCGCTTGCTGCGAGCATGATAGTGGACGCCTTTCGTCAACTCCAGGCCCCGGACCATGGCTGAGAGAGCCCGTGTACGTTTCGCCCCGAGCCCTACGGGAGAGCTCCATCTGGGCAACGTGCGGACAGCCTTGTTCAACTGGCTCTTCGCCCGCCGCTACAACGGGTCATTCATTCTGCGTATTGAGGACACCGATGTGGCGCGTAGTAGCGAAGAGGCTGAGCGCGCGATTTTGGAGGGGCTTCGGTGGCTAGGAATCGACTGGGATGAGGGACCGGGGAAGGAAGGGAACCTCGGCCCATATCACCAATCGGAAAGACTGGCCATCTACCGTTCCCACGCCAAACGGCTACTGGACGCTGGCCTCGCCTATCGCTGCTACTGTTCTAGCGAGCGATTGGAGGAGATGCGGCGGGAACAGCGCCGTCGCGGTCGCCCCCCGCGCTACGACAGGCGGTGCAGAACGCTGACCTATGCCGATAGAGAAAGGTATGAGAGCCAGGGGACAGAACCGGTGATCCGCTTCATGACCCCTAGACAGGGCGAAACGTCGTTTTGTGATCTCCTACGTGGCGAGATCAGCTTCGGCAACGACACTCTGGACGACTTCGTGATCATGAAGTCCGACGGCTATCCCACCTACCACCTGGCCAGTGTGGTGGACGACCACCTGATGGAGGTGAGCCACGTGTTGCGGGCGGAAGACTGGATACCCAGCTCCCCTCGCCACGTGCTACTCTACCGAGCCTTTGGCTGGGAGCCTCCGCACTTCGTCCATCTGCCCTTGATCCTGGACAAGGCCGGCGGGAAGCTGAGCAAGAGACAGGGGGATATGTCGGTAGCCGACTACGAGCAGAATGGCTACCTCCCTGAGGCTCTGGTCAACTATCTCGCCCTGCTCGGATGGTCACCAGGGGATACGCAGGAGATCCTCAGTGCGGAGGAACTGATAGACAGATTCACATGGGATCGGATTTCGGTGAGCCCTGCGGTGTTCGACCTGGAGCGCCTGAACTGGTTCAACAGGTGGTACATACGGCACCTGCCTGTGGATAGGATAGCTCATGCCGTGGCACCGTACCTCAGGGAGGCGTACGGCCGAGAGGAACAAAGCGAAGACACCGCGTACTCGCCGGACGAGTGGCTCAAGCTGCTGGTGGACAACGTGCGTGAGGAGGTGGACAGCCTTGGCCAGATACCTGCCCACGTGGCCTTTGCCTTCATCGACGAACTCGCCTACACGGGCGAGGCAGCCGAGGCGATGAGGGCACCAGCGGCCGGTGATGTACTGGCAGCTTTCGTCGACAAGCTGCAGTCGCTTGAGATCCTGGACATCGCGGCGGGCAACGCTGTCTTGCAGAATCTGAGGGCATTGCTGAAAGAGCGACGGAATCTTGGAGCGCGAGAGGTCATGTTTCCTGTCAGGGCAGGCTTGACCGGAAGCGTTCACGGACCCAGTCTGGCCGCCGTGATCGCCTTGTTGGGAAAAGATAGATGCATTCGAAGAGTGACACAACTCCAGAGTTCCTTTTCGCGCTGATGATAGCCAAATGCGCCTGTTTGACGGGATGCCATGCAAGATGGCATCCCGTCTGGACAAACTATCATCGGTGAACGGAAGGAGTGTGTGAAATGGCCTTGAGAGTCTACGATACCCTCAGTCGAGAAAAACGGGAGTTCGTGCCCCTGGAGGGCAGTCGGGTCCGTATGTACGTGTGTGGCCCCAACGTGTACGGGCCGTGCCACGTAGGGCACGCGATGTCCTACCTGGCCTTCGATGCCATTAAACGTTACCTTGAGTACCGCGGTTTTGAGGTGAACCATGTTCAGAACTTCACCGACATCGAGGACCGCATCATAGAGACCGCCAACTCGCTGGGCGTGCGGGTCGAGGAACTGGCAGAGAAGTACATAGCGCGCTTCCTGAAAGAGATGGATGCGCTCAATACTCAGCGGGCGACACACTACCCCAGGGCTACGGAGGTCATCCCCAAGATTCAAGAGATGGTGCAGGGGTTGATCGACAAGGGGCATGCCTACGAGGTGGATGGCGACGTATACTTCCGGATCTCCAGCGATCCCGACTATGGCAAGCTCACCAGGCAATCGCCCGAGGCGATGCAAGCCGGCGCCCGGGTTGAGGTGGACACCAGGAAAGAAAACGAGTTGGACTTTGCCTTGTGGAAAACTGCCAAGCCTGGGGAGCCAAGTTGGGACAGTCCATGGGGCAAGGGACGGCCCGGCTGGCACATCGAGTGCTCCGCTATGGCGATTCAGTTCCTGGGAGACCAGATCGACATCCATGGCGGGGGCGAAGACGTCATCTTTCCCCACCACGAGGACGAGATCGCGCAGTCAGAGAGCTACACGGGCAAGGCCCCCTTCGTCCAGTACTGGCTGCACAATGGTCTTCTCCGGCCCAGCGCAGATCAGGAGAAAATGACCCGCCATCTGGGCAACTTCATCAGCTGCGACGACGCGCTCAAGAGATACAACCCCGACGCCATCCGCCTGTTTATCCTCTCCTCTCACTACCGGAGCCCCGTCACCTGGAGCGAGGAGGGCATCCTGGCTTCTGATCGAGGCCTGGAGAGATTGCGTGCTGCCTTGAGACCTGCGTCGGTCGTGGCAGCTAGCGGGGGGGAGCAACTACTGGTAGCGTCTGAAGAAGCTCGGCGTGATTTCGTGGAGGCCATGGACGATGACTTCAACACAGCGCGAGCCATCGGCCACCTCTTCGATCTGGGTCGGGCTGTCAACCAGGCTCGTGATGCTGGGGTTCCAGCCTCAGCGCTGGCTGCCAGCCAGGACGTGTTGCGCGAACTGACCGGAGTGCTCGGATTGACACTCCAGGAGACCAAAGTCACCGCAGACCCCACGCCCTTCAGAGAGCTGGCTGCCGCTATTCGCGATGAACTGGCTGTCGCGGGCAAGTCCGAACTGGCTGAAAGCATCCCGCTGGATGCTCTGGGCGAGACGCCAGCCACAGAGGCGGAGCCTCTTATCGAACTGCTGGTCTCGGTGCGCAGCGATCTGCGCTCGGCCACGGAGTATCAATTGGCTGACAGAATCCGGACCGGACTGGCCGACCTGGGCATCTACGTGGAAGACGGGTCCGACGGTAGCACCTGGAGAGCGACCACGCCGTCATAGGCAGGGGCCTCTCAGGTATCGAACACAAAGAGTGGAGACGCCAAGAAGACCTCCCTCGCTGAGGAGCAGAGAGACGCGGAGCCGTTCGCCGTTACAGGGGACAACGGCCTGGGAGCACAGCCGTTCCGCCCGAGTCGCTGAGCCGTTCAGCGGTGGCCTGGATACTCGAGGATAGATGGAGGAAACGGGACCCCAAGGTATCACAGGTTCCACCCGGAAGGCCAGCTGGCGCTGATTTGCAGGCCAGCGCGCGGTTGCCAGTCTCTCCAAGGGCTCACCTACGGACGAATATTGACTACTGCTCAGATTAATGATATACTAGAGTGTTGTGCGAGCACCACGCTGCTCGAATACTTTCTGCCCGCAGCAAGGACTGGGGGCAAGCCCGGAGAAAGGAGACGTTGATTGCGTACCTACGAGTTCATGTACATCGTCAGCCCGGAGGTCGAAGAAGAGAACCTGGAGACGCTGACAACCAAAGTCGAACAGATGATCACCGACGGTGGGGGCGAGACACTGCGCCGCCAATCTTGGGGCAGGCGACGCCTGGCCTACCCGATCCGGAACTTCCGTGAGGGTCACTACATCTTGATTCACCTTCAGCTGGAACCGGCAGCGATCTCGGAACTGAAGGCCAGATTGGCCCTGACTGAGGAGGTGATCCGATACCTCCTGATCAGGACGGACGAGATACCGGCCCCGGTGGCGCCAATGGAGCCGACCAGCGCCGAGCAGGCCGAGGAGATGCAGGAGGAAGAACCTGCCGAGGAGCCTTCGGAAGAGCCAGACGAAGAACTCACCGAGCCAGAAGCCGCCTCGGACCCGGACAGCGAAGACACAGATCAACAGGAAGTGGGTGAGTAGCCTTGGCCGAAAGACGTGAACGGAGACCACCAACAGGAAGAAAGAAATTCGGGTTCGGCCGCAAGAAGAAGTGTTACTTCTGCATCACTAGGGGCGCCACCATAGACTACAAGGACGTGAGTGTGCTCCGCCAGCACGTCACGAACCGGGGCAAGATCAAGCCGCGACGCAAGACAGGGACTTGTGCCAGACACCAGCGCCGTCTGGCGACGGCGATCAAGAGGGCGCGGCACGTAGCTCTGATGCCCTTCACGACCGAGCACTCACGCGGCAGCTGAGGCAAAGTCTGAGCACGTCAGGGCATAGGAACCTGTCTTCCAGTGCCCTTTCCTTCACTCTTACCTCGGGGCAAACGTCACCACATTGAAGGCTGCCGGCCGTACCTGTGGCTACCGGCCGACGCATCGTCATGCCCGCCCCGGCTCAGCTGGAGCAGCGAGGGCCACTGCGACTTATCTGGCCCGACGGAGGAATAGATGGCCAAGAGAAAGGTCAAGAAAGAGGTTTCGCCCACACGGAAGCAGTTATCTCGCCGCGACAAGGAGCGGCGACAGCGTCTTGTCATGATCGGCGTGGCCGCCGCCATCGGCTGCATGATCCTGGCAATCCTGGGGTATGGTGCATACCGGGAGTTGATCGCGAAGCCTGCTGCGCCGGTGGGGATAGTCAACGGTGTACCTATAACGACGCAGACATATCAAAAGAGAGTCCTGCTGGAGCGAATGAACATCGATGCTAGCATGCAGAATCTCCTCGCCCAGCGGTCTCAGTATGACCCGGAGGAGGACGCATTCCTGCTAACCATCATCGATCAGCAGCTGTCTCAGCTCTCCATGCAGAGAGAACTCTTGAACAGTCAGACCGCTCTGGATAGTCTGATAGAAGAGGAACTGATTCGTCAGGCCGACGAAGAGCGGGGCATTATGGTCTCTCCAGACGAGATAGATCGCCGGATTGAGCAAGACTTCGGGTACGTCAGAGATCAGCCCACACCGCTGCCCTCGCCATCCACCAGCGCCATCACACCGACGGTTGAGATCACCCCGACGGAGGCGCCGCCCCCCATGACCAGAGCCGAGTTCGAGGAGCTGTATAGCAACTCCCTGAGTATACTAGAAGAAGGCACTGGGCTCACGGAGGCCGACTACAGGGAGCTTGTGAAGGCTTCACTGCTGCGCGAGAAGATGGAGGAGTTCATCGGCCAGCAGGTGCCCACGACGGAACCCCACATACTTGCCCGCCACATCCTCCTGGACACAGAGGAGGAGGCCCAAGATGCCCTCCAGCGATTGGAGCAGGGAGACGATTTCGCAACACTGGCGACAGAGGTCTCCACGGACACGCTGAGCGCCGAGCTCGGCGGCGATCTCGGGTGGCTGCCTGAAGGCAGCATGGGAGCAGAGTTCGAAGAAGTAGCCTTCAACTTGCCGCTCGGAGAGATCAGCGAGGTCGTCGAAACCTCTCGGGGCTTCCACATCATCCTGGTTGAAGAGAGGGATGAGGACAGGGAACTGGATCCTCAGATTCTGGATCAGAGGAAAAGAGAGGCGTTCGATATCTGGCTGGCGGACCTGTTAGCTGAGGCTGTCATCGAGAGGTATTGGTCGGAGGATAAGGTTCCCCCCGAGTAGCAACCCCTGGCCTGAGCTTTGAATCTGCTTACGGGGCCGCGGCACGACAAGCCTGCGGCCCATTTCTTTGCCCTGTGCCAGTCATAGTGTTGTCGCGCCCATTGGGTGACGAGCGCTGGGAACCCGTCGCTGTAGGCGTGACAACAAACCTGGTACCCTCGAGCTGTCTGATCCCCGCCTCAGCGTCTCCTGGGGCTGACGTGGGCTCGTGCGTCCTATCGGCATTCATCAGCCGTGCGCGGAGGCTGTGATCCGGCCGGGTACTCCTGTCTGACTGCTGAGCTCACCGCGGGTCGCCAGACACACGTTCACGCCGTGCAAGACGGCTAACTACGAGGTTGAGATTCGGACCTCTCTATACCTGCAGAGGAGCCTGTCGCGGCGGTTCCAGGTGAATGACAACTCGCTGAAGCGAGGGGATCTTGTCGCAGAGGTGACCTTCCAGCCGCTCGCTCAAGTCATGAGCTTCCTCAACCGAAAGCTCAGGGGCGAGCGAACAGTGCAGCGAGACCGTCAAGCCCTGGCCCTCCTCCCAGATGGACACCCGATGACAGCCTCCCTCTCGCACGAAGTCGTCCACGAGGGAGACTATCTCCGTCTCCAGCCTGGCCTGGTCCTGGCTACTGAGCCTTGTGCCTGGTCGTCCCGGGTCACCTATGGGCTCCAGGTGTGCAAGCACGTCAGCGACCTGGGGTGCCGCCTCCTTGACCATCACCTCCAGGCGGGTGGCGAGATCATGTGCCTCTTCCAGCGATGCGTCGCGATCCACCTCCAGGTGGAGCTCCACATAGTAGTGGTTTTTAGTCTGGTGCACCCAGACGTTGTGAGCTTGCCCTCCAATCCTGCGTGCAAGCCGGCCGACGAGCGAGGCGACGTCGGAACTTGCCTCGCCGGGCTCGTAATGCACCACCACGTCGGATCTGGGTACCAGATCCCGGACTACCTCCTCCACTCTGGCGGTGATCTGGTGAGCATTATCGAAC
>Ga0307379_10009553_pt1 | contig 12929 bp, 17 predicted proteins | sample UN2MG_FD_202237 | JGI IMG/M metagenome (GOLD analysis project Ga0307379, IMG submission 202237) | Soil microbial communities from Risofladan, Vaasa, Finland - UN-2 | ecosystem: Environmental > Terrestrial > Soil > Coastal area > Acid sulfate soil | place: Finland: Risofladan, Vaasa | collected... | reverse complement strand
AAATTAATCATTTCTTTTCCTTTCAGACCAAAATAATCTTCCATGGTAATCCCATAATTATTTGGGTTTCTGTTGGTACTACTTGGGCCTACATAAACGGTAAAGACATCTAAACCTAAACACTTGGCTTCAACTACAATCCTACAATATGTTTCTCTTGCCATTGGAAAGAAAACAAAATTAGAGAATTTAGCCATATCAGATAAAAATCCTTCTCGACCCGTTCCATTTTTTATAAAACCATATTCTATTTTTTTCTCTTCACAAAATTTTATAGCTGATTGTGAGTTTTTAATCCAATTGTTGGTATTATATATGCATGTTTTACCATTCTTTTCTTGATTCTCTTCTAATAACCTTTCCATCAATTGTAAATCAGATTCTGACCAAATATTGGTTCTCAAATTTATAAAATTCCCTTCAACATCATTTTTCTTATAAACGTTTAAATGGTCACTTGATTTAACAAATACCGCTTTAGCATTTTTATATAAATCATAATTCTGCCTAAGTTCTTTTGGTATAATATCATTTGGGTGTCTCCATGGGTGCCTAGATGGAAGAATCTTATAATCACATTCAAATATGATGTAGTTATAATCTTTGATTTGCTTAACCAACTCAGGGTTCATAAGGGATACATTGGATATAACATAGAAATCATCTTTGTTAAATCCTGTGATATTCCTAGAACCAATAAAATCGAGGTTGAATTCCTCGATTAACATTTGGTTACCAACTTCTGAACCACCATGTGGCATTTCAGCATAACTGAAATCTGATATTAATATATTTGCCATTATTCTTCTTTTATTAAACGTATTTTAATATGTTTAGCTTCTGGTTCAATAGATTTAAAATGTTGCTCAATCAAAGCATAATCATCTATCATCCCACTATTTATACCTGTTGACATATTAAGGTCGTCTATTTTATAATTTACTTCCCAAAGATTTACATTCTTTTTTAATTTCATATTACTTTATATTGGTCTTCTTTCATTTTATCCATATAAGCCATTGGTGGTCTTGTCCAATGACCTGATAAGCCAGTTTTCAAATTGAAATCTGATAATTGGTCCGCTAATACTCCATATCTACCTAAAACATAATCTTTACCTAAAAATTTATAGTGTAATAATTTTAATTCCGCTTCTTTAGATACTACACTACCGTTTGCTGCACTTGCGTGTGCGCCAGGTGCGTATTTGATATCTAACATAGGATTGAAAATAATATTCTTACACATCGGTGCATATGTTTCAGAACCAATTTTAACCTTATCGGTTAATAACCCACCATCATATTCTGGAAATTCTTCTGAAAACATATCATGACCATCAATCTTCGGCATGGTAATGCCTTGCTCTTTATATTCCTTTAATTTATCTAAAAGGTTTTCATGGTAAAGGAGTTCATCACAATCACACATCACAACCCAATCAGCTTTAAATTTCCTACTAATTTTATAAACGTTGGATTTCATTTCGGCCAATGATACATCATTGTATTTTTTATCTGGGGTTTCCCATTTGACAACTGTTACATTATCATATTTTTTATATATTTCATCAGACCCATCGGTTGACATATTATCATATACAAAAATCTTCTCACAAAATTGAGAATAATAATCTAATGTGAAAGGTAAAATCCTTTCTTCATTCCAAGCTATTATGTGTGCGTGTATTTTCATTTCCAAATTACTTTAGTTACTTCTTTCCTAAAAACTTCTATCCAATCTTCTTCATAATAATAATTTTGAGAATAAGAGTATTGCCAATTGAATCTAAAATATTTTTTATCTGATTCTCTTTGAACAATCACGTTGTGACATTCACCATCACAATCCCTACTAGGGTAATCTTCAATGAAATTATATGTTTCACCATTTATCTCCCAAGAGTCTTTAGCTGTAAAATCATTTATTTCTTCTTCAGGTACATCAAATCTCTCTCTTACTTTTTCTTTTGTTTTCATATTACATCCAATCGTTTCTTACTTTTACATTGGTACCAATTAATCTACTTCTTAATTCGTTACCTTTATTTCTTAAATGAGGGAAGAAATGGTCATGCCATTCCAAAAATAACTCATCTATCTTATTTATCATTCCAGTTTCAAACAAATCTTCCACTAGGACATACTCAGAACCTTCTACATCCAATTTTAAAACTATATAGTCTTCGTCATCAAATTGTCCTAAAAAGTCGCTTAAAACGACTGTAGGGACTTTTTGTGGGTTATCCCTATCTAACTTTAATCCCCATATTTCATTCATTGACGGAACCACAGTACTTGCAAGTGTATTCCATCTAGCTATCGATTCTAAAAAATCTATATCACCTTCTTCATTCCATAAGGCAGCGTGATAAACTTTAATGTCGTAATTTTTATTTTCTTGAGCTATCCCTTCCAATAATTCAATAAGGTTTGGGTTAGGCTCAAAAAAATGGGCTTCACACCCTTTTAAATCTGCTCTTTTATCCAATAGAACTTCTATTGCTTCACCCTTATGGGCACCACCATCTATAAAAACTTTTTTCATCTTATATAATCATATCTAACAAACATGGCACCTTTATCTGGTGCACCAACAATACCACCAACTGGTGATACATTATAAATAAAAAAACCTTTAATATTTTCACCCTCTGGTTTATTTTTAACATCATATTCCCATTTTCTTTGTAAAAATTCTTGTAAGGTTTCACAAATTTTAGCTTTTTCAGTTCTAACAACCCAATGATAGATTTTACCATCAATAACTTGTGGGTTTATAGTAATGTCATCCTGAATTGGCGTTGAAATAAATATAACTTTCATATTTCTAATTTTTTAACCCATAAACCTATAATTTCTTCATTGGTTAATTCAGATACTTCATGTTCGGTTTCTTCGTTGCCAAAAAATTTGGTACCTGTTGACCAACATTCATCTTTAACAAGACAAGCCACCTCACCTTTTGAAGAGTGATAAACTCTTCCTACCATATCATACATTTCTTGCTTACTTTCAGTAAACCCGTATTCAATAATTTTTGGCAAAGATAATAACGGTTTAACAAAACTATTATAATAAGCTTGGTGCCCTACTTTACCAAAAAGATATATCTTTTCACATTTATCTTTTAAAGCTCGTTGGATTGAAACGTGTGTTTGCTTCCTATCTTCAATAGAACCTATAATACCAGCAACTTTATCCAAATCAGGTTTATCATGTTTAACCAAGACATCCTTTAAATTAGGGATAATATCGTATGGGCCAGTATATCTACCCAAATTATTCTTATGATAATCTGCATGCGCTTGATGAAGAAATATTACTTCATCCCAATATGGTGTAATTCCACCAACATCAAACCACCATTTTTCGTGACAAGCCAAAACCACTTTTTTTGCGTTAGGTCTTTCGGGCAATCTTAAAAAATGTGTAATTACACTATCTTCAGGTGTAATCGATTTTAAAACATCGGGGGTATATTTACCAGATTTACATTTATCCAAATGATAATCATGTGGTCCATACATTATAGTTTCATATCCCATTTCATTTAACTTATTGGTTAAATTAATCAATACTACTGTGGAACCACCTCTTTCACTATACCCTGTGATTATTTTTATCATTGTTGTTGCTTTTGTTGTTGAGCTTTTAATGCTTCTGGTGACGGCATATATACGGTTTTCAAATATTTGATACTTTTAGGAATCTCTTTTAGACAATTTACTAAAGTTGAAAAATCTTTACTTAAACCTTCTAAATTATCTTTCTTTTCTTTTAAATAAGTGTTAGATAATTGAACAACCGAATCGTTATCAACGTAACAATCTTTATTTTCCAATGAACATTTGGCCGAAAAATCAGCCTCATATAGTAATTTATCAAAATCTAATCTAAACCAACTATGTTTCGTAAGATTTTGGTATGTTGTCATAAAACAAAAGCCTAAATTACCTAATGGTTCTAATGTCAAACCTTCAGAATAGTTATAGTAACTATGTAAACCTTTTAAAGAGTATTTTACTTGAGTTTCATTTTTCTCATTGGTAACTAATGTGATGTCAAACCCACAACTTAAAATAGTATTATCACTATTTAAAATTCTAGGGAAAATACAACCTAATTTATTATTTTTGTTATAAACACTTATGAATTTATTTATAATGTTGGTTTTAAATGTTACATTATCAGATAAAAACATTATCAATTCGTCTTTTTCATTAACAAATTCATTATCCCATCTTAAAACTGATAAATTTTTATGTAATGTTGGGTAAACACCTTCGTGAATTGAAACTTTATCAGATTCAAATTCAGTTAATTCATTTGTTTTTTCTTCATCACCGATAATACTAACAATATAATTAGGATAACCAGAATCTTCTATTTGGTTTAATGATTTTTGTATTTTTTCTTTATCACCTTCTGTTGATAAAAAGATTTTTAACCTAGGGGTAGTTGATAACTCAAGAGTATCGAATTCATATTCAGGGTTAACTTCAATATTTATAGGTAATTCCTTTTCATATTTCAATGCGAAATCTAGTCTATTCTTTTCCCATTCTTCGTTTGTTTGACCAATGGATTTGTGAGTTACTTTAACATCGAATACCACGCCAAGTTTAACACCAGCTAAATGATTCCTAAGACAAAAATCAATTTCATAAAAATGGAATCCTTTAACCGCTTCATCAAATGTTTCTTTTATTCTACCTTTATGTACTGCGAAAAATAATCCATCAACAGTTACAGTTTCAATAATTCTATTTCCAAAATTACCTGAATATTTAGATTCAAATGTTTTACCATCGTGAGAATGTTTAACGATACCAACCATTTTTGTTTGGTCTTGCCACCATTTACCACTTTCATCTAAATTTGTTGTACCAGCAATTCCTAATATACCATAATCAGTATCATTAAAATGTTTTACTAATTTTCTGGCCCAACCATTTTTATTGAATATAATATCGTCATGACAAAAAACCACAATATCATTTGTGGCTTGTTTTAAACCTCTGTTATAGGCTTTGGTAAGGTCTTCACCTTCATTGACGATTTCAATAACCTCAATTTTATTTGCTAGTCCAGATGTTTTTCTAATATGGTCATAATGACCTCTATTAGGACTTCTTGTACAATATATTACACTAATCATTTTTTCTACTATGTTTTAATACCGTTATTATTAATGCATCATCTAATAAAAGCCATTGTTTATGTATTCTAATCAAAGCTTTATAAGTTGATTCCCAATCTTTACCCTCTTTTATTTTTTCGTTAAAACGTTCTAACGCTTTATCACGTTGAATGGTGAAAACTCTTTTTTCTTCTTCTAATTGTTCCCCTGAAATTGTTTTATGCCCCATTTTATTTTTAAAAACCTGTTGAACCGAATCCACCATCACCTCTTTCTGAATTGGATAATTCATCCACTTCAATAAAAGATATTTCAAGTCTTGGTATTATCATTATTTGTGCTATTCTATCTCCAATTCTATATTGATGATAATAACTTGTTGTTGGTTTGAATTTGCATATAATTTCACCTCTATATCCAGCATCGATAATACCAACTGAGTTAGCCAAAATTAAACTAGTTTTACTAACACTACTTCTTGGAAATATAAGACCTACATAACCATACGGAATTTCCATGGCCAATCCAGTTCCATAAGCTTGATTTCCATGTGCATCAACTTCTCTACTTGTTGCAGTTAAATCCATTGCTGCATCACCATCTTTTCCATAAGTGGGGATAACAGCATATTCTGATAATTTTTTTATTTTTACTTCTATCATTTTTTAGCCAAAAACTTTTCTTCCATTATAGCTAATTTAATTGCTATTTTTAAAACATCACCTAAAGTTGTGTTATAGTGTTCTGCTTGTGCATCATCCACTTTATCGTAGTTAAGAATGGCTGCATATTCTTCGTCAGTGAATTCAATACCTGAAGTTGTTGCATAAAAAATTGAGCGTTCTCCAACTCTCATTGAAACCAAATCATTATTGAAGTCATAAAATTGACCTCTATTATGCTTCCATTGGTCTGTTGATGGAACGTAAAGTTTTACTTTCCCAATACCATGCAATAAGGCAACTTTGAATAGTGATGCGTCACTTATTTTTAATCCATCTATAAGGTTATTTTGGTTAATATAAACCATATGTTTTGCCACTCTTAATGTGTGGTCAATAAGACCACCTTCAAATGCGTTGTGTAAGTGTTCAAAACTTGATGCGGGTGCTTTTATTAGGTCTTCACCTAATAATAATTCTAACTCTTCAGTTATGAAACCATGTTTCCTAGCTGTAGACAAATACTTTTCAGTATTTTTTACAATTTGTTTTTTAGTTAATTCCATTTAATTAATCTGTTTGTTGTTTTATTTTTTCTTTTGCTTCTGCTAAAATTCTTTTCAAATCATTAGGTCTATCTCTTAATCTCGATACAGGATTTCTAGTCATTATTTCTCTAATTTCATCTGGTAATGGAGAATATGATTCTTCAAATATTGGAGATTCAAATGTTGGTCTCTTCGATTTTGGTGTTGGTCCTGGTACTCTTCTAAATTCTTTATATCTTTCCAAGTCTTGTTGATACATTTGATAAAATAACCTATCCATTTCGATTCGGTCCATTTTCAAATCAGCTTCAATAATTTTCCTTAAAATATCTGGTGGTTTATTATAACCAACCAATTTACTATACCAATCTTTATATTCATTTATTGCTTTTCTGTTGGCAATAAATTGTTCTTGAACATGGTCTAAATCCTGTTGTTCAAAAGCTGGAATCTTATCCATTAAATCCTTAATCGCTTCAAGATTAAATTTATTAAGATTATCTCTATCAGGTAAGGTACCAGCATATTTACTGTCCTCTTTCGGCTCACTTTTAATATTAAAAATGGCCCTAAATAGGTTAACAAAATAGTTACCTATGGTTTTAAAAAATTTTTTCATAATACAATTATACTACTTTTAAGTACTAAAAACAAGTTTTTTATAATATTTAGCACGATTTTCTGTAACTTTATTCATTGAATATTTGTCAGATACAGTGTTATATAAATTATTCCCAAATATTTCAATCATTTCAGGGTTTTGAATTAATTTCTTTAAAAATTGGTACCACTGTTTATGATTTCTATGAGAATCAACTAAAAACGCATTTTTAGTTAAATCGATTTCACCACCTCTTTGGTGAGCGGTTTCTAAATCGATTGTGTAAGGCCCATAATTTTGAGCTATTAAAGCTTTCTTATGGAATCCACTTTCAATTACTTTTAACTGACTTTTAACTTTATTAAACGTATGTTCAGTTAAAGGGGCTAAAGAAATATCAAATAAATTATAGTTACTTGCATAATCGGTTATTGGTTTTGTCCAAACCCTTCTATAAGGTTCGTTTTCAACACCGTTAAATTCTTCAGTAACAAATCTATTTAAATGTTCTTTATATTCTTGAGATATTGTCGTGTAATTATGGGTAAATATTTTTTCATATTCCACCCAAACAGTTTCTTGAGGTGTAATATCTCTTTGTATACTTTCACCAGTTTTTTGATTAATCGTATTGACTTTACCTCTAATGTCAAAACCACAAACAACAAATTGAATTTTATCTAAAAGATTATCACCTTTTAATTTGGAAACCATCCCGTTTAATAACTTCAAATCTGCCAAATGTGACGAACCGCCAAGCCACCCAATTCTAATTTTATCGGATTTTGTTGGGTTTGGAGAATATTGTTTTTCGTTAGGGTCAATAGCGTTTGGGATTACAACAACGTTCTTATTATATTTTTTGATTTCATTAGCGAAAAATTTAGTTGTAGTTATAACGTTTTCTGCTAATCTAAGATTGTTAGTAATCTTTTTATCCAAATCACCATTTTTTACAATGTGATATGCTGGGTGAGTTCTATCTGGCAACCAATAATCATCTAAATCCATTACGGTAGTAATCCCTAATGATTTTAATTTGGCTAATAATGATTCCATTTGGCCATAATCACCTAAAGTTCTATGATAATGAACTAAATCATATTGTTTTAACCATTCATCATCATTTAACTTTGGTTCATATTCAATATCCACATGAAATTCATCTGGGTATAATTTCTCTAAATGTAAGTTTGGTTTGGTTGACCTGAAATATGAAACTCCAGTTCTGTCGCTTGGGACAACTAAGATTTTAATTTTTTTACTCATTTAATATATTATTTAAACAAGTATAATTAAAAATAAGAAATAAGTAAATAAAAAATCCCACAAAATGTGGGATTTTTATATTATTTAATCGTTTTTTGTTTAACTCTAATCTTTCCTTCTTTAATTAAAGTTGATATTGTTCTTTTGATTGTTTCTTCTTTTAATTGTTTGGTAAATGTAGTTGCCATAAAACTTAATAAAGCATCGTTTATTTTTTTATCTAATTCAGCTTCTGTTAATGTAATTAACATTTTACCTTGAGAATTCATTATTCTAGTTTCGTTGATATCACCTGTTGTTATTTGATTTTGAGGTGCAGAATTTTGTACTATTTGAGGTCTTACTAATTCTTTTACGTCATCTAAAGAAAAACTCACACCTTCACCACTAGCCATAGTCATTTTAGGGATTGGTTGTTCAATCATTATTTTTTTAATTGCATCTGGTAATCTTGAAGCATTTATTATATCAGGAGATGCGTTACCAAAAGGTCTAGTTACGTTGGCCGCTGGTGTGGCACCATCTGGTAGGCTTTCTAATAATGGAACATCACCACTAATTGTTTGATTAATTCTATCATGGTCTATTTTAAAGTTGCTATTTTCAACTTTATTCATTGTTTGTTTGGCCCTCATTAAATTAGCCATAAAATCCGCTTTATTACTCATCTTACTTTAATTCTTCTGTTTCTTTTTCATTACCAACTTCATCAGCTACCTTATTATCTTGAGGATAAAGATTGCTGTGTTGATAATCTTTAGTTGTTGGATAAATAGGTTTAGGTTTTTCTTCATAATCTTTGGTTGTTGGATTATAAACCACTCTATTTCTTTTAAGAGGTTCATTGGTTTTTTTAGTATCTAAATTACTTTGCCAATTTTGATGTTTCTCTCTATATTTATCCAAATTTTTATTACTGAAAATAGCCATATTAGCCATTCCATCATCATTCGGTATATTCAAGGTTTTATCACCTAATGCATTATATAATTCATCTGGTGGTGCATAAAATGTAAAATTCGTAGGTGTCATTTGTTGAATTCTATCTAATCTAAATGTCTTCCAACGTTGTATTGTACCTTTGTTATCTCTTTTTAAATTTGGCCCAGAGATTTGATATACTCTAATTGCCATATTTCCTTTAGATGTTTTACCCATTGCCAAAATTTGACAATATCTAGGTCCGCTATTACTATCTATACTATTATCTTGATACACGATATTAACCCCAAGATTATTTTTAATTGCATCTTGGGTGGATTTAATATCAACTGCTTCTAATATAACCTCTTTATATAAATTGTAAAGCTTCATTTAAAAATTTAGTCAACAACTACTTGCCCTACGTTACCAGAAGTATCTGGATGTTTGTAAGTATTTTGGCTATTAAATTGATTAATAATAGTATTTCCTATTCTACCTGAACCAGCATGGTTAGGGTGTCCATAAATATCGTAATATCCACCACCATTTTCACTATCAAATGGTACACCAGTACCTTTACCTTTAATAGGGGTTGTATCATCACTCTTAGCATTGGTATGCATGGTTGAGTAGTTGTTATTGATGTCGAAATTATTAAACGTGTTATTTGTTAATAATTGTTGTCTTGCTGCAATTGCAGCTTCTTCTAATTTGTTAGATGCCATAATTTAATTGTTTTAATTTTTATTCATATACTCTATTAAATATTTAATAGATTGTATTTCTTTATTATAGTTTTCTTGATAAATAGCGTCATTTGCCATAATATTTCGCATTTTAGCACTTTTTCTTATATCTATCATCCCACCATTGGCTTTTGTTGGGTTTGCATTATCCCTATCTTTTTCATGTGTTTTGATGAATTGGTTCTCCATACCACCATCCATCATAGCCTTTTTAGATTGTTTAATGCTATCACGATTAGATGTTAATGTTTTGTTAACCCAATCTTTAGTGATTTCACCACCAATCATTTTATATTCATCATCCATGCCATCACCTTTATAAGAGTCAAAATAATTTTTAAGTCTTTTCATTTGTGCGTAAGACACTTTTCTATCTGATATCAAATCTTTAGACCTTTTAACACCTTTAGCATGTTCATCATCAATATTAATTGAACTTAAAGCCCTATTGATTCTGTTGTATACTTTATCAGGCACACTGTAATATTTTTGCTGTAACTTACTGTTTGGCATTTGAGTTAAATTCGTTATTGATATAATTCAATATCATTGCTTTTTTATTTTCATCATCATTCAAACCATTAAGTTTAACACTTTTAACCAAGTCTAAAATCTTTCTGGTTACACCATCAGGTAATTCTTTAAGGTCTATAATTGCATTGTCATTATAATCCATATCTAAATTCTCTAATAATGCAATAGCTTTTTCTTTAGCTATTTTATTTTCTTGTTCAGCGGTTACACCCATAACACGAGGGCCAACACTATTTACATTATATAAATATCTGTTAGGTTGAATTGCTACAGTGTTGAATTCATCTGAAGTTGCTTGAGGTGCCGTTCTAATTTCAGTATTATTAACATTCTTTTCATCACCACCAATACTAGCACCTACATTATTTACAAATTCATCTAACTCTTGTTCTTCCCCAACTTTTTCAGGTATTTCATCAAAGTCAGTTTTTTCAGAAAATTCACCAGCTCTTTTTTTCCATTTAGCTCTTTCTTCATCAGACAATGATTCATCATTAGCCTTAGCGTAGAAGTATCTCTGTTGTTTTTTAGACTTGAATTCTTCCTTCACACTTACTTTATAGCTTTTTATGTCTTTCTTCTTTAAAGTTTGCATATCTATCTTTTTATATAAATATAACCGAAAAGCTTAATATTTATATAAAAACGTAATTTATGGCGGGTTTTGTAACCAAACTTGATTATTCGGATAATAGACAAATCAAACAATTTAAATACACTGAGACACAACTTTCTGGGCGAACAGACTTTGGTGTGCATTATAGTGCGTTAACTGGTGTTAATTCATCAACGTTGGTAACTACTAATATCATCTCTGGTGTTACATCAACATTTTCTGGTAATACCGCAACAACTATTTTTAGTTTAGGTGACCCTAGAATGTCTGTGGCATCTTCAGGATTATATGTCATAACAAATGTTACTTCGGGGGATACTCAAGTAGTTAGCGGATTTCAAGGTAAAGATTTTACAATTATAGATGGAAATATTGTTTATAGTAATTATACTGGTGCCACATACGATTTATCTGTATCATCAATTTCTGAAGTTGGTATTAATCAATGGACTGGTGAAACAATAACAAATACGTTGGTTATTTTAAGCGGTGGTTCATCTGATTTTTCAGGTAGAACTATTTGGGTTGATGTATTAGGTATTACAAGAACAAAACGATTAATATTACTTGATGAACCAGAAGAAGATAATACTTTATCATATGTTTTAGCTAGAAATGCTGATGGTGAAATTCGTGAAGTTCTTATTGATGAAGTAGGTAAAGATGATTATGTAACGGGTGCAACATTTAACACAACAAGTGGTGATTTAACATTAGATAGATTATCAGGTGGTACCATTGTCGTTAATTTGGATGGTAGATATACTGATAATTATTTAACGGGGGCCACATTCAATACAACCAATGGCGTGTTAACATTATCTATGTTAACTGGTACTACAGTTACCGTTGATTTGGATGATAGATATAGTTTAAGTGGACATACACATCCAACACCTAATTTAGAAGAAGTAACCAACGTTGGAAATTGGACTCCTAACGACATATACATTTCAGGTACAACTGAAAAAGAACTACGAACAACTAATTATACAACCAACAATTATAGTAGAGTTACACCTAATTTTATTGAAGCATCAAATCAAACAAATGATAGTTATTTTAATGCATTTTATGATAAATTTAGGCTTATAAATTTTGATAGTAACTTATCAATATCTGGTAGTAGCGTATCAGGATTAGATGGCGGTGGTATTAGTGTTGGATTTGAAGGTTCTGGTTATATTGAGTTATTTGCTCAACAATCACCATATACACGATTTGGTTTAAGTTATAAAGACCAATTGTATGGTGATTCAAGACAATATTTAAATTTTGTCACTCCTTTAGATTCTGGAGATTCAACTGTTACAATGCCTTATGGTGATGGTATATTAGCTTTAAGTGTTAATGATGTTACAGCATCAACAGTTGGTAATATTGTTATAAATTTAGGTGACCTTAATGATGTAGTTTTAACTGGATTAACTCATGGTTATACCATCATTTATGATTCAGGAACAACTCAATGGATAGCTAGTGAACCTACAGGTGGTGGTAGTTTTAATGACGATTATGTAACTGGTAGTACTTATAACCCAACAACTGGAATTATTAATTTCACTAGATTATCAGGTGGAACGTTTAATGTTGATATTGGGATAACTTCTGGAGATACAACCAATTGGAATACAGCTTATAATGATTCTATAACAGGAATAACAGTTAGTGGTAGTTTAACTAAAACAATTACATTATCTCAACAAGATGGTGGTACATTAACCGCTAATTTCACTGATATAACAGCGTCAGGTGGTACAGCTGATGATTATACAACTGGTGCAACATTCAATACAACCAATGGAATATTAGAGTTTGGAAGATTATCTGGAGATACATATTCTGTTGATTTGGATGGAAGATACCTAACGGGTTATACTGACAACG
>Ga0307379_10009552_pt1 | contig 12929 bp, 9 predicted proteins | sample UN2MG_FD_202237 | JGI IMG/M metagenome (GOLD analysis project Ga0307379, IMG submission 202237) | Soil microbial communities from Risofladan, Vaasa, Finland - UN-2 | ecosystem: Environmental > Terrestrial > Soil > Coastal area > Acid sulfate soil | place: Finland: Risofladan, Vaasa | collected... | reverse complement strand
GATTTCGCAGATTCGGACTAAGAGAATCAAGAAATCAACGCCGTCAAGCAACATCCGGCATCTGTTCTTGATCTGCGTAATCCGCGTAATCTGCGGATTCTTTTTCTTCCGGCTTTGCCGGATTAGGGGCGGGTCTCCGTGCCCGCCCATCCTAGGACATCAGGACTATGTTCACTTCTCGATAGAATTGCCAGAAAGGAGACCAGCAATGCCAAAGGTCGCAATGATAGGAGCCGGCAGCCTGATTTTCTGTAAGACGCTGCTGTCGGATATGTTCGCAACGGAAGCCCTCGAGGGGAGCGAATATTGCCTGATGGCGCCGTCAAACCGGCGGCTGCCGAAAATGACGGATTTCGCCCGGCGGATGGTCAAGGACAACAATGTGAACGCCACGGTGACTTCCACCAATGACATCAAGGAGGCGCTCGACGGAGCCGACTACGTGGTGATCATGGTGCAGGTGGGCGGAATGACGGCGTTCGGCCATGATTACGAGATTCCGCTGAAGTACGGCGTTGACCAGTGCATCGGCGATTCGCTCGGCCCCGGCGGAATTTTCCGCGGGCTGCGGACGATCCCAGTTCTGCTGGATATTGCGAACGAGATGCAACGGCTGTGCCCCGACGCGCTGATGCTGAACTACGCGAATCCGATGGCCACGTGCTGTTGGGCGCTCGGCACGGTGCCGGGGTTGAGTTTCGTGGGGCTGTGCCACGGCGTGCAGACGACGATGGACCTTATCGCCAGCTATACGGACTGCAGAAAGGACGAGATCGATTTCCTCGCGGCGGGCATCAATCACATGGCTTGGTTCCTGCGCCTGGAGAAGGACGGCAAGGACATCTACCCGCTGCTGCGCGAGAACATCGAGAAGCCGGGCTATTACGTGAACGAAAAGGTGCGGGGCGAGGTGATGCGCCATTTCGGCTACTTCATGACGGAAAGCACGGGGCACCTGTCGGAGTATCTGCCGTATTTCAGGAAGAACCGCAAGGCGCTGGACACGTATTGCGACGAGCCTGATTTCGGCGGCGCGTCGGGCGCCTATTACAAGTACGGATTGGAGCTTGAGAAGAAGTTTGCCGCCACCGATCCGCTGTCGATCGAGACGACCGCGTTGGGCGAGCGCAGCGCCGAATATTGCTCGCACATACTGGAGGCTCACGAAACGGGCGAGATTTTCCGGCTCAACGGCAACGTGCGCAACGACGGCTACATCACGAACCTTCCGAACGGCTGCTGCGTTGAGGTTCCGATCTACGTGGATCGGCTGGGCCTGCACCCGACGGTTGTGGGAAAGCTTCCTTCCCAACTGGCTGCGCTGAACATGACTAATGTCCTGGCGCAGGGTCTGGCGGTGGAAGCCGGCATCGAAGGCGACGCGGAGAAGGTGGTGCAGGCCGTGGCGCTCGATCCGCTGACAGCGGCCGTGTGCACGCTTGCCGAGATTCGCCAGATGGCGACCGAGATGTTTGAGGCGGAAGCTGAATGGCTGGGACAGTTCGGCGGCCGCAAGCCCCGCCCGGCGCCTGCGATCAGCATTCCGAAGGACGTGAAGCGCGTGGACGTGCCGCTCGATCCGGCGCTGGCGATTGCGAATCGTTTCGGCAAGCTGATGGAATAGAGTGTGGTGCGGGATCGCGCCGCGGTCGGTAAACGCCTGGGACCCTCCCGGTTTTTCGGGCTTGCACCATGCCGGGAGGATTCTTATAATCATAACGGTGGCAGTGTAATTCCTGAGAGGCAGGGTCAATGAAATACGGATGGATTCTGTTGGCTGCGCTGCTGTGTGCAGCGGGGCCGGCAACTACGGATGCGGCAACGTCGTACAGCCGGGCGCGGACGGAGAACCTCGAGCAGCGGTTCCGTATTCTGTTCGACAAGCTGAACGTGGAGTTTTCCGAAAAATTGCAGGGGCTGGCGCAGTGGTGTGCCGAGCAGGGCCTGAACGAGAAGGCGACGGAGGTCTGGCAGCAGGCGCAGGAGCTGAACGCGGAGCTGCAGGGCGCCGCGCCCCGCGGCGAGGCAGCGGAGCCGGATGAAGCGAAGGTACGGGCGTTTGAGCAGAAGCGAGGCGAGCTGAACAAGAGCCACGCGATCGGGCTGTATTCGCTCGGCAAGAAATGCTACGAGAGCGGGCTGGTGGGCAGGTCGTACGATATGGTCTGGGAGATGATCCGTTACGATCCGGACAATGCCACGGCGCGCAAGCTGCTGGGCCAGGTGAAATATGAAGACGAATGGATCGGCCGCTACGATGCGATGCTGCGCAAGCGGGGGATGGTGTTTACGGACACTTATGGCTGGGTTCCGAAGCGGCACCTGGAGCGTCTCGAGGAGGGCTACCTGCCGCACAACGGCCGCTGGACGCCTGCTGAAGAGGTGGAGAAAATCCGCAGTTCGTGGGCGAATGCATGGGAATATGAGACGGAGCATTTCACCATCCGCACGAACACGAAGCTTGCGGAGGCGGTGGCTTTCGGGAAGGTGGTGGAGGAGAACTACGATCTGTTTATGCGGGTGTGGGTGAGCTATTTCTCGCCCAAGAACCAGAGCACGATGCTGTTTGGCTTGTCAGGCAGCACCGACAAGATGAAGGTCAACTATTTGGCGACTCAGGAGGAGTATGTGAAGGCCACGGGGATGGGCCAGGGCACAGCGGGCGTTTATATGTCGCGCCCAGGCGCTTCCTATTTTTTCAAGACGAATTTGGCGCAGAACATCCACGTGCTTAAGCACGAGACGACTCACCAGATGTTTTCTGAAACCAAGCGCGCCCGCTACGGCAGCAAGAACGGTGCGTGGCTTGTTGAGGCGGTGGCCACTTATATGGAAACCTGCCACCGCCGCGACGGCCGGATTGAGACTGCGGGTAAGAGCTCGCACTGGGTGCGGAGGTTCGCGTCGATTCTGAAGGGGAATGGCGCCGTGCCGCTCGCAACGTTCGACATTCTGGATTACGAGCAGTTTCAGAAGGTGGCGCAGGTTGCATACCCGCAGGCTGCGTCGTTGGCGCATTTTTGCATGGAGGCGGAAGACGGCAAGTATCGCGAGCGGTTTGTCGAGTATGTGCGGGCGTATTACGAGGGCAAGCTGCGCTCGGGCAAAGGCGAGATGGAGCGGTATCTGGGCGAGCCGTATGATGTGCTGGAGCACGATTCTTGTGTTTACGTCATCGGTGAGGATGGACTGAAGGAGCTTGAGGAACTCCGCAATAAACAGGCCGAAGAGGCGCGCAGGAAACAGGAGGAGGCCCTCAAGAAGCAGGAGGAGAATCAACCCGCCTTGCGGAGGTAGCCGTTCGGAGTATTCCCGCAGGCTTCTTCAAGTTGTGCTGCATCCGCTCGCAGACCGCGCGATGCTCGATAGGGAGAGTTCCGGCTTGGTCTGCAATTAGTCGTGCAGGATTGTGCAATGGAGTGCAGAATAGATGCTTGAAAGAATTGAGTCGCAGTTCAGGGAGGTGCTGCCATCGGCGGATTTCTGCTCGTTGCGGCTTGTGAACGAGCGCAGCGAGTATATTTCCGTGCGGCAGAATGTGCTCCAGCCGGTTCGGTATTCGGAAGATACGGGCGCGATGATCACCGTGGTGCTTGACGGGGGGATGGGCTACGCTGCCACGAGCGACATGACTACCGCGGGGCTGAAGGATGCTGTTGAACGGGCGGTTTTCTGGGCGCGGCACGGAGCAGGGCGCAGCGTGATCGATTTCCGGCGGATCGAGATGCCGGAGCCTCGCGGCGAGTATCTGGGGGTCGAGGAGGAGGCGTGGGAGTCGGTGCCGCTGGCGGACAGGGTGGGGCTGCTGCAGGAGCTGAGCCGGCGGCTGAAGACGAGCGAACGCGTGGTTGATTGGGAGGCTTCGCTGTGGCATACGCTGACGGAGACACATTACCTGACGTCGGGCGGCGGGCGCGTTTATCAGAAGATCAGCAGGATGGCGCCGGAGCTCGAGGCGAGCGCCAACGCCGGGGCCGAGACGCAGCATCGTTCGTTCGGCGGCCGTGGTTTCTGCCGGCAGGGCGGCATGGAGGTGTTGGAGCAGATCGGTTTCACACAGGCGCCCGAGCGGATAGGCGACGAGGCGGCGCAGCTTCTCGATGCGCCCAATTGCCCGCCGGGCAGGATGAGCGTGTTGCTCGCGCCCGACCAGATGATCCTGCAGATTCATGAATCGATCGGGCATCCGCTCGAGCTGGATAGAATCCTCGGCGACGAGCGCAATTATGCAGGCACGAGCTTCGTGACGCCGGAGATGTTCGGAAGTTACCGCTATGGTTCGCATCTGCTGAACATTTCATACGATCCGACGCGGCCGGAGCAGTTTGCGAGCTTCGGCTACGACGACGACGGCCTGCCGGCGCGCAAGGAGATGATCATCGAGGGGGGCATCCTGAAGCGGGGGCTTGGCGGCGTGGTTTCGCAGGCACGCAGCGGCCTGCCGGGCGTGGCCAACAGCCGCGCTGACGGCTGGGCGCGGCCGCCCATCGACCGCATGGCCAACCTGAACCTCGAGCCGGGCACGAGCAGTTTCGATGAGATGCTCGCGGCAATCGAGCACGGCGTTTACATGAAGACCAATCGGTCGTGGTCGATCGACGATTCGCGCAACAAGTTTCAGTTCGGCTGCGAATGGGGGCAGATGATAGAAAACGGCAAGCTGACGACGATAGTCAAGAACCCGAACTATCGGGGGATTTCGGCAACCTTCTGGCGCAATCTTGCGATGGTGGGGGACGACTCGACCTTCACGGTGATGGGCACGCCCAACTGCGGGAAGGGCGAGCCGAACCAGACGATGCGCGTCGGCCACGCAAGCCCCGCATGTGTTTTCACCGAAGTAGACGTATTCGGCGGCGAATAACCACGGAAGGCGCAGGATGCAAACGTATTTCAACGAACTTGCCGATTACCTGACGACGCAGTTGAGGGGCGACGAGGTTTTCCTGGCCAATTTCGGCGGCGAGCATTCGGATTTCGTGCGGTTCAACACGAGCGCGATCAGGCAGGCGGGCAACGTGCTCGAGAAGGCGATGTCGGTGGAGCTGATCGTTGGATCGCGCCACGCCGGGGCAACCGTGACGCTGTCGGGCGAGCAGGCGGCGGACCGCGGCCGGTTGGACGGCGTGCTGGCGGCCCTGCGCGAACGCGTGCCGCATCTGCCGGAGGATCCGCATCTGCTGTATGCCAAGGACGTGACGAATACGCAGCAGCACGGCGACAACCGGCTGCCCGAGCAGGGCGCGGCCGTGAATGAGATTCTGACAGCGGGCGTCGGACGCGACCTGGTGGGCATCTACGCCCACGGCGGCATATTCCGCGGGTTTGCCAATTCGCTGGGCCAGCGCAACTGGTTTTCGGCATACACCTTCAATTTCGACTGGTGTTTCTACCACAGCAAAGACAAGGCCGTCAAGACCACCTACGCGGGGTTCGAGTGGGATTCTGAGGAGTTCGCCCGCAAGACGTCGAGCGCGGCCGAGCAGCTCGGGCTTCTCGCGCGCGAGCCGAAGACCGTGCCGCCGGCAAGCTACCGGGCATACCTGGCGCCGGCTGCTGTGGCCGAACTGCTGGAAACGGTCTGCTGGGGCGGATTCGGCCTGAAGGCGCATCGCACGAAGAGCACTTCGCTGCTGAAAATGATCGAGGCCAAAGCCCGGCTGGGGCTGTGCGTTACTATAGCTGAGAATACGCGCGAGGGCATGGCGCCGAATTTCCAGTCGGCCGGTTTCATGCGGCCGGAGCGCGTGGTGCTCATCGACGGTGGCGAGCTGGCCGGTTGCCTGGTATCGCCGAGATCGGCGAAGGAATACGGCGAGCGGCCCAATGGGGCGTCGTCGTCGGAGACGCCGGAATCGCTGGACGTGGAGGCTGGCGATCTGCCTGCCACCGAGGTTCTGCGCCGCCTGGATACGGGCGTTTACATCAACAATCTGTGGTATCTGAATTATTCCGACCGGCCGGCGTGCCGCATCACGGGCATGACGCGCTTCGCGACGTTCTGGGTCGAAGGCGGGCAGATAGCGGCGCCGCTGAGCGTGATGAGGTTCGACGAGACCATCTACAGGATGCTTGGCGAGAATCTGCTGCACCTGACGCAGGAGCGCGATTTCCTGCCGAGCGCAAGCACGTACGGCGGGCGGTCGACCGACAGCGTCCGGACGCCGGGCGCGCTGGTCGAGGGTTTGCGATTCACGTTGTAGCGTAAGACGAGCGGAAAGGCCGCTGGCGCGCGAGTTTTTTTCGCAGCTTGAACGCACCCGCACGAACCGATAAAATGAATATGGAGTTCGTTGTTTTTCCTCCGCGCTGAAAGGGATGCTATGAGAAGCGTTGTAACCGGCGGCGCCGGTTTCCTCGGATCGCATCTGTGCGATTATCTGCTGGATGAGGGCCATGAGGTTGTGGCCATCGACAATCTGGTAACGGGCAGCACCAACAACATCGCCCACCTGTTCGGCAACGAGCGCTTCACGTTTGTGAAGCATGACGTTACGGAATTCATATACCTGCCGGGTCCGGTCGATTTCGTGTTGCATTTTGCGTCGCCCGCCAGCCCGGTAGACTACCTCCGGCTGCCGATCCAGACGCTGAAGGTCGGTTCGCTCGGCACGCATAAGGCGCTCGGACTGGCCAAACACAAGAAAGCCCGTTTCCTGCTGGCGAGCACGTCGGAGGTCTACGGCGATCCGGAGGTTCATCCACAGCGCGAAGATTACTGGGGCAATGTGAACACGATCGGCTACCGCGGGGTTTATGACGAGGCGAAGCGGTTTGCCGAGGCGATGACGATGGCGTATCATCGCTACCATAGCGTGGACACTCGCATAGTGCGGATATTCAACACGTATGGCCCGCGGATGCGGCTCGATGACGGGCGCGCACTGCCGAATTTCATCTCGCAGGCGCTCAACGGCGAGCGGTTGACCGTCTACGGCGACGGCCGCCAGACGCGCAGTTTCTGCTACGTTTCGGACCTTATCAGGGGGATATACGCACTGCTGATGTCCGACGAGGTGCTGCCGGTGAACATCGGGAATCCCGACGAGGTGACGATCTACGACGCGGCGGTCGAGGTGCTCGAGCTGGCGCGGAAGCTGGGCGTGAAGAATGCGCAGCGGAGTTCGGTGGAGCTGGTGCCCATGCCGAAGGAGAATGCCGACGACCCGAAGGTGCGGCAGCCGGATATCGACAAGGCGAGGCGGCTTCTGGGCTGGGAGCCGGCGGTGGCACGGACTGACGGTTTCACCGATACGATCCGCTATTTCATCGAGCGTTGCTGAGCGTTCGGAAAGGTTGCGTGGCAGGGATGAACCAGCACGTTGTGAATCATCTCCCCAACGGCGCGCGGCTGGCGGTCCAGCAGGTATTGCGATCATTCCTGAGCCACGGCGGGCTTGCTGGGCTGTTTGTGACGGGTTCGATGGCGCGGGGGCTGCCGGAGCCGGACGATCTGGACCTTGTGGCGATCTGGGACGACCCGCTGTCGGACGACGACCGCGGCAGGCTGGTGGCGAGTTGCAGGGGCAATCATGTGGGCGATCCCGACACCGACCGTTTCCACCTGCATGGCGTGGTGCCGGAGTTCCATTTCATGGCCGGCAAGCAGCAGGTGGCGGATATGCTCGCCGATTTCTGCTGGAAGTCGGAGCCTCCGCCGGAAAGCGATGCCGACCGGGCCGAGGGGCTGCTGGCGTCGTTGGCCGACGCCCTGCCGGTGCACGATCCGGAATGCCTGGCGCATTCGTGGCAGAAGATGCTGAATGAGGATTATCCCGACGAGTACCGCAGGCGGCGCGTTCATGAGCAATACACTGCGGCCTGCCGGCGGCTGGCTCATCTATGCCGCTGCGGAGCACAGCGCGATGTGCTGTATCGGCTTCGCGGGCGGCTGGAATTCATCGAGTACCTGGTGAAGGCGCTCGTGAGCCTGAACCGCACGTTTTACTGGGGGCCGAAGTGGAATCAGGCGCAACTGGACAGGTTGCGGCTGAAGCCCGATAACATGTGGGAGCGGGTGAGCCGCACGATGTCGGGCCGGCCAAATCTGCCGCTGCCTGCTATGCGATCGCTCGCACTCGACACAGGCAGCCTGATAAGGTTGAATCTGCCGGGTGTGGATATCTCATTTTCAACGAGCATAATCCAACAGATCAGCCCATAGCGGCAGCAGACCGGAGCGTCAATGAATCACGAAACCGACCACCAGCCGCCATCGCAGCACAAGCTGTCGGTGCTGATTCCGGTATATAACGAGAAGGATACGGTGCTGGAGGTGCTCGACCGTGTAAAGCGGGCGCCGGTCGGTCTCGAGAAGGAGTTGGTGGTAGTTGACGACGCATCGACGGACGGGACGACAGACCTGCTGCGCACTGTAGATGACAATGTGGTGCACGTGTATTTTCACGGCAATAATACCGGCAAGGGCGGGGCGGTCCGCACGGCGATGCAGCAGGCATCGGGCGATATTCTCCTGATCCAGGACGCCGACCTGGAATATGATCCGAAAGATTATCCGGCGTTGCTCGAGCCGATCGTCAGCGGGCGGGCGGACGTGGTGATCGGCACACGGTTTCTGGGCGGGGCGCACCGTGTGCTGTATTACCGCCACTACCTGGGCAACCGGATCATAACATCGATCTCGAATTTTTTCACGAACCTGAACCTGACGGACATGGAGGCCGGCTATAAGGTTTTCACGCGCGAGGCGCTGGACGGAATCAGCATCGAGTCGGATCGGTTCGGCTTGGAGCCGGAGCTGATCGCAAAGGTGGCGAAGAAGGGCTGCCGGATTTACGAGGTGCCGATCGGCTACAGCGGCCGCACCTATGACGAGGGCAAGAAGATCACGTGGAAGGATGGCATGGCCGCCGTCTGGTGGATTCTGAAATACAACCTGTTTCGCTGATGCGGTGAGGCAGGCTGCACGCCATGCCGCCGGATGCGTGAGCAACAATGAATGAACATGCCGCGGCCCCCGACTTGTTGCCGGGGGCCGTGTTTTTTTGGGCTGGTACAAGCGGGGCTATTTTTTCCTGCGCCGTGCGGCGATCAGGCCCAGCAGGCCGCCGCCCAGCAGGAGCATGGTCGCAGGCTCCGGGACCACGTTGATGTAGTCGAGTTCCATGTTGCCGCCGAGGACGGTGGCGAACATGTCGGAGTTCCACCCGTCTTTCGGAATGTAGGTGAACGGGTCGTAGGCCACGTCATCTATCGTCAAAGAAACAGAGTTGTCTGCAACGTTGATGAAGATTTTCGTGGTAATGAAATCGTTAGCCAATCCTGTGATCGTTCCAATCACCTTCGGACTCCAGCCCGGGTCCTGCACGTTCCACACGTTGAGTGTTTGGCTGGCACCGTCGGATGTCAGGCTGAAGAAGACCGGCGCGAACGTATTGCCGGCCTGGTAGTCGCAGTTGATCCAGAAGACGGCATCCCATCCGCCGGTTCCGAGGGATCGCCACCTCAGCTCGGCGTTGACATTCGTGGCAAAGTAGTTCAGCGGCCGGCTGTCGAGCGTCTGACCGCCGTGCCAGAGGCCGTCGCCCGACAGGTTGTCGGTATCAAATGTTCCTCCGCCTCGGACGATCCAACTGCCGTCGGCGGTCGGGTCGCCGGAGCAGTCCCATGTCCAAGGCGTAGCACCAGCCGGCACGGCGAGTAATGCCACTGCCAGCATACACAAAACCAAGCGCTTCATAAGCACCCCCAAAACAATTTCCCAGTCGTTGGCCTTCGTTTTCCGTGGCCGGATTAAATGGGGTCGGCTTCCCTGCCGGCTCTCCACACACATTTCGCAGCCCGCGTCAATTCATAAGCACCCCCAAAACAATTTCCCAGTCGTTGGCCTTCGTTTTCCGTGACCGGATTAAATGGGGCCCGCTTCCCTGCCAACTCCCCACACACATTTCCCAGCCGCGTCAATTCCACCGGCTTGCTCGATCGGGCACGGCGCGGAATCTAGTGCTTCTTCCGCCGCACGGCGATCAGCCCGGCAATGCCGCCTGCCAGCAGGAGCATCGTTGCCGGCTCGGGAATTGTTTCAACACACACTCGGGGCCGTCCGTGGCCCGCATCAACACGCACGGCAATCCCGCCGGGCGTCACATTTTCATTTGTTGTTATTCTTCCTCCGGGCATCTTGTGTTCAGATGGTTACGCACGAAAAGCAGGTCGAGGATGTTGATCTTGTCGTCGTCGTTGACGTTCGCCTTCCAGTTGTCCCCGGTCTCGATGTCCTGGTTGAGCCTGTTCCTGACGAAGAGGAGGTCGAGGATGTTGACTACGCAGTCGAGGTTCGCATCGCCGGGTATCGGCCACGTCTCGGGCGACTCGGACTCGGCGCCGAGTTCGATGCGGACATAGTCCAACTGCATCGCACTGCCGAGCACCGTTGCCCATTTGTCGGTGTTGGCCGGCCCCCATGCGGTGTATTCGTAGCTGCCCTTGTCGACTCCGTCGATCTTGACGTAAATCTTGTCCGTCTCGATGTCTACGATCAGGTTTACTTCGATGAAATCGTTTGGAAGCTCGGTGAAGGTTGCCAGCACCTGTTCTTTCCACGACATGTAAATGTTGTAGATCGTGAGCGTCTGTGATGTGCCGTCATTCTCGATGTGCATGTAGATGGGTGCGAAGGTTTCGATCTCCGTGTCGGGGTCGACCGTGTAGTCGACGTTCAGCCACAGCGTGGCCTTGTATGCGCCGACGTCGCCGGATTTGAACCGTATGTCGGCAGCGATGTGATTATCTGCGAAGTTGTTGGGCGGCCGGCTATCCAGCAAGACGCCACCCGTCCAGATGCCGTCGACCAGGCTTGCCGGATCGAACACCCCACCCCCGCGAACCACCCAGTCCATCACGCCGTCGTCGTTGGAGTCGAGCGTTGTCGGATCGGCGGAGCAATCCCACTCCCAGAATACCTGCCCCATCGCCGGCAGGCAAAAAGCAATTGCAAACAACATAGACCAGAACAATTTCATGACTGCGTCTCCTTGTACCGATGAAGCGCACTAAGTACAGCATAACTGTACTGACGACTTCACAACCATTCACTTGGTACGACTTCGGAGGCGGTAGATACAACCCGCACGACAATATGTTTATGCAGCAAATACCGTGCCGTGCAGGCAGAAAGTTTGAGAATTTTGCTAAGTTGTTAGCTCGCAAGGGCTTAGCGAAGGCCTGATGAGGCCGCAGAATGCAGGGGGGAAGGGTGGCATGTTGCCCGAAATGGACATGATCTGGCGTGGAATCGGCAGTTTCAGCCGTAAGCTGTTGCTGGGCAATGCGTTATGAAATGCTGCCTTTTCTGAACACTCTGTCCAGAAAAAACATCGTTTTGGGCGATTCGGGCGTGTTCAGTATGGCCGGAATGTCGTTGCGTCCAAAAAACGCCGCATCACGGGTGGAATCCGAGCTTTTCATCCTAGCGTCGGGCGGATGGTGATTCTCAATTCTATTGACCCATAGTGAATTTTCGCAACTCCAGCAGGCGGCGGAAAGCTTCCTTCGGGTCGTCCTGCCTGTTCAGCAAACCACCGTGCGGCCAGAAGACGTGTCCAAATTCACTGAAACTCCACCAGGTGAGGGCGTTGATGGCGGGCTTGGCCATGCAGATACTGTAGAACTGTTCCACCCAATCGGCCTGGGTGCTTTCCGACCATTCCCGATGCCAGAATCCTACGAGGTTGTCTTCGCTGATAAGTGCATTGGAATCGGGACCCATGGCCGAAGGCGTGCCGAGTTCGGTTATGTGGATTTCCTTGCCGAGCGCGGCGTATTCATCGAGGATTCGCGATATCTCGAGCATGTCCCAGCAATATTGGAACAGCCCGCCGCCGAAGTAGAACTGGATGCCGATGATGTCGAAATCTACGCCGGCATCGATGCAGCCGCGCACGTACTCCAGCGTGGTCGCCCGGCCGGACGCACCGGCGGCATACTCGCCGAATGGCAGGCAAACGTTCACCACCAGCTTGGCGTCGGGCGAGGCTTTCCGGCGCGTCACGGCGGCCGCCAGACCCGTCAGCTCGATCATCTGCTCGCTGTTGAAACCGAACGAATTGGCCCATGGCACATCGTGTGCTTCGTTGATCACATCCCAGTAGCGTATCAGACCGTTGAAGGGCGGCACATCGCGCTCGATGCGCTCGCGGGCGGCGTCGCAGCAGGCGGAAAAATCGAGTCCGCGGCGATGCGGCGGCAGGCAGGGGGAATATGTCCACACCAGCGGATGCCCCTTGAGCTGGAAGCCATGTGAATGCAGGTCCTGGGCGATCACCATCGCCGCTTCGTGATGCACCACGCCCGGTTCCGGCTCCATGCCGTTGAGGTAGAATCCGATCGTACAGTAGTTGAACAGCTCGAGGTAGTGCTTGCGGCGTTTTTCGGGGGCGTCCGCGCCCACGGCGGTGCATCCGAACAGAAAACCGCTCAGCTCGTTTGCGTCGCGGCGCCGCTGCAGCGCTGCCCGCGCAATTTCGAGCGCCAGCGCCTCGCCGGCCGGCACGCTGATGTCGAGCGATTCATCGGCCACGGCCGCCGCTGCCGCCCGCTCGCCGGCGGCGTCCATCTCCTGCGCGCGCACGGCGAGCGCACGGGCGTGCTCGATCTGCCGGCTGAGCTTGTCCGACGCCGCCCCGCCGCGCCCTGATTGCTCGTCGATCAGTTCCAGCCGCCCCAGTGCCAGCTCGACCGACAGACTCCGCAGCTTGCGCCCGCTGGTAAGCAGCCGCGTGCGGAGAATCGGATCGCCGAAGCTGGGCATCGGATAGCGCGTGAACAGCCGCCGCTCGACCGCCTCGGGGCAATGCATCGCCAGGCGAGCGTAGTCGAAATCGCAGGATGATTCGCGCGGGCGGCCCGTTGCATCCGCTAGGTACAGGCACCAGGCCTGCTTGCCGGCCTCGGCCGGCCATTTCTCGAGC
>Ga0307379_10009551_pt1 | contig 12929 bp, 13 predicted proteins | sample UN2MG_FD_202237 | JGI IMG/M metagenome (GOLD analysis project Ga0307379, IMG submission 202237) | Soil microbial communities from Risofladan, Vaasa, Finland - UN-2 | ecosystem: Environmental > Terrestrial > Soil > Coastal area > Acid sulfate soil | place: Finland: Risofladan, Vaasa | collected... | reverse complement strand
GACAACCCAGCTACCGCTGTCAGCGCTAGCGCAACGGCTACGTTCCCCCCCATGACAACCTCCCCCGCAACCCATTCTCCGGCGTCATTTGTACTCCAACTCAAGGAGAGTCTACGCCAGCTGGCCCCGGTACGTCAATCTGCTAAGGAGATCCAGCGCTCTGACACAGCCAAACTTGACGGGAGCGAGCCGTTGATGTATACTCCATAACACTAATCCACCATTCACAAGTCCGTGTGCCGGACAACACGCTGTGTAGCGTGTGTACGCCCCGACGGCGAAAAGCGCGCCAGCGCAACGTAGCCGGAGAATCGTCTGTACCACCTGGCTGTGGCTAGCCAGTCCCCTTTAGCAACGTCGCCCGCGCACGCAGATAGACCTTCCACCCACACATACACGTCCACAACAACGACACAGGCCACCGGGGCCACTGGTTCGCTGAGCCCTGGGACAAGCTGAGGGGGTTACTGAACGCCGGCTTTCCTCCTCTACCTGCGTCGGGAGGCGAAGACTTCGCTGACAAAGCCTCCCTGCTAACTCGTGGTCTGGTAAGCCCACGGTATTCTCTAGAAAGGAGACGAAAATATGGCCAGAGTAGCACGGGAAATGGTGGAACAGGCGGGCATTAACGTGGAGGAGTTGCTGGAGTTGCTGGTGAGCAACGCAGCGGCCGAGCTCACCACCTACTACTACTACACGCTGCTGCGCGTCAATCTCATCGGCCTGGAGGGAGAGGGGATCAAGGAGATCGCAGAGGTGGCCCGCATCGAGGACCGGAACCACTTCGAGGCGCTGGTCCCCCGCATCTACGAGCTGGGCGGGAGTCTGCCGGAGAAGATGAACGACTTCCACGACATCTCGGCCTGCCCGCCGGCCTCGCTGCCCAAGGACCCCACCGACACCATAGCCATGCTAAAGGTGCTGGTGGAGGCGGAGAGATGCGCAGTGCGAGGCTACACCCACGTCTGCAACATGACCGCCGGCAAGGACCACCGGACCTACGATCTCGCTCTGGCGATCCTCAACGAGGAAGTGGAGCACGAGTCGTGGTTCTCGGAGTTCCTGGGCGAAGGTCCCTCCGGGCACTTCATGCGGCGAGGCGAGAGCTCGCCCTTCGTCTCCAAGTTCCTCAAGTAGAGCCGGAAAAGGCACGCGGCAGGCCCTGGATCACCTGGGCTTTCCCCGGTCCTCAACTGCACACCGTGTCCTGAGAAACATTGAGGATGAAGGAGTACACCCGCGAGGAGCTTGCCCAGTGTACAGGGAAGGATGGCAAGCCTGCCCTCATCGCGGCCTACGGCAAGGTGTACGACGTGTCAGAGAGCTACCACTGGAGAGGGGGCAGACATCACGTCCTGCACCGCACCGGGGCGGACCTGACTGCCGAGTTCGCCAGAGCGCCCCACGGCGCGCACCTTCTGGAGAGGGTGCCGGCGGTGGGGACGCTGCAGGAGGGCTGAGGGGAGACGCGAGGCTTGGCCACCCCGCCCCAGATCGGGGCCACCAAAGCAAACGCCTGGTCTGCACCAGGCGTGATACTGAGATCTTGAACGCGGAGAATCTGAGCGGAGCCGCATCGCAGACCCGCTGAACGAATCGGTGCCGCCCGCAGCGGGTTGTGAAGTCACCTAGTCCAGCGCCAGGCTCAACTCCGACCTCTCTCCGGTAGCCTCGTTGACGACGACCAGCCCTCCTGCATTCTCGCGGCGTAGCTGCTCGTTGGCGTTGAGCAACTCGATTCCGTACACAGTGCCATCGGGGGCCATGTCCACCACGATCTCTTCACCAAGCCGGATGGCCTCCACCTCGGCTCCCTTCTCCTGAAAACGGATATAGGCTACGTTGTGCCGTGCATCATAGGTGAATCTCATGGCGCACCCTCCAGTTCAGACCATCAGAAGTAGCGAGTGATGACGGTGATCACCAGCCAATCGCCATCCTCTTCAACAGCGTATGCTTCGACCTGCTTGGTTGAGCAGTCTTTGCCCCGCCATTGTCCGTGGAAAGCGAAGTTCCGGCGAAAGCAGGTCCGTCCAAACCTGGCCGGGATCCACTCTCCACTCTGGACCGTCGCGGCACGCTGCCTTGTCGACAGAACCCCACGGCTAGGCCCGCCCCTGAGGAGGCAACGCCGGGTTGACTTACTCCGCCCCAGCTGGATGGACCACGGTGGTGTCCAACCAGACCTCGCCCTCAGGTCCAAAGGCGATAGTGCGGATAGCGTCGCCCGCTGCATGAACCTTCCACGTCCCCTCGAGGCGAGCGGCACCACTGGTCGTGCCCACCCATAACGCGCCGTCGGGCGCCACGGCCATGGTAAGCACCTCGTCGAGGGGCAGGCCGTCGGCGCTGGAGTACAGCGTCCACGATCTCTCGTCCCCCCAGGACTGACCATCGAAGGAGGCCAGACGCCTCTCGGTGACGGTACCCCACAGGAGGCCATCTGGTGTCACCGCGCCCACCAGGAACCCGCCGGGGAAGGAATGAGCGCCCTTGAAGGTGGTCCATTTCCCGCCGTCGAACCGGGCCACGTAGAAGGAGCCCTGGGTCCCCTCCCAGCCGTTCATCCACAGCGCGCCGTCGGGAGCCACCACCACGGAGTTGATCAGCCTGTCGTCCGTCATCCACCCCTGTCCGTCGAAAGAGGCCAGGCCGAAGCCGTTGGCGATCCACCCGGCACCATCCGGCGTGAAGGCGATGTCCAGGACGATGCCCCGGGGCAGGTGCTCCCCGCCGGGAAAAACGGTCTGCCACCCACCGCCGTCCAAGCGCTGGACCTGGCAGCCTACTCCCACCCACAGCGACCCATCGGGAGCCACGGCCAGGGTGTTGACCCCTGTGTCCTCCAGGACGGACTCCCAACGCTCGCCCTGGAGCCGCATCAGACCCTCGCCAGTGGCCGCCCAGGCCGTGCCGTCGGGAGTCACGGCGAGATCGCGGAGTTCGTAGAAGATCCCTTCGCCTATTGAGCTGGGAGGCGGGGGCGTAGGTGCAGTCGTGACAGATCCAGCAGGCTCGCTTGGGGGACCCACGCAGCCTGCGAGCAACAGCATGCAGATCGCCACGAGGGCCAGGACGAAACGAACGCGCGCGAGATGCTGTGTGTTGTGACGCCGGTTCACGTGACCTCCGCGTGCCCCGCGACTTCGCTTCTGAAGGGCCGGTATTTTGTAGATCTCCCGAGGGCCAGGATGAGCGCCGGTCCGGATTGGGGCGGGGTGCTACCCAACTTCACAGACAATCTGGCGCGGAGGTTCAACGTTGCCAGTGATGCATGGCACCAACGTAACTATCGTCAGTAGCGAGCCCCACTGGGCGCAGCTGCTGGAGAGGGTGCCGGTGGTGGGAAGATTGCCCCACGGCTGAACAGAGCGAAGGAGAACTCAGTCGGGCTCGGTCACCAACTCAATGTCTCCAAGGTATGCATACCGCACTATGATGCACGGGATACGCTCGCCAAAATGAAGGTGCAAATCCGTGAGCAGCCCTGCGACGCCCGACCGGAACATGTTTAGCAGCCGGCATAGCCCCGCATAGTCCATGCCCATTGCCGGAGTCTTGGGGTGTATCGCGACATCGTTCCGGAATTCACGGAGTACTCTGAAATCCGCCCAGTTGCGACCTCCTCTGTCCAGTCTCCGACCGCCTGACATCGCCGGAACCCACTCGTCAATCTTCTTGTCGAAGGGCACTGGATGGTCCCTGCTATCCACAAGTTGGTGCTCGGGATGAAGCGAGTTATGCAGCCAAGCTCTGTGTGCGACATAGGCCTCCAAACTGGCAACCCCGCTCGCCGCGCACGACTCAAACGCGCCGAATGAGCCCGCCTCGAGACAATGGAGCAACTCTCTGACCGCGTCCTCAAAGCGCGCCCAGTAGTTGTGGACCGCATAGGTCCCGGGTCCCTCCACCTTGGTGACTTCCTCTCCCGTCAGCGAGTTGATGACAGCCACCGTCGCGCCCCCAGTCACTGTCCATGTAGCCGGAATCACGTTCTCGACAAGCGGTACCTGGCATTCGAACTTCCTACACGCCCGAACGAGTTCGGAGTACTCATGTCCAGCAGCGGCAAAAAATCGCTTCACATCGGCGTCGCTCGCGAACCGGTAATCGTGGTTTCCGTGCTTGGCCATGGTCATTATCATGTCGTGCGCGGACCGCCTAGCTCTTTCCTTCACTCGAAACACGTACCTCACACACTCCTCCAACTGGCCGGGGCTGGGGCGCAATTGCCCCTCGAGTAGGCACTCAGGCCACCATGCTCCACAAGGAGGCGGGACGCGGCCTGCACATTCCCACGCTTTGTTGCGTCTCGTTTGACCGCCCTATCACGCAGTGGCTGCCTGGTGCGCGAGTCTGCACTTGGCGAGCCCAAGCTGTTGCGAGCCGTCCCCAAGTCGTTGACCGCTTGCAGGCAGGCACGGTCCTCAAAGCAGGCTATACCACAGGCGTGCGAGGAGAGCCTTCGACCTCACAGGCGCTCAAGGGCAATCGCCAATACGATCAAAGCGGGAGGGTTGCTCGGCGCAAATCACATCACACAAGCTACCGAATACCCAACTTGCTGGAGATGTAATTCCCCACCACAGTGAGAACGACCACAAGTACGACACTCCCGATCACAAACTTCCCCTGGGACTGTCGTCGCTCGAATACCCTAGTGTAGTCTCCCCAAAGGAAGTTGTAGATGGGAAAGAAGTAGCCCCACGCCAACAAGGAGCCCGTGAACAGACCTCCTCCTATCAGAACTGCAACCAAAACCTTGACCATGGGAAGCGTTTCTTGCCTGGTTTCGACTGGTTGAACGTCGATCTTTGCCCTCTCAAGTGCAAGCATCACGTCGACAGCGTCGGCTAGCCGGCCTTCTTGCCATCCCGCCTCTATCGCGTCAATCCTGTCCGCCAGCAGAGTCGGCCTTGGCATCGGAAAAAGCAATCCGAAGAGCATTGCAGTCATCCCCACCATAAGAATAATGAGTGGTGCGATCAGCCGCAATCGTCGTCCCGCGAGCTGATTCGGGGCAAACCTCTTGACCTTCGCAATCCGCTCCTCCACCAATGAACTGGTGACGAAAACCCAGTCGCGATCAGCACCAACAACCCTATATCGCACCGACTCATCGCCTGGTTCGTCTTCGCAGTCCGCATCAATGAACTCAACCGAGATGGACCAAGCGTCAGACGTCTTGTCCTCCACTTCGATCCGTAGCCTTTGAATCGCCGCTGATCCGTAGTTCTCCTGCGCCAGAATCTCGTCTAGCGACACGGGCTCCGCTATCACTCCGTTGCGGTACTTCAACTCATAGGAGCAGCCTGGCTCCGCGCCCGGCGTACCCCGCTTCATCTGTTCCACCAAGCAGTCGAACGTCCTCCGGAGTTCTTGCTCAGTCAAGACAAACCCGTGTTTGAAAGACCTCTTGGCCTCTGTCCTCATGATCATCTCCTCCGGCTCTGTGACTAACTGATCTGGCAAACGGGTTGTCCGCCAATCATCTGGCTTGTGATCGCGGCGCTGCTTACGCTGGCATTACTGTTCACCCCAACTAAGACAGTGTGTCTGGCACACGGACCCGTCAATTGGCCCCGCCAAGGGCGTAGCACACCCCGTTTCCGATGTCATTGGGATAATGTCATCGGAGAACCACGCCTCGCGCGGCGGGTTTACCGACCACTCCACCCTGCTCACTAACCAACGACACGTCCAACGCGACACGGAGGAACCAAGCGCCGAACACAGATGCATAGCTACGTGACTCATCCAGACCGCTAGCCCTCCGATGACTGCCCCCCACCCAACACATCCCCGAAACCGAGAGGCATCACGTCCTGCACCGTGCCGGGGCGGACCTGACTGCTGAGCTCGCCAGAGCGCCCCACGGCGCGCACCTCCTCGAAAGGGGGGCGGTCGTGGGGACGCTGCGGGACTCGTGAGCGACCGGCCGACGACTGGTCCCCTTCTATCTCCGGCATTCAGGCACAGGGGGGCACCGCCGTTGCCGGTGCGAGTCTGCAGGCGGCTGAGGGGTCGCGTTCTGCCAGGCCGATGAGTTTCGATGTGCCTGGAACGCGATGAAGCATCATGGCCAACCCTAGCGGTCTGAAAGCGCCCGAAAGGGTGCCCGTTTGTCCCGACCATCAAAGGGCCATACGGAACCGAATCCAAGCAACCAAGAACGCGGTTAGCTTTCCGAGGGAGTGGAGGGTGACTGCATACGATTCGAAGGGGCCCGTTTGGCGGGTGAGATCCTAACCTTCGCCAGGATTTCGTCTATGTGCTCGATGCAGATCTGTGACCAACCCTCGAATCGGGGCAGGTCGCCCCTGAGTTCGCCAACGGTGAGAAAGCTGGGCTCGTTGATCGATTTCTCGCGCTTGCGCACGACCGGCTCCGGCAGTACGACGACATATACGATGCCGAAGTGCACCTTGCCAACTCCATCTGAATCATCATTGATCAGCGCAACGCGCGTCAGGTCCTGGTGCCCCTCAAGGGTGACTTCTTCGGCAAGCTCTCTCAGCGCAGCATCCTCGTACCTTTCGTCGAACATAGAGGGATCATCAGTGGAGATATGCCCACCTATGCCTATGGAATAGCAGCCTAGCAGACGCTCCTCGGACAGGAGCTTCCCCCTTCTGTACGCAAGCACGGTATCCATATGCGTTAGGATGACATAAGCGATCAGTTGCTTATGGCTGGTGTCACGCTCTGCGTCTTGCCGCCTCATGAACGCAGCATTGCCGCCGTCAAGTATCGGTCCCAGATACCTCTCGACCTCAAAAGACAAGCCTTGGAAGCGCCCTAACTTGTCGAGCAGAGCAACTGGGAAAACCAAGACGTGTTCCTGCATCACGCAAGCCCCTTCCTCCCCGATCAACTCTCGTGCCGTGGCAACACGTCAGCACCTAGACCTCCCCCAGATGCGGAGATGCGCCTGCACGAGACCGATGCCGGCACCAAAAGAGCCAGATCGGCCAGACCGCGGCCGCTATGCTCCCAACCCAACGATAGCGTCTCCGGTCACCGCCGCCTCGCCGATGTAGATCGGCCGCCCGAAGCCAACCGCTCCAATAGCACGTCTAACCTGCCAGCCAACTTGCCACACGCTTTGGTCGAAGGCGATATGTTCTCTACGAAAACAATAGTACAGAAGGGCTCACCGTGATCAAGGGCTACTGTGTTCATCGAGTGGTTGGTCACCGCGATTAGAAGCGGCCCGACCCAATCCGCATCCACGGTTGTGGAGATATGCGACAGCCCCATTGAGACCTTTGACACCTTCGCGAAGATGAAAGCCGACAGGGACCTGTCACGGGGCATGCCGATCGTCTCGAGCGTTGTTATGAGAGCAGTATCCCCAGGCACGATCTCGAGCGAGTCACCGGTCTGAATCTCGAACGGCCCCCCACGGCGCATCGACGCATACTTACCGCCCACTCGCAGGTCGTACCCCACGGGCGTCAGGCTGTCCTCACTGAAAGGATGAATCTGGATTTGGTGCGTCGCACCCCTGTCTTCGGATGCCGATATCCTGTCCCGCACGTCAGTATCGGTCAGAACCATATCCCTCAGTCTCCTCCCTTCGAGATGTTCAAAAGCGGATCCATCTGTGAGGCTCGCCTCCGCACTCACAACAAATGCAGTGCTCCCCTCTACCGCAGTCAACTCGCGTACGGACTCGCACTCCCCCACACCTAGGAGGAACAGCCTGCGCATCGCGATGTCACTGCCACACTAGCCCAACGGTTGGGCACCGTGGACGAAGTCTTCTCACATGCGAACCCCTTGGGACGAAACCACAGGGGGGCCGTCGCCAGGACTCACCGCACGGTAGCCGGCCGCGCCCGCCTCAGCGCATCTACTGACCTTCCACGAAAGCCCGTATCTCGTCCATCCCTTGGAAGCGCGAGTCAGCCGTCACAAGCGCCGGCAGCTGCGTTAAGTGGAAATCGTAGTCAATGCGAGATAGAATTATCGGGTCGGACGCATCGACTAGTTCGTAGTCCATGCCGTTATCCTTCAGCATCTGTTCGGCCCTCTTGGAGTGGCGACTGCCATTGAGTATGAACAACTTCACCATCTTGCTCTCCTTCCTGCTACCCTTCCTTTCGTCTTTCGCTCTGGTAAGTGCTGGGAATAGTCACTGAGGCGGCACGGCATTGATGAAATCCTCAGCGGTCTTGAATACTCCTGATGAGAGCATACTGACCCAAGGGCTAAGGCGCTGGCGCCTGCCTGGGAATATGACATACCCTTGTTTCCCGCGGCGATATGCATGGGTCAGCTCCGTCTGGCAGCCCGCAGAGTATTGCGGATCGCCTGTCTCGTTCGTGCGAATGTAGATCACAACGATATCCGATTGATCTATCAACAGGAAATCTCTCGAGATGATCTGCGCGTCTATGCTGTTCCGGACACCCACGACTTCCCGCCCCGTCAGAGATACGTGCTTCAGGCCAAGATCTGCAAGTGTCAACCGGGACAGACACAGTGCCGAACAGCCATCCCAGAGCAGACTCCACGACCCCTCGTCCTCGGAGGGGATTCGCGAAATGGTCTCCCGTACCTCTGACAGAACTTCCTCAATCTCGGGCGCGTAGCTGTCGGCGAGACGGAGAAGCGCGCGCTCGGACATAGCAATTGGGTCGAACGCTATGTAGGCCTCATTGATAAGACGTTTGAATTCCTCAACTTTCGGGTCAGGCTTTCCTCCAAGTGCGGTGATCGGAAAGCTCAGATACGCTTTCTTCGTCTGCGGTTCAGTAAGCAGACGGAGGAGGAACTCTGGCCCTTGTTTCTTAGGAACAAGGAAGAAATCGATCTCTCGCGCATCAGAGTAGAGCTTCTGCAGGCAATCTGCCAGGAACTTCGTCAGCAGGACTTCCTCTTCACGCCACGCCAGTATTTCCCACAGTTCGAAGTAGTCAGTCCCTCGCTCCATCAAACCCTGCTTGACTACATGAACGTCGTCGATCAGCGTCACAACCATGTCGGGCTCATAGGCAAGGGCTAGATCCAGGTCAATTGCGCAGAACAGACCATGCCGCCATCTGAAGAGTGCATGGGAATTGACAACGAAGATATCGGCGTCCGTCGCATCAGCCTCAGATAGGATCTGTTCCCACGCCTGTCGACGCAGGATCTGGAGTTCTGCTGGGTCCAGATTCAGTATTGTCCGCTCCGCGGGCTGGTTCGGGTGCAACTCTCTCATCCTTTCGCCAACGGTGGCGAAACTCAGCTGCAAGCCTCTCTCGCTGGCGAGATCTACCAACAACGACAGATACTCGCCCTTGTCCAACCCCACTTGCCCCGTCACTAGGACCCTCATTCGTGCCACTCCCTCCAGATAGAAGCACCGCTCTGGCTGATCTGGGTGGCCGCAACCGGCCAACTGTCCGCGAGATGCCATCGGTCGATGTGCGCAGCACCAAGCACGGACGTTCATTAACGAGCGGCGTAGGCTGAGTCACAAGGGAAGCGCGGGGGTCCGGCAGCACGCTAGTGCGCCATGCAGAGCGCAGGTATCGAGCGCCTCCAAGTGCTGGGTGACCACGGATTGGCCGTCTGTCTCCAGTTGGCAGCTGTCTGCTGCGAGCCAACTTCTCATGCAGCGGCGACCCACACGTATCAATACCACATACCAACACTCTTGTCAAGGCAGGCCACGAGACCAGATGCAGACCCCCTCCACCGGCTCTTCGTCCTCGTCGCGCTGCCCATCGCAGTCTGCATCCACCCAGGCCCCGGCAAAGCGCCAGGCGTCGCAGCTCATCGGCGCGCACGGGCAGCAGCAGCCCACGCAGAGGACGGCTAAAACCAGGAGTAAGCCCGCCGCACCGGCCCGCTTGGCCAGGTAATCGGATCCTGAAGCAAGTCTCACGCCCGGCGACCCCCTATCGGCCAGTGGCTACCCTGCAACCTGTTCGCCCTGCTCCTCGTCCAATACGGCACCGAGGCAACCCGCCAGTGAACAAATCCGCCCTACTGCCCTACAACGCCGGCATTATCCCACGATTCGCCCAACTTATCAAGCTGGTTTGCCGTGGGTGAGACCCCACCCCGCAGGTTTCGCGCGGGCCACGTCGAGAATACCTCCATAGGCTCAATCACGCAGGCTCACCGGTGATAAGGGGGTCGACGAAGCGCGGGCGACCAATGGAGGCAACTGAAAGGTCTCAGCGGGACCCGGGCTCAGGCTCGCCACGTCCGCGGAAGACTACCGGCGGTAGTCCAATACGAGAAGCAGCCCTCTGCTGGTCAGCCAGCCTAGCAAGGACGTGAATGATGAACGGATCGCCTGATCGCGCTGGGGGTCGCGACGCGGAGGCGACTCCTGTCGGCACCCAAGAGCTGCACCCCCTTGGGCGGGCGCCCTACCCCTCACCCCTGAACTCCCCTTCCCGACGATAGGCGAGGACAGCAAACACCACCGTCAGCACCACCAGCACGGCGAACATGAGGACGAAGACCCACTGGCCCAGCTGTCCAAAGTAGCCGGGACTGACGATGATGGTGTAGAGCAGCATGCCCAGGGCAAGCAGGAAGACGTGGTAACCCCACTTCCTCAGCGTGAGGAGGCCAAAACCACCAGCCACCAGCAGGCCCGCGGTGGTGAACTCCCCTGCCAGATGAAAGGCGATGCGTATGGGCTCCGTTTGGAGTTCGGGAACGTTGCCCGTGGCCAGGAACATGGCCCACTGGCCAAACATCAGCACTCCCACCACGATGGCGTAGATGGCCGCTGCTCTCCTTTTCACTCTACCTCCTTCAGCCTCTAGGGGGTGACCACAGGGATCAGCGTCAGAATCACGATGTCCCCGGTGTCCTGACCCTGCTCGTCGAGGATGGGCAGCCATTCCTCGCTCTCGAAGGGGTGCATGGAGAGGGTCAGCCGGTAGGGGTGGTCATCGGCATCGTCGGGGATCCTGAGGCGGTGCACTGAGGGCGTGACGTCACCCTTCTTCCAGTGATCGGTGGTGTACCGCCCCCCGGAGGGGCAGCCATCCTTGAAGGCCAGGTCGTAACCTTTGCGATGCACCAGCCGGAAGAGAAGCCACAGATCCTCGTCCAGGTCCTCCAGCGCCTCCCAGTACATGGTGACGTACAGATCTTCACCTGGGTGCCACTCTTCCCCGTTCAGCTCGTACCCCACCAGCTTGATCTGGTCGCCGAAGTTGATGTTTACGCGGTTTTCTTCCCGGCTCAGGTCCTCGCGGGTGAGGATGGGCGGAGGGGCATAGGTGGGTTTGGTGTACCGCAGGGGAGCCACCACGGCGAAGAGGAGCATCGCGCCTCCCACTCCATAGGCCAGATAGTTGCCCCATCTCCTCCGTACCAGCTGCGCCCAGCCCAGGAAGATAAGGATCACGATGGCCGGCAGCGCTGGATACAGAAGCCGCGCCTGGTCGGTCCCTTGCACCGTGGCCGTCCAGGGGATGAGCGACCCAGCGACCATGAGGAAGTACAGACCCAGGACGGAGAGGATCAACGGTGCCCCCCGCCCAAGGCGCTCCCTGCGCCAGGGCAGGATGACCAGACCCACCAGGGCCAGCAGGCAAGGGACGGCCAGCAGGGCATAGAACCCCAGCTCCAGCTCGATGCCGATCCACCTATACCAGAAGGAGCGGTACAGCCCCCAGATCAGCCATTGGATGTCCCCCAGGGTGAGGGGCGCCTCCCGCAGCGCGTTGGCCGCCAGCACCAGCCCCCAGCCCAGGGGGTCCCCGTAGAGGATCTGGTTGCGCACGAACCACCACCCACTGAGCAGGAGGAAGGGAAGGCCGCTGAGGGAGAGGAGGATCAGACCGCGACCCACCGAGGGCCGCAATCCCCGCCTCTCCTGCCACAGCACGATGACTACCACGAGCAGGACGATGGCGTAGAAGTTGATCACGCTGGCCTTGGCCATCACCCCCAGGGCGGTCAGAGTGCCCAGCAGCAGGAAGTGGCGATAGCCCCGGGAGCCCCGCAGGATCTTCACCGTCACCAACAGCATCAGGGCGGAGAGGCAGGCCGCCAGGTTGTCGTTGTTGACCACCCCGCTGATGAACAGGAACTGCGGGAGAAAGGCGTTGAAGGCCGCCGCGCCCACGGCGATGTACTTCTCCCCAGGGAAGACCTCCCGGGCGATCCAATACGTAGCCCACACCGTGGTGGCCCCCAAAAGCACCGACAGCAGGCGCAGCAGGTGCCAGGCCAACGCCCAGCCCCGGTAAGGGAACGACTCCTGCGTGGTGTGCAGCAAGAGGTTGAAAGGAGGGAGGTCATCGGTGAAGGAGTAGTCGCCGTTGGCCCTGACGGTGAACTCGCTCGTGTCGATCCAAAAGGTCGAAGCCGCCCCGATCAGATAATATAGCGGCGGCTGGAACCCCTCGTGCTCCTCCGCGCCCACGGGCAGCCTGCCATGCTGCGCGATGTAGCGCACGTAGGTGAAGTGAGGCACCTCGTCGGGCGCCTCCCCCAGGGGCACGATCACGCTGTAGGCCGTGGCCAGAATCAGAAACAGAAGAAGGATCACCACCAAGGCCGGGTTGTTCCTTATCGCTCTCTTGAGCCGGTGTCCTCGACCGCTGTCTCCACTCATGGGCTCGCGACCTCAACCTCGCCCAGCAGGATCCTGTTGTTGGGGGAAGCCGCCTCTGGGGTCAAGATGGTCAGGTTGCGCACCGTCTCCCACTCGTACATGCCGGTGAATAGCTTGTAGGTGCCCGGCCGCGCGTCGGGCGGGATATGGAGAGCGTGATGGTCGGCCACTATCTCGCCCCTCAGCCAGCGAGTGGTGGGCGTGAAGCCCTCCACAGGATCGCCGTCGTCCTGGGCCCACATGGTGGTCGAACCCCCGTCCATGAAGTGCACGAAGACCTTGTAGTTCTGGCTCATTTCCTGCAAGCCCAGCCAGTATAGCGTGAGATGTATCGTGTCGCCAGGCTGGT
>Ga0307379_10009550_pt1 | contig 12930 bp, 11 predicted proteins | sample UN2MG_FD_202237 | JGI IMG/M metagenome (GOLD analysis project Ga0307379, IMG submission 202237) | Soil microbial communities from Risofladan, Vaasa, Finland - UN-2 | ecosystem: Environmental > Terrestrial > Soil > Coastal area > Acid sulfate soil | place: Finland: Risofladan, Vaasa | collected... | reverse complement strand
GATCGTTAATGTTTAAAAATGGCCCAAATACAATTTTGCCATCCTGTAAGGCTTTCTTTAAATAATTTTTTTTCATTTAACTCTACCTTTCTTTAATTTAAATTTATTATTCTATAGATACTGATTATCTCCCAAAAACTAAAATTTTAATACAACATATCTTACCTAAGCAGTAAATTTAACTCTGTAGGTCTTTTGAAAACTAAATATAGCGAAAATAAATGGTTATATAAAAGAGTAGAAAACTCAGGTATGGACCTATTCATCAACCCTTTTATCAACCTCTTACAATTTATTGACAAGACCTTAAACCCTAAGTAGACTTTTACTTGTACTAATCCACTTACCGTCAGATGATCTATCTTGTACCTCCTTCTTAGTACCGAAGGGATACCCTCTATCCCCGCTCTTAACTGAACCCCTCAGACTAGACACTTTAAGTCATGGACTCTCACACGCCTTTACAGGCGTAGTACTCACCTTAAATAATTTAGAATTAAAGGTGCCTAAAGCACCTCTATATGAAAGAATACAACTTCGGATAGTACTAGATAAGGAATCTGGTTTATCTGAAATAAAATTCTGGCATAAAGATGAGTTTTTAAGGATACAAAAAGTTAAAAATACAGACCTTAATTTAGTGTAGTTTTAAAATTTAAATATTGCACTTTTGAAATTTAACTAACTGAACTTGGCTTTATACTAGCTTATATAAAGTTTGAGAAAGAACGAAAGAAAAAATTTACTGTTTGGATAGGTTTGTTCTGATTTTTTCAGAAATCTCTATTTGTATTATTTACCACGGTCCTTTAAAAAATTTTTATCTGGTTTTTACTTAATTTAAGAGGCGTTGAGGGCATCAAAAGCCTTCATTCTCTCATAAACCATGGAAGAGGTAGGCATCCTTTGAGCAGTTACCCCCCCTGTGCTCTCAACTACAAAAGAAGAAGTGATATTAGCAAACAACGCAGATTTTCTTGCATCTTTTGTTCTTAAATACTCAGCAAGAAACCCGGCACAGTATACATCTCCTGCACCGGTGCAATCTACCACCTTAACTGGAAAAGCAGGGATTTCAAATTTATCAGTTTTGGTTACCACAACGCATCCTTTTTCTCTAAGGGTAACGATACCTATGTTTACACCCCATTTAACAAGAAGATCTGCTATTTTTTTTGGATAACTAATCTCATCAGAGAGAAATAAGTGCCGACAGTCCTCACTACTAACCTTGACTATATCAAAGTATCCAACTAATTTTTTGAGATATTTTCGATCACGAGGATGCTTGCTTGAGGCAGCTCCTCCATATCCACTAAGATCTACGGCTAATGTTGCTTTACTATTTTTTCTAATAGCCTTCACAGTTTCTACAGGAACTTCATAGTTCATAGGACAAATAAAGATTATCTCTGCCTTAAGGTAATCCGTGGGAATATCCTCAAAGAAAATATCTGGAGCTCTTTTTAAGTACTCAATCCTCTTGTTTCCTAACCTATCATAAATTAAAAGATTAGTTGTTGTTTCTTCTCCGATTTTAATTCCTCTTTTATTCACATTAACCTCTACTAAAGGTTTTAATAAATCCTCTGGCATATCCTTCCCAATTTTTGTAACTATGCCTACCTTCACATTTAATTTGGCAGCAGCAACTGAAGAATAAGCAACTGGGCTTCCTAAAACAGGTCCTACTCTCTTTTCCGGAAACTTTATAGTTTCTTTAATTAAGTGACCAATGGCCACAAAGTCTACCTTATCCATTTTATTAAAGAACCCTCCTCGTTATTACCATTTAATACTTTAATAAACAAATACAGAAAATCCAAATTTCTTTCATCTTCGTGTCCTCATGAAAAACTAAAAAATTTTCAACCATCTACAGATATTAATATTCTTTTAATATCCAGAATAAACTTTTCTTATTAATCTCCTAACGCAAATTTTCCTCTAAGAAAATAATGGAAATATAACAGAACGCTTGTTAACCCAATACTCAATAAGGAAATTGCAAACACACTTTTAGTAAGTCCCATTGCTTGAGAAACAGGGCCGATTAGCCATGGGAAAAACACAGAACCTGCAAATCCACTAGCGGTTAGAATTCCCGTCACGAGTACAATAGAGTTCAGAAAAATATTCCCTCCTAAGGCAAGTAGATTCGGATAAATATAAGAAAGAAACAATCCTGAACAAGCTATAAATAACAATATTAGACTTCTTTCTTTACTTAAGAAAGTAAACGCAATAAACAAAGCCCCTACCGCTGCTCCTAAAATTAAAGAATGACATAAATTAGCTTTATAGAAAAATTTATCAAAAAACCACCTTCCCCCAATTATAACAAACCAAAAGATAGATATATAGTAACTTGCTATAGTAGTAGATGCACCGCTTATTTTCACTAGAAATAGCGGAGTCCATAAAGCAAAAGAATTTTCAATTCCTACATAAAGGAATATAGAAAAAGTAATCGGCCAGAAAATTCTCCAATTTACCAGTTTATTTACTCCGGGATTATCGATAACTTCTTGAGTTTCAGAAAAATAATCTTTCCATAAAGCTTTTTATTCCCAAAAAACATAGGTAAAGTAAGACTAAATAGACCCATTAAAAAGCAGACTAAATACCACTTTCCAGTATGGTCGAGAATAATGCCAACTAACAGTGAATTAGCAAGACATCCTAAACTAACAAATATATGTAATATATTTAAATATTTTGCTCTTGCTCGATTAGAAGTTTCGGAAAGCAACGAGTCAAGACCAGTATGTAGTATTCCTGCATTTAATATGATTCATTTTCTGTCGAAAAGCTCTTAAAAGAAAAACTAATCTTTCGACACTTCTTTGTTTTATAAAACTTCTTTAGGGCCTGCCAGCCCTTGTTTTCAGCAATCTACCTTTTTATGCTTCGCCTCCCCTTCGTATAAGCCTCATTAGATGAGTATTTCAGAGGATAAGTTTTTTTGAAAATCTTTAAAACTTTAGCCCCTCCTTTTTTATGAGGAGATGGAGGCGAAATTTTTCTTTTTCTTTTATTTTGTGAAACCTCTCCCTACCACGCTAAAGGATTCATCTAAAACATCTACTATTTTTTCAACAAGGCTTCTCTCTATGTTTAAAGGAGGCTTTATCTTCACTACATTACCTTTCCCATTGTAAGAAACCATAAGAAGCACTCCTCTTTTCCTGCATTCCGCTACTACCTTCTTTGCCTCTTCGTTTGCCCTTTCCTTTGTTTCTTTGTCTTTGACTAACTCTACTCCAATAAAAAGCCCTGCTCCTCTTATCTCTCCAATCAGAGGATGTTTTCCTTCTATTCCTTTAAGTCTCTCCATCATGAAAGATCCAGTTTCTGCCGCTTTTTGAGTTAGATTCTCTTCTGCTATTATATCTATTACCGCAGAAGCAGCAGCACAAGCAAGGGGGTTACCATTGAAAGTATTAAGACTTTCAGCTTCCTCCTCAGAGGGTAGAGGTATTTTTTCTGAAAAAATAGCAGCACTTACAGGAATACCTCCCCCCATGGCTTTACCAATAACCATTATATCTGGATTCACTTCATAATAGTCAGCTGCCCATATTTTTCCTGTTCTTCCAAAACCAGTTTGAATTTCATCAAAGATAAGAAGAACCCCGTACTTATCACATATTTCTCTAACAATTTGAAAATATTCCTTAGGAGGAATAACATGACCACCTACTCCCATTATAGGTTCTAAGAGAAAACCCATAACTTCTCCGGAGGAACCCCATTGAATCATACTTTCTAAGGCTTTTGCACATTCAAAATTACATTGTGGATACTCTTTCCCATAGAAACACCGATAACAATAAGCTGGTGGAATCTGCCTGAAGCCAGGTACGATTGGAAGACTTTTCCTATTCCAACTTCCTCCTAAACTTAAAAGACCAAATGATGTTCCATGATAACCTGTATACAGACTAATAACTTCCCTCTTCTTCAAGGATCGAATGGCGGTCCTGATAGCAAACTCAACAGCTTCTCCTCCCCCACAGAAGAATTGGAATTTGTTAAGTCCTTGGGGCAAAATTTTGGTAAGCTTTTCCGCAAGCTCTACCCTTGGAATATTGACACACCAAGGAGAAGCAGCTGGTAACTTTTTAACTTGCTCTATAACTGCATTGACCACTTTGGGATGTGCACTTCCTACGCTTGCTGGCCCCGCAGATATAGATATACCATCAATATATTCTCTTCCGTTAATATCTTTTATAATACATCCCTTAGCCTCTGTCATAACAAGTGGGTCAAAGCCAGGCAGAGCAGTCGAATACTTTTTGGTCTTTTCCACTAATTCTTTCTCAGTATACTTCATCACATACTTCCTCCTTTTTTATTTAATAATCAATTATCAATTTTCCCATTTGCTTTTTACAGAAAAACTGAGTTTTTAAACAACACTCCTTTAATTTATCAAAGATATCTTTCTACAACTTTTCTAAAATGCTTTGCCTTTTTATTCGCCATTACTAACTAAGATATTCAAATTAAACTTTTTAAGCTTAGCTCACTATCTTAATAATATCAACAAGGCTCTTATGAGCTAAATTTGCTATCTTTAAGGGGTCTTGTTCCCAGTCCTTTTCTCCAAAAAGTTCTATGGTTAAATACCTATTATAACTCTTCAACTCTAACAATCTTAAAAAGGGTATAAGGTTCAACTTTCCTTCAAGACAGTAGTCTCTGTCAAAATCGCTGATTCTATTCTGTGGAATATCTAACACATTCATAAAATGTACAGAGAATATACGATCTCCCGAAATTTCCTCGTACTCCTCTAACTTATCATTTGCTTTGTATGTATGATAAGTATCAAGACCATAACCAAAATTTTCATGATTTACTGCCTTGATAATTTCTTTAGTTCTTTCTATACAGTTTATAAAATTAGACCCACCAGTAAATTCAAAAGCAATTTTTATACCATACCTTTTAGCTATTTCTGCCAGTTGTTGATTTCTTTTAACCGCATTTTCAAAACACTTCTTATAACTCCATACTTTCTCAATAGAAGGTACTACTGGTCTTCCAAGCTCGGGTTTTATCGCTACTTTAAGACCCAGGGTTTCTAATGCTTCAAAAAGTGGATTTATGTTTTTTATCTCTTTTTCATATTCCTCATCAGTTGTAAACTCAAAGTTAGGCAGGTACCTGTGGAGACCTGTAAAGCAAAAAGGTTTAATTTTAAGAGAAGAAAAAAGATTAGCTAAGTCTTTGATATCTTTTTTCTTAGTAATGACGTATTCATCTAAATCCTTTTCTTGAAAGTCAAATCCTTCAAACCCTGCTTTATCTGCTATTCTAATCGCTTCTTCTACCGGCGTTGTTAAAATTGTGCCATGGTTTATACAGGTAAGAAATTTCATTTAAATCCTCCCTTTATGAAAGCCAAATGCAAGTTTTATTTTTTGTGGGGCTGCATTGACTTTTCATCTTTATTTTCCCCATCTTTAAAATTTTTGATCATCCTTATATCCGTGCCTATTTATAGCACACATCATAAAATTTGATATCGGACCCTCTAAGCTTTTTAAGAACGCTCCAAATTTATCGGGACGTTATGGGGTGAGCAGAGCGGTCCTTGATCTTTTGGTCCTGTAAAATCTATTTTCTTTATAAACTTGATAGACTATCTTTAAAAGCCTTCTGGCGGTAGCAACTTTGTCTGGATTAGAGCCTTTTTTAGCCTTCATTGAATAATAATAGCTTCTTATCTGGTATCTTTTCTGGTTACCGGTATTACTGCTTCAATTAAGGTCCACTTTAGGTATTGATTACCTTGTTTTATGATTCTATCAGAATAGGTCTTGCACCTGGAAGAATATGCATAGGGAACCAGTCAAGTATAAGCACATAATTTTTCTTAAGTGGGAAAACAGTCAATTCTATATATCTCATGCCTAATTAACAAGGCAAAAAATTCAAGCGAACCAAGTAAGTACATCTTACACCTCCTTGTGGTTTTAGGATTTATTTTCCCCTATTTTACCTTATATGAGGTACATTTGGTTTTCATTTTACCTTTTTATTTAATATAAAGGTCGTACCAGTTATGCAAAGGTTGAAATCCTAACAATCTTTTAGCCTTGCTCCAATCAAAAAAAGATTGCCTATCTTTTATTTCTTTTTTCAGGGGGACTTCGCTCCAACCAAGCATTTTTATAAATTCCATTAAATTAAATTTACTTATATTATCATCTGCGCAAATGTTAAACGCTTCATATCTGCCTTCTAATCCTTTTGCTTCAACCGCAAGACGAAAGGCTCGTGCTGCATCTCTTACATCATTATAACAAAATATCTGAGTTATGTTCCCCTCCTTATTGTAAACACGAGGGGGGAGCATCCGACCATGTCCTTTTATATCTTTTTTGTAAGCTTCTATACCTACCTCATTATTTTCCTCAGGAACTCTTACATGCGATATTCTTAAAGAAATAGTGGTCATTCCATATTTTCTATTGAAAGTTTTTGCGATTTCTTCTCCTACTTTTTTGCTTAGTCCATAAGCATCTTTTGGTTCTTGAGGATGATTCTCATCAACAGGTAAATATATAGGGATAGGTATATCATCAAAAGAATTCCTCCAATTAAATCCATATGCCGAATCACTACTTCCATAAATTACCCTTTTTATTCCTAAATCAGCAGCTGCCTGAAAAACACTAAATGTCCCTATTGTATTTATGTAAAATACCTTTTCTGGTGAATCACTAAATAGATGAGGAATAGCAGCAAGATGGATTATAGTATCCACTCCATTAAAAGCGTTCTTGCAATTATCAATTTTTAGCATATCTCCTTTAACAAAAATAACATCTTTTCTTTTTGGTTCCTTCTGGTCAAGAACTACAACTTCATAATTATATTTTTTTAGCTCATCTATCAAATACTCTCCTACTCTTCCACTTCCTCCGGTAAGAGCTATCTTCATAATTTCACCTCCTTTAGTTTTGCGTAAAACCCTTCTAAATCTTTTTTCTCCTATGTTAATACTTATCATATTTATCTTGATTACCTTGTTTTTTATATCTTTTTTAAGTTTTTACATTTATTTTTCCCCTACTACCGGTAGAAATTCTTTCGTTGTTACCTTTCTCTCTTTCCTTCAATGAACTCATCCATTACTCGTCTTGCTTCCTCCTCAGTAGAAAATTGCACTGGAGCGCTCTTCGCAAGGTAAGAAGAGGCACTTGTTAGGACACCACCTATCCCCCTATCCTTTGCCAGCTTACAGCACCTTATACTATCTACCATTACTCCAGCAGAGTTAGGACTATCCACTACATGGATTTTCGCTTCTAACTTTATCGGTGTTCCACCAAAGTTTTCTCCCCAGATTTCTATCTGGCATATTTTATCATCGTTAAGTACTTCTAAATGGGAAAAATTAACAGAAAATGGTGTCTCATATGGCATTACAGCATCTACTCCTCTTTTCTTGGAAGCACGCTTAGATTTTCCTCTTTGCCAATCAGTTAGATTCCAAAAATCAGTATTTCCTCCATAGTTAAGTTGATAAGATTTAACAATCTTTATACCTCTTTGAACGCAAAGATGAAGCAGATCCCTATCTAAGATAGTACCTCCTAATTGGCTCTTATAATCATCTCCTACGATGGGAACCTTATTTTTTTTTGCTTCTGCAGCAAATTCTTTATTATTGGCAATAAGAACAGGAATACCGTTCACAATACCTGCTCCTGCTTTTAAAGCAGCTTTAGCATAGAACCAGCTTGCTTCTTCACTTGCAGTGGGAAGATTATTCACTAAAACATCTACTCTTTCTTTTCTTAAAATTTCTGCCACTTCATCTACATCATCTATGGACTTTTCAGAGGATACTTCTACATATCTTTTAAGATGTTCACTAACCCCATCCAAGACAGGTCCCATTAAGACCTTTACCCCCAGATAATGAACATCTGAAAATTTCTGTGTACAGTTAGGTTTAGCCCAGATTGCTTCAGATAAGTCCTTCCCTACCTTTCTTGCATCTACATCAAAGGCAACTACCGGACGAATGTCACTTACTTTATAACCTCCTATTATAGGATGCATTAGGCCAGGAATAAATTTATCAGATTCTTTCACATCTTTGTAATAATAAACTCCTTGCACCAAAGAACTTGTACAGTTACCTACTCCTGCTATAGCTAGTCTGATTTCTCTTGACATTTAATAATTCCTCCTTGCTTTATGTAAAAAATTTTTTACTTTTTTTGCTTATTTTATTTCTATAATATAGAATAGCATTCTATATTATATATTATACAAAACTAGTTTTTATTTGTCAAATCATTTTTAACAATTATGTGTATCAATATTTTAGGGGTAGTTTTCTTTGGTGAAAAAAATCTCTTTTGGTTTTGGGTAGAACTACCTCTTATTTTGTTAAGGCTTATTGTTTTTACAAATAAGCATAATTATCCTTATGTTATTTAGGTTACAGCAATACATAATTCTTAAGATATTTCAAAGATCATATTTTCTATACTATCAAAAGTTAAATCTTTTATCTCTGTATTTACCTTGACCTTGAGGAAAGTTATTGTTATAGCATCAGTATCCATGGGTGTAGCTTACCTGCTTTTTTAAAAAGGGTTTTTTATACAGGTAAGTCTACACCTTAGATGATTATAGTAGGCTTATTATTTATGCTTACTTAGTAGAAAGAGGGACTACCTGGACCAATATTATACCTTTAAAGGTAGTTATATTGTGGTATGGAATCCCCTATTCTTACTATGTAGGTAGTTGTTTTTTCTACCGCGTACTATGACTACTTCAGAAGCAAAGCTCTCATCGATAGACTCCCACGCCTTTACAGTTAAGGACAATACACTTTTCTTTTTATATGTAAATTTAATTTCTTTTCCCTGCTCATTAAAAACTCTGCTTATAGAATCCTTACAAGCACCTCCAAAACTTAATTTTCTCTCCTAATTGCTTGACCTGAAAACATTCCTGTTACCTTTTCTTTGTAAACTGCTATTTTCCCGTTTACAATAACATATTCTATTCCATCAGGAGCTCTTCTAGGGTTTTTATAAGTCGCATTGTCTTTTATATTTTCGGGATCAAAAACAACAAGGTCTGCAAAATAGTCTTCTGCAATCTTACCCCTATTTTTTAACTTAAATACTTTGGCAGGGAGAAAGGATGTCCTATTTGCAAAATCCTCATAAGACATTCCATATTGTTTTGCTAATTTCAAAAATCTAGGAAATGTTCCAAAAGCCCTTGGATGAGGTTTAAGACCAAGGGGTATTCCGCTAGTTCCAACCATATAATACGGTCTGGATAAAAGCCAAACAAAATCCTTGTCCATTTGCTCTCTTTTTTCCATATTCATAGTTGGATTACTTCTCATTCCTACCTCAAAATTTTCCTCAATCAGGAGATCGCAGATCATATCTTCTACTGACTGGTTTCTCTCTTTTGCAACATCCTCAAAGTCCATACCGACATATGTTTCATTTTTCTTAAGATGGGAAAAAGTACCTGCGATCGCAATTGTATTTGCCTTCATTCCGTCAATTATCCTTTTTCTCAAAAGAGGATTTCTTAATCTTTCTAAGGTTGCTTCATACCCTCCTTCTACACTCCAGGAAGGAAGGAATTCTACAGCATATCCGCAACCTGAGTAGTAAGGATAAAAATCTAATGTAATCTCTATGCCTTCCTCTATGGCTTTTTCAATGGGTGCCATCAATTCAGGAGCTTTTCCACAATTGTTCTCATCTGTTCTAAAGTGAGGGATATGAAGCCTTGCTCCGGAACGGCGTGCAACTTCAATTGCTTCTTCTACAGGGTCAAACGGTGTATCCCTGAATACTGTGCGGTAGTGGATTACAAATGGAGCATCATATTCTGCACATACCTTACAAAGCTCAACTAACTCATCCGTATCAGAGTATGCGCAGGGAAAATAACTAAGACCTGTTGAAAAACCAACGGCACCTTGCTCAAAACTTTTTCTCATCAAATCCTTGGCTTTGTCCAATGCGTATCCTTTAAGTGGAACATCGTTAAATCCTAATGCTTCCAACCTAATTGCACCATGGGGAATTTGATAAGCAACATTTATAGATATTTTCTTGTCAAATTTATTTAAGAATTCATTTACATCCTTAAAATCGAGACTAACATCCTCAAACCATCCGTTTAATCCTCTAATATATTTAGCATACATCTTGAGATTATCAGGAGAAAGGGGCGCATAGGACAATCCATCCTGTCCTAAAATTTCAGTTGTTATTCCTTGGTACAAACCGTTTGCATGCTGTCTATCATAAAGAAGCGCCATATCTGAATGAAGGTGAGCGTCAATGAAACCCGGCATTATGCAAAGCCCTGATGCATCAATTTCATCACGCGATTTATACGTTTTTAAATCACCGACTTCTACTATTTTATCTTTGATAATACCAATATCAGCTTTGTAAGCTTGATTAGTACTACCATCATAAATGGTACCATTTTTTATAACTAAATCAAACAATGTTATCATCCTTTCCTAATTTAACTTTATTCGTGTAATTTTACAATTGCTTCGACAGCAACTGGTACATTTTTAGAAAGAGCAAAGTCTACCATTGCTGAGCGGGCGTGTTGTCCTCTCTTACCAAATACCTCAATCACCAAATCTGAGAATCCGTAAATTCCGGCAGGTTAACTTGAAAAATCTGCACCGCTGTTTACAAGGACTAATACCTTTAAAAAGTAATCAAGTCTGTCGAGTTCGCTAATATAATCCCTAATAATTGCAAGCATATTAAAACCATAAATTCTTGCCGCCTTATAACCTTATTCTAATGGTAAATCTGTCCCTGCTTTTCCTGTATATACTGGGTTCCCATCGATATCAATAGGAAGATGAACTGACAAGAACATAAGGTCTCCCTTTATAACTGCATCTACCGTACCTGTTCCCTTTCTTTCCCTTACAGGTGATGTGATTCCTAACTTTTCAATTCTCTTTCGGCTTCACTCATTATAATCTATCCTTGTATGAAATTATATTACTATCAATCTATCCTTTGACTACTCCTTTAGCAAGTTCAGCCACAAAGTATTTTTGTAAAAAAAGAAACATAATCATTTGTCCTAGTTTCAAGATGTGTACAGATTGGTATGCCAGTACTTCCATATTTTTATTTTCTATTTTAATCAGATAAAGAGTAACTATAAAATTTTTTTCATCACCTTTCTTTCCACTGCTTGGCATATTTGGGGTAGATACTCCTCTAGCTTTGTATTCATTCCTTTACTTTCATTGCTTCTAAAAGCATAGTGCATTACTGTGTCACTCAGGTGATTTCCTCTATCATAACTACCAAAAATATATTAAGTGCACTAATTCTATATGTTTTTCCATCAACATCTTTTATAACAATGTTCTTTCCTGTTCCACAAATTGAAACGGCACCCCATTCTTTTTCAGACATGGTTGAAAATGCAATCCATGAATCACTAACAATTTTAAAATATGTACCCTTAAAATACCCTTTGAATTCACTATTTAAAAGAATAAAGTCGCTTTCTAAATCTGCTCCAGCCAGTCCCCATATATATGCAAGCAATATAAAACATTCTGAAATCAGAGACATTTAGTACTTTTCCAATCAGAAAAACTATTATTTTAGCTGCAGTGTCTACCCCTAATATCTAATGAACTGAAGCACCCCCATATTCAATGTCTTTTACTTCGCCGTACTCACTTACTAAAACGCATATGTTCTTAGTTCTTCCACCATCTATGGCAACTATATGTTTCATTTGTTCCACTACTAATTGTCCGGTTTTAATCGAAAGGATTTAACTCATCAGTTCTTTAACACATTTCTTTAAAGTATCCAAGACTATTTCTACTTCATTATTTTTTAAGTTTAAAGGGCTTATATAAATTGAGTTTTCATGTTCTTTTAAATGATCTTTTAAAATCCCAATATAAACTCCTGGGTTAGAGTTTTTCATCAATTTTGCGAGTTCGTCCGCTTTAAAGTCCGCGGTTATTCGAGCCAATGCCCGAGGATAATGCTGCCTGACGGGACCGGGATATAGTCTTTCAGCCTTAAATACTTTCATATCGTTAAGTTCTTGAATAACTTTTTTCACACATTGCTCTAACTCTTCCGTAAAAGCTAGGTGGTCCATAGATAAATACTCTTCTACTGCTATGAATAGCCCTGCCATCTCTTCGCGTCCAACTTTACTTGAACGGGCAATTCCATGATGCGGGGCTCCAATCATTTTACAAATATCAATAAGTTCTCTTTTGCCTAAAATCAAACCGCTCGATTGAGGACCGGAAAGAGCTTTTCCTCCACTAAATATGACCAAATCAGCACCCGCTTTTGTAAAGTTCCACAGATTTTCTACCGGAGGCAATTGTGCTGCCGCATCAACAATAACGTAAACAATTCTTTTTTTACACACCTCAATTACTTTTTCTATAGGCAGTGAAGGTTTTGCATTTAAAGTTTCCGGAAAGTAGAACAGCGCTGCCGTATTATTATTAATTGCACCATCAAGTTCCCACTCAAGTGTTTGATCTGCGTCCCCAATTTCAACTATTTTTGCTCCTGAACATTCGATAGCTTTGTCAAACACATTTCTTTGTCCTCTTATAACAATAATCTCATTTTTTAACCCTTCTGTATTAGGAAGCTTATATTGTCTATATTTGTTTTTGCCTGCCATACATGCTGCTGAACTAATCAAGAGTCCCGCTGAAGCTCCATTTGTTATGTAAGCTCCCTCATTATGTGTTAACCTAGCTATTTTTTCCCCCAAAATTTCCTGAAGCTCGTCCATATCTACAAAATACTTTGCCATCTCAGCCATTGCATTAAGAACTTTTTCGTTCATTCTGCTTCCACCATATATTGTGTTGCTGTCATC
>Ga0307379_10009549_pt1 | contig 12931 bp, 18 predicted proteins | sample UN2MG_FD_202237 | JGI IMG/M metagenome (GOLD analysis project Ga0307379, IMG submission 202237) | Soil microbial communities from Risofladan, Vaasa, Finland - UN-2 | ecosystem: Environmental > Terrestrial > Soil > Coastal area > Acid sulfate soil | place: Finland: Risofladan, Vaasa | collected... | reverse complement strand
TCGAGAAGATCTACGCCGAGATGGGGAGCCGCCACAGGGCGAAGCGCCACCAGATAGTCATACTAGGGGTCGAAGAAGTCGAGGGCGCGGAGGAAGGCGCTCAGGGTTGACAGCGCCAACCCTTGAGGACCAGATGAGGCGGCTCATCTACGAGCTGCAGCTCATGGAGAGCTCAGCCGGGACACTTCAGCAGAGGCTCAGCATACTCCAGAACGCCGTCGCGGAGCTCAGGGTCGCCGAGATGTCATTAAGAGGAGTCGAGGAGGCCGAGGAGGGCTCCCAGATTCTCGTCCCCATGGGTGGAGGGACCTTCGTCAAGGCTGAGTTTGGGGAACTTAGCAAGATCATAGTCAACATCGGTGCCGACGTCTCCATCGACATGACCCTCGAGGAGGCGAAGGGAAACGTCTCGGGGAGGCTCGAGGAGGCGGAGAAGGCGAGTGAAGCCGCGGGGCAGCAGCTCAACCAGATCCTGGCCCAGATGCAGGCGCACCAGGACAACCTGAACAGGCTCAACGCCAGCCTCCGAGGGGAGCCGCCGAGTGTTTGAGAAGCTGAAGCAGGGCCTCAAGGGCGTAATCGAGCGCATCTCCAAGGCGGAACTCTCCGAGAAGGACCTAGAGCCCATCCTGTGGGACCTCCAGCTACAGCTAATTTCTAACGACGTCGCCATGGACGTCGCCGCCAAGGTCTGCGACGAGCTCAAGGCGAGGCTCAAGGGCACCGCCCTCCCCAGGTTCGGGGACAAGACCAAGCCAGTCAGGGAGGCCCTGAGGGAGTCCATCATCTCGGTGATGACGACCAACGGCGAGATCGACCTCCTCAAGAGCGTGAGGGAGAAGGAGGGCCCCTACGTCGTCCTCTTCATCGGCATCAACGGAACCGGGAAGACCACGACGATCGCCAAGATCACCAGCCTCCTCCAGAGGAACCGGTTCAAGGTCGTCCTCGCCTCGGGGGACACGTACCGCGCCGGCGCCATCGAGCAGCTCGAGGAGCACGCGAGGCGCCTCGACGTGCGGGTTATCAAGCACAAGTACGGCTCGGACGCGGCGGCCGTCAGCTTCGACGCCGTTCAGCACGCTCGGGCCCAGGGCATCGACGTGGTGCTCATCGACACGGCGGGCCGGATGCAGACGAACCGCAACCTTATGGACGAGCTGCAGAAGATTAAGAGGGTGGTCCAGCCCGACCTCACTGTGATGGTGCTCGACGCCCTCATAGGGAACGACGCCGTCGACCAGGCTCAGACATTCAACGAGCGGATCGGCTTCGACGCCGCCATCCTCACCAAGGTGGACGCCGACGCCAAGGGGGGCAGCAGCCTCAGCGTCTCCTACCTCACCGGGAAGCCCATCATCTACGTCGGCGTCGGCCAAGAGTACGACGACCTGCAGCGCTTCGAGGCCTCCTGGTTCGCCGAGAAGATACTCAGTGATACGTAAAGGATTTAAGGGCGCCCTCCCCCAAGATGTGCGTCGAGATGGGAATCAGTAGCTTCCTCCAGTCGGCTTCAAGGCTCCTCAGGACGATCTCCAAGCCTGACTGGAAGACCTACTGGCTCAGCATCAAGATCGTCATGGTGGGCGTTGCGGCTCTCGGGGCCGTAGGATACCTCATCAAGCTTATCAGCATCACGTTGTCGCCCGCTTGACCGATGAGGCACTGGACAAAGAGCCTCAGAACGCACGCAGCCTAGTTATCGTCCCTGTTGTACGGGTACTTGACGTAGAAAATGTACATCAGAAGCAGGACTAGAAAGACCGCTACACCGAATATGTACTCGAACTCCATGAACACAAGCTGATCCAACTGGACTCCTCCGGTATCTCGATATCAACCGGTCTCAGGATATTAAAACGCTTCCCCGCGACCGGTTTCAGGCCCGTAAAAGGGGGCATTTATCGGCATCCATGACGTGAAGTTTCACAGGGGTACGGATTGACCACGGTACTGGGCGTCTGCGGCAGCCCGAGGGCTCAGGCCACGGAGTACGTGCTGAGGGAGGCCCTCGGGATGCTGGGGGAGAGGGGGTTCGAGACGGAGCTCTTCACCGTGAGGGGGATGAGGATCGGGTTCTGCACCCACTGTGACCACTGCCTCAGCGGAGGCGGCTGCATCATCGACGACGACGTCCAAGACCTATACCCCCTCCTCAGGGAGGCCGGGGGGCTCGTGATCGCCTCACCCGTCTACAACGGCGGCATCAGCGCCCAGACCAAGGCCGTCATGGACAGGACCCGCGCCCTCCTCGCCGCCGACCGTGACGCCCTGAGGGGTAAGGCGGAGATGGCGATCGCCATCGGGGGGGATCGCACGGGCGGTCAGGAGCTGGTCATCCAGCAGATTATGACCTTCTACACGCTGAACGGCGTCCTCACCGTCAGCGGCGGCTTCTTCGGAACCAACATCGGCGCCTCCTTTTGGTCCAGGGACACAATGGAGGACATCAAGGCGGACGAGGAGGGCTTCAGGGGCCTCAGGAAGACAATTAAACGATTCTCACAGTTCATGGAGGAGAGGGAGTGAAGCCGGAGGGGCTCACATGAAGGGAAGCATCGCGTGGGGGATAACCGGGAGCGGGGATAAGCTCGAGGAGACCGTCGACGCCATGTCGGCGGTCAAGTCCGCATATGGGGAGATCCAGATAGATGTCTACCTCTCGAAGGCCGGAGAGCAGGTGGTCAAGTACTATGGCCTTGAGGGGGGGCTGGAGGCCTTCGACAAGGTTTACCACGAGAAGGACGCGAACAACCCGTTCCTCGCCGGCAAGCTGCAGACTGGCAGGTACGACCTCCTGCTCGTCGCGCCCTCCACCTCCAACACCGTAGCGAAGCTCGTCGCGGGCATAGCCGACACGATGCTGACCAACGCCGCCATCCAGGCCGTGAAGGCATACGTTGACGTCTACGTCATGCCCGTCGACTACCGGGAGGGCACCATCGTCACGAGGCTCCCCGACGGCACCGAGATGAGGCTCAGGGTGAGAAAGGAGGACGCCGAGAACGTCAGGAGGCTCTCCGTGATGGACGGCTTCACGACCTTCGAGAAGACAGAGGAGATCAAGGGGATAATTGAGAGGCACCTGAGCTGAGACACCCCTGAACAGGAGTCAAGGTTTTAGTCTCACGTTTCTTTGTAGGATTTAAATCCTTAGAGATTCATCCATGATCTCGGTGTAGACGTTGAACAGCATGGTATACAACTTCCCAGAGTCCATCCACTTCGGATGGGGGGAGGTCAAGAACGTCGGCAGGTACGCCAAGGGGCTCGGCTCCACGAGGACCCTGATCGTGACCGACGAGGTCGTCGAGGGGGTCGGCCTACTAAAAGGCGTCACGGAATCCCTGGAGGGGGCGGGCATCCCATTCACGGTCTTCAACGGCGTCCAGCCCAACCCCACCGACGTTAACGTCGAGGAGGGGCTGAGGGCCTACCGCGAGGGGGGCTGCGACGCCGTCGTCGCCGTAGGCGGCGGGAGCCCAATGGACGCGGCGAAGGGAATCGTCCTCATGGCGAGGCACCCCGGGAGCCTGAGGGAGTACTACGCAGGGGAGGACCCTAGGAGGCCCGTGACCCAGAACGTCCCTCCCTTCATCGCCGTGCCCACGACCTCGGGCACCGGAAGCGAGGCCTCCAGGGGGGGGATAATCACCGACACCTCCGAGAACCGGAAGAGGGTGATTGGGAGCCGAAACCTCCTGCCGAAGGCCGTGGTGCTGGACCCCCAGCTCACCGTCAGCATGCCCCCCAAGCTCACGGCGTACACTGGGCTTGACGCACTCTCCCACAGCATCGAGGCCTTCGTTGTCGACAGATACGCCCCGCTGGCGGACGCGTTCGCTAGGGAGGGGATGAGGCTCGTCGCCAAGAGCCTGGTGAGGGCCTACGACGCTGAGGGTGACAGGAGGGCTCGTGAGGACATGATGATGGCGTCAACGATGGGCGCCATGGCGTTCCACAAGGGGCTCGGCGTCGTACACTCCCTCGCCCACCAGCTCTCCCCCCAGGTGGGGATACCACACGGGGCGGCCTGCGGCGTCATGCTCCCCCACGCCATAAGGTTTAACGTCGCCGAGGGGCCGGCGAAGGACAGGACCGCCGCTAGGTACGCCGAGGTGGCGGGCATCTTCGGAGTGGAGGCCGAGGGGATGACGACGACGGAGCTGGCGGAGGAGGCCGCCGAGGTCATCAACAAGCTCCTGATACGCTTCCAGGTCCCCATGAGACTTGGCGATTGGGGCGCAACGGAGGAGGACCTGAAGGTCATGGCCGGGAACGCCATGCTCGATCACTGCCACGGCCAGAACCCGAGGCCCTGCACCGAGGCTGACATGAGGGCCCTCTACGAGGCAGCCCTCTGAGAGCCCTTCTTTTCACTTCTTAATCCGAAGTCCATAACTGAAGAGGATATATAGCGCCGAGATAATTGGTTGCGGGAGGGTATTCCATCTCGCACCCCTGATCACGCGCCCTCCGGCTCTATCCTCCGCCCGAGGGTGTTTCTAGGAAATATTAATAACCGAGTTCCTTTCTCTTACGGATACACCGGACGTGAGGATTTGTCCGATCAGAAACCCCGAACAGCGCTCTACGCGGTCAAGGTGACCGTAGGTCAGGAGAGGAATGTAGCCCTGATGCTCGCCGACAAGGCGAAGGTGGAGGGGCTGCCGATAGCATCGATCCTCTCGCCCATTGAGTTGAGGGGCTACATCATCGTGGAGACAGCGGCGCCCCACGCCGTGGACCAGCTCATAAGGGGGATGAGGCACACGAGGGAGCGGGTCTCGGGCATGGTGAACCCGACCGAGGTGGACCACTACCTCGAAACGAGACCCGCCTTCGAGGGGCTCGAGCTGGGGACCCTCGTCGAGGTGATAGCGGGCCCCTTCAAGGGGATGCAGGCGAAGGTAGTCAGGGTCGACCCGGCGAAGGAGGAGGTCACCGTGGAGATACTTGAGGCCGCGTTCACTCTGCCTATCACGGTCCACGCGGACTACGTCCGAGAAGTGAAGGGAGTCTAGAAATGGTTGAGAAGACGTTCAACTTCATCGTCAATGGCGGCGAGGCGACCGGCGGGCCACCGATAGGCCCCGCCATCGGTCCCCTCGGCGTCAACATCATGGCCATCGTCAGCAAGATCAACGAGGAGACCGCGGAGTATGAGGGGGTCCCCGTGCCCGTCGATGTCACGATCGACACCGACACGAAGGGGTTCACGGTCAAGGTGGGGATGCTCTCGACCTTCGCCCTCATCACCCAGAACCTGGGCGTCCAGAAGGGCTCCCAGACGCCCAACAGCGACTTCGTGGGAGACCTGAGCATGGACCAAGTGGTCTCAATAGCCCGCAGGAAGAGGGCCGGGCTCCTCGCTTCATCTCTTAAGTCGGCGGTCAAGGAGATCGTGGGCAGCTGCCAGAGCATGGGGGTCACAGTGGACGGACAGCCAGCCAAGGAGGTCCAGACCCTGATAAAAGCGGGTGACTACGACTCCGTGCTGGCGGAGGCCGCATAAAGTTTTATATTGTGTTTTTGGTGAAGTCAAGAAGGCTTTGAGATGTCGATCCCAAGGGAAAGAATCATGGACGCCCTCGTGAAGGCGAGGGACAACGCCCCGGAGAGGGGCTTCGAGCAGTCGGTAGACCTCACAGTCAACCTGAGGGACCTCGACATGCGCCAGCCAGACAACAGGATCAACCTGAGGATCTCACTACCTGTCGGCGTGAGCGGACAGAAGGTGCTCGTCTTCGCCCAGGGAGACCTGGCGCTGAGAGCCCGGAGGTCGGGCGCCGACAGCGTCATCGAGCCCACCGAGCTCAACGAGCTGGCCTCTGACAGGAAGGCCGCGAAGCGGAGGCTGAAGGACTACGACATCTTCGTAGCGGAAGCCCCGTTGATGTCCACAGTGGGTCGCGTCGCCGGTCCCATCCTGGGCCCCAGGGGCAAGATGCCGACCCCCGTGCCGCCTCAGGCACCGATTGACGTTATCCTCGCCAGGGAGAGGCGCGTCATCATACTTAGGAGCAGGGAGAGGCCCTTCGTCAAGTGCAGGGTCGGGAAGGAGTCGATGACCGACGAGGACATCACCTCCAACATCGAGACCGTGCTGGGCACCCTCCTCGACACGCTCAAACGGGGCACCAACAACCTGAGGTCGGTCTACGTCAAGCTGACGATGGGGCCCGCTGTGAAGCTGTATTGAGGGAGAGATGATGTCACAGGTATCGCAGGAGAAGCTGGAGATCGTCGACTCGACGGTCCAACTCCTTGAGGGGCACGAGATCATAGGCGCGGCCGACCTGCACAAGGTGGGCAGCGGCATGCTCCAGGACATGAGGAAGCAGCTGAGGGGCCAGGTGCAGATCAAGGGGATCAAGAACACCCTGATGCGCATCGCCATGGAGAAGGTGGGGCTCGCGGGCACCGAGGAGTTCCTCAACGAGATCAAGGGTCAGAACGTCTACATCTTTTCCAATGGCAACCCGTTCAAGCTGGCGATGACCCTCCACGGGAACAAGGTGAAGGTCTTCGCCAAGGCGGGGGATGCCGCCCTCAACAACATCGTGATAAGCGCCGGGAACACCGGCCTCTCGCCGGGCCCCATCATCAGCAAGTTTGGGGCCCAGGGAATCCGCACCCGCATTGAGGCGGGGAACATCTGGGTGGTGCAGGACACCGAGGTCGCCAAGACGGGGGACGTCTTCACTGGCGACCTAGCGGACCTCCTCACCAGGCTCGACATCAGGGCAGCGGAGATGGGGCTGGAGATCAAGGCCGTCTACGAGAAAGGCGTCATCATTCATGGCAAGGAGCTCATACTGGACATAGAGGAGTACGCGAGCAGGCTGGCGAGCGCATACAGCAACGCCTTCCAAGTCGCCCTCAAGTCCGCCTACCCGACGAAGGACACCATCGCGTCCCTGCTGTCCATAGCGGCTCAGAACGTGAGGAAGGTCGCCGTCAAGTCCAACTACCTGACCAGTGAGACGGCGCCAGAGATCATCGCCAAGGTGAACGCCCAGGCGCTGAGCCTTGCAAAGGCCGTGGGCAGGGCCCAGGCGAAGCAGTAGCTCCCCCCTTTCTTATCCTATTTTTAGGGTTTTTAGTTCCAAGGCTAGGACGTAGAATAGTGAGCCGTCTAGCTCTACCCCGTAGGCCTCCGTGTAGCCTCTTCTCCTGCAGAGGGAGAGGGCCGCTGGATGATCGGCGTAGTAGATGATGTGTCTGAATCTCCTCTGGTGCATGTTCTCCTCGAAGAAGTCAAAGAAGGCTGAGCCGTAGCCCTTCCCCCGGTGCTCCTCTAGGAGCCAGATCTCGTGGAGCTCGACGAAGGCCGTTGGACCCCCCAGTAAGCCCAGGAGGATCTCCCTGTCGTCCTTTTCGCGGGGGGAGCCGTCGGGGTGGGCCTCGGTGTGGGAGGGGTGCCAGATGGCGTGGCCGAGGATCTCACCTTCTTCCATCCAAGCGATTAGACGCTCCGGGTCTTCTTCTACGAGCTCCGCCTCTGTGGAGCCCAGGTCGCCCCTGGCGTCTCTGTAGTAGCTCAGGAAACTGTCGTTGAGGGGGTGCCCCACACGGATCTCCATGTTTCGTCCCATAAGTAGACAGGTATTTGACTTAACCGGTGATCTCGTCGAGCCTGGCCCGCACGAGGTCCATGAGGGAGCTTAGGGACTGCTGGGAGTTCATCTCCTCCCGGGATACAAAGACACTGAGTTCCTCACCCCGTTTCATGTAGGCGGAGGGGTACTCGGCGTTCACGTGGGAGTAGCGCTCCCTGAACTCGTCCCTGTGCAGGAACTCGACGGCGACCCCGGTGATGAGACTCACGACGGCGGCCTGGATCGCCATCCGTCGGGGTATCTTCATGGTCGGGAGAACGCCGCTGCCCCCGAGTAGGGGGTCCTCGTCGTGAGAGCATCCGTCTCGTGGTCGGCGTACTCGTTTGTATAGTGTATCGACGACACGATGAGGATCATCGACGCAAAGCCCCAAGCCGTGGGCGTCCAGCTCAGGCCACAGACCGCTGGTGGCGATGGAGACTCCGAGCAGCCATGCCATTAAGGAGCAGCGGAGGGTGAGGGGGCGTGACATCATGACGAGCTCCGTGATCGTCTCCCGAATCGAGGTGCTGTCGGCCATTCCTTTCACATCGATGAAGGTCGAGGTGGCGACGGCGGACCTCCATCATTGCATGCGCTCGTCGAGTATGGGGAGGCCACACCGCAAATCTGGCACTTTAGTTCATCGGCCACGAACTGAAGCAACAGGATAACGGTAGATGCAGAACGAGATGAATCTTCAGACATCCTGCCGGGTGCACCTGTTTTAAACCATGACAGTCTGCATCTAGTCGTGACGCACCTCAGCGACCTCATGAGATGGGACACTCACAGGGTGTCGGCAGGCGCCGCAGTCAGGGAGATCGGGTTGTCCGTGGGACATGTGGGCGAGGGTCGCCCCACTGGGCTCGTCGTGGCAGGGGTCCACGGCGACGAGGGGCCTTGGGGCGCCTGGGCGATGCGGAAGCTCCTTGAAGGTACCGACGTAGGTGAGTTGAAGGGCACCCTACGAGTCGTCCCGGTGGCGAACCCCCTCGCGATGGAGGCGGATGAGAGGAACAGCCCCCTCGACTCATTGGACCTCAACCGCGCCTTCCCGGGGAATCCCACGGGCTCCCACACGGAACGCCTCGCCGCAGTCCTCGCAGCCCACGCCGTCGACGGGGCCGACGTGGTGATCGACCTCCACGGGGGTGGGAGTTGGTGCGTCAACTCGTTCGCGTTCAAGTTCCCTGGTGGGGAGGAGCTCTCGAAGGCCTTCGGGGCACCCTTCATCGTAGAAGGCCGAGAGAGGGAGAACACGCTGACAGGATACGCCCGATCCGGGGGCGCCCGGGTCGCGGCGGTGGAGATGGGGGGTAGGTGTCAGCTCGAGGAGGCTTGGGCTGAGAGGATCGCCTCCGGACTGCGGAAGGCCCTGGGTGTCGCGGGCGTCCTGACACCTTCGGACGATGAGCCTGAGAAGGAGTCAACGCCCGTCGGGGCTTCGAGGGTGCTGAGGCCGTCCAGGGGAGGCATCTTCAAGCCGAACCTCAGGGCCGTGGACGTAGGCACGGTGGTCTCGGGCGGTACGGTCATGGGTCGCCTGCTCGATCCCGTGACCATGGAGGAGGTCGAGAGGTTCGAGGCTCCCTTCCCCGAGACAGCGGTCCTACTCCTGAGGCCGACGCTGGCCCGGATAGAGGGAGGGGCGATGACTTACGTGGTGGCCCCGTTGAGAAAAGAGGAGTGAAGAACGGATATGATAGAGCGGCTGAAGATTGGGATAGTCGGAGCGGGACGCTGGGCGAGGAGCGCACACCTCCCCGGATTCGCACGCTCCCCCCTGAGCGAGGTCGTGGCGATCTGCGACCTCAACCGTGAACTTGCCGAGAAACGGGCCGAGGAGTTTGGCGTCGAGGGCGTCTACACAGATTACCGGGAGATGCTTCGGAAGGAGGAACTCGATGTCGTCGACGTGTGCACGAGGGCGAGTCCCGACGAACCCAACAACCACGAGAGGCTGGTCTTCGCGGCCCTGGAGACAGGTAGGCACTGCCTATGCGAAAAGCCCGTCGCCCACGACTACAGAAACACCTGGAGGGCCCACAGGCTGGCGGAGTCGAAGGGGCTGAAGACGAAGGTGGGACTCACGTTCAGGTACGCGCCGGCGATGCAGTACATGCACGAGCTCATCGCGGAGGGCTTCATCGGTGAGCCTTTCATCTTCAACGGCTTCGAGCAGAACAGCCAGTTCATCAGCCCTGTCGAGCCGGTAACGAAGGCCGACCTCATCCCGGGCACGGTGACTGACGAGATCAAGATGTCCTCCCTGGAGGGCTACGGGGCTCCCATCATCGACCTCAGCCTCTGGTTCATGGGGAGCAACCTGACGAGGGTCGTCGGTGTGCTCAAGAACTTCGTTCCCTACAGGACGAACGCCGACTGCGAGAAGGTGCGTACCAACATCGACGACGGCGACATCTACATCGGCGAGTACGCAAACGGCGCCGTCTGCTCGATCCAGTCCAGCTACGTCACCGTGGGCAACTATCCCGGACTGGAGGCTCGGGCTTACGGGTCGGAGGGCGCGTTGATCTGCCGGCTCGTCGACGAGTTCGGCGTCTGCCAGACCCTCCACAAGGCTAAGCCGGACGCCGTTGAGTTCGTCCCGCTGGAGATACCTGAGAGGCTGTTCCCTCCCGGCCACGAGCCGGGGGAGCCCTGGCCGTCGCTGTTCTACTCGAACCTGATCCACAACTTCAACCAGGAGATCGTCTCAGGGGGCGAGGAGAACCAGGGGAACTTCGCCCAGAGCGCCAGGGTCCAGGAGATCATCAACGCCGTCGAGCTTTCTCACAAGGAGAGTAGGTGGATCAGCCTCCCACTCGACCCGTAAGGGGCGTTGACCGCCCTACTTCCAGGTGGTCAGGACCTTCTCCCTCTTGAACAGGAGCACCGAGAACCTGAAGATGAGGAGGTCGAAGAAGGCGAGGAGCGCCGTTAACGCCAGTATCACGGGGGGCCCCAATGTCAGGGCCCCGGTCCCCTGCCCAATGAATAATCCTATGATGGGGATGATGAGAACGACACTGATCTGCTGGGCCTCCTTGAAGCCCCTCACCCTCGACGAGATGAGCACGGTGAGCCCAATGCTCGCAAGGGAGAGCGCCGGGGTCATGAGGAAGATGAGGAGGAACCACTCCAAGGTGGGGAGCAGAGGGGCCCCGAAGAGGCCGTAGGTGCCCACGTCGACGACGACGGTGTAGGCAATGAAGGACAGGATCGTGACCGCCATGGCGGGGACAAAGGAGGCGAGCATCTTCCCGAAGAGGAGCTCCCCATCAGTCAGGGGCGTGGCGAGGAGGGCCTCGATGGTCTTCCTCTCCTTCTCCCCGGCGAAGCTGTCCGATGCGATGACGCTGGAGGCCATGACGGGTATCAACAGGAAGAACGGGGCGAACATGTACACCAGGAGCACGTAGGTGAGCTGCTGGTCCTCCGTGAACCCCGCTAGCATCTCCATGACGCCGGCGGGCGCTCCCCTCATGATGGACTCGATCAGGACCTCACGTGAAGTCCCCGTGTTCACCTGGCCGGGAGCGCTGATGGCGATGAGGGGGATGACCACGCTGAAGAGCAGGGGGACCAGGGCGATGGGAGTGAGAACCTCCCAGTTGCGCCCCACCTCCCGCCAGTCCTTCCGGAAGACGAGAAGCGCCTTACTCAGCCTCATCCTCGTCCACCACCAGCTTCAGGTAGATCTCCTCCAGGGACGGCTTAAGCACCTCGACCGACTGGACCATGCCGCCCGCCATGACGACGCCCCTCACGACGTAGGGGGTGACCTCGTCGGCGTCCTTGACGCTCATCGAGAGGGTGTTGCCGTCGACGACGACCTCCTCCACTCCCTCCATAGACCTCACTGCGTCGACGACGGTCTCCGAGACCTCGCCGAGCCTGACCCTAAGGATGGGGGTGCCCGCTATCTGGCTGCGGAGCTCGTCGGTGGTCCCAATCGTCACCATGCCACCCTCGTTGATCAGCATCACCCTGCTGCACAGCCTCTCGGCGTCCTCGAGGCGGTGGGTGCAGAGGAGGATGGTCTGCCCCTCCCGTCTGCTCAGCTCCTCCATCAGGCCCCGGATGTCCTTCGAGGACCTGGGGTCGAGCCCCGACGTAGGCTCGTCCAGGAAGAGCACGTCGGGGTCGTGCACCAGGGCCCGGGCGATGGCCAGCTTCTGCTTCATCCCCTTCGAGTATGTGCCCACCTTGTCGTCCCGGCGGTGCCAGAGGTCGAAGAAGTCGAGGAGCTCCCTGATCTTCTTGGATCGGGCCTGCCTGTCGGAGACGCCGTAGGCCTCGGCGAAGAACTCCATGTTCTCCATGGCGGTGAGCCGGTCGTAGAGGCTTGGGTTCTCCGTCAGGATGCCCACAATCTCCCGTACTTTCAGGGAGTCGTCGACGACATCGAAGCCGCCGACGTACGCCGTGCCCTCCGTCGGGGTCAGGAGGCTTGCGAGCATGCGGATGGTCGTCGTCTTGCCGGCCCCGTTGGGCCCGAGGATACCGAAGATCTCCCCCTCGCCCACCTCGAAGCTCAGGTGGTCCACCGCCGTGAAGGAGTTGAAGCGTTTGGTGAGGCCCTCGGTGATTATCTCGCTCAACTGTCTACTCATTGACACCAGCTTCGTCTAGGATATTTATGCTTGGTCCCGTCAGGCGGCGGGGTAGATGAGGGCCGGCGCGGCCTCCATAATTCCCTGTAGAACCTCGTTCATGGCCTGCTCGGAGGTCTGCCTGATGATGTGAGCGGTGGCGTTGTCCACCTGGTAGTGGTTCACCCTCCGGAACGTGGGCTTCCTCACCACCCTGAGCCCCCTGAACCTGATCCTGCCCTCCTCGGTGGGCTCCGCGGAGAACTTGTACCTGTTGAACTCGACGAGGCCTACGCCCCGGGGCACCTCCCAGGGAGAGACGAGCCTCATCGGGGTGAGGACGTAGTGGTAGTTGCACCCGGAGCAGATGAGGCCTCCCCGGAAGTCGGACCTGGAGACCTTCACCTCGACCCCCCTGAGGACGTTCTCGGCCACCTCGCAGTCGTAGCTACCGAGGCCCTCCTCCAGGGTCAGCGTTCTGGGAGCCCGGGAGAGCCTCTCGCCGACGCCGCAGACGTCGATGACGTGGTGGTCGTCGAGCTCCCCGTGCCTCCTCTGCCCGAACCTGGTGAGGGGGACCTCGGTGTCAACGAGGAAACAGCCTTGGTTGAGGAGGAAGGCAGCGCCTACCTTCTTCAGGAAGCCATGGAGTTCGGACTCAACCACCCTCAGCCCCCCTGGGCGCCCCTGGCGAAGTCGTCGAGCTGGAGCGCCCTCAAGCCGTCGGCGTAC
>Ga0307379_10009548_pt1 | contig 12931 bp, 15 predicted proteins | sample UN2MG_FD_202237 | JGI IMG/M metagenome (GOLD analysis project Ga0307379, IMG submission 202237) | Soil microbial communities from Risofladan, Vaasa, Finland - UN-2 | ecosystem: Environmental > Terrestrial > Soil > Coastal area > Acid sulfate soil | place: Finland: Risofladan, Vaasa | collected... | reverse complement strand
CTGATGTCAATTCTTTTCGAATTTTGAAGCCAGATGAACTCATAATGCATCATTATACATTCGTTCGTTATAATGAAGAAGAAATGGAACGAAAATATCAAGGGCATGGGCATTGTCATAAGATTGGGAATTTGGAAACATTTATAGCGTGGACAAATAGGTTTAAGGATGATGAGTTTGAATATGTTGAAGATCGGTTTGGTATATTGGAATATTGGAATGGGGAGTTCCAACAATGGCTGAGATAGTGACTACTTCAAAATCTTTTCTGACAATATTTGCATCACCAAAGGCTTTTGTTGATGACTTTGATATTATTCAGAGAAATGCAATATGTAGTTGGCTTTCATTGAAACCCAAGCCACAAGTAATTCTATTGGGAGATGATGCTGGAATAGATAAAGTGGCAAAGGAATTTGGAATACGACATATTGCAAACGTAGAACATACTAAAGAGGGTGGACCTCTTTTGAGTGATGTGTTTTCCAAAGCACAACAAGCATCTTTTTTTGATATTCTGGCTTATGTCAATTGTGACATAATTCTATTTCAGAGTTTTTTAGATTCTGTCAAATTGGTTTATGATGCAAATCCCACGAATTTTCTGATGATCGGCAGAAGAACTGATTTAACATGTAGAAAGCAAATCAATTTTTCTATAGATTGGCAATCTGAGTTGAAAACTCTAATGAACAAATGCGGTGTTCCTCATTCCCATACAGGTTTAGATTATCAAGTATTCAAAAAAGGTGAGTGGGATGAAATCCCAGATTTTGTTATTGGACGAATTGCATGGGATAATTGGTTTGTTGGTTGTGCATTAGAAAAGAAAATGGCTGTGGTTGATTTGAGTTCTGATGTTAAAGTCATACATCAAAATCACAAACACAATCAATTGCCAGGAGGGTTCACAGAAACTAGAAAGGGTAGAGAAGCTAAAAGTAATCGTTTGTTGGCTAAGAATACTCGATTAGGAACATTATTGGATGCTACATGGAGAGTTATGGGTAATAAAATGAAAAAGATAGCAACAGAAAAAGAGATAGCATCATGTGACGAGTCGAATGCAAATAATTTGTACCATCCAGCTCTTCGCTATCTTTTTTGTGTACCAAGAACTCGTTCTTTGATTTCACAGAAGTCGATGATTCAGTATTTGAATATACATGGAATTACTCCTATGGTAGCTTTAGGGCATCCATCCTTTGCGGATCTTTTGAAAGGATTGGATGTTAAGTATGTATCGGATATTTCAAACGAGCATGACATTCTTTTTACTGAGTCTGCGGGACTAGATGGATTTGAGGCTGCATGCTTACTAAAGAGCTTTCAAAAAGGAAGAGTCAATTTGAAGATTGCCAATTCCATATCTATCCATAAGAATATTGTCAACATCAATTATACCCCACAGAAGACACAGGGTAGGATTCATGGAATGTGTGGGAGAGATCAAAGAACTTGTACGCATTTCAACAGTTTCAATCCAGGGTTGAAATGTTTGAATGTTGGAGATCCTGATTGGGATGCTACAAATACAACATTGTTTAAGCAGGAAGTAAATATAATCAAACGTGCTTATAATGAGAAGTTATTGGTGATTTGTGTGTGCATGGAGGATCCTCAAGAGTATTTGTGGATGGATAGCATTGCTGCATATGCGCAGTTATTTGGTTATGGTGTGATTGTACATCCTCATCCTGGTAGAATAGAACAGACTGTAAAATACATGCAGCATTTCAAAAGTAAATTGAAATTGAATATAAATGTAGATCACCATATGATATTTGCTGCTGCCTCACATCTTCTTATTGAAATTAACAGTACCGTTGTTGCCGAGAGTCTTCGTTTTGGAACCAAGGTTGGTGCTACACCAATGGTAAGTCATTCTGATGGTTATGGTAAGCATGTGTGGACGCATACGAAAGAAGATTGGAATAAAAGAACAAAGAACACAGTGGGTCCAGAGATACAAAATATTGTGTCTCCTATTATAGACGCTTCTATGTTGGAAGAGTTTTTATCTACATCTTCCAAAGTTCCCATTCAAAAAGTAGATGATATTTTTGGATGGCCCAAAGTCAACAATTATTGTTCTTACCTGTTCTATACAGTAGACAAGGCTTTTTGATGTTAACTACAGTAGCTATTATGATAGGTAGTAAGAGATCACAACTATCTCTTGTACGTACCAGTTTGGAGTCTATTAAGCGAAATCTAGGTACTAATATTTTCTTCATCATAGGTGTGAGTCCGGGAATAAGTGTGGAGATTGTGCATTATCTCACATTGTTTAAGAAGAATGCTTCTATTTGCAAGATCATATGGGATTTTCCTGGAACATGGGCTGAATTTATGAATGAGGCTGTTGAATTTTCCATGGGTAAATGGATTTTGATGGCTCATGACGATGTTAATTTAATAACACCAAATTTGATACCTACGATTGAAGAACATCTGGGAACATTTACAAACGCTGGCTGGATTACGTTGAATGATAATGATTATTTGAATGGACATTGGGCGCCTTGTGTTCGTGAAGGATGGCATATAGATGCTGTTGAGGAAAATGCATGGGCAAAAAAGAAATTACATCAGTTTCACAGACTTCCTGATGATTGGTTTGCTCAACGTCATAATTTACACTACATTCGATCTTTACCTTACGATGTTCCATCCAAACCTGTAAAATGTCATTGTCCATTTAGTCATTTCAATTTGATTGAATTGTCAAAGTTGAAAAGTATTGGAAAATGTGAAAATTGGACTGAAGTTTCTCTTTTGGTAGATGAAGATTGGGGATTGCGTGCATTACAATATGGATATTTTAATGTTTGGATGCCAATGCTTACTTATACACATATTCGTGGAAATATGGGAACTAGAGCATTTCTATTTCAATCTCCTGAAGAGAAAGAAGAGAAAGAAAGACAGAGAAATATTGCGGGGTGTAGATTTTATAGGAAGTGGGGATTTCAGCCTGATACACATCCTGGAAATAAAAAGATTAAATCTCTTCTTAGAAGATATGCAGGCACGAATGTTTTTTGGTCTTTAGATAAACGATCTTATGAATGGGATTATCTTACACCTGTTGTGATAAAGAAAGCAGGAAATAAGAAAAATGAACAACTCCATTGCAACAACAGTGATCTGCTACAATCGTCCAGAACATTTAAGAAAATTATTAGACAGGTTGCAAAGAGATGATATACAAAATTTGTACCTATTCTCTGATGCAGCACAAACAGAGAAAGATCGTTCTAAAGTAGAAGAGGTTCGTAAATTGATTAGAGGTATTAAATGGACACGTCCTACGATTGTTGAATCAACAGTTAATTTAGGGTGTGCCCGAATGATTCCTTATGCAGTCACAACTACATTTGAGCAAAACGAAAGAGCAATATTTCTAGAAGATGATTGCATTCCAAAAGATTTTTTCTTTCAGTATATGGAAAGATGTCTAGATAAATATGAATACCATTCTAATATCTTTGGAATTGCAGCATATAGTGTGCCTATTCCCGAAAATATGCGTAAGATATATCCTTATGACATTTACTTCTTTCCTCGCATTTGTAGTGAAGGCTGGGGTTCATGGAAGGGAGCTTGGGAATGCTATGATCCTGATTTGAAAAGTTTGTATGAACAATGTCTTGATAACAATATAGATTTGAATCAGGGTGGGAATAATATTCCTCCAGGAGTTAGAAATAAAATAGTACATCCTGAGTGGAATGTATGGACTTTGAATTGGGTATTAACTGTATATTTGAATCGTGCGCAATTCATCTATCCAATTGTGTCACAAACTAAAAATATTGGAAATGATGGAAGTGGTGTGCATACTAACATACATCATACAGATACTTTTCCAGTTTCAGATGAAGAGATGGATCTTGTTAGACTTCCAGAGGACATCGTTACTTATCCAGATATTTATAATTTTCTATGGCAGAAATTTTCAGTCTAGAGACATATGAATGGAGTTTGCTATGCCTTTGAATATTACACATATTAATACGGTGTCTCATGTTGGTGGTGCTGCTAAGGTGATGACTCGTTTGGTTAAGTTTCAAAGAGAAAAAGGACATCTTTGTAAGATGTTAATATCTGGATACAAACAGAAAAGGGTTCCACTGATATTTGATGGCACAGATTATCTTCCTCCTACAGTTGAAGAAATTATGAATCATCCATATATAAAGAAAGCTGATGTAATTCACTTACATAATCTTCATGGTGGTGAGTATTTCAATATGAATGTACTGCCAAAATTGTCAAAAGCAAAAAAAGTTATTTGGACATTACATGATATGTGGGCGTTTACAGGACATTGTTGCTATTCTTTAGAATGTAATGACTGGCATACAGAGTGCAAGAAGTGTATGCATACTGATTATGTTCAGGCGATTGAATCTGATTGTGCGGGAGAACTTTTTGAAAAAAAGAGAAAAATATATAAAGACTCGAAGCTCACAATTGTAACTCCCTCCAAATGGCTTTTGGATCTCGTAAGTTGCAGTGTTTTGAAAAACCATCCATTACACTTGATTTGTAATGCTGTTGATACAAAAGTATTTTATCCGAAAAGAGATAAACTTATCTGTAGAAGAAAGTTTTCGTTACCTACAGATAAGTTTATAATTGGATCTTCTGCAAATGGTGGTGTTCTTTTGAATGGCAATAAAGGTGGGAAATACATTCGTGAAATTATGAAATTGTTAGCAGGTAAGGATGTGGTGTTTGCTAATTTTGGAGCTTTGGAGACTTCTATAGAAGGCAACATTTACAATATCGAAAATATAATAGATGAAGATGAATTGATGCAAGCATACAATACAATGGATGCAATGGTTCATACACCTTATTCTGAAAACTGCCCGTTGATTCTTTTGGAAGCTGCTGCTTGTGCAGTTCCCATTATAGTGTTTAATGTGGGTGGATGTGCGGAGCTTGTTTCACATTTCAATACTGGATATGTTGTGAACAATTATAATTGTAAAACGGCTGCCACATATGTTTCCTATCTGATGGAGAACAGAAATGTGTTGGATAATATAAGTCGTCAAATTCATGAGTATGCCTTAAAAAACTTTGATATAGTTGGACATTACGAAAAGTATCTTCGTCTATATAGGTGATATATGAAGGTGGTATTAGTTTCATTCTATAATATGGAAGCATATGGAGTTCGTTCCATTCATTCTTGTCTTGTTCGTGATGGGCACGATGCTAAGATGCTGTTCTTCAAGATGGAAACGCTTCTTTATGAAGCTGCGGTAAAGAAAGCACTGCAAGATGAGACAAATTCCGTTACTGAGAATGAGATTGATTTATTTGTGAAGTATATCGAAATAGAGAAACCAGATGTAGTAGCTTTTAGTCTTGTATCTTTTCATTTCCATTTGTTTCAAACTCTATGTGAACGTATTAAAGATTTGGATGTAAAGATTGCTGTTGGTGGTTGGGAGGCTTCATTAAATCCTGAAAGATGTATTCAGTATGCAGATTATGTATGTGTGGGGGAGGGAGAAGATGCTTTTTGTGAGTTGATTAATACATTGCAAAAGAGAGAAGATGCACATTACATTCCAAATATATGGATTAAATGTTCTGATGGTGTTTCACATAATTCAGTTCGTCCATTGAATACGCATCTTTCCGATCTTCCAATTCCTCTATTTGAAGATAAGTACAGTTGTTGTATTGAACAGGATCGTATTATTTCAGGGGAACCTTATTTTAGCAATGATCGATATGGAACCTTTATAGGTATAGGTTGTCCATTTCAGTGTACATACTGTTCTAATAGTTATATGGCCAATGATATTTATCCAAGCACATGGTCTAAGATACGCTTTCACGATGCAGATAGAATGAAGACGGAACTTTTGAGTGTGAAGGATAAACTTAAAAATGTGAAGACAATCAATTTTTATGATGAAGTATTTTCACAGACTGTCGAATGGTCAAAGGATTTCTTTAGTTGGTATAAGAAAGAGATCGATATTCCATTCTGTTGCACATTCTTTCCAGGGCGATGTTCTGACAGATTGTGTGAGATATTAGCACAAGCTGGTATGAAAGGTGTTTGGTTGGGTGTACAATCTGGATGTGAACGTGTTCGTCGTCAGATATTCAAACGATTCTATACCAATGAACAGGTTTTGAATCAAGCTGATATTTTCTACAAATATGGTGTGAGCGTTCGCTATGATTTCATTTTTGACAATCCATTTGAGACATTGGAAGAATCATTAGAGAGTATCTATCTAATGTTGAAGCTTCCACAGCCATATACGATGAATCAATTTTCATTGAAGTTCTTTCCTCATACTGTAATTTCAGAGATGGCTTTGAAGGCAGGCTATGTAAAGGATTATGAATTAGCTGATAGATCGGATACATGGCAGTGTAATATGCAACTTGGTGTAAATGGGTCTACGATGGAAAGAAGTTTCATCCATCGTATCGTCTTATTGATTTCTTTTCTAGCCAAACATGACGATCTCATTCCTGCTGAGATTGAATATCTGATTGAAGAATTTAGAGTAGATGGAACGCTTGATTTGATTGATTTCAAATTAAAGGAGTTTTTGTAATAAATGAAACCTTTATGTTGCTATCTCTGTAATGGGACGAAGTTTGAACGTATTGCAAAACGAACACGCGATTTCCCTAATGTGTATGTGATTCGTTGTGAGCAATGTGGATTGGTTTCTTTATCTTCCTTTCTTCATATTTGTGATGATTTTTATAAGAGGGGAATGATGCATGATTGGAATAAGGAGAAGTGGGAATCATGGGTGAGAAGTACACGAAAGGATGATGCACGGAGAGTTATCTATTTAAGAGATAAAATGAAAAATATGAGATTACTTGATTTTGGTTGTGGGAATTGCGAATTCATTTTGAAGGCTAGATTGACAACACATGGCGAGATTATTGGTGTTGAGCCGGACAATGCATATAAAAAATATGCAGAAGAGGCTTTAAAACGTGCTGAGATTTCTGTATATAAATCTTTGTATGATATTTTGGATAAAAAATTTGATATGATAACAATGTTTCATGTTATAGAGCATTTGATTGATCCGATTCCAATTTTAGAACAGTTGATTGATTTATTAGCTGATGATGGTATATTAGTAATTGAAACACCAAATGCAAATGATGCTTTGTTATCTTTGTATAAGTGCCAAGCGTTTTCTGCTTTTACATATTGGGGTTGTCATGTCAGATTGTATGACCAAAATACACTACAAGCATTATTGAAAAAGGTGGGATTGAAGGGAGATGTACAGCAGATTCAACGTTATCCACTATCCAATCATTTGTATTGGATGTCAAATGGAAAACCTGGAGGACATGAAGTATGGGATTTTATGAATTCTCCCGAATTGACTTCTTCGTATGAATCTGCACTTTTAGAAAAAATGGCTTGTGATACTATTATGGGGATATTTTACAAATGAATGGTTTAAGCAATATTAATATTGAATTGACGAGTCGCTGCAATAAAGAATGTTGGTGTTGCGGGAGACGTAAACGAGAACGTGAAGACCCAACAGTGAAAGATTCTTATGGGGATATGCGTTTTGAATTGCTACAAACTATCGCTAAACAAGTCCCTCCTAACATTGTAGTCCAACTTCATAATAATGGAGAGCCTCTTTTGTATCCTCGATTTGTTGGTGCTGTAAAACTGTTTCCCAATCAGATTACAAGTATTGATACTAATGGAAAATTGTTATTGGAAAGAGGATGTGATGTTGTAGACAAATTGGATACAATAGCTATTTCTGTCATTGAAAATGATCCAGAAGCAGATGAACAATATGAAATCATTCGTCGTTTTTTGAATCTTAAAGGGCATTTCAAACCTCTTGTTGTTTTGAGATTGAATGGGTCTATTGATAGAAAACGATATGAATGTTTTGGTGTTCCTATAGCTACACGGATTTTGCACTCTCCAATGGGAAGTTTTGATTATACAAAGAAAGTTAATGTTCCTGAAATTGGAATATGTATGGACTTGTTGCATCATTTGAGTATTGATAGGTATGGCAATGTATCTATTTGTGTGCGATTTGATCCTGAAGGAAAAGGGATAATAGGGAATGTAAATGAAAACTCATTACAAGATATTTGGGAAGGTGATTTGAGAAAAGAATGGATTGAACAACATAAGAAAGGGAATCGAAAAAATGCTCCCTTATGCTCTAACTGTGATTTTTGGGGATTGCCAACTTGTAGTTAAAGGAGATTCCGATGGATATTTTCATTATTGCAGAATTAGGAATTAATCATAATGGTAATTTGGAAATTGCAAAGCAGATGATTGATGTTGCAAAAAAGGCTGGGTGTGATGCTGTAAAATTTCAGAAGAGAACTTTAGAAAAGGTTTATACCAAAGAGTTTCTTCTTTCCAAACGTGAAAGTCCTTGGGGACATACACAAATGTTTCAGAAGAAAGGACTTGAATTTGGAGTATCCGAATATACTGAAATTGATAGATATTGTAAGGAGATAGGTATAGAATGGTTTGCCTCTGCTTGGGATCTTGACAGTTTGAAATTCCTAAGCACGTTTAATTTACGATACAATAAGATTGCTGCGGCAATGACTGTGGATAAAAGTTTTGTCAAGGCTGTTGCACATGAAGGACGTTATACATTTATATCTACAGGGATGAGTAATGATACAATGATAGGCGAAGTTGTTGATATTTTTAGAGGAGTCTCTTGTCCATTTGAATTGATGCACTGTATTTCTATTTATCCATTGCCAGATGAAAAGGCTAATCTTAGATGCATAGAAACTCTTCGTAATAAGTACAAATGTGATGTTGGATATAGTGGACATGAGACTGGATTAGCTGTCTCCTATGCCGCGGTAGCTTTGGGAATTACTTCATTGGAAAGACATATCACATTGGACAGAACAATGTATGGATCAGATCAGGCTGCATCTATAGAACCCAATGGATTGAATATGTTAGTAGGAGCTGTACGAAAGATTGAATTAGCTATGGGTGATGGTATACTTCGGTATGATAAAGAGGAAATAATGAATGCACGGAAGTTACGAGAAAGATTTTATAATTGAGGATGTTCTATGGATGGGTTAGAAGTTTTCAAAATTGCAAAGTGTAATATAGATCGATTGATTTTGCGTACTGCTTATCCAGGTGGGTTTGAAATATCTGGAGCAGAATATTTGACAATAGGTGATGGTACAGTATTGAATGCACCTACTATAATATGTGCAGCAGGAAGTGTTTGTATTGGACGGTATTGTCATTGTGGCAGAGGATTGACAATTTATTCTGTTAATCATAATTGGAAATCTGATTGTCTAATTCCATATGACAATAAATTAATTTCAAGACCTGTGATTATTGGAGATGTAGTATGGATTGGAATGAATGTTACAATTGCTCCAGGAGCTACTATTGGTAATGGTGCTATTATTTCAATTGGTTCTGTTGTTTTTGGTGATGTTCCTGCGTGTGCTGTAGTTCGTGGCAATCCAGCCAAGATAATTAAATATAGGGATGAGAAAGTATTTAAGAGGTTATATGATGAAGAAAAATTCTTTTAATTCTGTTGCTATTATTTTAGCAAGGGGTGGTTCTAAAGGTATCTCTAAGAAAAATATAATGCCTTTTTGTGAGAAGCCTTTGCTGGAATGGACTGTAAGACAGCTACAAAATTCAAATGCAGTTAGTTCTATTTGGATTAGTTCAGATGATGATGAAATATTGGAACTGGCTAGTTCTTTCACAGTAAATACTATCAAACGTCCTGTGGAGTTATCAGGAGATGAGGCTACATCTGAATCTGGATTGCTTCATGCTTTAAATATTATAGAGGAGAGTGAGAAGGTAGACCTCATAGTTCATCCACAAGTAACGTCCCCTATAAGACAATCTTCAGATTTTTCAGAAGCTATAGCACTTCTAAGATCCAAAAATTTAGACTCTATGTTTTCTGCCTGTCATGCTAAAGATTTATGTTTATGGACTGAAGTTTCGTCAAATTTAGTTTGTGTCAGTTACAATCGAAAGAATCCATATAGAAGGCGTCAGGATTCTTTTGAAACTCGTTGGATTGAGAATGGATCTTTCTATCTGATAAGCCCTGACGTATTGAAAAAGACAGGATTACGTTTTGGAGAAAGATTGGGAATATTTCCAATGGATTCTTGTAAGGCATTTGAAATTGATGAGCCTGAGGATATAAAACTGTGTGAAGTCATAATGAAATCCTTTATTTTGGAATAGGTGATGTATGACAGATTATCATTCATTTGTATTTAAAGATAATAAATTGGTAGGGGAATTTGATAAAATGTATAAAGAGTCTGCCATATGTCCTTGGCATCAGGATGAACAAGAAGATTGGCAGGATGTTCGTATTTTAGTAGAATTGATTCGTGATCTTGTGCCATTTGATATGATTGTAGATATAGGGTGTGGGTTAGGTTATTTGTTGAATACTTTGAATTTGGAGTTTGGACATAAGGAATGTAAACTTATAGGAATAGATATATCTGAGGAGGCTTGTATTCGTGCGAAGACAATCTTCTCCAAATATGAATTTTTTGTCCATGATTTAACAACTCCTATGATGCACAAAGATATATTTTTTAATGGTTCGAACAAATGTCTTTTTGTTATGCGTGGATTTTTGTGGTATGTGATAAATGATTTGAGTCGTGTGATTGATAATATTATAAACATGATGGAGAAGAATGATATTATCATTGTTGAACAAAATTTTCCTCCATTAGATTCACAGTTTGTAGGAAAAGAAATACTTCCCAATTCACAAGCTATTATGGAGTTATTCAAATCTGATTTTTTTTGCATACAGACAGTAGGACTTGAAAATTATGTGAATAGATCAAATGACAATTTGTTTTATGGTGTTTTTAGGAAAATATGATGTGTCGAAAAGTGTATTTTAATGGTGAGTTTATTCCCGAATCAGAAGCTAAAATATCTATTTATGACTCTGCTTTGATGTTTGGTGATACTGTATTTGAGATGACACGCTCTTTCAACAAACACCAATTCAAATTGAAATCACATTTGGAACGTTTGTATGCATCAGCTAAATATATGCATATTTCAATTCCTATAAGTATGGATGAAATGGCGTCAAAAGTTTCTGAAACTATCGATATTAATGATCCTGTATTTGAAAAGGATGATGAGCATCGAATTATGATAAATATCACAAGAGGTATTCTTAGTATTTATCAAGAGGTATTGGGAGTAACGTCACAAACGAATGTTATCATTGCAGATTTCCCATTGAAATGGACTGTGAGAGGAATGGGTGTATTGTATGATAAAGGAATCAATGCTGTAATTGTCTCACAACGATCTATTCCAGCCTCTCTCATAGAACCCAAAGTTAAAAGTAGAAGTCGTTTACATTTGATGATGGCTAACATTCAAGCGAGTAGAATAAAGGGTGAGAATAATTGGGCTTTGATGTTGGATTCAGATGGATTTATTTCAGAGGGGACAGGAGACAATTTTTTCATTGTGAAAAATGAGAAGTTGATTACTCCTGAGGGTAGAAATATTTTAAGAGGGATTAGCAGAGCCTATATTTTTGAATTGGCTAGAGAATATGGGATTCAATGTGTAGAAAAGAATATTGAACCATATGATGTTTTAGACGCTGATGAAGCATTTATGACAGGAACTCCATTCTGTATTCTTCCTGTAGTGTCTTTAGATGGTGTTGTTATAGGAACTGGAAGACCTTCTTCTTTCGTACAAGAGCTTTTGAGATTGTGGGGGAGAAGGGTGGATGTGAATATAAAGAAACAGATTCAAGATTGGGATGTTGAGAGAAAGAATGTTGAGGGATGCAGTCCGTATAAATTTCAAGAAAGTAAATAATGGCTTACAAGGTGGCCCCGGTCCTTTCCAAGACGATGTGATCGACTCACAAAACGGGGCCACCCTTTTTATCACACCTCTACTTTTTTACCACATCTTGGACAATAATTCACTTTGTTTTCTAAAGGACCATCATTCATAAAATCCCATTTAATCCCACAACTACCATTCCAAGAACTATCATATTCATCTTGAAACCACTTACAAGTAGTTCTTTGTAGTTCTTCTTTCGGTATGTTGATTACTTTTTTCTGTTCGGTCATTTTTACATCTCCTCTGGCGGCTTATTTTTATTTGCGTTATACGTAATTTGAAGCCATGTAAATTTTGTCAAATCTAAAGATTGTTCAGCATTGAAACCAGCATGTATAAATCCACAATACATACTCCATAGTGTAGGAGGAATAGAATCTCTCCAAGCAGCTATTATTTGATCGCCTTTTGCTTTGTTGAAGCTAGAGGAGTCATTTGTCATGTCGAATCTCCTTTTATCATCGATTTTAGAGCGTCTGTGAGCGTCTGTGAGCTACGATCTCTTGAAAAGAGCATCACAGTAGCCCCTATGAAATTATCGTGCTTTAGAAGCAATATTCTTGTTTTTTTGATCTTTTAGGACTTCATGCAAAAGACTGATTGTATGTGATAGAGTTACAGCACCTTCAGCGTCAAAATTTACACCTAAGCATTTATTTCTACACTTGATAACGTATTGTCGCATTTCTTCAATTTCTTCTATGGAGTATTTGGATTCCATTTGTTATACCTCACCATGAGCTTTAATTCGATATTTGTCTTTTCTACTACTATGATTGATTTAACCAAGTCAGCATAATCCCAATCTAAAAGAACACTTATTTTTTGTGCAATTTTTGGGATTGGATGCGCTCTTCCTCGTAAATATCTCCCTGCTGACATTGTTGATATAGAAATGTTTTTGGCTAACCAAGTATCTGCTCCAGAATGCTTTTCATTCGACCATTCTAATCCTGTCTTTTCTTTTATTCGATGACG
>Ga0307379_10009547_pt1 | contig 12932 bp, 9 predicted proteins | sample UN2MG_FD_202237 | JGI IMG/M metagenome (GOLD analysis project Ga0307379, IMG submission 202237) | Soil microbial communities from Risofladan, Vaasa, Finland - UN-2 | ecosystem: Environmental > Terrestrial > Soil > Coastal area > Acid sulfate soil | place: Finland: Risofladan, Vaasa | collected... | reverse complement strand
GCGGTTCAGCAATCCGCTGTTTGAAAGCCCGGAATTTGACAATTACCGGCTGAAAGCGGAGTCGCCGGCGCTGGCGATGGGTTTTCAGCCGATTGATGCCGTGGCCGCGATGCACCAGCGCGCGCAGGGGGGAGAGCCTGCATGAGGATGGCGCACCACCGGGGGCGCCCGCCGGAAGCGGGGCTGTGCTACATGCCCGGACACAGCCGGGGGCGCCCGCCGGAAGCGGGGCTGTGCTACATGCCCGGACACAGCCGGGGGCGCCCGCTGGAAGCGGGGCTGTGCTTCTGCCCGGATGACGCTATTGCGAGCATTTTTGACCCAGCCTGTTGCGAACGTCTATGAGGTCGAGAACGTCCACCTTGCAGTCTTCGTTCACATCACCTTTCAGGCGCCAGTCGTACACTGCCATAGCGGAGCAGTCGCGATCGACAAGCACGAAAACATGCGGAGTGAGAACCGGCTGCGGTTGATTGTCGATCACCCAGAAAGCGAACTGGAGTTTCCTGATGCCCGCTGTAACTTGCGGCGGGGCAAGGAGCTCGGCCATTTTGCCGGAGCCCACCTGGGCGGTATAGGTGGCAGTGCCGGGATGCGTGCCTCCCATCTGCACGCCCGGCAGCGGCGACGATAGCACGGTGAGCGTGTGCATCCGTTCGGCGTACACGGCGGTGGCCGTGTGGGCGGCGTCCATGTCGAAATGAACTTCTACCTGCCCTGCCGGATGATCCATCTGGTCGATGCGCCAATGGGAAAAATCCCAGATCGTTCCGTTGCGCTCTACCGTGGGCGCCGCCCAAAGGTAAGCGGTTTCCATGTCCTTGTATCGTTCAATGAACACCGTCTGCGTGTTCATTCGGACGAAGACCGGTACTTGTCCTATCGGCTCGGAGCGGACGGTCAACTCGTGAGTGACGATCTGATACTCTGCGGTGATAATCTTGTCATTGTCCATCAGCAACTCAATGCCTGGTTCTGTTGAAGCCACGGCGCCGCTCCAGCGCACGAAATTCCAGCGCTGCTCGCCATTCATCACTGCCGCCGGAGCCTCGATGTTCAGCATCTGGCGATTGTTGTACATCAGCATGCAGTCGGTCATTGCCGTTGTGTCGCCGCTGAGTCTCACGCCGTGGAATGGAGTGCTGTTTACTGTCAGGAATTGCGGTCGAAGCCGGTACAGGGCCGTGACCTGTTTGTCCGCGTTCATCCATACGCGCACATCCAACCCGTCGACCACACCGTCGCCCGTCCATCGTACGAACACATATTCGTGGCCGTCGTACGAGACGTTCGGCGGAGCCAAGAGGTATGCCTCCTGGCCGGAGAGGATTTCCGTTTGGAAATTGGTGTGGCCGTTGGCGCTGCCGTCAATGGATGCTGTGCACGGCTCCGATTGGACCACCAGCCAGTAGCGCTGCTGCTCGTAAACCGCCCGAGCGGTGATGCCGCCGGAGATAGTGAACTGAACCTCGGCCTCCCCATCGGGCTGTTGGGTGCTGTCGATGCTCCAGTACGCAAAACGCCACTGTGCGCCATTGCAGATCGCCGTGGGCGGAGCCGTCAGCAGCACCACCTCGCCGTCGATGCAATCAACGTTGTATCGCGTGTTGCCGGGCCGTGTTCCCCCTATGGCAACGGGGCCGAACGGATCAGTTTCCACGCGCAGCGGGTGGCGCAGCGGCTCGTATATTGCCACGGTTTCGGTATCCTCCAGCAGATCAAGTTGGAGGATATTGCCGTCCTGTGTGAAATAGCGTCCGTTTGCCAGCCAGCACACAAACCGGTATCGAGTGTTGCCTGACTTCGTGTCGGTCGGCGCCTCGAGCTGCAGCATCTGCCCGGCGGCGCAGGTGGCAGCATACGGCGTGGTGCCGGCGACGGTGCCAAGGATCGACACATCCGGGCCGCCTGCAACCTGCACAGAGAGCGTGTGCATGCGCTGGCTGTAAACCAGCAAGGCTGCCGCGGGGGCGTTCATCTCGAGTTCCAGCACCGGGCTGGTCGGCGGCACGACCTGGCCGTTTACCTCCCAATGTGCAAAGACGAATATGCCTTCGGTGCTGCGAAATTCGGGCGGCGGCAGCAGGAGCACGTGCTCCCTGTCTTCGCATTGCGCGCTGTAGCCGGTGATGCCGGGCCTCGTGCCCTGCATGCTCACTTTGGTGGGCGTCGAGTCTACGGAAAGCTTGTGCTGGAGAAGCTCGTATTCCGCCGTTATTGTGCGGCTGGATGTTATCGTCTGTTCGAGTGATCGTTCGTTCTGCTCGCCGCCCGGCCATGCCCAGCGGACGAACCGGTAGCGCTGGTCGCCACGCATCGCTGTTTCGGGCGCGGTGAGAGTGAATGTGTCGCCGGGATTACATGGGCACCTGTAGGGCGACACGCCCGGTTTGCTGCCGGCGATCCTGATGCCCGAAAACGGCTTCGACTCTATGCTCAGTGTGAAGGGCGGCCCTCCAGCAGGGCAGGTTGCAGCGAACGCACAGATAACCAACCACAGACACAGCATGCTTACGGCAAGATGGCGCATCATCGTTCTGACTCCGCTTAGGTAAGAGGGGAACATGGTTTTCTATGGAAATAATAGCACGGATATTGGCATCCGTCAAGCGGAAAATCCAGAATGGGCAGGAGTCAGGAGTCAGGAGTCAGGATGGTTGCAGACTCATGAGAAGAAAAACGGCGGCAGTTGCGGTGGACTGCCCGCAATCTGTCGCCGTTGAGTTTGGTTTGCCTCAGATGGCCTTCTTGATCGAGACGAGCTCGTATTCGTCCTTTGATTCGGAGAAATCGAGGCGGGCCTTGTCGCCCAGCTTCTTGCCGAGGAATGCCTCGGCCATTGGGGTGAGGTATGAAACAACGCCGCGCTCGGCGTCGGAGTCCCACGGGCCCAGGATGGTGTAGTGTTCGATCCTGTCGTTGCGCGTATTCCTGATCTCGATTGAGCAGCCGATGCTCACTTCGTCGTCGCGAACGGCTTCCGGATCTATGAGCTTTGCCACCGTCAGCTCTTTCTTGATCCTTTCGGCCTTTTTCATCAGGATACCCTGCTGCTCGCGAGCGGCGCTGTATTCGGCGTTTTCGGAGAGGTCGCCGAAGCTGATGGCAACGCGGAGGGCTTCCTGGTTTTCAGGGATTTCCTTGTTCATCACGTTGTCGAATTCGGCCTCTTTGCGGCGCAGGCCATCGGGCGTGGTGAGGATCGCATCTTCCTCGGCCGACTCGATCTTCGCGGGCACCACGGACGGATGCTCGGCGATAACGATGTCGAGAATCCTCTCGTAGGCGGTGTCGGTGAGGCCAAGGCAGCTTTTCGCGGCGTTGTATATCCGGCGGCCTTCGTCTTCTGAGCTGTCGGCCGCGATCTTCTGCAGGTATTTGAAATCGGAGACGGCGATTGCCTCGCGCGCCTTCGATTGCAGTTTCTTGCGCTCGGCCATAGCGGTTTTGCTTTCGCCGGGCACGGTGCGGTTCAATTCGTTCAGAAGGTTCAGCAGCTTTTCCACGAGGTCGATCTTGTTGTGCTCGCCCAGAATGATCGGGTACTTGCCGGTGATGGCGGAGCGGCACAGCCAGAGGTAAACCTCGGGGTACTCCTTGTATTTGGAGAGGATATGGGCGAATGCCTGGGTGATCTCGCGCAGCTTCTTGGCGTCGATCAATTCCTTCGCGGCAACGTCCCACAGGTCGCTTCGGCTGGAGCGGTCGTTGCGGCCGGAGCGCTCGCCGGCCGATTCGCTGAAGATGCTGCAAAAGACATCGGCCCAGCGGTCGGGGTAGATGTCTTTCAGGCGGAGGAGCGCGCGTCGCTTGTGGGATGGCTTGGGTATATCCTCAACGACGCTGAGTGCTGTTCCGGGTGCGAGTATGGCATCGAGCGCCGGCGGCTGGGTCTTGACCTGCGGCGACAGAGCGCGCAGGTCGTCGATGACGAGGGCGGTTTGCACCACGGTGGCCGAGTTCCTGGATTGGTTCGCCTCGGCCAGCAGCATCTGGGCCAGTTGTTCGAGCACCTCGGCAAGGTGCTCGGTGGATTTGAGGCTGCCGATATACTCGTCTACCAGCGCGATCTTGGTGTCGAGCACCTTTGCGGATTTCACCTTGCCGATGATCTCTTCCTGGTGCGAGAGGGGCTTGTCGCGCAGCTCGATAGCCGCGGCGGCTCCTCCGGAAACATTGAGGTAAGGATCTTTCATGGCCGCGCGCTTGGCAACCGTCCACCAGCGCGTCCAGTCCGCCGTATCGAGCACGCCGTCGACCAGCTTCGCCTTGATGTCTTTGAGTGAGGCCTTGCCGCCCATTTCGCGAATCAGGAGTTTGAGGAGTTCTTCGGGGGCGGATTCGGCCATTGTTTTCAGAGAATCGGGATCGAGGTACTTGCGGGCCTTGAATCCGCCGGGAATGAGGCGCTCCAGTATCCGTGAGGCCATTTCGAGCGACACGGTATGGTTCTTGCGTGCATCGAAATCGACGGTGAGCGTTTCGGCGTCGAGGTCGACGGCCTGAACGCGGCCCATTCCCCAGCCAGTGGGGTGATTCACGATGTCGTCGGGCCGGAACTTGAGGTACATTTCCAGTTTCGCGGTGGCTTCATTCACGGCAGTGGCAGGATTTGCCAAGCCGGATTTTTCGATGGCCTCGCTGATAAGAGGATGATCGCCGCGCGTTTGGCGGTAAAACGCCGCCACTTCCTCCTTGAGCTGTTCATCGCGGGGCGCAAGCTTGGCTGCCTGCGTGATAACCGTAGCCTGGCCGGCCTGGTTGTTTGAAGCCCTGTAGAGCTGAATGAGCGACACGAGCAGCTTGCAGGCAAGTTCGTTCTTCTTGCGGGACTTCAGCTCGTCGGCCATCTGGATGAAACTTGCCGTGTTGTCCGGCTCGAGTTTGGCCAGCTCATTCCATATTTCGGTGATATCTTCGAAGGCCGCGCTGCCAATAGCAGACGCGAACGCATCGTGATAGAACTGGATCAGTTCCTTGCGCTGGGGTTCTTCCACTGCTCTTCTCGCCTAACTATCTCTCCGCGGGAGGCTGGGTATGCGTGCACACAAAAGGGAGTATAACGAGGCACTTACATATGATATTCGGAATGCCGGCGGAAATCAAGGGAAAAGATGGGCCAAGGTGGTCGGCCCAAAGTCCGATGCCGGAAGTCCGAGACGCGCTTGGCCGTGGCATGTGGGATGCCGGGTGCCGCTTCGCCGTTACCTGGTTTTGTTTGGGTACGGGCAGAACGGATTCACCGGGCAGATGGGGCAGTTTGGTTTGGCTGCCACGCAGATGCGTCTGCCGTGAAAAGTGATCAGGTGCGAGAAACGGGTCCAATCCTTCTGCGGCACAATGGCCATGAACTCCTCCTCGATCTTGTCGGCGTATTTCTGCTTGACGTTGTGCTCGGAAGCCAGCCCAAGCCGGCCGCTCACGCGCAGCACGTGGGTATCGACGATGATGGCCGGCCGGCCGAAGGCATTGGCGAGGACAACATTCGCGGTCTTGCGGCCGACGCCTGGCAGGCTGTAGAGGGCGTCGGGATCGTCGGGCACTTTGCCGCCGTGTTTGTCGACGAGTGTTTCGCAGCAGGCTTTCACGGCCTTCGCTTTGTTGCGGAAGAAGCCCGTAGGTTTGAACAGCTCCTGGAGTTCATCGAGGGGAGCGTGGGCATAGTCCCTGGCCGTTTTGTACTTGCGAAAAATTGCGGGTGTAGTTTCGTTTACGCGGGCGTCGGTGCATTGGGCGGCGAGGATGGTGGCAACGAGCAGCTCGAGGGGGTTTGAATAGTCGAGCAGCACGCGCGCGTCGGGGTATTGCTTATCGAGGCGCTTCATTATTTCGTGCGCCCGTTTCTTGCGGTCGTCAACGCTTTCCGCCATCGCACCATCCTTTGTGGCAGGCCCAGCGCAGTATCGGACTATGCGGCCGCGAGAACAGGGCCGCTGTTCACGCATTTTCCTCGGCCAGCTCCATTACCAGTTTCATGCGTTCGGCAATGTTTGTGAGGTGATCGCCCACCTTCTCGAGGTTGGCCACCATGTCTAGGAAGATTACGCCGGCCTGGCAGTTGCACGAGCCGGCTTCCAGCCGATCGACGTGGTTGGTGTGCAGGTCGTGGTCGAACTGGTTGATGAGTTCTTCGAGCTTCAGGGCTTTGGTTGCGGAGGAGGGGTCGTGTTTCTCGATGGCCTGGAGTACGTCGTTGAACTGCTCGCTGACGGCGGCGAACATTTCCTCAAGCTCGACAAAGGCGGACTCGCTGAATTCGAGTTTCTTGGAGTTCCGCAGCTGGGCGAGCTCGAAGAGGTTTTCGGCGTGGTCGCCGATGCGCTCGGCGTCGTTTACGGCGTGCATCAGCGGGGCGAGCATCCGCGATTGCTCTTCATTCAGCACGCGCTGCGATAGCTTCGAGATGTACTCGGTGATATCGCCTTGCAGCTTGTCGATCATGTCTTCGCGTCTATTCAGTTTCTGCTCGAGGCGCGGATCGAAGGTGCGCATACTGTGGAACGCATCCGAGATCGATTTGAAGGAGAGCGAAGACATGTAGCCCAACTCCTTGATCGCCTGATCGAGGGCGATGGAGGGCTGGTTCAGCAGGCGCGGTTCCAGGTAACTGGGCTGTTCATCCTCTTGCTCTCTGGGGATCAGGAATGTGCACAGGCGCTCGAGCACGCCCACAAGGGGGATGAACATGAGGACGTTGACGACGTTGAACAGCGAGTGGGCGTTGGCTATGTGGCGCTCGATGTTTTCCGGGATGTCGGCAAAAACATCGCCCCTGGTGGCGTAGTTCACGAGCTCGATGAAGAACGGCCGGCCCGAATCGCTCCAGGGCGCGGGCACGTAGAAGAGGATCAGCATATAGGTGGCGCCGCAAACGTTGAACAGCGAGTGCGCGAGCGCCGTGCGCCGCGCGGCGCGGTTGGTGCCGATCGACGCGAGGAGCGCCGTGGTGGTGGTGCCGATGTTGTCGCCGAGGATGATCGGCACCGCCGTCCAGAAATTCAGCAGGCCGCTGCCGGCCAAAGCCATTGTGAGGCCCACGGTGGCGGAGCTGCTCTGGATCAGTATTGTTACCATCGTGCCGATCATGAGGCTGCACAGCACGTTGCCGATAGGCATCACGCCGTTCACGGGTTTGCAGTCGAAGCTCTGGAACAGAGCCTTGAACGACGGGCTTTCGCCGAGCGGCCGGAGTGTCTCGCCCATCAGCATTATGCCCAGAAACAGCATGCCGAAGCCCATTAGAGCGTCGCCGTAGGCCTTGTTGGAGCGGTTGCGGACGATCATAGTGATAAGCAGGCCGGCGGCGATGGCGGGGAAGGCTACGTCGGTGAGCCTGAACGAGATGATCTGGCCCGTTACGGTGGTGCCGATATTGGCGCCGAATACCACGCCGATGGCCTGCCGCAGCGAGATCAGCCCCGCGTTTACAAAGCCCACCGTCATCACGGTGCACGCGCTGGACGATTGTATGCTGCCGGCGACGATGGCGCCGGTAACGATGGCGATGAAGCGGTTGCGGGTGAACATCTTGAGGATGATCTTCATCTTCTCGCCGGCCACTCGCTGCAGGCCTTCGCTCATATGCTTCATGCCGAAGATGAACAGCGCCAGCCCGCCGGCCAGCGTGAGCATGATCGCCATTTTGTTTACCGATGTGGCGGTGAATCGGATGCCGCGGGCGAAGTAGCTGGGGCCGGCGATCTCGGCTACCACGTTCACCTTGCCCGTGTGCTTGGGAAGCTTCAGCTTTGTAGAGGCCTTGCCCTCGCCGTCGGTGAAAACGTGGTCGTCGTCGACGGTGCCGTTCCTGGGGCCGCCTTCGACGCGGAAGAAGACGCGAACGTCTTTAGCCGGCTGGCCGTCCTCGCCGTTCACCGTCAGCGACAGCGGCTTGTCGAGATATGAGCCGGCGGCTCCTTCCTGGTCTTGACCGCTGATAGTGACGCCGGCAACGAGCCTGATTATGGCAGTTTGCGTATTGCCTTCGGAATCCGTGGCCTTGGCTTTGAAATACTGGTCGCCGAACTTGTGGCCCACCTCCACCTTGCAGCGCGCTTTGCCGCCGGCGTCGGTGATGGCCGAGCCGTCGCCAATGATTTTGGCACCGGTTTTCTCGGGGTCCATTACGGAAAAGACTACCGGATGATTGGGAACGGGCACATGCTGGCCCTTGCCGCCGAGGATTCCTCGCTCGACGGGGCCCAGCACCTCGATCTGCAGATCGAGCACCTGGCCGGGATTTCGGGCGGCATCTTGCCCGGCTTTCACCACGATCTTCTCAATTTTGGTGCCAGGCTGGTCTTCAGCCATGCACAGGCATGCCGTTGCCAGCAGTATCATTGCCGCCGCGATTCCCGTAAGACGCCCTGGTTTGCGCATGTCGGCTCCACCCAAAAGCTCTGGCTGTTTGCACTATTCCCTACGATGCAGATTATAACATGCGATGGTGCGAAAGCCAATAGGAAAAGGAGGGTGAAAGGCGCGTGGCGAGCACGCCGGCAGGCCGAACCATAATGCCGCCGCTCGCCGGATGGGCTGATGCAGCGCAGGGTGGGCAGGGGTGGGTCATGATGTACCTGGCCGGGGCCGCGGGAGGCGACATTTTTCCTTGATAACGCCAAAATGAATGCGCTATAATTAAGATTTTGTTGCTTCACACCAAAGCCGGTGCAATAAATCAGGAAACGCGGAGGCGAATAATGGCGAAAGAGATAGGCAATATCCGAAATGTCGCAACGTCCGGCCACGGCGGCTCCGGCAAGACCACGCTTGTTGAGGCGATGCTCTTCAAGGCCGGCGCCACGAAAAGGCTGGGCAAAGTGGACGAAGGCAGCAGTATCGCCGATTTCGACGTGGAAGAGAGGGAGCACAAGTTTACCATCGATTCAGCCCTCCTGCATTGCACGTGGAAGAACAAGGAAATCCAGATCGTAGACGCACCGGGATATCCCGATTTCATCAGCGGCATGATCTCATCCTTCGGCGCGGTAGAGTCTACCATCATCTGTGTTTCAGCGCTCAAGGGGGTGGAGCTTATCACCCGCAAGGCGTGGGATTATGCAAACAAGCACGAGCTTTCGCGAGCCTTCGTGATTACAAAGATGGACGTTGAAAACGCGAGCTTCTCAAAGACGCTCGAACAATTGCGCGAGGTGTTTGGCGCGCACGTGATTCCGTTTGTGCTGCCGATCGGCGAGGCCGCCTCATACAAGGGCGTGATAAGCTGCTTCGACCTTGGCGAAAACCTGCCGGCCGACACCGCCGACGAGGCCAAGGCCACGCACGATACGCTTGTTGAGGCCGTTATCGAGGCCGATGAGGAAGTGATGAGCCGCTACCTCGACGGCGAGCAGATCAGCCGGGAAGAGCTGCTCAAGACCCTTGCCATCGCCTTCCGCAACCGCACTTTCGTGCCGGTTTTCTGCACGTCTAGCCTGGCTCAGGACAACGGCATCGAAGAGCTTCTGGATGCGTTTGTCACCTTCTTCCCGTCGCCGGCAGATCGCGACCACAAGGCTACGCTGCTGACGAAGGGCGAGCCGCAGGAAACCGTGGTGAAGCCCACCGACGCCGAATTTTCGGCGCTCGTGTTCAAGTCCATGACCGATCCCTTCGTAGGCAAGATGAACTTCTTCCGCATATTCTCGGGCAGCGTGACCACCGACACGCCGGTGTTCAACTCGCGCACCGGCAGGAAGGAGCGCCTCGCAAACCTTTACCGCATGCAGGGCAAGGAGCAGGAGGCCATAACCTCCGCCGGCCCCGGCGAGCTCGTGTGCGTCGCAAAGGTCGAAGACGTTACAATCTCCGACACCCTGTGCGCTGATGCAAAGCACGTGAAGTTCCCTCCGCTCACTTTCCCCAAAGCGATGGTTTCACTGGCCGTGGAACCCAAGAGCCGCGGCGACGAACAGAAGATCAGCGGCGCGCTGGGCAAGCTGGCCGACGAGGACCCCACGTTCACCGTGCATCGCGACACCGTGACACGCGAGCTGATCATCACCGGCATGAGCACGCTTCATCTCGACGTCATGATCAGCAGGCTGAAGCGGCGGTTTGACGTGGAAGTGATTACGAAAGAACCGGACATCGCGTACAAAGAGACGATAACGAATTCCGCCGAGGCGATGTATCGCCACAAGAAACAGACCGGCGGCCGCGGGCAGTTTGGAGAAGTATACCTGCGGCTGGACCCGCGCGAGCGCGGCTCGGGCTTCGAGTTCCTCGACGAGGTGGTGGGCGGCTCGGTGCCAAACCAGTTCATTCCGGCCGTGGAAAAGGGCGCACGCGAGCAGCTCGACCAGGGCGTGCTGGCCGGATATCCAGTGGTGGACATCGCGGTTGCACTTTACGATGGTTCGTTCCATCCGGTCGACTCTTCGGAGCAGGCCTTCAAAACCGCCACGCGTTACGCTTTCCAGAAGGCCTTCCTCGATGCACGCCCCGTGCTGCTCGAGCCGATCGTGAACATCGAGATCACGGTGCCAAACAAATACATGGGCGACATCACCAGCGACCTCAACGGGCGGCGCGGCCGCGTGCAAGACGTGGAGACGATCGGCCAGTTGCAGATCATACGGGCGCAGGTGCCGCTGGGCGAGATATCGAAATACTCCACCGAGCTGCGCTCGCTCACGGCCGGCGAGGGAAGCTATTCGATCGAGTTTTCGCACTATGATCCGGTTCCCGCCAGAATCCAGGAGCAGATCGTGGCAAAGGCAAAGGCACGACACGAAGCCGAAAGAGCCGAGAAGAAATAAGCGGCCGTGCTGCCTGCGGATTCAGCTTTGCTGAAAATCAAACCGGCGGGTACTGTGGCGGCGGCCGACGCTGCGGCAGTGCCCGCCGTTTAATGTAGGAAACATGCGGTGCTGAAAAAAGGCCTGTGGCTTATTCTCATAACGCTGATCCCCGGCGTGGAGCTCAGGGGCAGCATTCCTGCGGGCATGCTGCTCATGCGCGACCCGATGCCGTGGTACATGGTGGCGGCCTTCTGCCTCATTCCAAATATCATCCTCGGAATTCTTTTCTTCTCGCTGTTGCAGTTCATCATACCCCTGGTCAACAGGATCGGGCCGGTGGGCCGGTTTTACGCGCGGTACGTCGAGCGGATTCAGAGGAAGTTCAACAGGTCGATTGAGAAACACGGCAAATGGGCGCTGGCTCTTTTCATCGGCATTCCTTTTCCGGGCACCGGTGTGATATCGGGCGCCGTTGCCGCGCACATATTCGGCATGAAATTCATGCGGTTTGTGTGGTCCAGCATTGCCGGCGTGCTGATAGCGGGCAGCATCGTGATGGGAATCTGCATGGCGGGGGGCCAGACCGTGAAGTTTGCGCGGAGGATGCACCTGCTTCCTGCAAATGAGCGGCCCGTGGTGCAGCAAGACGACCAGCGGTGATTTCCCGCACACGCATCACATAGATTCGCAAGCCAATAACCGATCCAGCCCCCCGAATAATCCAAGGCACCTGAAATCGCGCCGTTGAAGAAGCCGAATCCGGTGTTAATATAGCAGAGACGTCTTTGTCGCGGGGGAGGTCTATCTGTGCCGGCCAAGCTGCTAGTTGTAGACGACGACGCATACGTTCTGGCGTACCTCGAAGCCCTTTTCTCGGGCGACGGCTATGCCGTGTCGACGGCGTCGTCCGGCTCCAAAGCCCTCGAAATGGTTCACGCAAACGATTATGACGTGGTGCTCACCGACCTGATGATGGAAGACGTGAACGGTTTGAAGCTGCTGGAAGAGGTGCGCAGCGTGAAGCCCGATACGGCGGTGATCCTGCTGACGGCTTACGGCAGCCTGCGGTCTGCTATCTCGGCTCTGCGGCTGGGCGCGGCTGACTACGTGCTGAAACCGGCAGACGAGGAGGAGCTGCGGCTGCGCGTGCGAAATGCGTGCGAAAAGCGCGCGATCAAGAAGCAGTACGACGTGCGCTCGCGCGAGCTTGAATCGTTCGTCTTCGCCGTCTCGCACGATCTCGCGGGGCACCTCGTGGCGCTCCGGGGTTTTGTGCGCAGGCTGCAAAAGAAAGAGGCGGCGCAGACGGATGCCGATTGCCGCAGCTATATCGAGCACATAAACTCGAGTGCGGAGCTGATGGAGCGCCTGGTGAAGGCGATAGGCGAGTTTGCCAAAGCCGGCACGCGGCCCACAAAGGTAGAGAAGATCGACCTCGGCAAGCTGGTGGACGACGTGCTGCAGAATTTCCAGAGCCTCATCGAAGAGAAGAACGTGGACGTGCGGATCGCGCCGAACCTCCCAACGATTGACGGCGATTGGGTGAGCACGTACCAGTTGTTCAGCAACTTGATCAGCAACGCGATCAAGTTTTCGCGCGAGGGCGTTCGGCCGGTGGTGGAAGTAGGTTTCGAGGATGCGGGCGAATTCCACAGGTTCCTGGTGCGCGACAACGGCATCGGCGTGCGGAAGGCGGATCGCGAGCGGATTTTCGAGATGTTTGGCCGTGGAAAAGACCGCGAGAAGGTGCCCGGCACCGGCTTGGGCCTCGCGATAGTTCGCAAGATCGTGACCGGTGCCGGCGGCGACATCTGGGTGGAATCCGAGGAAAACACAGGCTCCACGTTTTATTTCACGCTGCCGAAGTCCGGCATCCAGCCCGAACGCGAGGTGTCGGGCGAGCTGCGGGCTGTTTGATCACAGCGTGTTCAGACGGTTGCGGACCGCGATGAGATCGAGGATATTAACGCGTCCGTCGGCGTTGACATCCGCAATCGCAGCGCTATCGTCGGACATTGGGTCCTTGTTCAGGTTGTTGCGCACGATGATCAGATCGAGGATGTTGATTCTCCCGTCGCGATTCACGTCGTGGTTGGCCGTAAACACGACCTGCGCTTCGCTGCTGGCCTGGCAGTTGAAGAACCGGTCTTGCACTACCACCTTGTAAGCCATCGAGGATGCGAGCATCCG